>JABAOH010157564.1_pt1 | contig 14503 bp, 12 predicted proteins | sample 7062181 | NCBI WGS metagenome assembly JABAOH01 (sample SAMN14538630, study PRJNA623070) | marine sediment metagenome | biome: marine biome [ENVO:00000428]; feature: marine pelagic biome [ENVO:01000023]; material: deep marine sediment [ENVO:00002113]; isolation source: pool of 5 deep marine... | reverse complement strand
GCCTGAGGGGCGGCGACTTCTGCGTGCCACCGGTCAGCTGGATGTACGATACGCCAGTGATGCCCTGCATCGCGAGCGTGGCCTCGGTATCTTCACGGATCGGCGTGCCGGCCTCCACCTCGATGGTGACCAGGACCTGCTCGACGTTGTCCGGATCGATCCGCATGTCGACGACTCCGCCCACCGGAATGCCCCTGTATTGCACGGCATTGCCCGGCTTGAGGCCGGCGACGCTGCCCTCGAAATAGATGTCGTAGAGCACCGTGCCCCGCTCGGAGCGCGAGCCGGCGATCCAGACCGCGGTGGCGATCATCGCCGTGATGCCGACGATGACGAAGATCCCGACCAGCAGATAGCTCGCTCGTGTCTCCACTATGACCCTTCCCTGGACGGCGTGCCGGCGGCTGCGATGGCGGCGCGCGCCCGCGGCCCGTGGAAATAGGCCTGAATCCACGGATGCATGTCGCGCATGTGCTCGGCCATTGTGCCCACGCGGACCCTTTTGTCCACCAGCACCGCAATGCGGTCGCAGATCGCGGCGAGGCTGTCGAGATCGTGCGTTACCATCACGACGGTCAGGCCCAGGCTCCGCTGGAGGCCGTGGATCAACTCGTCGAACTCGGCGGCGCCGATCGGATCGAGGCCGGCGGTCGGCTCGTCGAGGAAGACGACCTCCGGGTCGAGCGCCAGGGCCCGGGCCAGGCCCGCACGCTTGCGCATGCCGCCGGACAGCTCGGCCGGATACTTCGGGCCTGCATCGGCCGGCAGGCCTACCATGGCGATCTTCAGGGCCGCCATTTCGTCCATCAGCTGTCGTGGCAGCCGCAGGTGTTCGCGCATCGGCGCCTGCACGTTCTCGGTGACCGTGAGCGACGAGAACAGGGCGCCGTCCTGGAATAGCACGCCGCAGCGGGTCTGGGCCGCCGCGCGGGCCTGGGCGTCGCCGCGCAGCACGTCGATCCCGAGCAGCTCCACGGTGCCGGCGCGCGGCCGGTTGAGGCCGAGGATGGTGCGCATCAGCACCGATTTGCCGCTGCCCGAACCGCCGACCACGCCGAGCACCTCGCCGCGCCGCACCTCCAGATCCAGCGAATCATGGACCACCTGCTCGCCGAACTCGTTGCGCAGTCCGTGCACGCGGATCACCGCCTCGCCGGCCATCCTCAGATCCCCATCGTGGCGAACATGATGGAGAACGCCGCGTCCGCGACGATCACAAGGAAGATCGACAGCACGACGGCGCGCGTCGTCATCCGGCCGACGCTCTCGGCACCGCCGGACACCCTGAGGCCCTCGTAACAGCCGACGATTCCGATGATGAAGGCGAAGGCCGGCGCCTTGACGAGTCCCACCATGAAATGGGCGAAGGTCGCCGCCTCCTCGAGCCGGACCAGGAACTGCGTGGTGCTCATGTCCATCGTGACGATCGCCATCGCGGCGCCGCCGACCAGCCCGACGATGTCGGCGAATACCGTGAGCATCGGCAGCGCGATCACGAGGGCGATGAGCCGGGGCAGCACCAGCACTTCCACCGGGTCGAGACCCAGCGCCTGCATTGCCGCGATCTCCTCGTTGACTTTCATGGTGCCGATCTCCGCCGTGAAGGCGGATCCCGAGCGGCCCGCGATCATGATCGCGGTCAGCAGCACGCCCAGCTCGCGCAGGATCGTGATGGCGAGCATGTCGATGGTCAGGATCTCGAAGCCGAGGCTGCGCAGCTGCACCGAGCCCTGGTAGGCGATCACGATGCCGATCAGGAACGTCATCAGGAGGATGATCGGGATCGCGTTCAGTCCCGCCCGCTCTAGCTGGTTGGCCAGCGGGACGAGGCGAAACCGGCGCGGGCGCAGGAAATGCCGCAGGAAGGTCACCGTCACCTCGCCGACGAAACCGAGCAGCGCCGTCAGTTCCCGCCCGGCGGCGACGGTGGTGCGTCCAAGCCGCTCGATGGCGACGGCAACAGGGTTGCGGCGCGACGCTTCCGGCGGCTCCCGGCCCTCGTTGTCGGCCACGAGGTCGAACAGCGGCTGCATCTGCGCCGAAATGCCCTCGAAGTCAACGCGCGCCCCCGCGGCCTCGTAACGGCGCGCTGCGGTGCGCAGCAGGTGGACGCCCGCCGTGTCGACGCGGTCCAGCGCCGACAGATCGAAGCGGACGCGCTCGGACCGCTCCGGCTCCAGCCCCATGACGGCCTGCTCCAGCGCGGCCGCCCCGGCAATCGTCCACATGCCGCCCGCCGAAACGACGAGCCGCCCGTCCGCCGCTGCCTGTCTGATCCAGCCCGGCCCGTCGCCCATGCCTGCCCCGCTACGGTTCGCGCTCGGAGCATAGCCGAGTCGCCCGGCCCGGCAAAGCGGGCGGATGCGACGGGCTGCCGGGCCGGGCCGCGTGGCCGGCACCGGTGGAACGACCCCATGCAAAGGCGTTTTCCGCGGCTTTCGGGACCGCCAAAGGGGCCCGATCACACGATCGTGTGCGGCGCGCGCGACGCGGTACCGAATCGTGACCGGACGGGGAGCGTTTCGTGAGGATTTGCCGCCAATCCTGTCCGCCCGGGCCAGTACGGCCCGTGCATTCAGATCTGGAAAGGAGGGTCACCATGAGAACATTGAAGATCCTGACAACGGTCCTGCCGGTGCTGGCGCTCGCCGCCGGGCTTACGGTCTCGACCGGGGCCGGCGCGGGGGCATCGTTCGATACGCCGCCGGCCGGCGCGCCGCGCAGCACCGGCCCGGTCATCTACGTGACCGGCCAGGACCTCTATTTCGATACCATCGTGCTCGGGCCGCTGCCGTTCGAGGGACCGTTCCAGAAACTCGAGGCGGCCGGGCCGACCGGCCTGCAGACCGAGTTCGGCCCCGGCGACCACGGCTATGTCGGCGGCCGCTGGTGGCTGGATGCCAACGGCGACGGCGTGATGGACGCCGGCGACGTCTACTTCCTGTGCCCGCTGCTGGGGCCGGGCCGGGTCGCACCGTGACGCGACACTGACGGCGTCGAAGCGGCTCCCCGGGCGCGTGCCGCCGCCGGGGAGCCGTTGCGGTCCCGTCGGCAGACGCGGTACGCCCCCGGTCACTGCGCCGCATTGCCCCCGCCGGTATGCCTCGCTAAAGTGCCGCCGGCCACATTCGTTCACGGGGGCGGCGCGCGCATGGATCTGAAGCAGCATATCCGGAACATCCCGGATTTCCCCAAGCCGGGGATCAATTTCTACGACATCTCGCCGATGCTCGCGCATCCTCGGGCCTGGCACTACTGCACCGCCAAGCTGGCGGGCATGGTCGCGGACTGGGAGCCGGACATCCTCGTCGGCATCGACAGCCGCGGCTTCCTCGTCGCGGCGCCGCTGGCCCTGCATATCGGCTGCGGGTTCGCCATGCTGCGCAAACAGGGCAAGCTGCCGGGGAAGACCATCTCGCACACCTACGATCTCGAATACGGCACCGACACGGTGGAAATCCAGGCCGACGCCATCGAGAAGGGCCAGCGCGTCGTCGTGCTGGACGATTTGATGGCGACCGGCGGCACCATGTCGGCCGGTATCGACCTGATCCGCGAGGTCGGCGGCGACGTGCGCGGCGCCGCCTGCGTCATCGAGCTGACCTTCCTGGGCGGCCGCAAGAAGATCGACGTGCCCTTCGAGGTGCTGTTGAAATTCGACGTGTAGCGGTACCCGCACCAGCGACAGCGCGCGGAACCGGATGCCTGCCGCACTTCAAGACTGTTTGGACTCAGCCGTGAGCAGGCCGGCGCGACCGCATACTTCGAGACGGCGCTGCGCGCCTCCTCAACATGGAGACCTTTGCAGGAAACAGGATTTGTCATCGCGAGGCTGCGACGCAGCCGTGGCGATCCAGAAACGGGCACGCTTCGATGACATCCTGGACTGCTGCGTCGGCCTGCGGCCACCTCGCAATGATATCTGGTTGTACCCTGCAACGCTTCCCATGCGGGGGCGTACCGCCGCGTCGGAAAGGGGCGGGACGGCGGCCGGGAAGCCCGCCGCCGTCCCCCCGTCCAACCCCCGCGCGATGTCTTCAGTCCCCGTCGCCCTCGTCGTCCTGCCCCTTCAGCTTGAGCCGCGCCACGAGAGGCTCATGGTCGCTGCCCACCGTGTCGTCGACGCGCGGGAAGTCGACGTTGACGTGCACGATGTCGAGCTTGGCATTGTTCAGGAGCGCGTCACTGACCAGAAGATGGTCGAGGACCTGGGAATTGCCCTCGAAATTGAAGGAGTAGACGTTATCGTCCCCGAGAGTGCCGATCAGGTTGGTGAGCACGCGGTCCGGCCCGGTGCCGGGCAGGATCTCGGTCAGATCGTTGGTGAACTCGAAGGTGTTCAGGTCGCCGAGGACGATGATCGCAGCGCCGGGATCCCCGTCGAGCAGGAAATCTACGTAGTCGTTGAGCGCCTGCATCTGCGCCTCGCGCTCGGCTTCGCCGGCCTGCACGAACGGCTGGATGCCGCCGAACACCGGTGTCGACCCGAAACGGGACGTCAGATGGTTGTTGATCACCGTGAACTGCGCGCCGGCGAACTCGAACACGCCCATGAGCGGGTTCCGCGTGCCGGCGAAGGCCGCCGGGTCGCCGACGCCGGCGAACAGCAGCTCGTCCGGCGTCAGTGAGCGGGACTCCACCAGCTCGATCCAGTTCGGGTTGTAGAGGAAGGCGTTGCGGATGTTCCCGCCCGGGACCCCTCCGGACGTCCCGTCGGCAGGCGCCACGTCGAAATAGGCGTATTGCGGGCCGCCGGCGGCGTGTATCGAATCGGCCAGCGCCTGCAGGGTGTGCGAGGCATCGGTCGTGCCGTCGTCGATCTCGCCGCTATTGTCCTGGATCTCCTGCACTGCGATGACGTCCGGGCTGCCGAGATTGTCTACGATCTGCGAGGCCAGAGTGGTCCGCTGGCGGTCGTCCTCGGGCAGCGGGCTGAGGTTGAGGAGGTTGTAGGTCGCGACGGTCACCTTGCGCCTGTTTCCCGACAGCCGCGTCACCTCGCGCCGCAGGCCGGCCGGGAAGATGTCGAACTCGGCGATGGCGTTGACCTCGAAATTGCCGAAGCTGTAGCCGACGACGCCGGTGATGCTGCCGAGCTGGTCGCCGACGGTGATGGCCGGCACGTCTGCCGGGAACAGCGTCCCATCGAGCTGGATCTGCACCCGTTCCGGGTTCTGGTCGCCCCGGTTGTCGGGATCGGGCTGAAGGCTTATCCCGCCGCGCCGCGTGCGGGCGTCGCGCGGCGCGATATGAGCGCCGTCATTGGGCAATACGAACAGCTCGCTGCTGAACGCGTTGAAGGTCCGCGTCGCCGACACCGCCACCGGGTCCTCGACCGTGACCAGCATGCCCTCCAGGCTCTCGTAGAAATCGATGCCGTCGCGTTCCGGATCGAACAGGCCGGCCTCGGTCTGCAGGTTCGCCGGCAGCTCGTCGTCGCTGATGACGTCCCGGTTCGGCGGGATGCGGCCCCCCGTCCCGATCACGACCGGAAACGGCAGCGGGTTGCCCGAAGACAGAACGGTGAATGCGGGGAACGACATCTGGGTGATGGACAGGTTGCCGGTTGCCGCGCCGCCGGGAACGAATTCGGTCACCGTGTCGGTCAGTTGCAGATGATCGCCGACCGCCGGTTTCGCGCCGGTCTTGAACACGAACAACGCATCCGACGTGGCGTCGTCGCCATCGCCGGTCCGGTCCTGGACGTAGTAGCCGTTGAAGGCCACTGCGGTCACGACACCGCTCGTCGTGACCTCCTGTCCCGCATAGGGTGAGATGTGGCCGGCGCCCTGAATCTCGGGGATCGATACGATCGCCTGCGCCTGCGCCTGTCCGCCGGCCCAGAGCGGCACCACGCTCGCGCCGAGGGCCAGGATCGCCAGGCTCCGCGGGCATCGCCATTCCCTGATCTTCGGTCCCATCTCGTGTCTCCTTCGTTGTTGTAAGCGTCCGCGATGGCTGCCGGGTTGCCCGACGCGCCGGCCGGCGAACCAACGCATCCTACACCGCGGTAAGGCCCGGTAATCGTTGAATTCCGGGCGTTTCCGCTTTGTTCAGGAATATTCCGGAAACGTTCTGGAGAATTTCGGCGTCAGGGGGCGGCGGGACCGCCACGGCGCAGCCTGGCCGGCGTCGCTACTCCGCCGCCTTCGGCCAGACATGCCTGCCCCTGCGGCCGATCAGTGCGGCGGCGCAGGCATCGAGGATGGCTTCCGCGTCGATGCGGTAATGCCGGAACAGATCCGACACGCTGCCCGACTGGCCGAAATGCTCGACGCCGAGCGGCTTGACGCGGTGGCCCAGCACGCTGCCGAGCCATGACAGGGTTTCCGGGTGGCCGTCGACGACGGTAACGAGGCCGCCATCCGCGGCCAGCGGCTCGAGCAGGCGTTCGACATGGCTGCGTGCCCCCAGGCCCTCGCCGTGCTGGCGTGCCCGTTCGGCGGCATGCCAGCCGGCGCCCAGCCGGTCCGCCGAGGTCACCGCCAGCAGGCCGGCGCCTGGCGACTCCACGCACAGCTGCTCCCAGGCCTGCATGGCTTCCGGCGCGACCGCGCCGGTATAAGCGATGGCGATCTCGGCGCCGGGGGCCGGCTCGCGCATCCAGTAGCCGCCGGCGACGATGCCGCGCATCGTCTCGGTATCGAGCTGGCGCCGCGGCTGTTCGAGCGGTCGCGTCGACAGTCGCAGGTAGACCGCGCCGCCCGCCACGTCGCGCAGCCACTCGATCTCCGACTCGCCGGATCCGTCGCGCTGCACGTAGTCGAACGCCCATTCCATGATGACCGCCAGCTCGTCGGCGTAGGCCGGCTCGAAGGCGGCCAGCCCGTCCTGCGCGATGCCGATCAGCGGCGTGCCGACCGACTGGTGGGCGCCGCCCTCGGGGGCCAGCGCGATCCCGGACGGGGTGCCCGCGACGATGAAGCGCGCGTCCATGTAGCAGGCGTAGTTCAGCGCATCGAGGCCGCGCGCGACGAACGGGTCGTAGAGCGTGCCCACCGGGATGATTCGCGCCCCGAACAGACGGTCGCCGATCCCCGCCGCCGCCAGCAACAGGAACAGGTTGTTCTCGGCGATTCCCAGCTCGATATGCTGGCCTGCGGGCCCCTGGTCCCACTTGAGCGGCGAGGCGATCGACTGCTCGCGGAAGGCATCCGGCCGGTCCTCCCTGTGGAACACGCCGCGCCGGTTGATCCATCCGGCGAGGTTGGTGGAGATCGCAACGTCCGGGGAGGTGGTGACGATGCGCGCCGCAAGGTCGCCCGCGGACCTGCCGAGATCGCCGAGGATTCGGCCGAAGGCATCCTGTGTCGACTGGGTCGCGGCACCGGGCGGCGCGATCGCCGGCACCTCCGTGCGGCTGCAGGGCGTGGGCTCAGGCCGCTGTGCGNNCGGATCGTTCCCTCGTCGATGTCGAGTCCGGCGAACCGTTCCCACTCCTCGCCGTGCGGGACGTTGTGGCCGGCCCGGAACGCCTCCATCTGCTCCGGCGTCATCAGGCCGGCATGGTTGTCCTTGTGGCCGGCCAGCGGCAGGCCGTAGCCCTTGATGGTGTAGGCGATGAAGCAATGCGGGCGGTCGTCGGCAACGCCGCGGAAGGCCTCGAGCACGCTCGCCATGTCGTGCCCTCCGAGATTGGTCATCAGCCGGTGCAGCGACGCATCGTCGTGGCCGTCGAGCAGCGCCTTCAGGCCCGACGTCCCCGCGAGGTCGGTTTTCAGACGCTCGCGCCAGGCCGCTCCGCCCTTGAACGTCAGCGCCGAGTAGTGCTGGTTCGGGCAGGCGTCGATCCATTGCCGCAGCGCCTCGCCAGCCGGCCCTTCGAAGGCCGCCTCGAGGCGCTTGCCGTATTTCAGGTTGACCACCGTCCAGCCGACCGAGCCGAAGAAGTCGCGGATCCGCCCGAACAAGTGGTCGTTGACCACGCCGTCGAGCGAGTGGCGGTTGTAGTCGATCACCCACCACAGGTTCCGCACGTCGTGCTTCCAGCCCTCCAGCAGGGCCTCGAAGACGTTGCCCTCGTCGAGCTCGGCATCGCCCATCACCGCCACCATGCGGCCGGGCCCCGCGTCGCTGTCGACCAGCCCATGCAGGCGGACGTAGTCCTGCACCAAAGAGGCGAACAGCGTGACCGCGACGCCGAGGCCCACCGACCCCGTGGAGAAGTCCACATCGTCCGCATCCTTGGTGCGCGAAGGGTAGGACTGGGCACCTCCGAATGCCCGGAACGCCTCCAGCCGTTCGCGGCTCTGCCGGCCCAAGAGGTACTGAATCGCGTGGAACACGGGCGATGCGTGCGGCTTGACCGCGACCCGGTCCTGCGGCCGCAGCACGTCGAGATAGAGCGCCGTCAGCAGCGTCGCCGCCGAGGCGCAGGACGACTGGTGGCCGCCGACCTTCAGCCCGTCGACGGCCGGACGGATATGGTTGGCGTTGTGGATGGTCCAGCAGGCGAGCCAGAGAACGCGCTGCTCGAGCGCCTCGAGCATGGCTAGGTCAGTTCGATCGAGCGAATTCGCCATTCCCCCGATATCGACGATTTCGGGCCACGAGTAAAGAGACGCGGATAAATATCGGCCAGGCTGTGCTGGTCGGCTCTGTGACCATCTACCCTACGAACCGAAGCGTAATGAACACCTCGTCAAATTGTATCTCTTGAATCAGCGGAGTGTTTTCGAATGTAAAATCGTGCAGTTTGAAGTGCCGAAACTCCAGCCCGATAATCATGCCAGGGGTGTATCTGTAACCTATACCCCCCATCATTTGCCAGGCGGCCGTATGAACGTACTTGTTTGATAGCGGGACGCCACTGAGAACAAAATCGCGTCGTGAAACTCGCGCAGCGCCGATTCCTCCGCCGAAGTAAGTGGTAGCGCTTTCGCCAATATTGAAGTCTACGTATCCGTTCGCCATGGCGCCGATTGACTCCAGATAGCCATCGGCGGTCAAAATATTCGGTACCCAATCTTCGACGGCGGAGTACACTTCTGCGCGACGATAGCTACCTTCAAGTTCGATGCGAAACCCTGCTCCCCGGTCGCTTGGATGCCACGAGTAACCAATCGCGCCCGTTCCGGCCAACGAGTAGTCAAAGAGGAAGGTTGTGGTATTGCCGGTCAGCGGATCTGTGCCGACCCATTCATTGCCGACGAAGGAGCCGTCTGATATGCCGCCGCCAAGAGAAAAGTACAAACCGCTATCGGATAATTCTTCCTGCGCGTCGACTGGTGCAGCGAAGAGAGCCGCCACAATGCCACAGAGGATGGGGAACGTTATTCGCATCTCGGTTCTCGCAGTATCTGGCGCCAGGAAACGGGTCTTCGTTCATGTAGCAGCATCAAGGTTGAGGAATTGTAAATTCGGCGAGTACACCGGGCATTTTTCTAAAATCGCCCCTTGAGAGCGTCGGAGCGCCTGCGGCGCGCCCGTAAGCCGCCCGACGCGTCCCGACCCGGTTGCGAGCGTGGCGGGCGGGCCTGCACCCTGGCCCGGCCCGGCATCTGATTCACGCGTTCTTAACGCCGGTTAACAACAATCGGTGCTGGCGGTTTGCAACGATGTGCAGGGCCGGCCGAAAGGGTGCAATGATGCGAGGGATCGCAGATACCATCCCGCCCGACGCAGCGGCCGATTGGCATCGGATCTGTCGGCGCATGGCGATCGGTGGGGGCGGGTGACATGACCCGGCTCGAGTCGCTGCTGCACCCCGGGGAGATCGTCCTCTGGCGGACCAAGCCGGCCTGGCAAAGCGCCAGGAACAGCATGCTGTGGCAGATCGCCGGTGTCGCCGGAGGCGGCTACGTCTTCGATTTCCTGATCGAGGGTTTCGATCTCGACCGGCTCCTGACGGCGTTGTACGGCGTGTTCGGCATAGCTGTGGTCGCTGTCCTTGTCACGTACTTCACGCAAGGTGCCGGCGTCATGGTGACCGACCGGCGGGTGCTTCGCAGTCAGGGCGTCTTCCGGCCCCGGCGTGAGGAGCTGGAGCGTCGGCACATCGCCGAGGCGGTCATCTACGAGGGTGACGAGACGCTGGTGCTGCGTGCCGCGCGGCCGGACGTGATTCGCCTTCTCGAGCCGAACAGCCGCGCGTCGCTGCGGTCCACGGGCGAGATGGAAATGCCGTTCCCACGGGCATCGGTGGAAAACGACGCGGTGCTCGAGGCGTTGGCGATCGAGCCGCAGCGGATCCAGCCGGTGCCCAGGACCGATGCGGTCACGAACCTGCATGGCGCACGGATCTCGCTATCCGTTGCCGGGGCCCTGCTGTCGGTGCTTGGCGTGTGGGCGGCGGCGGAGATGATGCTGCCTGACTTCGAGGGCGTGTTCTTCGCGTTCTCGGCTCTCATAGCGCTGGGGGCGGGCGCGGTGTTCGGACTCTGGCTCGTCTGGCCGGTCGCGCGGCTCACGGTCTCGCCCGAGACGGCCGGCTTTTTCGCCTGCACGCTTTATCATCCGGATTGGAAGGCGGTCTTTTCCGAGGACGAAACGTGGCGCGACGACTTGCGGCGCGCGGAACGCAGATTATCGCGCCTTTATGGCGCGCCAGTCGATCTGGAGAGCCTGCTCCTTCCCGAAGGTCCGCCGGAGGCAACGGAGATGCCGGCATAACCGTTCCGTGCATGGCAGGGCCGGCGTCCGGATCATGCGCGCGATAGTAGGCGCAACGACCCGCAACCAGTCCGGCCGTCCGCGGCTGGTCGCGGGGCCCCGAAATTGCGGGAACGCGTATTTCCGCAATTTAACCGTGTCTTAACCCGTTTGCTCCGATAAACGAGGTTGGCGCACTGCCAGGCGGGGCGGGCCAGGGCATAACGAAGGGTTGCGACATGCGGTTCATCTTCGGCGCACCGGTTGCCTTCGTCGCGCCGGCGGTCGGCTACATGCTGAACTGGATCATCGCCTGGTTCGTCAAGGGCGTGCCGAATATCGCGACCACCTATTGGCCGGCCAATCTGTTCTGCGCCAACAACGGCAAGATCTCGCTGTATTGCGGCCGCTCGCCTGGCGACCTCGAGCTCTTCATGCTGGTCTTCTTCTTCGTCGCCTGCCTCATCGGGTGGGAGTCGATCCGCATCCTGCTGCCCAGCACGCACGGCGCGGTGGAGATCGAGGACCGCGGCCGGGTCGGGACGACCGTCACGCGCGCCGTCGCCTGGAGCATCGTCGTCCTGCCGACCCTGATCCTGGCGCCGCATATCTATCTTACGATCGAGGCATCACCGGGGGCGTTCGGCTATTACGGCTGGGGCACGGAAACGTTCGTCGATTTCCTGCGCAGCTGGATCGCCGGCGCCGCTGCCATGCTGCTCTATGCGTTGGCACGCCGCGGCGGCAGCACCGGGATGGCCTGATCGCCGCGACGCGACGACGTGCCGGCCAAGAGTGAACTGGCGATGACCGCGATATGAGCCGAATCGACGCCATGCTGCAGCCGGGGGAGACCGTCATCTGGCGCAACCGGCCCGGGCTCGGCGTCGGCACCTCGCTGCTGATCGGCCTCGCCATCGTGGCGGTGTTGCTGGCCGTCATGGCGTGGCTGGGCGGCGGCTGGCAGTCGCTGTTTCGCGAGCCCTACCGCCTGATCCCGCTGGCGGCGCTGGTGGTGATCGGCGGCCAGCGCTCCGCGGACGCCGTCGCCGTGACCGACCGCCGGCTGCTGCTCACCCGCGGTCTGTTGCGGCGCACGGTCGCGGAGGTCGGCCGCCCGGATATCCTCTCGGCACGGGTCACCGCCACGATCCCCTATTACGGGCAGGTCGTCACCGTGCGCTGCCGGGACACCACGGCGGTGCGGATCTACCGCCCGGACTCCGCCGGCGCGGCGACCCTCGGCCAGGCCGAGATCGAAACCATCCTGTCCAAGGAAGCCGAGGCGCTGTGCAGGGCCCTCGGCCGCCCGGGCCGGCCCTGGGGCGAGGACGGCGCGCGCGGCCGGGCGTAAGGGCCGGGATTGTTTCCTGACATCTTGCCCCGGCGGGCGGCGCGTGGCAGGTTCCCGGTTCGATCCGCCATCTTCCGGAAGGGACTCATCGATGCGGCTCCTGGCCTTCGACAAGGACGGCGTTCCGACGATCGGCGTGCGGCGCGGCGACGAGGTCGTCGACCTGTCGCTGGCAGCGCCGGAGCTGCCGCGCGACATCCCGGGGCTGCTGGCCCTCGGCGAAGGGATCGTGGAGCGCGTCGCCGCCATGGTGCTGGACGCGCCTGCGGGGGCCGTCCGCCCCGCCGAGGGGCTGCGCTACCATCCGCCGGTCTGGAACGCGCCGAAATATCTGTGCTGCGGGCTGAACTACGCCGAGCACGCCAAGGAGGGCGGGCGCGAGCCGCCGGAGCATCCGTCGCTGTTCGTCCGCTACGCGCAGTCGCTGGTCGGCCATGACGAGCCGATCGTCAAGCCCTGGATCTCCGACAAGTTCGACTACGAGGGCGAGCTCGCCGCGGTGATCGGCAAGCCGGGGCGGCATGTGCCGCTGGAGGACGCGCTGTCGCACGTCGCCTTCTATGCGGTGCTGATGGACGGCTCGGTGCGCGACTTCCAGCGCCTCGGCACGCAGTGGACCCTGGGCAAGAACTTCGACCGGTCCGGCTCCTTCGGGCCCGACCTGGTGACGCCGAACGAGCTGCCGCCCGGCGCCTCAGGCCTGCGCCTGGTGACCCGCGTCAACGGCCAGGCGGTGCAGAACGACACCACCGATACCATGCTGTTCCCGGTCGCCGACCTGATCCACCGCTGGTCGAGGGCGATGACGCTGCAGCCCGGCGACGTGATCGCCACCGGCACGCCGTCGGGCGTCGGCTATGCGCGCACGCCGCCGCTGTTCCTGAAGGCCGGCGACGTCTGCGAGGTCGAGATCGAGGGCATCGGGCGGCTCAGCAATCCGGTGATCGACGAGGCGCGGGACTCGCCGCCCCTCGCGCCACCCGCCACGCCGGAACCGGCCACCGCACCGGCGGCGACCGGAGCCGCACCGTCGTCCGGACCAGCCGCACCGTCGGCGCGCCAGGCGGGGGCCGGAGATCCGCGCGTCGAATCGCACTATTCGCGGCCGGCGCTGGCGACCTCGATCCTCATGGCGCTGCGCGAGGAGGGCAAGGATCCGGACAACCTCAGACCCCACGACGTCATGGGCCTCGGCGAGATGCACGTGCGCGGACACGAGGCGACCCGCGAGCTCGCCATGCAGCTCGGCCTCGACCACGAGAAGAAGGTGCTCGACGTCGGCTGCGGCATCGGCAGCCCGTCGCGCTTCATGGCCCTGCAATACGGCTGCCGGGTCACCGGCGTCGACGTCAGCGACCCGTTCGTCGAGGTCGCCGGCATGCTGGCGGAGCGCGTCAAGCTCGGCGACCACCTGGCCTACCGCAAGGCCGACGCGCTCGACCTGCCGTTCGGCGACGCCAGCTTCGACGTCGTGGTCAGCCAGCACGTGCAGATGAACATCGAGGACAAGGCACGCTTCTATGCCGAGATGTTCCGGGTGCTGAAGCCCGGCGGCCGCCTCGGCATCTACGACCTCGTCGCGGGCGAAGGCGGCGAGCCGTTCTACCCGGTGCCCTGGGCCTCCGACGCGACGATCAGCTTCCTCGTCAAGCCGCACGCCCTGCGCGCCGGGATCGAGGGCGCCGGCTTCGAGATCACCTCGTGGCAGGACACCACGGCGGCCGGGCTGATCTGGTTCGAGGAGCAGCGCCGGCGCGAGGCGGAGCCGGGCTACGAAGCCTCGCTGCTCGGCCCCGAGCTGTTCCTCGGCTCCGACTGGTACGAGATCCTCGCCAACCTGTACCGCAGCCTTGCCGGCGACTGCGTCGCCGTCATCGAGGCGGTGTGCGCGAAACCGGCCTGAACTTTCGCTAGCCGACGTTGTCCCCGAATAGTTGGGAAAGCTTGTCGGCCGCCCTTCGCAGCGCCGGAAGCCGTGCCTTGGCAGACTCCAGGGTCAATCTCTGGGTTGGACCGTGCATGGCCAGAGTTGCAATCAGGCGCCCCTTGTCGTCGCGCACCGGCACGGCAACGGCGANNACCGCAGCCTTGCCGGCGACTGCGTCGCCGTGATCGAGGCGGTGTGCGCGAAGCCGGCCTGAACGAACCCTAGGCGGCGCCATCCCTGAACAGTCGGGAGAGCTTTTCGGCAGCCCGTCGCAATGCCGGAAGCTGCGCCTTTGCGGCATCCAGCGACAATCGCTGGGTCGGACCGTGCATCGCCAGGGTTGCGATCAGGCGCCCCTTGTCGTCGCGCACCGGCACGGCAACGGCGACCATGCCTTCGAGGAATTCCTCGTTGTCGTTCGCCGAAGCCGTCGGTGCGGATCTTCTCAAGTACCGTCGCCAGCGTCTCGGGGTCGCTGATCGTGTTCGGGGTGTGCGGTTCCAGTGCCAGATGTGCGATGAGCTGTTTGCGCCGGGCCGGTGGAAGGTCGCTCAGAAACATCTTGCCGCTGGCCGTACAATGCAGGGGCACGCGGGTGCCGACCGGAAGCTGGAGCCGCAGGGGCCAGCGCG
>JABAOH010005045.1_pt9 | contig 14503 bp, 11 predicted proteins | sample 7062181 | NCBI WGS metagenome assembly JABAOH01 (sample SAMN14538630, study PRJNA623070) | marine sediment metagenome | biome: marine biome [ENVO:00000428]; feature: marine pelagic biome [ENVO:01000023]; material: deep marine sediment [ENVO:00002113]; isolation source: pool of 5 deep marine... | reverse complement strand
AGCGAGTTGCACCAGGTTCATCGGTGGCGTGCCGATGAATCGCGCGGTGAACGCTGTCGCCGGACGCGCATAGAGCTCTTCCGGCGTGCCGTTCTGCTCGATCCGGCCCTCGCGCAACAAGATGATGCGATCGGCCATGGTCATCGCCTCGGTCTGGTCGTGGGTCACATAGATCATGGTAATGCCAAGGCGTTGCTGCAAGCCACGGATCTCGGAGCGCATTTCCTGACGCAGCTTGGCATCGAGGTTGGAGAGCGGCTCGTCCATGAGACACAGCGGTGCCTCCGCGATCAAGGCGCGGCCCAACGCGACCCGTTGCCGTTGCCCGCCCGAAAGCTGTGCCGGCTTGCGATGCAGGAGCTCGGCCAGCCCCAACAGCTCGGCCACACGCTCGAGACGCCGCCGGCGCTCGTCGGCCTCGACACGGCGCACCTTCAGCCCAAAGACGATGTTTTCGGCAACGGACAGGTGCGGAAACAGGGCGTAGGACTGGAATACCATCGACAGGTTGCGCTTGGCGGGCGGCAGCGCGGTCGCGTCTCGGCCGCCGATGGTGATGTGTCCAGCGCTGACCTCCTCCAACCCCGCTATCAACCGAAGCGTCGTCGACTTGCCGCAACCCGACGGCCCAAGCAGCACCAAGAGCTTGCCTTGCTCGGCGATAAAGCTGACGTCGCGCACCGCAACGCTGTCTCCCCACTTCTTGTAAACGTTGGTAAGAACGACTTCCGACACGGGTTTTGTTCTCGTAAGGCTGCTTCGGGCTTGGCGCGACCGCCTGGGGTTCTGAACCCACAAGCTTAATCGGTCCTGGGGTGAATGTGGAGTCCAGCGACCAGTTCCGTGGCAAACCGCGCTCAAAAAGCGCGTGGCGAGATGGGATGTAAGCGAAACCAATGGTATAAAGGGCGTCCCCGGAATATGGAAAAAATGCGCTCGTAGTCAATGGCAGATGTGGGTCGACAAGTTGTTGATCTCCTTGTAATCGGCGGCGGTATCAATGGCGCTGGCATCGCCCGCGATGCCGCCGGGCGCGGGCTCAGCGTCGTGCTCTGCGAGAAGGGCGATCTCGGCGGCGCAACGTCCTGGGCCAGCAGCAAGCTGATCCACGGCGGCTTGCGCTACCTGGAGCATTACGAGTTTCGCCTGGTGCACGAGTCGCTGGCCGAGCGCGAAGTGCTGTTGCGGGTTGCCCCCCATCTGGTGCATCCACTGCGCTTCGTCCTGCCGCACGTTTCGGCGCTGCGCCCGGCCTGGATGATCCGCGCCGGCCTGTTTCTTTACGATCACTTGAGCCGGCGCGCGAGTCTGCCGGGTTCCAGTTGGATCAATCTGCGTAAGAGCCCCTTCGGTGCGGGGCTCAAGCCTGAATTTGGTACCGGGTTTAGCTACTTCGACTGCCAGGTCGACGACGCGCGCCTGGTCATAGCGACGGCGCGCGCTGCGGCCGCGCGCGGCGCGCGCATGTTGGTACGCACAGACTGTGTCAGCGCCAGAACCAAGAGCGGGCTCTGGTTGGTCGATCTGCAAGAGCGCGATTCCGGTGCGCGCACGACTCTAGGGGCACGCGCGCTGGTCAACGTCGCCGGACCGTGGGTGGCGCCGGTGCGCGCCTCGATTCGGGGCGCGAAGACCGGCCGACGGGTTCGTCTCATCAAGGGCAGTCACATCGTCGTGCCCCGTGTGCATGAGGGCGAACACGCCTTTATTTTGCAAAACGACGACGGCCGTGTGGTCTTCGTGATTCCTTTTGAGCAAGACTATTCGCTGATCGGTACCACTGAAGTGGAGATCGAAGCCATACCGGATTCGCTGGATATCTCCCAGGCTGAAACCGAGTACCTGTGCCGTGCGGTTGACCGCTATCTGACACGTCCCGTTAGGCCGAGCGATGTGGTGTGGAGCTTCGCGGGGTTGAGGCCGCTGTTCGGCGACACGGGCACATCGCCTTCAGCAATCACGCGCGACTACGAGCTCGACTTGGATGTTACCAACGACGGTGCGCCGGTGCTGCACGTCTATGGCGGCAAGATCACGACCTACCGCCGCTTGGCGGAGCGCGCGCTTCACACGCTCAANNGGCGGAGCGCGCGCTTCACACGCTCAAGCCTCACCTGCCGTACATGAAAGCGCCCTGGACCGAAACGACGCCGCTGCCCGGTGGCGACGTGCCGAGTGGCGATTTGCACAGACTCATTGATGCGCTGGCGCGCGAGCGTCCCGCACTGCCGGGCGATCTGCTGGCAGCGCTCGCCCGCCGCCATGGAACGCTCGCCACCGAGGTACTCGCCGGTGCGCGGGATACGGACGCCCTGGGTCCCCATTTCGGCGCCGATCTGTATGCGCGCGAGGTAGACTATTTCATGGAGCGCGAGTGGGCGCGCAGCGCTGATGACGTGCTCTGGCGTCGCACCAAGGCCGGATTGCGTCTGTCGAACCAGCAGCGCGCGAGTGTCAGCGAATACATGCAGCAGCGCCTGCGTCCGGTGCCGGCGAAACAGCAGCGTAATTGAGGAGCATGCGCCGATGCCCGTATTTCGGCTAGAATCGCGCCTCGCCAAGCAGGATCGTTCATGAGCACCCTACAGCGAACCATCTCTCCCGTAGACGGCAGTGTCTATGTGGAACGCCCGCACGCATCGACACAAGAGATCGATACCGTACTCGCCAAGGCGACACAGGCACAGGCAGCGTGGAGGCAGGTCTCCCTTGCCGAGCGGGCCGCCTTGTGTACGCGCTTCGTGGATGCCTTTGTCGCCAAGACCAGCGAAATCGCGTCCGAGCTGTCCTGGCAGATGGGGCGACCAGTGAGCGCCGCCGCGGGCGAGGTGCGCGGGTTTGAGGAACGCGCGCGTTACATGATCGAAATCGCCGCGCAAGCACTGGCCGACGTGCAGACTCAGCCTAAAGCCGGGTTCACACGCTTTGTCCGCCGCGAACCGCTGGGCGTGGTGCTGACCATTGCCGCCTGGAACTATCCCTACCTCATCGCCGTCAACAGCGTGGTACCGGCCATCATGGCCGGCAACGCCGTCGTCTTGAAGCATTCTTCGCAAACGCCTCTTTGTGCCGAGCGTTTCGACCAGTGTTTTGGCGAGGCCGGCTTGCCCGAGGGCGTGTTCCAGGTACTGCACCTGGACCATGCCAGCACCGAGCGCGCGATTGCAGATGCGCGCGTCAATTTCGTGGCGTTCACCGGTTCCGTGGAGGGTGGACACGCCATTCAGCGGGCAGCCTCGTCGCGTTTCATCGGCACCGGCTTGGAGCTTGGGGGCAAAGATCCCGCCTATGTCCGGCCCGACGTAAATCTTGCGCACGCGATCGAAAATCTGGTGGACGGGTCGTTTTTTAACTCGGGACAGTCGTGCTGCGCGATTGAGCGCATCTATGTGCACGAAAAAGTTTACAACCAATTTGTAGAAGGCTTTGTCGAGCTGACGAAACAGTACCGGCTCGGCAATCCGCTCGATCCCGAAACCAATCTTGGCCCGCTGGTGCGGACCAAGGCCGCTGACTTCGTACGGGTCCAGACCGAGGAAGCAACGCGTGCGGGCGCGCGCGCCTTGATCGACCCGGCGCTCTTTGCGGCTAATGCGCCCGGCACGCCCTATCTCGCGCCGCAGGTGCTGGTGGATGTGAATCACCGCATGCGCGTCATGAGCGAGGAGACCTTCGGACCTGTGGTCGGCATCATGAAAGTGCGCTCCGATGACGATGCCGTTGCCTTGATGAATGACAGCCCTTACGGGCTGACGGCATCGATCTGGACTCAAGACGAGGCCGCCGCTATCGCCATCGGCGATCGCGTGGAGACGGGAACGTGGTTCATGAACCGCTGCGACTACCTCGACCCGGCGCTTGCCTGGGTCGGCGTCAAGGACTCCGGGCGTGGCTGCACGCTCTCGTCGATCGGCTACGAACACCTGACGCGACCCAAATCTTTTCATCTACGCACGGCAACCTAATAAAATGAATCTGAAAGGCAACTGGAACTACCCGACGAAGGTACGCTTCGGCGCCGGTCGCATTGCCGAACTCGCCGACGCGTGCAACGAGCTCGGCATAAAGAAACCCATGCTGGTCACCGATCCGGGGCTGGCAAAGCTGCCAATGGTGCAGGACGCGCTCGCGCGCAATGAGGCCGCGGGCCTGGCGAGCGCGCTGTACAGCGACGTCAAGCCGAACCCGCTCGCACGCAATGTCGAGGAGGGTCTCAAACGCTACCGTAGCGGCAATCATGATGGCGTGATTGCCTTTGGCGGCGGCAGTGCGCTCGATGCCGGCAAGACCATTGCCTTCATGGCCGGGCAAACGCGCCCGCTGTGGGACTTCGAGGATATCGGGGATAACTGGAAAGCAGCCGACGACGCCGGTATCGATCCGATCATCGCCGTACCGACGACCGCTGGAACGGGCTCGGAGGTCGGCCGTGCCGCCGTCATCATGAACGAGGAGACTCACACGAAGAAGATCCTGTTCCATCCTAAGATGATGCCGTCTATTGTGATCGCCGACCCGGAGCTCACGCTGGGCTTGCCGCCACACATCACTGCCGCTACCGGTATGGATGCGCTGGCGCATTGCCTGGAGGCCTACTGCGTGTCCAGCTATCACCCTATGGCCGACGGCATCGCGGTCGAGGGCGCACGTCTGATTAAGGAGTGGCTGCCCGTTGCCGTGCGCGACGGCAAGGACCTGAGCGCGCGCGCCCACATGATGGTGGCGGCCAGCATGGGCGCTGCGGCCTTTCAAAAAGGCCTCGGCGCCATTCATGCGCTGTCGCATCCCGTTGGCTCGCTGTACGACACACACCACGGCTTGACCAACGGCGTGGTGATGCCCTACGTGCTCGCCTTTAACCGCACGGCGATTGACGAGAAGATGACACGCCTGGCAGCGTGGCTCTCCTTGCCGGATCCATCGTTTGCCGCCGTGATGCAATGGGTGTTAGCGTTGCGCGAAGAGATCGCGATCCCACATACCCTGCGAGAGCTCGGCGTCGAAAGCGACCGCCTCGATGCGCTCGCGCAGATGGCGGCCATCGATCCCACGGCCAGCGGCAATCCGGTCACTGTGGGTGTCAAGGAGCTCAAGACGCTGTTCGTTGCGTCCATTGAAGGGCGTTTGGATTAAGGCAACGTCCCAAGCTATGGAGTCAAGCGATGACTGAGGAAATTCTGCGTGGACGACGCAAAGCCCTGGAAGAGTCATTTTTCGCCAAACAAAACGAAAAACTGCGCCGCGCCTTGCGCGAGCAATTGGCAGCCAAGGCGAAAAAAGAAGCGCTAGCGGCCGCCTCGGGCATCAGTGACGATGCCGTGCTCGAAGAGTTGATCGCGCTCGATATTGCCGCCGACACCGTGGCGGCGCTGGCACTGGTGCCGTTGGTCGAGGTCGCGTGGGCCGACGGCAGCATCGATGAGAAGGAACGAGCCGCGATCCTTGCGGCCGCTGAACAATCCGGCCTGGAAAAAGGCGGCGCCAGTCACCAGCTACTCCAAAGCTGGCTCGCCGAGCCCCCCGCTCAACAGGTACGAAGCGCTTGGAAGGACTATGTGAATGCGCTCAGCAATACGCTCAGCGCCGGGCCGCGGCAAGCCCTCAAGAAGCAAGTCGTCGGGCGCGCACGTGCGGTCGCCGAGGCAGCAGGTGGCTTCCTCGGGCTCGGCAGCAAGGTCTCTAGCAAAGAACAGGCGGTGCTGGACGAGTTGGAGCAAGCGTTTTCCTGAGTCTTTCCGCGCGTGCACTTAGCTAATATGAATGCACCGATGAGCGTCGCTTTCCCCGCGCGTATTCGCCTCGCGCAGCTGCCGACACCGTTGCAGCCGCTCGACAGGCTCTCGGCCGAGATTGGCGGGCCCCGCTTGTGGGTCAAGCGGGACGACCTCACCGGTTCGGCCTTGAGCGGCAACAAAGTACGCAAGCTCGAGTTCTCCGTCGGCGAGGCGTTGCAGCAAAAGTGCGATACCCTGATTAGCTGCGGCGGCGTGCAGTCCAACCATTGTCGTGCGACAGCGATCGTCGGTGCCCAAGTGGGGCTCCACGTGCATCTCTGCCTGCGCGGGACACCCGAGGAGTTGCCGCAGGGAAACTTGTTTCTCGATTACCTGGCCGGGGCGACGGTGTCTTACTACGAACCGGGCGAGTACGGTGCGCGCCGAGATGAGATCCTGGCGGAGGTTCGAGACCGCTACGCGCGAAGCGGACAGAAAGCGTTTATCATCCCCTCGGGCGCGAGCGACGAGATCGGTCTTTGGGGGTACATCGCCGCCTGCGAGGAGCTCAAGGCCGATTGCGCCCGCCTAGGCTTTGCGCCGGATCATATCGTCTGTGCGGTCGGATCCGGCGGCACGCTGGCTGGGTTGATTCTGGGAAACGCTCTTTACGATCTCGGGGCAACGGTCTGGAGCATCAATGTCGACGAGAATGCAGCCTATTTCGAAGAGAAGATTCGCGCCGATTTCGAAAAGTGGAAGACGCGCTACCGACAGGGACTGAATGTCGACGCCTTGCCGATCAACGTGATTGAAGGTTATCTCGGGGCCGGCTACGGCCAGGCTGGGCCCGAGGTGCTTGCGACGATTCGCCGCGTCGCTGCCACAGAGGGCATCATTCTCGACCCGGTGTACACGGGCAAGACCTTCCACGGCTTGCTTAACGAAATCGAGCATAGCCGCTTTCGCGGCGCTAAGAATATTATCTTCATACACACTGGCGGGATCTTCGGTTTGCTGGCTCAGCACGGCGAGTTCGAATTCGACACCCGGGCAAGCAGCGCATGACCAGCAAGGCTGCGAAAAACGCCGTCACCTGGCCGGAGGAGATCTTCGAGGTCCTCAAGGAGGTCGGCATCCGTCAGGCGGCCTATGTGCCCGATGCCGGGCATGCGCGCCTGATCGCGCTTTGCCAGACCGATGAGACCATGCGCGCGGTTCCGCTTACTACAGAAGAAGAAGGCGTGGCGCTGCTCGCCGGTGCATGGCTCGGTGGCGAACGGGGCGTGTTATTGATGCAGTCAAGCGGTGTAGGCAACTGCATCAACATGTTGGCGATGGCAGCCGAGTGCCGATTCCCTTTGCTCATGCTCGTGACCATGCGTGGCGAGTGGGGGGAGTTCAATCCCTGGCAAATACCGATGGGGCAGAATGCGCGGCGTGTGCTCGAGGACATGGGAGTGGGCATATATTATGTCGATGAAACCCAACGGTTGGCGGAAACGGTCAATGCGGCGGCGCGGCTCGCGTTCGACACCTCGCGCATGGTTGCCGTCATCATTTCGCAACGTATCATCGGCTTTAAGGATTGGAATGCGACGCAGGGAGATAATTGATATCGCTTTTGGCTTGCCGGTATCCGCGCTTGGCTCCGCGCTGCGCCGTGTGTCGCTAGCGCCTTGGCGCCTTCCGACAAGACATCCCTGTCTCGGCGGTCGGGCGCAACATCCTGTCCGCGCCCCCTGGCGGGGCGTGGTCCAAGCCGCTAGCGGGACTTCGCAAGTCGCCTCGCGCAAACGCCGGCAGGCGCCAACAAACAAACGGTTCGATGGCTAACACTAAAGACATTAAGCTCGACCGCCGCGAAGTCATGGCACAGATCCTGAAAGAGCGCGGTGATGCGCTGGTCGTGACCGGTTTGGGCAGTACTTGCTGGGACGCTGCCGCCGCGGGCGATACGCCGCGTAATTTTTACGTCTGGGGCGCGATGGGCGGAGCAGCCATGATCGGCCTCGGGCTGGCGCTTGCTCAGCCCAAACGACGTGTGCTCGTCCTGACCGGCGATGGCGAGATGCTGATGGGTCTGGGCGGCCTTGCTACGATCGTCGTGCAGCGGCCGTCCAACCTTTCGGTTGTCGTCATCGATAACGAGCACTACGGTGAGACGGGCATGCAAAGCACACATACGCGCTTCGGAATCGACCTTGCCGGCATCGCCCGGGCCGCGGGCTTTGCGCACAGCACATGCGTTTACGCGGAAGACGAACTTAGAGTCTTGATTCCGACACTCTACAACGACAGCGGTCCGATATTCGCTGTCGTCAAGGTGATGGCGCGCTCCTATCCGACGGTCCTGCCGGCGCGCGACGGTACTTACCTCAAGAATCGTTTCCGGGCGGCCGTGCTCGAAGACAAGGCGACTAACTAACTAGCATTTGTCTCCACATCTAAGACGATTGAGCAAGCCATGACACCCTGAGAGTAACGCAGAGAATGCTTGAAAACAGACACTATTTTGGTTTTCTCCGCGTACGTGGCGTCTCAACAATCTTTGCGTTTATTCCAGAGCGTCACAAATAGGATGGTACCTCGAGACAGCTTTTAGGCATCGGCTCCTTTCCAAAGGTCGCAGCCGATTAGAATTTATTTATGTCCCATTCCGTCATCAACGGAGTCCAGCAAATTTGGGCGCGCGCCGTGATCACTTGCATGATCATCGCGCTTATGGTGCCGATTGCAAGCCATGCCGCCACTTTCACCGTAGACAGCACCGCAGACACAGTTGACGCCAATCCGGGGGATGGCATCTGCGCCGATCTCTCGGGTCTATGCACCTTACGGGCCGCCGTCCGAGAAGCCAATGCCTTAGCGGGTAGCGATTCGATCGCGCTGGATACGAATACGTATACCTTGACCGGTCTGTCGGGCGAGGACCTCGCGCTCTCGGGCGATTTGGACATCCTCGACGACCTGACGATTACCGGGACGGGAGCCGCGAATACCATTATCGATGGGGGTGGCGTCGACCGCATCTTTGACATCGATCCTTTGGGCGCGGGAGTTACTGTCACTGTCTCTGACCTGACCATCCGTGGCGGCGATGTGCTCGGCGAACCTGGCGGCGGCATTCGCAATGCCGGGACGCTAGTTCTAGACAACACGACTATCAGCAGTAACAACGTATCCGCAGCTAATGGCGGTGCGATCTTGAGCTCAGGCACCCTCACGCTAACAGAGAGCACGGTGAGCGGGAACGACGCCGATGGTAATGGCGGCGGGATCTTTAATGACAATGGCTTGCTGACGGTGACTCGTAGTACGGTGAGCGGTAACCGTGCCACCGGTCCGGGGAATAGCGGTGGCGCGATTTACAATACCAACGGTGGTTCGCTCATAATTACCAATAGCACGATCACCAATAACACTGCGGCTACTTCGGGCGGTGGTATCTTTAATAGCAGTGGCGCCACGGCTACTTCCACCAACGATACGATAAGCCATAACTCAGCCAACCTTAACAACGGTGGCGGGATCTTCAACAATGGCACCGCCGCGCTAACCAATAGCATCGTCGCCAACAACACAGGTGGTAACTGTGCCGGGACGACTGCGATCACATCCAACGGTAACAACCTGGACAGCGCCAATACCTGTGGCTTCGCTGCGGCCGGCGACATTACCGGGCAGGACCCGCTGCTGGGTACGTTGGCGGACAATGGCGGACCAACGCAAACCCGTGAGCTTCTGGCCGGCAGTCCGGCCATCGATGCCGGCAACAATGCCGCCTGCCCGCCAACCGATCAGCGCGGCGCTATACGCCCATCTAACGGCACCTGTGATATCGGCGCTTTTGAAGTCGCCCCGGAGGTTGACCTGGCACTCACCAAGGATGACGGTGAAGAGTGTGCGGATCTGGACGATGTCCTGAACTATGTCATCACTGTCACGAATAACAGTAGCGCTGACGCGACCGGCGTTACGGTCACGGATACGCTCCCAACTTCTGTCACGTTTGTCGCGGTCAATTCCAGTGCCGGCGGCTGCACCGTATCTGGCGCCACCGTCACGTGCAATATCGGCACCCTTACAGGGAACACTAGCGCTACGATCACCCTCAGCGCCAGGGCAGATGTGATCGAAGAAATCACGAACACCGCCGACGTGAGCCTGAACGAATTCGATACGAATCCAGATAACAATACCGCTAGCGATAACACCCGTATCAATTGTTCTTGCTTGTTCACCAGCTGTGATGATGACTGCTTCATCGCCACGGCTGCCTACGGCAGCCCGATGGAAAAAGAGGTGAGAGTGCTGCGCGCCTTTCGGGATCAGTACCTCCTGACTAATGCCGCTGGCAGGAAATTTGTCGAGCTCTATTACCGTTACAGTCCGCCCGTGGCCGCGTATATTGCCAAGCGTGACGCCTTGCGGGCGGTGGTTCGCGGCAGCTTGAAGCCGCTTATCTGGTTAAGCCGCGCGCTAGTTCAGGGAAACGCTGTAGGTCAAACAGAGGGAACAGAGGCAAGGTTGTCGCCCGGGTCCGCCCGCCGCTACGATAGCCGTATCGGAGCAACCCAGTCCCAATAAATCCGCGCTAGGAGAAACGCCATGCATGCCCAAACGCAACCCCTCGAGAAGTACAAGACTCATATCAATGGCGAGTGGGTGGAGTCCGCTTCAGGCGAACACTTCGAAAGTGATAATCCCTACACCGGCCGTCCGTGGGCGTTGATTCCGAAATGCAATGCCCAGGATGTCGACCGTGCCGTGCAGGCCGCCCACCGTGCCTTTACGACAGGGGCTTGGCCGAAGCTCAGCGCCTCGCAGCGTGGTGCGTTGCTGCGCAAGCTGGGCGACGCCATCGCCGAGAACGCCGAGCATCTTGCTAGCATCGAGGTTCGCGATAACGGCAAGCTCATAGCGGAGATGGGCGCGCAGCTAAAGTACGTGCCGCAGTGGTACTACTACTACGGCGGACTGGCCGACAAGATCGAGGGATCGGTGATACCGATCGACAAGCCCGGAAATTTCAATTACACGCGCTACGAGCCGCTCGGCGTAGTGGGCGCGATCGTGCCCTGGAATTCGCCCTTGCTTCTGACCGCCTGGAAGTTGGCGCCGGCACTGGCCGCCGGCAACACCGTCGTCATTAAACCGTCCGAATTCACGTCGGCCTCCACCCTCGAGTTCATGAAGGTGGTCGAGAAAGTCGGTTTCCCGCCCGGCGTCGTCAATGTGGTCACCGGCTTTGGGCCCGAGGCGGGCATGCCGCTGGTCGAGCACCCCCTGGTGCGCAAGATCGCTTTCACCGGCTCCGACAAGACCGGCCAGTTGATCTACGAGACCGCCGCGCGCGGCTTGAAGCGCGTGAGCCTCGAGCTTGGCGGCAAATCGCCGAACATCGTGTTCGACGACGCGCACATGGACAACGCCGTCAAGGGCGTGATCTCCGGCATCTTCGCCGCCACCGGTCAGACCTGCATTGCCGGCTCGCGCTTGCTGGTGCAGCAGAGCATCCATGACCAGTTCGTCGACAAGCTCGTGGCCTTTGCCAAGACCGCGAAGATGGGCGACCCGATGAGCCTCGACACCCAGGTCGGACCGGTCACCAACAAGCCGCAATACCAGAAAGTGCTAGATTACATGGCCATCGCCAAGAGCGAAGGCGCACAGACCCTGCTCGGCGGCGAGAAGGCGACGCGGCCCGAATGCGGCGACGGTTGGTTCGTCGAGCCGACGATATTCAGCGGCGTCAAGAATTCCATGCGCATCGCCCAAGAAGAGGTCTTCGGCCCGGTACTGTCGGTGATCCCTTTCAAAGATGAAGACGATGCCGTCGCCATCGGCAACGACATCGCCTTCGGCCTTGCCGCCGGCGTGTGGACGGAGAATATACGCCGCGCCATCACGATGGCGGATCGTATGCAGGCCGGCACCGTCTGGGTGAACACCTATCGCGCGGTGAGCTACATGTCGCCCTTCGGCGGCTACAAGCGCAGCGGCCTCGGGCGCGAGAACGGCCAGGACGCGATGAGGGAATACTTGCAGACCAAGAGCGTGTGGATCTCCACCTCGACAGAAGTACCGAACCCGTTTGTGATCCGGTAGCAATCGGCAGCACTCACGCCCACCGCACGTAGGCCCCAGCGCCGGACGTACACCCTTTCGCCCGCGCTTGCGGATCGGCTAAGCTCCGCATGTGTCGGTGTGAGGTGACTTGCCGAGCGCTGCCACTCGGCATCATCAGTCTGTCAGCCTGAATGCCGCATTCAGCGGCGACGCGGATCACACGCTTATCGCGTGTTCGCCCTTGCCAACCGACGACGGTTTATGACAGGATACGCCGCTTTTCTTCGCCGCTTCCTACGGCGGAGGCAAGAAGTGGAGAACTCTAAATGCAGAAATGGCGGCGGGCTGTTTTCAATATTTTCGCAGCAAGCATCGTATCTCTCACAGTAAGCGGCGTAATAGGTCAGGCAAGCGCGAGTGCGCTCGGCCGCTATCCCGAGCGCGTGTACGTGCCCACCACGATCGGCAACACGGTGCACGTGATCGACCCGAAGACCTTCAAGATCATCAATACCTACCGGGTCGGCAAGGAACCGCACCACGTCACCCCCTCTTGGGATCTGACGAAGCTCTACGTGAACAACACCATGGGCGACTCGCTAACCGTCATCGACCCGGCAACCAGCAAGATCGTCGATGAGATCCCGGTAATCGATCCCTATAACCTCTATTTCACACCCGACGGTAGCAAGGCCATCGTCGTGGCGGAACGCTTCAAGCGTCTGGACTTCGTTGATGCGAAGACCTGGAAGCTCATCAAAAGCGTGAGCGTGCCATGGGCCGGCGTGGACCATATGGCCTTCAGCCGCGACCGCAACTATCTAGTGGCGAGCTGCGAGTGGTCTGGTCGTATCGTCAAGGTGGACATCAACAAGATGGAGCTGGTTGCGAACATGAAGCTCGGCGAGAAGCCGATCGACGTGCTACGCCCGCCAGGACAAAACCTGATGTACGTGGCTGACCAGGGCGTGCACGGCGTATTCGTGATCGACCCCGACGCGTGGAAGCAGCTCGAGTTCATCCCGACCGGGCGCGGCGCCCATGGCATCATGCTGAGCCACGAAAAGAAACGCCTATACGTGAGCAATCGCCTGGAGGGGACGATTTCGGTGCTCGACATCGCGACGCGCAAGATCGTCGACACGTGGAAAACCGGCGCAAGTCCGGACATGGGTCAACTCTCCCCGGACGGCAAGCAATTCTGGATCTCGAGCCGCTATCACTCCGACATCCGCGTGATCGACACCGCCAGCGGCAAGGTGATCGCCCGCATCCCGACTGACCCGGGCCCGCACGGGCTCACCTACTTTCCGGCCTCGGCCGCTGCGCACTCACTCGGTCATAACGGGGTGTATCTGGAAGATTGAGCGCACTGCTCGCGGGCACGGCAGCCGTCTATATTTGCGCACACAAGTCACCGCCTCATTCCGGCTCGGCGGGGACTGGTCGCGCCGGCGTGGAGTACCACTGTTCCTTGGGCACGATCTTTGGTTGCTGCGGATCGGTTTCGTAGGCCGGTGTCATGATTTGCACGCCATATTCGTTGAAGAGATCAAGAATGTTTTGATGCAGTCGGGTATAGAGTCTTTCCGTATCGTGGGCATCGCCGCAATAGACGTTAATCTCGTAGGTCACGCAGAAATCCCCGAGCGTCTTCTGCAGCACGAAGGGCTTAGGCTCCTTTGCCACGCCTTCGGTCCTCTCTGCCGCCTGCAAGAGCATTGCCTCTACCTGGCGCCAGGACGTTTCGTATCCGATGCCGACCGTTGTATGCAGGATCAACCTGCCTTCGCGTGCCAGTGAACTGTAGTTCACGATACTGCTGTTCAAAACAAGCGAATTGGGAATGACAACTTGTTCATTCTTAGGGGTACGCAGATGGGTCACCAACAATCGAGACTCCGTCACGTTACCGACATACTCATCAATTCGAACACGATCGCCTGTTCTGAACGCCCGCCGGTAGATCATCGAGTAACCGGCGATCACGTTGCTGATGACCGACTGGGAGCCGAGTGAAAAGAGCACACCGAGGAAGATAGACACACCTTGAAATGCATTTGATCCCGAGCCCGGAATGTGCGGATAAGCCACCACTACCGCAAGGGCAATCACTAGCAGGCGCACCATCCGGTAGGTGGGCCAGGCCCATTCGCGATCAAACCCTGCTATGTACATCGTCCCCCGTGCCAACCCCGTAAAAGGTAAGCGAATCGCCTTCAGCACGTAACGGGTCACGAACACGAGGACCACAAGAAACATTAGATCGGGAATAACGGCGAGGAGGTTTTGGCCCATGATAATCAGTGGATCCACCGCCAGGTTCAACAGATGCGCGGATCGCGTCCATGGAAACAGTTGCAACAGGAACTCCAGGTAGAGGACTATCACAATCAGCACAGCTAAGGTCCAAACGAATTTACGCAGCCCGCGCAGGGCGCTCCACAGATGCGCGGCGCTCAGAAGCCGCAAGGACTGGGCCTCCAGCCCCTCTAATTTCGCCTTCACCCGCCTATCAAGTACGACATCAAGCCGGCGTAAGGCCCGTCCGCCTAGCCAAAGGAACAGGCCTAGTCCGAGAGTTGCGGCAAACGCGTATAGCGTGCTGCGTAGCTGATACTCCGGTGTCCGATCGCGCCGATAAGCTTTGATCGCTTCGGCAATACGCTTGACATAGACGTCGGCCAGAATCTTGCGGTCCGCTTGTTCCAGTTGCG
>JABAOH010129240.1_pt1 | contig 14504 bp, 14 predicted proteins | sample 7062181 | NCBI WGS metagenome assembly JABAOH01 (sample SAMN14538630, study PRJNA623070) | marine sediment metagenome | biome: marine biome [ENVO:00000428]; feature: marine pelagic biome [ENVO:01000023]; material: deep marine sediment [ENVO:00002113]; isolation source: pool of 5 deep marine... | reverse complement strand
ATGTGACCACTATCAATTAATGAAAAATTTTCCATTTCATCAACAAAGTTTTCCATCTTAAATCCTCGGATATTAGCAATTTCATTAGTTTCCATTGATGACAAAATCTGACCTCCATTTTTTGAAGGCAGGTGATCAGAATGAGCATGAGAAACAAAGTTTATTCCATCAGAAATTACATTTTTTGGATCAAGGTGGATACGAGTAGAATTTTTTTGGTACACTATACCATTTTTTGTCATTCGCACATCTAGTGGCAAACAAAAACTCGATAACAAGATTTGATATAAATTGCAGGATTGAACAAGTGTTGACTATACTTGCAAAATCTTGCAATACTAATTTCAGGCAGAGGAAGCAACATGGAGGCTATTTTAAAATCCATAAAAAGAAAAAAAATCCCAATAAAGCCTCAAGTTGTAATTTCTAACAAACCCGATGCAAAAGGACTAAAGATTGCACAAAAACTTGGGATAAAAACTGAGGTTATAGAAAGCCAGGGAGTAAAAGGCGACAGATGGGAATATGATAAAAAAATTGTTTCAGTTTTAACAAAGTACGGGGTTACTCCAACAAATGGACTAGTTTGTCTTGCAGGATTTATGAGAATTATTAGCCCCCAATTTATTAGAAAATACAAAAACCGGATTATGAATATCCATCCTGCTTTATTGCCATCCTTTCCTGGACTACATGCCCAAAAACAGGCTGTAGAGTATGGGGCAAAATATTCCGGGTGCACTGTACATTTTGTAGATGAAGGAGTAGATACTGGACCAGTAATCATTCAAGCGGTAGTTAAGGTAAAAAACAATGATACAGAAAAAACCCTATCAGAGAGAATTCTAGTGAAAGAGCATCAAATGTATCCAGAAGCAGTAAGACTATTTGCTGAAAAAAAAATTAAGATCTCAGGAAGAAAGACAATTATCAAAGATTAGGCTTAGCCCATCCTCTTTCAATTAATTTTTGGGCAGTTTGTGGTTTAACACAAGCAGGAGAGTTATCAATTTTGTAAATTTTCACAAATGTTTCTTTACATGAAATTTCTCTAAGCGGAATAAAGGAGTTGGGTTCTACATCGATTGCAAAAGAGTCTGTAGCTTTATTAGAAAAAAGATTAGCAGAGTATGTTCCTTGATGAAGTGCTAAGAAAGCCCCAAAACCTCTTTGAGTATATTCAAACTCAATTTTTTCATTAACATCAATTCGTTTACCATTAATGGTTCTAGGAATTTCAATAACTGAATAAAATATTCCTGTATTATCTCCAGTTTCTCTTAGAGCAGATGGCTGAGGGTCAAACTCACTTTGAACTCCACCAGCAGGTCCTAAAGTAGTACGTACATTTTTTGATTCAAATTGAATCAAATCCAAACTATAAGTTTCTGCTCTTTCACTATCTAAATTCAAGTTTGAATCATAAAGTAACAATGTTAGAGGATGTCCTATCCTGACAGTTTTTGTTGCAGTTATTTTTTCTGAACCAGAACCAAAAGGTGTTGGGTTCAAAACTGTAAAGGTAGCAGAGTCAGTTACTGTTCTAGGATTTCCAGAAAAATCTGAAGGATCAGTAAATTCTACTATTAGTACATCACCTTGCAAAATACAATGTCTTGAAAACTCATTAGAGTCATCAAATCTTACTACGGCTTCATTTGAAATAGGACATTTAGAACTTTCAGGACCATCAATATTTTTTAAAACTAAATCAAATTCAAAAATTCCTGAACTTGGCGATGTTTCAGAGATTGGGCCAAGCTGTCTAACTTGAGATTTTTCAAGAGGAGTTATTTCAATAGGTTTTGAATCTAGTTTTCCGTTATTAGAGACAATTCCTCCAGCATAACCTAAAACTACTGAATCGCCTCTAACTACTGAAATCTTTACTGGACCAACACCTGGTTCATTTGGAATATCTTGAGAAATCTTGTCAATACCATTTGGAGAGATGTTAAAATCTGGATCAAAAATTCTAATATTGATTTCTAGAGAGTTTGTCTCATCAGGTATTGGGTATGTGTTTCTATCAAGCATAATAGAAGCAGAATTTCCTTTAATTTCTGCATCTCCAAAGGCAAGTGATGATGAAAATGCAATCACAATTGCAAGCATTGCTAGCATATTGGAAATATTAGTCACAGCAAAAACCCTGATGAATAATAATAAAACATTGCTGCTATTTCATCCAGATTCTGTTCTTAGTTGAATGAATAAATCAGGCCTAGTTTTCTAAAGAGGACATTGATAGAATACTTGGAAATTTTTGTAATGCTTCTAGGATTTTTAGCATTTGCTGAAACTATACCAGATTACAATAACCCGTACGCGCCCATATTTACTGACAAACAGGTGTATTCATGGACTGAAAAAATCAGAATAACAATAGTTGCTCCTAGTTGGAATGAAAACAGAAACGGAATTGATTCAATTGGAGACGAGGAAGGTCATTTTATTAAAATTTCAACTTCAGATAAAGAGCTAGAGCCTTACAAGCTCACAGAAACAGACACTAGCAGTGGAACATTTACTGGCGAAGTTATTCTTACAGGCTTTGCACATGATGCAGATGGAGATGGAAATTCAGATACACAGCCTAGAACTATGGGAAATGGACCTACGGGAGGATTTTTAGAAACTGAAAGAGATGGAGGAATTACAATTTCATTTGAATTTGCAGATGGGGTAGTTTTAACCCAATCAGTAGGCATTAGTTGGAATATAGGCGATATTAGATTTCTAAAAGAAGATTATGCAATTGGAGAAACTGCAATAATTCAGGTAACAGATCTTGACATGAATCTAAATCCTGAAGCAATTGATCAGTTTGAAGTTGAAATTGCTTCAGATTCAGATGTTGCAGGAATTCTTGTAAATGTAATTGAAACATCAGAAGAATCAGGAATTTTTACAGTTCCAATTTCTTTTACCCAAAATCAAGCTTCAAGTGGAAATAGATTGTTTGCAAATCCAGGAGATGCGCTTTATGCAAAGTATGATGACCATACATTGCCATCACCATATAGCGTTTCAGATAGTTTAGAAATTTCTAATCAAGCGCGATTTGTTTCAGATGTTCCGCCAACTGATAGAATTACGATAAAAAATAATTCAATTACAGATAGCTTGGGTGGAGAAATTTTAAGTCCAAAAACAAATGACCAGTTGCAAATTGTTGGAGATGTTCAAAATAACCAAGATTACGATCAAGGATTTGTCTTTATCATACAAATCAAAGAAGATAGTGGTGCAATCGTATCATTATCTTGGATTCAGGGAAAACTATCACCTAATCAGAAATTAGAAGTATCGCAATCATGGAATCCAACAAAAAGTGGAAGTTATAAAATTGAAACATTTGTTTGGAGTAGTCTTAGCGAACCAGTCCCACTTTCTGAGACTCTAAAACAAACATACTTTATTGAATAATTCTAGGAATCAGGACCGCCAAAAAAATACAAAACTGTGAGCTCTTTAGTATTTCCAAAAAAATAATGCTCTACGTTTTTTCCAACAAAGAAAACTTTTCCTTTAGAAACTGGATAGTCTTTTTTGTTAATTTTGAGGTATCCATCTCCGTCTAAAATGTAATAAACTTCATCGGAATCATGTGGCTCTTGAGTGTCTTCTTCACCAGGTTTTAAAAATAGGATTCCTGCAGCAAGGCTTTGTCTATTAATAAAAGTGTAAAAATAATCTTCATCACTTTTTTTAATTTCTTTTAGATATTCATTGGTATCAAATTCAAGTTTCATATTGAATACTCTTCTTACTTTATCTTTAAAGATTATCAAATTGAACATCAGAATTAAATATCAAATCTAAGGCACAATCATATTGACTGGAAAAAAAATTGATGGAATAGAAGTTGCAAAATCAGTTAAAGAGCGAGTAAAAAAAGCAGTTGAAGAGCTAAAAAAGCAAGGAGTAGAACCTTGTCTTGCAACAATTTTAGTAGGAAACAATTCAGCGTCAGCAACATATGTAAAAAATAAACACAAGGCTTGTGACGAAGTTGGTATCCTCACAAAAGATCATAATCCACCTGAATCAATGACTCAAAGTGAATTAAATGAGCTAATTGATTCATTAAATAATGATAGTAAGGTTCATGGAATTTTAGTACAGCTTCCACTTCCAAATCAATTAGACGAATTTGAAACAACATCTCGAATTTCTCCAATCAAAGATGTAGATGGATTGACACCTCATAATATGGGATTACTATCAATGAGAAAAGCAGTTCTTAAAGCATGCACTCCTTCTGGAATTATGGAAATGTTTGATTACTATGGAATAGAATTGGAAGGAAAAAATGTTGTAATAATTAATCGAAGTAATTTAATTGGAAAACCACTCTATCATATGTTATTAGAAAAAAATGCTACAGTAGTTACGTGTCATTCAAAAACTAAAAACCTAAAAGAAATTTCTCAAAATGCAGATATAATAATTTCAGGGGTAGGCGATAGATCAAAATTTGTGCTTACTTCAGACATGATTAAGGAAGGAGCAGTTGTTATCGACGTTGCCATAACTAGAATTGATGGAAAGCTGAAAGGAGATACAGATTTTGATGAAATTATTCAAAAAGTATCTTATGCTACACCGGTACCGGGCGGAGTTGGACCAATGACTGTTTCAATGCTATTAAAAAATACAGTAACTGCCGCATCATTAAGTAAAGGATTTGGAAACTAATACAGAAAAATCAAGCCTAAGAAAGGTGCTTTTAGAAAAAAGAGATGCTACATCCTTTGACTTTATGAAATTAGCAAGCCAAAAAATTCACAACAGATTAAAACAGATTGAAATTTTTAGAAATGCAAAAAAAATTGCCTCCTACTATCCAATAGGAAGTGAGGTTTTAACTCAAGATATAATGCAAGAGATGTTAGGAGATGGAAAAGAGATTTCTTTGCCAAAAGTTGAAGATAATGATATTATTTTTAGAAAAATTACAGGTCTAAAAGATTTAGAAAAAGGGGCATTTGGCATTATGGAACCTAAGGACAATTGTCCAGAAGTTAAAGAAATTGATGTAGTTTTAGTACCAACAGTTGGAATCACAAAAAAAGGATTCAGAATAGGATATGGGCAAGGATTCTACGACAGATTTCTTTCAAAATCAAATGCAAAAACAATTTCTTTAACTTATGCCAAACAGATTGTAAAATCTATTCCAGTATCAGAAAGTGACGAAAAATTAGATTGGATTGTAACTGAAGATGAAACTATAGAAACATCAAAGTTTAGCTAAACCCTTTTTGCCAATGTCTTTTCGATAATATTTGTTAGGCCAGCTTACTTTTTCAACAGCCAAATATGCATTAGTGATTGCTTGTTGTAAAGAATCACCTAAAGAAGTAACACCTAATACTCTTCCACCATTTGTTATAATTTTATTATCTACAGTCTTTGTTCCAGCATGAAAAATTACTGTTTCATCAGAAGAAAAATCAGAACCAATTATTTCTTCGTTTTTTGGATATGCTTCAGGATATCCTTTTGAAGCCAATACTACACAAACTGCACTTTGATTTTTCCAAGATACTAGAGGCAAAACAGAGAGAGTTCCTTCAGAACTTGCTTGAAGATATTCATACAAATCCGAATTCATACGCATAATGATAGGTTGACATTCAGGATCCCCCATCCTTACATTAAATTCTAAAACGTATGGCTCGTTATCTTTTATCATAATTCCAGCATAAAGAAATCCTTTAAACTGAATTTTTTCGCTTTTCATTGCATCAATAGTTTTGTCTATAATGTTTTTTTGAATTTTTTCTGATAATGATTCATCAATAATCGGAGTTGGAGAATATGCACCCATTCCTCCAGTGTTTGGGCCCATATCATCATCATAAATTCTCTTATGATCCTGACTAGTTGCCATCGGAATAGCAGAATTTCCATCAGATAGTGCAATGTACGAAGCTTCAACTCCATCAATTCGTTCTTCGATAATTATCTTGTTTCCTGCATCGCCAAAAGTTTTCTTAACTAGAATAGTTTCAATGGCAGAAAGTGCTTCTTCAGTACTGTTGCATACAATGACTCCCTTACCTGCAGCTAGTCCATCAGCTTTGATTACAACTTGAAAATCAATTGAATTAACATATTGTTTAGCTTTCTCAGCATCCTCAAAAACTTCAAACTTTGCCGTTGGAATATTGTGTTTTTTCATAAAGTTTTTGGCCCAAATTTTACTTGATTCAAGTTGTGCTGCTTTTTTGTTTGGTCCAAAAATCTTCAAATTTTTTTCTTCAAAATAATCTACAATTCCTAAAGCAAGTGGAGCCTCAGGACCTACAACTGTAAAACAATTGTTTTCTTTTGCAAACTCCGCTAATTGTTCAATTTTATCAACAGGTATTGCAACATTGTTTTTTGTTCCTCCATTTCCAGGAGCAGTAAAAACCTTGTCAACTTTTGGGCTTTGAGATAATTTCCAGCCTAGGGAATGTTCTCTGCCACCAGAGCCTACAACTAAAACGTTAACCAATAATTTTTGTTTTTTAAACTATAATATAATCCAAGATTTGATTTTGATTAAATGCAATTAGATAAACAATTTGATTCAAAGAAAATTGAAAAAACGATAAAAGAATACAATTCGAATTTAGACTTGGAAAAATTGATTTTTGATTCTCCTAAAAAGGATCAAAAAATTATGTTTATTGAAGGGCCACCAACTATGAACGGAACCCCTCATGCAGGACATCTTCGAGGACGGGTAATCAAAGATCTTTGGTACAGATACATGACACTAAAAGGAAAAAAGGTCGTTTTTAATGCAGGATGGGACACACAAGGCCTTCCTGTTGAGCTTCAGGCAGAAAAAGAATTAGGAGTCACTGGAGGCAAAACAGAAATTATCAAATCTGTAGGAATTGAAAAGCTAGTTTCTGAATGTAAAAAATTAGTTCAGAAATTTAATGAAAAATGGGTAGAAGCTGACAATCTTTTAGGAATGTCATTTAATCAAAAAAATGCCTATTGGACATTCAAAGACGAATTTATTGAAAGAGAATGGCAGTTTCTAAAAAAAGCATTTGAAAATAAAATTTTAGAAGAAGATTACACAGTTATTGCATATTGTCCAAGCTGCCAAACATCTCTTAGTCATGCAGAAGTCAATCAAGGATATGAAGAAGTAAAAGATCCATCACTTTACTATAAAGTAAAACTGCAAGACGAAGATATTTTCTTAATTGTTTGGACTACAATGCCATTTACCTTAGTTACTGATGCAATGGTTGGACTAAACCCAGAAGAAAATTATTGTTATGTTAAAGTAAATTCAGAAACTTGGATTGTTGGAGAAAAACGATTAGAAGAATTTATGAAAGAAGTAAAAATTGAAGAGTACACAGTAGAAAAAACTGTTACAGGAAAAGAATTAGAAGGAAAACGATACGTACATCCTCTTTTAAATGACATTCCCGGCCTAAAAGAATACGCTCAAGATTCAAATTTTCACATAACTGTTGCTGAAGAATTCGTTGATGCGAGCACAGGTAGTGGACTAGTTCATTTATCTCCAGCAAATGGTGAAGAAGACATTAAAATTGCAAACAAGCGAAATGTGAAAGTTTTCAATCCAATTGATGATGAGGTAAAATTCAAAAAAGAAGCAGGAAAATATTCTGGACTGTTTGTAAGAGACGCTGATGAAAAAGTTGTTGAAGATCTCAGAGATGCTAATTCACTAGTGCGAATTGGAAAAATAAAACACAAGTATCCATTATGTTGGAGATCTCATCACAAAATTGTATGGCTTGCACGAAAAGGCTGGTTTTACAAGCTTGACAAGCTTGATGAGATGGCAGTAGATGCTGCTGAAGCAGTAAATTATTTTTATGAACAACCAAAGAACCGATTTTTAGGAATTATCAAAGAAAAACATCCTTGGTGTATCTCCCGAGAAAGAATTTGGGGGTGTCCTCTTCCAATATGGGATTGTAATGAATGTGGAAAACAAACTCCATTATTTTCTAGAAAAGAAATAGTCGATTCTGCTTCAAAACTGCCTGATGGTACTGATTTTGAATTACATAGGCCTTGGATAGATAACATTGTGATAAAATGTTCTAGTTGCAATAGTGAAAACACTAAGAGAGAAGAATATGTTTTAGATACTTGGCACAATAGTGGTTCTGCTCCTTATTCATCGCTAACCAATGAAGAATATTCACAAGGAATTCCTGCTCCGTTTTTTACAGAAGGAATAGATCAAACAAGAGGATGGGCATATACACTACTTATTGAAAACGTAATTCTAAATGATGCTCCAATATCACCTTACAAATCATTTTTGTTTCAAGGACATGTTCTTGACAAAAATGGAAATAAAATGAGTAAGAGTTTAGGAAATGTTATTGATGCAAAAGAGCTTTTAGAAAAATATCCTGCAGATTTAGTGCGATTTTACTTTATGTGGAAATCAAGTCCTATTGAACCATTAAACTTTAGCACTGAGGAGTTAATGTCAAGGCCGTACCAAATCCTAAGTACACTGTATCATTTGCATTTGTACTATAAACAAAATAGCGAGTATGACAAATTTGATGAAACAAAAACCACTCATTGGGCTAAAGAAAAAAATTTACTACAATCACCGGATGTTTGGCTTTTATCAAAACTTCAAAAATTAATTCAAAATTCTAATGAATTAAATGACAAGTGTAGATTCCACGAAGCTGCAAAGGCTTTAGAGGATTTTATCATCAATTCTCTTAGCCAGATATACATTCCAATTACACGTGGAGAGTTATGGGATGAAGATGAATCAAAAAAAGATAGAAGATTTGCAATTTATGCAGTGTTGCATGAGATATTAAAAACACTAGATGTTTTGATCCATCCTCTTTGCCCTTTTACAAGTGAATATCTTTATCAAACAACTTTTGGAAAAGAAAAAAGCATTCTATTAGATTCCTGGCCTACTGTACAAGAGTCACTCGTTTCAGAAAAAATTGAAGAATCATTTGATTTGCTAAAAGAAGTAGTTTCAGTATCATCTGCTGCTAGAATGAAAGGAAAGCTCAAAAGACGATGGCCATTAAATGAAGCGTTAATTTGTTTAAAAAAAGGTGAAAAGTCAAAATTAGAATCATTATCAGAACTTCTAAAAACACAGCTTAATGTTGAAAAATATACAACGTTTGAAATTGAGAATTTTTCTGGATTAGAGCAGATATCTGAGTTAGAAAAACTAGGATTGCCATTTATGCCAAAAGTAGAGATGGATAGAAAGAAAATCGGTCCAAAAGCAAAACAGCACATGGGAGCATTATTGCAAAAATTCTCAGAGACTGAGCCTGAAGAAATTGTATCATCCCTACAAAAGAATCATGAATTTTCTTTTGAGATTAATGGGGAGAAGATAACTTTGGAAAATGATGATTTTATTATTGATTTTGATGCAAATGAAGGATTTGCTGTTGCTAAAAGAGATACCTTTGTGGTTTTTATTTCAACTGAAAGAAATTCTGAGATGATGGCAAGGGGATTAATCAAAGACCTTGCTAGAAGATTGCAAACTTTGAGAAAAGAGAGAGGGTATAATCCAACAGATGTTTTGAATAAGGCATCAATTCTTGATCTTGACTCTGAGTCGATAGGAATGATCAAAGAGAAAAAAGATGAATTGGCATTTTTAGTGAGAGTAAAAGAGGTAAATTTCGAAGAGTCGTGTAAATCCTATAAAGATGACGATATTGATGGTCAAAAAATAAGGATTTCAGTAGAGTAATTGGTTAGTNNGCCCACCATAAATAAGAAAATTGCGTAATGATACTAATGGTCAAGCAGATTAGCCTTGATTCATGGCAAATTCACCATTTATCAGAGCTATTACAAAAGGGTTCACTAATTGTAGCTAAGACAAATACTCCCATAGTTTTGTATCGGCAGACTTTGGAAGAAGAGGATAGCTCTTACGAAGAAGTTGTTTGTACTCTAACTAAGGACTATGTCATAGAGCAGCTAGTAACTTCAGGTGGAGTCATGCCTCCAAGCTTTCAGCAACAGATGGTCTTTACCATCAATGAATTTCCAGACAGATTATTAAGAAAAAGTAGAGATTTGTTCTTACAAACAGTTGATCTGCTTGAAGATATTGCGAAATAACCCTAACAGAATATAAGGATCAAAACTTTGAAACTTTTTGCATGCGTCTATTAGAATATCAAGCAAAAGAGATTTTTGCAGAATTTGGGATAAAGGTTCCAAAAGGTAAAACCTCTAAAGATATAGAACAAGGAAAAAAAGACGCTCAAGAATTAGGATTCCCATTTGTAATAAAATCACAAGTCCCTGTTGGGGGTAGAGGAAAGGCAGGAGCTATTCAAAAGTGTCACAATGAAGATGAGTTTGATCTAAAGTATCCACAGATTTTAGAAATGTCAGTCAAAGGTGAGAAAACCAGGGCCATACTTTTAGAAAAAATGGCTGAAATCAAAAAAGAATTGTATCTGTCTTTGTTTTTGAATCGAGGAAAACGATGCTACACTGTAATTGCATCAGCTGAAGGTGGAGTGGAAATAGAGTCTGTAAAAAATCAGATAATTCGAGAAGTAGGATTAGGAGAAGTTGATGAGCAGATTGCACAAGATATTGCAAAAGAGATGAAATTAGAAGGAAATTCGGTAACAGATTTTGTAGACATGCTTCAAAAGCTATCAAAAGTAGCAATAGAAAAGGAAGCAGAACTTGCAGAGATTAATCCAGTTGCAGTTCTAAGTGATGGTTCTTTGATTGCTTTAGACGGTAAAGTAATCACTGATGATAATTCCAACTTTAGACATCCAGAGCTTGCAAAGTATCATGAACAAACTGAGCTAGAAGAAAGAGCGGAAAAAAGTGGTTTTTCACTTGTAGAGTTAGATGGAGACATCGCAGTAGTTGGTAATGGTGCAGGATTAGTAATGTCAACACTCGATATGTTATCTGACAATGGTGGAAAGCCTGCATGTTTTCTTGACGTTGGAGGCGGTGCAACAGAAGATTCAGTATACGAAGCTCTAATTTTGATTAGCAAAATGGATAACGTTAAAGGAATTTTAGTAAATCTATTTGGCGGGATTGTAAAAACAACTACCGTAGCTGCAGCATTTATCAAAGCTTACAAAAACAAGCTAATTGATTTTACAGTATATGCAAGATTGAAAGGAGCAGAGTCAGACAAATCAAAAGAAATGCTAAAAGATACACAAACAAAACTTTTTGATTCAGTTGAAGAAGCAATTAATGCTGCAGTGATTGGAGTTAGAAAATAATGACAAGTATTACAGAAATNNACAAGTATTACAGAAATCCTAGTAGGAAATTCAAGTGATTCAGATTATAATAAAAAGCCAGTTATCGTTCAAGGAATAACTGGAAACTTTGGTTCTTATCATACAATGAGAATGAAAGAGTATGGAACAAACATTGCAGCTGGAGTTACACCAGGAAAAGGTGGTAAAGAGTTTGAAGGCATTCCAATATACAATACGGTAAAAGAGGCGGTAGATGCAACTGGTTCTAATATTTCAATAATGTTTGTTCCTGCAAAATTCTTTTTAGGTGCTGCAAAAGAAGCACTAGAAGCTGGAATCAAACTACTAATTGCGATTCCAGAACATGTTCCAGTTAAAGATACTTTAGAAACNNATTAGGAATTATGCCTGCAAGTCCTTTCAAACAAGGCAATATTGCAGTATTATCAAAAAGTGGAACATTACTTTATGAGATTTCTTATAATCTCTCAGAAGCAGGTTTTGGTCAATCAATCACTATTGGAATTGGTGGAGATCCAATTAATGGAACAAGATTAGTGGATGCCTTTGATATGATTAAGGATTACCCAAATTTAGATGGAATCGTAGTTGTAGGAGAAATTGGGGGAGACGCAGAAGAAACTCTAGCAGAGCATATCATAGAGTCTGGTTTCAAAAAACCAATTGTGGCATATATTGCTGGAAGAGCAGCTCCTAAAGAAAAAAGAATGGGACATGCAGGAGCTATCGTGTATGGAAATTATGGTTCAGCTGAATCAAAAGTTTCTATGTTTAACAAAGCAAACATTCCTGTAGCAAAAAGGCCTGCTGAGATTCCTATGCTATTAGCAGAAAAGCTCAAGCAAGCCGATTAAATTAAAAGTAAGTGTGGATTGAGACCAACAAATGCCAATAACTGATCCGGGAAAAAAGCAACTTGCACAAAAGGCACGTCTTCACATGAAGATTTGTTTTTACTGTGGAGCAAGAAATTCAATGGCTGCAAAAAGATGTAGAAAATGTCATAACAGCTATCTTAGATTAAAAAACAGAACACTTGGCGTAAAGAAGTAGATTTTTTCTTAAACCTAAAGACACAAAAAGTTCGTATATTTTAAAACCATTGGACCGGTAGTCTAGTTGGTTAGGATGACGCCCTCACACGGCGTAAAGATGATAATCATCTCGCTAAGGTCATGGGTTCAAATCCCATCCGGTCTATTAATTTTNNTTATAAAGGATATAACTGACGGATATAGTTAAGTGAATAAAAAGAGGTCTAATCTGCATGCAAAAAATTTCTGATTCAACTTTAGGGGATCTTTTTCCAAATACTTTAACTGATACTTCTTGTGTATACATAGAAAAAGATAGAGAGGTTTGGGTTGCTACTGAAATGTGTGCGCAGTATATAGAATCAAACGTTGACTCGATCGTAGTTAGAGAAAATGGTAAGGCATTAGGAATAGTTGGGGGCTACGATGTCTTGGATCATTTAAGAAAAAATCCAACAAGAGATTTTCAGTATAATCATAAAGTCGAAGAAATTATGTTTAAAGATTTTCCACAAGTTGAAAAAAACATTAAACTTGAAGACCTGATAAAAAAATGGAAAGAATCTAGAAGGGCATTTGCTGTGATTCCAAACGAATCAGGAGAACATTCTGCAGTATCTGCAAGAAAAATGCTTGAACTGGGAACAAGATGTTTAACTAATATTTCTGCTTCGTCAATGCCAAAAAAGAAAACCATTACTTTCTCCAAAGATGATTCTTTAGGTAAAGTAATCGAATTGATGTTTGAACATAATACAAGAAAATTATTATTAGAAAATTCAAAACAATTTATCAGTGATCGAATAATTCTTGGACATATTTCTCAAGTAATTAAATTTAAAACAGAAATTGATAATTTTTTGGATATTCCTATTAGAGATTTATGTTTGGATTACGTTCATGAATTAAAGGAAGATCTAAAGTTTAACAAACTATGTGCTGTGATGGATAAAATGGATCATCCTTTCGTTATCTATAACGATACCCCAATAAGTCCATGGGATATATGCCTAACCCTACTATCTGAAGATATTTCTACCACATTAGAACCACAAAAGATAGAGGCTTGCCCCCATTGTGGAAAATCTATGGACTAATAAAAACTTCTAAAGAGTTTTACTTTTCTAATTTATTTTTTAATTATTCTTTTTCTCGCTTTATACCAACAGCAAGGTAAACAAACCCACCATAACCTTCTGTGATGGAACTTTCTTCAAAATACTTCTTGATTGATTTCCAGGGGTGCCTTTTCACATATTCTTTTCTTACACCAAATGGTTTAGTAAGAAAAAGCAATATTGGTGCAAAAATTCTTGAATGTCCTTCCGACATTTTAAGATCAAATATTACAAATTTTTTTCCAGACTTTAATGCTTCATAGCCATTTTTGATAACTTGGTCATATTCTGGAGAATAGGTTATTGCTCCTAGAGAAATAATTCCGTCTACATCTTTTGGAATTTTGTATTCTGCAACGTCACTTAAAACTAATTCAACGTTTTTCCAGCCATTTACTTCAACTCTTTGTTTGGCTTGATCAAGCATTTTATCAGTGATGTCTACTCCAATTATCTTTCCCTCAGGTCCAATTACATTCAGGAGTATAGGAAAACTTAGTCCTGTACCGCAACCCAAATCTACGACAGTGTCTCCTTTTGATAACTTTAATTCCTCAACTGCTAATCTTCGGTACTTTCCAATTCTGATTCCTATTAGACGGTAAAGGTTTGCAACAAGATCATAATTTTCTGCATATTTTCTGTAGGCACTAATTATTGATTCATGAGTAGGCATCGTTAACTAGAAGAACACATGAACAATAAGTTTAACCCTTAACAAAAAAACGGACCGTAAAAACAAACAATATTGTACCGGAACCCATCCGGTCCACTAATACTGTTTTGACGGACTGTTCGTTACGCATGAATTTTTACAAAAATTATGTAACATGCTGGAAAATTTCTTTTTAGAAATCAAACATTGTGTGGAAAAAATAGCAGTTAGTGGGTCCAAATCCTTCCAGTGTCCGGACTCAAATTTGAAAAAAATTAACAATGAAACTTTTCTCTACGAAATCAACTCTGAACTAGAAGTCTATGAAAAATAGAATCAACTTTAGTTGGTTTGCACGCCAAATAGTGTTTAGCGAGTATTGGCCCAGTCAGGGAGTTAATTGTTGCAT
>JABAOH010008688.1_pt3 | contig 14504 bp, 13 predicted proteins | sample 7062181 | NCBI WGS metagenome assembly JABAOH01 (sample SAMN14538630, study PRJNA623070) | marine sediment metagenome | biome: marine biome [ENVO:00000428]; feature: marine pelagic biome [ENVO:01000023]; material: deep marine sediment [ENVO:00002113]; isolation source: pool of 5 deep marine... | reverse complement strand
AACTGGGTCTATTCTCATGAATTCAACTTGGTCACAGGGGAGCATTATCCCATTGAAGTCACTGAAGGATGTCGTAATGTTATCGTCATGGCGATCGAAATGGACTATGACGCCATCCGCTCCTCTCCCACAGGGGTAGCAGGAGCTGCCACGGGACTCGGATATTCCAAGATGGCCCTCGTTGCCAACCTCGTGGCTGCACTGATTCGTGGCTTGGGTTACCGGGCGATTCCGGCCGGGAACGACACGGCCCTCAGCATTCCTCTCGCCATGGCCGCGGGCCTGGGAGAGTGGAGTCGAATGGGGCTCCTCATCACGGAGAAACTCGGTCCGAGAGTACGACTGTGCAAGGTGTTTACGGATCTTCCCCTCAAATATGACGCTTACCGGTCCTTTGGGGCCGTCGAATTTTGCAAAACCTGTAAGAAATGTGCTACCCACTGCCCATCCCAGGCCATCCCTGACGGCGAAATGACCCGAGAGGGCGAGAACTTCTCGAATCATTCTGGCACCTTGAAGTGGTACGTCAATGCAGAAAAGTGCTTTTCCTTCTGGGCCAAAAACCGATTAGACTGTGCCACCTGCATCCAAGTCTGCCCCTTCAATAAAGCGCCGGGAGTCATTCACGATGCCGTTCGAACGGTTGTGAAGAGGATGACTGGATTTAACCGATTTTTCGTGTGGATGGATCGCCTCATGGGATATGACAAGCCTTACCCTCCAACGAGATTCTGGAATTCTGATTGATGGGGATTACATGATTCTGGGTGAGTTTCGAATCGACAACAAGGTCGCTATTGTGACGGGTGCTTCTCGGGGTATTGGCCAAGCCATGGCTGTTGCCTTGGCTGAAGCGGACGCCGATGTCGTCGTAGTCGGGCACAAGACCCCGTCGGATGACACCGTGGACCGGATCGTTAGGATAGGAAGGCGTTGTATTCCAATCACGCCAGACCTGGCCAATCTTGACAATATCGAAAAAATCCTGGAAAAGGTCTACCGGAGATTTGGCCGAATTGATATTCTCGTCAACAATGCTGGAATCATAAGGAGGCAGCCGGCTTTGGACCATTCGATACAGGATTGGGACCACGTTTTGATGGTTAACCTGAAAACCGTCTTTTTTTTGTGCCAGGCTGTGGCTCGGAGAATGATCAAGGCCAGCGGGGGTAAGATTATCAATATAGTTTCGCTGCTTACCTACCAAGGGGGGAATCCTTGTGCCCTCTTATGCAGCCTCTAAGATCGGAATTGCTGCGATCACCAAAGCACTCGCAAATGAGTGGGCCCGGTATGGGATCCATGTGAACGCCATTGCGCCGGGCTGGACGAAGACGGATATGACGGCTGCTCTGAGGGAGAACCCAGTTCGGAACGAGCAAATCTCGCAAGAATCCCAGCAGGAAGGTGGGGCAATCCTGAAGATTTGAAGGGGGCCGTGGTTTTCCCGGCATCTAGCGCTTCCGATTACATGCATGACCACATTCTGTGTGTGGATGGAGGCTACCTCGCATACTCGGTGCCGCTATCACCCTCTTTCGCAAAATACGAGGGAAAGACAACTCTAGGAGTTCTTCAGACCTGACCCAATGACCATAGAGGTTCGATGATAGATTTGACAGGCAGCGTGGCGGTCGTCGTGGGGGGTCGCGGCTGCTAAGGATCTGGCCCCGTTTGGTGTCTATGTCAACGGAGTGGCTCCCAATGTCATCGAGGGAAGAATGATCCAGGGAATGGATCCAGAGCGCCTTCGATCTATCGTTCAAAGCACGCCCTCGGGACGACCCGGAACACCTGAAGAGGTGGCCAACGTGATCCTCTTTCTCCTCTTCAAGGAGTCAAGTTATATGGTCGGCCAGACCATTCAGGTCACCAGCGGTCAGCTAATGTACTGAGAAATATGGCCTCAAGAAGAACACCTGCAATTATCATTCATCCTTCTGATAATGTAGCAACGACCTTGCAGACTATCCCGCTCGGCACTCGCATATTCCTGAAAAAAGACGGAAAGACAATCAGGATCCTAGTTCGCGAAGAAATCCCCATAGGGCACAAGTTCAGTCTATCGAAGATCGAAAAGGGAGAGAGAATCATCAAGTATGGAGAAACGATCGGACTCGCAACGACGAGGATCGGTATCGGGTGCCACGTCCATATCCACAATTTGGAGAGTAGAAGGGGGAGAGGCGATTTGAAGGAAAAGAGGACTCCCTGATGGAACTTTTTGGGTACCAAAGACGAGACGGCAGAGTTGGGGTGAGAAATCATCTATTGATACTCTCCTCTGTCGTATGTGCCAACGAGGCCGCTCTCCGAATAAAGCGAAGAGTGCCACAGGCTGCTATAGTGACTCACCCGTTTGGCTGCGGGATGCTCGGGGAAGATTTTGACCAGGTAAAAAGGACACTTCTAGGATTCGCGACTCATCCCAATGTCGGCGCTGTCATTGTCGTGGGGTTGGGCTGTGAGGAGATCGATTCTACCGAGCTAGCGGGTGAAATGAGGAGGCACGGCCAGAGAGCCGAATCCCTGGCGGTTCAAAACTGTGGTGGGACTCAGAGGACAGTCAAACAGGGAGTTGAATTGGGAAGACAAATGAATAAGATTCTCGCTGATCAAACCCGGACCAAGTCTTCGATCTCAGAATTGATCATGGCCACCGAGTGCGGAGGTTCGGACTTCAGTTCAGGACTGGCCGCAAATCCCGCGATTGGCTATGCTTCGGATCGTCTCATCGAACTCGGGGGGACGGTCATACTCTCGGAAACCGCCGAAATCATCGGGGCTGAACACATCCTAGCGTCACGGGCCATCAACGAACGTGTCGCCAAAAAGATACATGCGGCTGTTGATGGAGTGGAGGAGAGTGCCCGTCGTGCAGGGGTAGACATCAGAGGCGCGCAGCCAAGTCCCGGAAACATCAGGGGTGGCATCAGCAGCATAGAAGAGAAATCCCTCGGGTGCATCTATAAGGCGGGGACTAAACCGGTTCAGGGTGTACTCGAATACGCCGAGCCCATCCAGGGAAAGGGACTATGGATCATGGACACACCAGGTCAAGACGTAGAATCGTTGACGGGAATGGTTGCGGGCGGAGCCCAGATTGCTGCTTTCTCGACAGGGCTGGGAACTCCTGTCGGCTGTCCGATTGCCCCGGTCATTAAGATCACCGGAAATGACAAGACAGCTCAAAGCATGAGATCTCATATCGATATCAATACCGGGGCAATTCTGAAAGGCCGAGACACGATTAAAGGAGTTGGTGAGAAGATTCTCCGCCTCCTCTTAGCAGTTGCCAATGGAAAGCCAACCAAAGCTGAACGACTGGGCCATTGTGAGTTTGCCATAACTCGAATCGAGAAAACGATTTGAAAAAGCCTTCGTGCAAGACAACAGCAATTTCATAAGAGCCACCTAACACGGGAACCCACTCAGAGCTAAATCAACGTCCCTCTCTTCATCGGATGAGCGCACACCGGTTAAAGTACCTCGCACAGAAGAGCCTTCACTATTGCTCCCCTTTACGCAACTGCGTTTTTTTGAGGAGCTTTTGAGTTTTCGAGGCAAGGAATTTCTAACCTTCTGATGTTTCCCGACAGTTTTGAATCTTTTGATGGGACCCTCATATCCCTTCGCTCTCTCCTTCCCGCCGGACGCGGGTCAGGTGGGGACGGGCTGTTGCCCAAATCCTTTTTCCCGGCTTTTGTCTGATGAAAGTGGAAAAGGAGCGCTCTTCGCTGCTCAAAAGCTTTTCTGGGTGCTGTCAGTGGTCAGTTGTAACGATCAATTCACGTCACTCGATTGAGAATCAAATTCCCTGGGCCCGTTACTCGAATAGCCGTGGATGGGCAAATCTTAGTCTTTATACAACGAACCACGGACGACGGACCACGAGCAAAGACTTTTGGCTCAGAGCTTGCCTTCCCACTTTCTGGCGAAGTACGCTTGCAAAGCCCTGAGCAGATTGTTCTGAGGGGATTTGGGAAGGGCCCGGGGAATAGGGACACCCTTTCACCGCAAACGCTCCTCAGGGACATGAGCGTCCACAGAACTGAGGAAACTCGCCTGGTTTTTTCCTTGACACGGTTTTGAGTAAATAATAAAATCTAGTTTCAAATACGAAACTCCTTGGCAAGAAACTACCGTGAAACACGACCGTTATCTCATCAATTCTGTCCTGAGGGCCGCCAGAATTCTTGAGTCCTTCTCTTTCGAAAAATCTACTTATACCAATTCTGAACTTTCAAAGAAACTTCACCTGAACAAGAGCACGGTCACGCGGCTTCTCTGCTCCTTAGAGAAGGCGGGTTTTCTCCAAAGGAACAACAAGACCGCTGAATACAGATTGACTCACAGGCTGTTTCGGATTGGAAGCATTTATATCAACCAGATTGGTCTTCATTCCGAGGCAATGCCCCTTCTCTCCGAACTTGCCTCCTCATGCAAGGAGACCGTTCACCTGGCGGTCCTCAACGAATTCGAAGTCTTTTATCTCGACAAGGTTGAGAGCTCCCAGTCCATTGGCATGATGTCTCGCATCGGGAACAAGTCTCCGTCCTACTGCACGGGGGTGGGAAAGGTTATGCTTGCGCACCTGAGTGAAAACGATCTGGAGAAGTTTTTTTGCTCTATTGAACTGAAGGGGCACACACCCAATACCATCACGGATCCTGCCAAATTAAGGCTCCATCTGCATAAGATAAGAGAAATGGGATACGCGGTTGATAATGCGGAACACGAAACTGAGGTGAAGTGTGTGGCAGCGCCAGTGCGCGACAGAGCAGAAAGCGTTATTGCCGGTATCAGCATATCTGGCCCTGTCTTTCGGATGACCCAAGAAAGAATCAAAAAGGAACTCATTCCCGCCGTCAAAGAAACAGCAAACATGATATCGATACGATTGGGATATGTAAGAAGCGAATTTTGAAACCGTGTCTCATGCGCTTGGAAAGGCCGGACGTTCAGATCGAAAGTCGTTCATCTCTGATTTATAGATCGAAGATCTCAATCTCGGGAAAGGGCTTGGTCTATGTATGACGTTGTCGCATTGGGGGAGGCGATGCTTCGCCTCGTACCCCCGAACTATCAGCGGTTGGAGCAGACTACGAGCTTCAATGTGACCATCGGTGGCGCAGAACTGAGTGTGGCCGCCAATGTGAGCCGTCTTGGCCTTCGTTCGGCCTGGGTTTCTAAGCTGCCCACTAACCCCATGGGACGCATGATCGCCAACAAGGCCAGAGAACATGGGGTGGACACCTCCCACATCGTCTGGACAAAAGAGGGACGGGCGGGTCTTTATTTTGTGGAATTCGGGAGCACCCCCAGAGCGACGTCGGTCATTTATGATCGGGGGGGGGCTGCAGCCAGTATGCTCGGTCCGGGTGAAATCAAATGGGATGAAATCCTCAAAGGGACGAGGCTCTTTCATACTTCGGGGATTACTCCCGCCCTTAGTCAGGGCTGTCGTGAGGCGACAGTGGAGGTGATCGAAAAGGCCAGAGCGGCTGGTTGCAAAACGAGTTTCGATCTCAACTACCGGGCGAAGCTCTGGTCTGCGGCCGATGCCAAGGCGTGTTTTGAGAGGATTCTCGACAAGGTCGACATCGTCATTACGACCCAGTTTGATGCAGAAGAAGTGCTCGGATACACAGGGGAGTATGAGGACATTGCGAAGCAGTTCTCAGATAATTTTGGTACTCCCATTGTGGCCATTACCCTGAGAGGGGTAAAGACCGTGTTGACCGGCACCTGGACGAGTCTCGTCTATGCGGAGGGAAAGGTCTATCGGGATGACGTGGCTGAAATTGAAATCGTCGATCGCTTTGGGGCGGGTGATTCATTCACGGCAGGCTTCATCTATGGGTATTTGAACGAGGGCGTGGAACAGGGACTCAGAATCGGCGATGCCATGGCAGCCATCAAGCACTCGATTCCGGGTGATATTAACTGGATCACGATGGAAGACGTTCAGAAGTTTCTTGAGAGCAAGGATTTTCGGGTGCAAAGGTGAGGAAGAACCCATGGACAAAGACAAACAACGAGAGATGATCCGGGAAACCGGCGTCGTTGCCATCATTCGCGCCAAAACATCTGGCGATCTCGTCGAGGCGGCAGAGGCAATCAAGGCGGGGGGCCTTGGGGTCATCGAGGTGACCATGACGACTCCCGGTGCCTTGAATGTTATTTCTGAGGCGACCCAACGGTTTGGCACTGAGGTTCTCTTTGGCGCGGGAACCGTGCTAGATCCCGAAACGGCCCGGGCTGCCATTCTTGCTGGTGCTCAGTTTATCGTCTCACCAACTCTCAACCCAAAGACCGTGGAGCTTTGTCGGCGGTATTCCAAAGTGGTTGTTCCCGGATGTTTCACACCGACAGAGATTCTCACGGCGTGGGAGATGGGAGCCGATTTTGTGAAGGTCTTCCCAGCCGATGTAGGGGGTCCATCTTATATCAAGGCGATTCTCGCTCCACTGCCTCAGGTTGAGCTCATTCCGACTGGTGGGGTTACGGTCGAGACAACCGGGCTATTTCTTAAGGCAGGAGCCGCCGCCGTTGCTGCCGGAAGCAGCCTGGTGAGTCAGAAGATTCTCGATGAAAGGGACTTTGCTCTCCTGAAAGAGCGGGCCAAAAGATTTCGGGAAGAAGTCGTAAAGGCCCAGCAGGAATGATAGATAATATGAAATCCCGCTATCCAAAACTGAATCGAATCGGAACCGTCATTGGGGGCGTTAAGGTTTTGTTGCCCATGACTCAGGGACTTTCCCGTAACTTAATATCTTTTGAAAAAATGCAAAAGCATATCCGCTGGCATGAAATGCAAAGGTGTGTGTTGAAGAATTTGCGTCCATCTGAAGACAGACGAATGAAAATGAAATGAAGATGATCCGGGTCGAAATCGACCAGTAATCATCTTTGCGTCGGGGAGGAGGAAAACGGGGGGAATCCAAAGAGATTCTTACACTGACAATCAGGCCTTAGGACGTGGTTATGTCCATTTTTTTCGGGGAGGGCGAATAAAGCACAGAAAGGAGGTGAGTTTCTTAACTCTAACTGAGTTGCCAATTTTTTGGAAAGGAGAATGAGAAATGAAAAGAACCAATTGGAAATTGTTGCAGGTTTCCTTCGTCGTCGTTCTAGCCGTGGCGATGGTTTTTCCGGCGGCTTCAGCGGCCGAGGAATGGAAATTGGCCATCTCTCAAGGTTGGCTGGACAATGATTCCGGCCAGAACATGAATAAGGGGTACAAGCGGGGGATAGCGGAATTTTTCGGGGAAGACGCCTTAAAGAATGCCAAGTTCGTCAACTCCAACTACGATACCAAACTGCAGTCGGAACAGATTGAGGCTTTTATCAAGATGAAGCCACATGCGTTGTTCGTCACGGCCTCGGAAGCGGCCGCCATCACACCAGCGGTTAAACGAGCGATTGAGGCAGGAATCCCGGTTTTTTCGGGTGACTCCCTGATTTCGGGAACGGCTTGTACCACCTCGGTTCTTTCCAACAACTTCGGCATGGGCATGCTGACGGCTCAGTGGATTGCCGAGCGGCTTAATGGCAAAGGTAAAATAGGCGTTATCGGCCTACCGGCGAATGAAACCTGGGATCATCGTGAACAGGGGCTGGACTGGATCTTGAAGGAATATCCGGGCATCGAGGTGGTTGCTCGCTGGAACTACGATCCGGCCGGCGCCGTAACCCCGCGGCAAGGTATTGATAATATGCTGGCTGCCCATCCCGAGAAGGGATCCCTGGATGCCATCTGGTGCGCCTGGGACGGTGCCGCCATGGAAGGTGCTTTGGCCATCAAGAATGCTGGCCGGGAGGATGAAATTTTTACCACCGGCATTGACGGCGGTACTCGGGCATTTCAGTACATCAAGGCCGATAAAACGCCCATGAAGTTCACGGCCGCCCAGAGCATGTGGTTGATGGCTTACCAGTCTGTCTACTATGCCCGAGAACATCTGAAGGGCAATAAAGTGCCGCGGCTTGTCATCAGCCCGGTTTACGCGATTACGGCCAGGGAGTTGGAAAAGGTGGATATCAAAGAGTACGGGGACACGTACGACCATCCCGGCAATGCCCAAAAATTAGGTTGGAAAAGAGCTCTGTAGGATGAATGTGTGACTGCGGCGCATAAGACCGGTTTTCTGGTTTATGCGCCGCATCAATCAGAACGGGGGCAACCCATATCTCCCCTGGAAGAGGCTCAGACGCATTGACCGAGTACCGATTGGAAATGAGAGGCATCTCCAAGGAGTTCCCCGGGGTCAAAGCACTGGATGCCGTTGATTTTGCTTTGAAGCCTGGAGAAGTCCACGCCCTGCTCGGTATCAACGGCGCCGGCAAGTCGACCCTGATAAAGATTCTATCTGGCACGTATCATAAAGATGCAGGGAACATATTCCTCGACGGTAATCCAATAGAAATCAACAGCCCTCAGGACGCCATGAGTCATGGGATCGCTACCGTCTATCAGGATCCTGAAATGATTCCGTCTTTTGCGGGATATGAGAATATCTTCCTGGGATTTGAAACCGAAAGAAGGGGATCTTTCGGCAGAATTGACCGCAAAAAATTGCATGCCCAGGCGCAGCGCATCCTGGAGCAATTTCCCGTTAAAGTGGATCTCACCAGGCCAGTTTCGGAACTGACCGCGGCTGAACAGGAAATCATTGCCATCTTGAGGGCGCTGTCCAGGGAGATGGTCGTCTTGGTCCTGGATGAACCCACCTCCATCCTGACTGAAAACGAAAAGCAGGTCCTTTTCCGCCTCATGCAAGGGCTTAAAGAGCAAGGGATTGCGATCATCTATATCTCGCACCGGCTGGAGGAGATTTTCCAGGTTGCGGATCGCCTGACGGTCATCCGAGACGGTCGAAACGTGGCGACCCTGGAGGCCAAAGAGGTGGGTGCTGATGACATGGCAATCGCCGAATTGATGCTGGGAGAAAAGATGGACCATCTGTATCCGGCCAAGACGCCACATGTTGGCGAAGAGATGCTCGCTGTCCGCGAACTTTCTTTTGAAGATTCGTTCCAGGATATCAGTTTTGCCGCAAGGATCGGACAAATCCTAGGCATCTTCGGCCTGGTAGGTTCCGGCGTTGAAGAACTTGCCAAGGCGATTTTCGGCTTCATCCCGAGTACCCGGGGTAAGTTACAGATTCGTGGCCAGGATATCCATCTACGATCCCCCAGGGATGCTATTCAAAACGGCATTTTTCTGATTCCCGGCGACCGCAGGCACGAGGGGCTCATCGATGTGCAGCCCATATCATTCAACGTATCGCTGGCAAGTCTGAAGCGGGTCAGCGATTTACTGGGATTTGTTCGACGGAAGAAAGAAAAACAGGAAGTTTTGGAACTTATCAAGCAGCTAGCGATCACCCCTGCCGATGCCAATCTGAAAGTCTCCTATCTCAGCGGCGGGAATCAGCAAAAAGTGGTTATTAGCAAGGGTCTTTTTACCGAGGCACAGACTTACATTTTCTTCGAACCGACCGCCGGTGTGGACGTCGGGGCCAAGGCAGGCATTTATGATCTGATCCGACGGCTTTCCCACAGGGCGGCTGTGATTCTCATCTCTTCAGACTGTGAGGAGATCTCTGGCCTGTGCGACCAAGTCATGGCCATGTTCAAGGGGCGGGTCACTCTCGATGAAGCCGTTGACAGGGTCACTGCGGGGGAGATTCTCCTTTGTGGCGTAAAAGGAACTAGAACTTGATAGAAAAAAGGAAAAAGATGATCTCGGCTGAGACTCGATCCGTGGGCATATTCTTTCTGTTGCTGGTTTTCATTTTTGTTGTCTTCTCTTTTTTGCATGATCAGTTTCTAACTAGCAGGAACATTACCACCCTGCTAAAGCATGCATCGGTTAGCGCCATGTTTGCACTGGGCACCACCTTCGTCGTTGTGGTCGGCCATTTTGATATATCTTTTCCGATGGTGAGCAGCCTGGCAGGAATGACCACCAGTTTTCTGATCGCCCAGGAAATTCATGTGATACCCAGCATATTCGTTGGATTGGCAGTGGGGGTTATTTTCGGTCTAATAAACGGGGTGGCCGTTGGTATGATGAAACTGCCGGATATCGTTACCACCATTGGCACCGGGGCGTTATCTTGGGGATTCGCATGGATATACAGTGGTGGCGCTTACATTTGGGAAAATGTTCTGACATCCGGAATTCTCGAGATAAACGATGCCGATATTGTGGGTATTCCGTTTCCGGTTGTTCTGCTGCTGAGCCTGTATTTTATCGCTTTTCTCATTTTACACCGGTCACGCCACGGTCGGGGCTTTTATGCTACCGGCGATAACCGGGTTGCCGCTACTTTTTCAGGGGTGAATACCAAATACTATATCGTTGCGGCTTTTGTTTTTTGCGCTTTGACAACCTCTCTCGGCGCCATAATGAGCAACGCGTCCCAGGGCAGCGGCAGTGTCAGAGTGGGACTGGTGTTCCTGCTGCCGGCTTACGCCCCCATATTTCTCGGCAACGCCGTGTTCAGGAAAACTACGATTCATGGAACCTTTTTGGCCTCCATGTTCATCGCCACCATGTTGAGCGGCTTTACCCTGATGGAGGTGCCCTACTATTATAGGGATTTGATCATTGGGATTGTTCTGGTTTTAGCCCTAACCCTTTCCACCGATATAGTTCTCAAAGGCAGAACGGCTAAACGATCGACCTGACTACCGGATGTGAACGAAAAAGTGGCCTGATGAATAGAGTAAATTCGAGGACGTTCCGCTTCAGTCAGCTGTTTCAGCCTCAATTCGGCCTGATATGGCTGCTGTTCGCCATGGTTGCTCTGTTTTCGGTCACCTCAAGCGCCTTTCGGACCCCCGACAATTTGCTGGAAATCCTGCGGGCCTCAGGTATTAACGCCATATTGGTGCTCGGTCTCACATGGATTTTGGCTATTGGAGAGTTGGACGTTTCCTTTGCGGATGTTGCCGCACTGGTAAGTATGATCGCAGCTTACCTTGTGATGAAAAGCGATGTTCCCATGGTGTATGCCCTCATTACGGCGTTTCTCGGAGGCACATTGATCGGTGTCATCAACGGCTTTATGTCTGCCTATATGAAAATTCCCTCGCTGATCACTACCATCGCAACGGGGTTTGCGGCCAAGGCCATTGCCAAAATATTGAATCAGGGCAAACCGCTGGCCATCGTCACCAGTTCAAAGATCGTATACAACTTCGTATTCGGAGAACTACTGGGAATACCGGTGTTGTTTCTCACCGCATTGGCGATTTATGTTTTCAGCCGTTTCCTGCAGGACCACACAACCATGGGCCAACATTTGTACGCCCTGGGCGAAAACAGGCAGGCCATCCGGGAGGCTGGCATCAAGGAAGCTAAAATCGTTTTTAACTATTTTGTTCTCACGGCCGCAATGGCGTCCATTGCCGGCGTTCTGGTCACAGCCCAATTAGGTTCCGGGGTATCGGAGATCGGAGGCGGAACCTTGATGATTCAGGGTTTTACGGCGGTCTTTCTCGGGGCCCTCGTCGTCAAGGCTGGGAAGCACAATGTTATCGGAACGTTTATCGGCGTTGTTATCTTAACGGTCCTGGTAAACTGGATTACGCTTTTGGGTCTGCCCACCTTTATCGTGTGGCTTGCCAGAGGAACCATGCTTCTCGTTGCAGTCACAATTTTCACGGTGTCTAAATACCGAAGAAAAACGATTGGGGAACTGTAGTCAGGCGAGGGCTCCCAGGTCGAAATCGCGGAATGGAATTGGTACTTGCCGATTGATACCAGAATGCGATTTGTTCTGAGTTTGAGAATGGTATGCTATCTTTACAGGCCTATGGAGGTGAATTATGAAGAATGGGTACATGGAAAAGGTTTTGGATATAGACCTCGATAGTGGAAAGATTGATACCATCGATTTTCCCGAAATCATCAAGAAACAGTACATTGGCGGTTCTGGTCTTGCGGCCTGGTATCTTAACAAAGAGACCGATCCGGCTAAGATCGATCCTTTGGACCCGGATAATAGATTTGTTCTCCTGACTGGGCCAGTTTGTGGAACACCGGTTTATTCTTCTTCTCGGTATGAGGTGTGCGCTAAGGCTCCGTTGACCGGCATCTGGGGAGAGGCGAACAGCGGCGGGAAATTCGCCCAGGACCTGAAAAGCGCGGGATATGACGGACTCATCCTAAAGAATTCTGCAGCTCATCCGGTGCGGATTGTGATTCGAGAAGACAAAGTTGAAATTGCTCACGCCGACCAGTTGGCAGGTAGAGACACTTATGAAATGGGGGATTTGCTAAACTCCGAGTACGGCGACAAGGTAAACTTCGTCGGTATCGGTCCTGCGGGAGAGAGGACCGTCCCTATTGCCGGGGTGATGAATGACGGCCGAGATGGCCGGGCTGCCGGTCGGGGGGGGCTTGGAGCCGTCCTCGGCTCAAAGAATGTTAAGGCCATTGTGGTACTCAGGGGTGGGCACAAAACACCCATTTACGATAAAGAAAAGTTGATGGAATCGATCAGAGAACACGCTAAAAAGATGAAGGAATTACCTGAGGGTTTGAGAGAGTATGGGACAGCCGGCGTCGTGACCCACAATGAAAAGGTTGGAAATTTTCCAATTAAAAACTGGGCGCAAGGGAGCTGGCCCGAGGGAGCAAAGAAGATCAGTGGTCCGACGATGAAGCGAACAATTCTCACTAAACGGTACCGTTGTGGCCAGTGCTCCATTGGCTGTGGCCGGGTCGTCAAGATCAATCAAGGCCCATACGCTACTCCTGAAGGCCCAGGCCCGGAATATGAGACACTTGCGATGCTCGGGGCCAACTGTCTGATTGACAATTTGGAGGCCATAGCCAAAGGTAATGAGCTGTGCAATCGATATGGTCTCGATACCATCGCCACTGGTTCGGTCATCGCCTTTGGTATGGAGGCATATGACCGAGGTCTGATTACTAAAAACGACACCGATGGAATTGCACTCACCTGGGGAAACGCGGACGCGATGATTGAGATGATCAGAGCCATTGGCGAAGCGAGAGGATTCGGAAAGGTTTTGGGCCTGGGAGTCCGCGAGGCTGCGGAAATCATAGGAGGCAATGCCCATGAATTCGCCTGTCATGTCAAAGGGATGGAGCTTCCCGCCCATGACCCCCGGTCCAGGTTTAGCAACGTCGTGGGTTTCACCACTTCCAACCGTGGTGCCTGTCATCTGAATGTGTTCGGTATGGACTTTGAAAGCGGGCTTGTACCGCCTGACGGGCTAGGCTACGATAAGGACCAGGACCCTCATGCTGTGGAGGGTAAGGCCAAGTTCTCCATCGCTATGCAGAATCTCATGTCCGTCTTTGATTCTCTAACCGCCTGCAAGTTCACTGTTTTCGGTGGCGTTGGAGTGCCCGCACTCGCTCACTGGTTGAATTGCATCACAGGTTGGGAATTTGACGTGGACTCGCTTCTGAAAGTTGGCGCCCGAGCCTTTACGGTCAAGCGGTTGTACAACAATCGCCTCGGGATCACCAGGAAGGATGACGTTCTGCCTCCCCGCATTGCCAGGTCTGCGCGTGAGGATGGCGGGGCGAAGGGCTGGATTCCTCCTCAGGAGCGACTGCTCAATGATTACTATCGACTCCGCAAGTGGACCGAATTTGGAGCGCCGACCCCGGAGGCATTAAAGGAACTTGGAATCGACATCTGATGTTGTTTGGAATGAGACCACACCAGATCTCAGGCAGAGGTAGTCTGGGCGAGGAGTCAGGTAACGCTCACTGATTTGGTCCTTTTCGGGCTCTGAGCCCATCGTCAGCCTTCAATCTGTACAACCATTTCAATCTCCACCGGAATGTTCATGGGTAGGGCATTCATTCCAACCGCGGACCGCGCGTGCTTTCCTTTCTCACCGAAGACCTCAACGAGCAGATCTGAGGCGCCGTTGATGACCTTGGACTGGTCGCCGAAGTCGTGCGTGGAATTGACCATACCCAGAAGTTTAATGACTCGCCGGACTTTATCCAGATCTCCGATTTCTTCCTTCAATGACGCGAGCAACCCCAGCGCCACCCGCCGGGCCGCCTCGTAGCCTTCCTCGAGGGTCAGATCCGAACCGACTCTCCCAGTAATCAACGCTCCGTCCTCCCGAAATGGGCCATGACCGGAGAGAAAAACCAGATCGCCGGCACGGACGGCTGGAACATAATTCGCCACTGGTTTCACAGCGGGGGGAAGCTCGAGCCCCATTTCCTTGAGCTTTTTTTCCGCTTTCATATCATCGAACCTCCTCTGGAATTGAATAACGTTACAAAATCCTTTTGCAATTCACAACTCAGAAAGAGGATCAAAAACCCATGGGAAACCAAAAACCGGCTACTAGGCTTCGTCTTGGTGGATCATAGGGATGAAAGCACGTGGTATTGAAAATGGAAAAAAATCAAAAGATAACCCGATAATGCTTCTTCGAGGCGAGAAGTGCAAGATATCGGGATTTGTGAAAAACAGAGTGTTATAATGGGA
>JABAOH010162339.1_pt2 | contig 14507 bp, 13 predicted proteins | sample 7062181 | NCBI WGS metagenome assembly JABAOH01 (sample SAMN14538630, study PRJNA623070) | marine sediment metagenome | biome: marine biome [ENVO:00000428]; feature: marine pelagic biome [ENVO:01000023]; material: deep marine sediment [ENVO:00002113]; isolation source: pool of 5 deep marine... | reverse complement strand
AGGCTGCGCGCCCGCCCACCAATCCGTGGAACCGAGCTGCGCCAGCGAGTGGCCAACGAAGGAATAACCCGCGGTCGCGGGCTGTTCAACGGCTAGCCGGGCCGCTTCCGACAGGAATCCACCAAATACCAGCAACATCAGCAGCAAGAGAATGCCGGTATCACCGAGCAGGTGCGCACGTCCGGCAAACGCGTTCTGAGGGAGCGCCGCAGGCTTCAGCCCGTGTCTCCGTATGAGTGCCATTGCGACACCGGCGAGCAACATCAGGCCACCGAGCTCGTTCATCGCCGCGAACCAGGGTTCATCCTTGTCCGGCAGAAAGCTGATAAACCAGCCCCGCGTAACGAAAAAATCCACGGTCGTGGCAAACAACAACTCGATAAATCCCCAGGCGAGGAGAAAATGCATCACCGCGGCGTAGGCGAAACGCTTTCGATAGATGCGCTGTTGACCGACGCCAATGAACACCACGTTCTTCAGCTGTGCCAACAGGCGCAGTGAACGAAAATGCTCCCCTCGCCCGATCCTCACGCTTGTCAGGGCGCGAAGGTTGTAGGCGAATACAATTAGAGCCGCCACCGCGACGACGTAAAATAACGTCGGCACATGCGCCACGTCATTCATCGGGCAATGATTCGATCAAAGCGGGAATAAGATCCATTACGTCGCCGATGATGCCGTAATCTGCGTAGGCGAAGATCGGTGCCTTTGCATCCTTGTTTATGGCGACTAATGTACGCGCCCCCTTGGCACCGATCATGTGCTGGCTTGCACCTGAGATACCCAGCGCCAGGTAGAGCTTCGGCGATACGATATTGCCGGAACTCCCGACCTGCCGACTCTTCGGCATCCAGCCGGCGTCGACGAGCGGCCTCGATGAGCCGACTTCGGCGCCCAGTGCCCGCGCCAGTTGCTCGGCGAGTGCAATGTTTTCCTGCTCGCCAATACCCCGGCCAACCGAAACGATCAATTCCGCCTTGCCAAGATCGACGCCGCCTGTTTCCTCCTGCGCCGGATTGTCTGCGCGCGTATGCAGCTCAGCCGCATTTATGTCGACGTCTACCGCTGTTGCGGTTGGCTCTCGCGAAGCCCGCTCTGCCTGTTCGGGCTGAAAAGCGCCCGACTGAAAGCTGATGAAATGCGGTGAGTCTCCGATCACATCAATATCGGCATTTACCTTGCTTCGGAACAGCTGACGCACGAAAAGGGTCTCACCGCTTTCGTGGCGAAATCCAATGCAGTCATTAATGAGCAGGCGACGGTACCGGGCAGCGAGCCGCGGTGCATAATCGCAAACAAGGTAAGTGTGTGGAAACAGGACGAAATCGGCATCAGATCTCTCGAGTAGCGCTTGTGCCGCGGGCACAAACGTCTCCGCACGATAGGGTTCAAGGTCGGGATCGGAAGCTATAAGCAGCTGCCGTGCACTGATCGTAGACAATTCCTCGACAGCCGCCGTCACGTCGTCACCGATCACTCCGACATCAATTTCGGCTCCGAGCGCTGCGGCCAGCTGCTGACCTGCCGCGACGGTTTCCATCGATACAGGATTGAGTGACCCTCCACGCTGCTCTGCGATCACGAGTATCGTTTTCATCAGAGCACCCTCGCCGCGTACTTTAGTTTCTGGACCAATGCCTGCGCCTGCTCGGTCGGAGTTCCGCCTAGCATTTCGACATTGCGCGACTGCCCGAGCGAGTAGACGCGCCGGATGTGTGTGGCTGGGGTACCGATCTCGGGAATGACTTCGCTACCCGCGACTTCGCGTACGGTCTTGCGTCTCGCAGCCATGATGCTGCGCATCGAGGCGTAACGCGGCTGATTGATGCCCGACTGAATAGCAAGCACCGCCGGGACAGGCAGCTCCACGTCCTGGTACCAGCCGCTCTCCAGTTCGCGGCGGACACTCAGACCGGATCCGGATGGACCGACCCGAACGACCATTGTGGCGTGATGCCAGCCCAGCAGTTCAGCAAGGACAACCGGTGTCTGGCCGGAGCCGAGATCGTCTGACTGCACGCCGGCCAGAATCAGGTCGAACGACTCCTCGCGCGCAATACGCACCATCGCCTCGGCTACCTGGAAGGCATCCAGCACGTGGTCCCGGTCATCGACAATGTGTATGCCGCTGTCAGCGCCCTTGGCCAGAGCGGTCTCCAGTACATCCTTGACGCGCTCCGGCCCGAGTGAAACGGCGATTACCTCGCCACCACCCGACTCAACCAGCTGCATCGCAGCTTCGAGGGCATATTGATCCGCTTCGTTGATGTCGTACTCGACGGCGGAAGCGTCGATCCACTTCTCGTCTGCGTCAAAAACGAGTTCGGAGTCGTTGGCCGGTACCTGTTTTACAAGAACGCCAATCTTCAATGCGCAGCTCCTGGTTTGCGTCCCTGATGCACGCCGCTACCCGTTCAGGATCATGTCGGCGCCTTTTTCGCCGATCATGATCACAGCCGCGTGCGGATTGCCCGAGATCATCCTGGGCATGATGGACGCGTCGACGACGCGCAGACCGGACAGCCCCTTTACGCGCAACTCGGGATCGACTACGGCGCCGTCGTCGGAACCCATACGGCACGTGCCTGCCGGGTGGTAAACCGTTTCGCAGGTCTTGCGCAAATAAGACTCGAGATCGGTCGCGCTCTCCACGGCTGCCCCCGGCTCCACTTCGCGGTCGACCAGTTCAGCCATGCTCGGCTGGCTCATGATTTTTCGAATAAACCTCAATCCTCTGATCAAGACCTGCACATCGCGATCGTCGCTCAGGTAATCGATGTCAATCTGTCCCCGATCCTTCGGGTCCGGCGAGCTGATACGAACCGCTCCGCGGCTCGCGGGCCGAGTTTGAATCGCCGAGGCGGTAATGCCGGGGAAAGGATCGAGCATGATCATGCCGTTTGTATCGAGGTGAAAGGAAAATGGCTTGAAGGCCAGCTGCAGATCGGACCGATCGACGCTTGGGTCGGATTTGAAGAATCCGACGATCTGCGATGATGTGGTGTTGAGCAACCCACGCTTGGTCAGTAGCCACTTGAGCGCCTCTATCACCATGCGCGGTCTACTGCCCATAATCGCGTTGCGGCTGTCTGCCGGGTTTCTTACCTGAAACTTCAAGTGACCAAACAGGTGATCGTGCAGGTTCTTCCCGACCGCGGGGATGTCCGCAACGACCGAGATTCCGAGCGACTTCAAATGCTCTGCGTCACCCACCCCTGAGTGCTGGAGAATAAAGGGTGTGCCCAATGCGCCGGCCGATAGAATTACCTCGCTGTTGCAACGTACCGTCGATGTCTGGCCGGAATCGTCCTCGTATTCGACACCAACCGCCCGTCCCTCCTCGAAGACGATCCGTGTCACGAGCACCGACGTAGAGATGTCCAGATTCGGGCGGCTACGGACCGGATCGAGGAATGCTCTGGCCGTGGATTGACGTCGGCCTTTATAAATGTTTCCGGTCAGGTAGCCCACACCGTCCTGGTTACCGCTGTTCACATCCTCGTTGAACGGCAATCCGGCTTCCTTGCATGCCTCCATAAAGGCAACCGACGAATTATGCAGATCCTCGATCCAACTCAATCTCAGTTCGCCGCTTCGCCCGTGGAGTTCGTCGCTACCACCGGAGGCGAGGTTTTCGAACTTCCTGAAATAGGGGATGACCTCGTCCCAGGACCAGCCGTTGCAGCCCATCGCCGCCCAGTCGTCGTAGTCGGCGCGCTGGCCACGTATGTACATCATGCCGTTTACAGAGCTGCTGCCGCCCAGCGTTCTGCCCTGCAGCAACGGAATGGAACGCCCCGCCACGAAGTCCGTCGGGCGCGTCGGATTGAGCCAGACGTAGTCCGGGTTCCTCAGCAGAAGCGCAAATCCAGCGGGCACGCTAATCCAGAAGCTTTTGTCTGGGCCTCCTGACTCCAAAAGCAGAACCGAGTTGTTGGGCGAGGCTGACAGGCGGTTTGCAACGATACAACCGGCTGATCCGGCACCCACGACGATGTAGTCGTAATTGATATCGCTCACGAAAGCTCCCCGATTCCGGCTGCTTATTATTTAAACATGTTTAATTTTAGCACAAGCAATGCTACCCTGTGCAACTGTAAAGCGGCTGACTTCGGAATCTACCTAGGACCGGCGACTCCCTGTCGCCGCTGTACTCGATTCTGGGGCGCTCCTGCGAGCTTGCGTGGTTCACGCCGACGCTTGAAATCATCGCTGTATCGGCACGTTCCATGCGTGGATCGCTCGGCGCCAGCGAGAAACCGGGAGTGCGTCATGTCGAAATTGAACCGTTCGTGGATTCTCCGCCGGCGACCGCACGGCGCCTTGAGACCTGGCGACCTTGAACTGGTCGAATCCGAACTCGAGCCGCTGAAGGAAGGCGAGGTTCGCATCCGCACGGTTTTTCAATCTGTGGACCCGACGAACCGGATCTGGATCAGCGACATGGATGCCTACATGCCGCCCGTCGAAGTAGGAGAACCTGTGCGCGCCTACGGACTCGGTATCGTCGTTGAGTCCCGGCACGAGGTCTTCTCGGTCGGCGACCGGGTCAATACCGGGCTGGCGCATTGGGCGCTTTACAATACTCAGCCGGGCGACGCGCTGTTCGGCAAGCTGCCGGACATACCCGGTGTTCCTCTCACCGCCTACGCCGGTCCGCTCGGACCGACCGGGATGACGGCGTATTTTGGCCTTATCGAACTGGGACGCCCGCAACCAGGCGAAACACTGGTGGTATCGGCTGCGGCCGGAGCGGTCGGCTCGATGGTCGGTCAGATCGGCAAGATCAAGGGATGTCGCGTTGTCGGCATTGCGGGCGGAGCCGAAAAGTGCCGCTGGCTGATCGATGTGGCTGGGCTGGACGCGGCAATCGACTACAAGAACGAGGACGTTGGCGATGCGCTCGACCGTCATTGCCCGAACGGCATCGACATCAACTTCGAGAACGTCGGAGGACCGATAATGGATGCGGTACTTGGCCGCCTTAATCACTTCGCCCGAATGCCGCTCTGCGGTCTCATTTCTATGTACAACGCCACGGAGCCGGTTCCGGGTCCATATAACTTTGCTCAATTATTGATGAAGAGCGTGACATTGCGCGGTTTCATCGGAAGCGAATTTATCGATCGCTTCCCGGAGGGTGTACAGGCTATGACCGAATGGCTGGTGGCGGATCGAATCAAGTACGAAGTCGACATCGTCGAGGGCCTGGAAAGCCTGCCCACTGCGTTCGAGCGACTGTTCACAGGGAAGAACCTCGGCAAAGTTTTGGTGCAAGTCTCCGCAGAAGACTGAGATTGCCAGGGAATCTGCCGTTAATGCCTGCGCCAGCGAGGAAGAGCACTGAAACAGATACATATCCGTTGTCTTCTGGACGGATCATTATCAAGGCGTCAATCTTTCGCAACACGCTGTTTGCAAGAACGAAGGCAGCCGGCAACGGCTGCATGTCATTATCGAGACTCGGTTTCGGGAAGAAACCATGACCGTTGTCGACAAGAAGGCGCCGATACTGGTCACCGGAGCAACGGGATACGTTGCGGGCTGGGTCGTCAAGCGCTTACTGGACAAAGGCCTGATGGTGCACGCGGCTGTCCGCGATCCCGAAAACACCGACAAGCTCCAATACCTGAACGCTCTCGCTAAAGATTTGCCGGGTGATATCAGGTACTTCAAGACCGACCTCCTCGACGTCGGCTCCTACGAGGAGGCGATGGAAGGCTGTCAACTGGTCTTTCATACGGCATCACCATTTGCGGTCGCCGTTAAGGACCCCCAGCGAGACCTTGTCGAACCAGCGGTTATGGGCACGACCAACGTCTTGCGCTCGGCCACTCGTACAAAAAGTGTTATCAGGGTCGTCATGACCAGCAGCTGTGCCGCGATATACAGCGACAACGCCGACTGCCAGAAGGCGCCTGGTGGCGTCTTCACCGAGCAAAGCTGGAATTCGAAATCCACTATTGATCACAACCCTTACCACTATTCCAAGACGCTGTCGGAGCGACGTGCCTGGGAACTGGCGAATGCTCAGGACAAGTGGAGGCTGATCGTACTCAATCCGAGCTTCGTCATCGGCCCTGCGATTGATCCGTACAGTGCTGGCGAGAGCATGAATGTCGTGAAGCAGTTTGGCGACGGAACTATGAGGGCCGGAGCGCCTGACTTTCCGACGGGCATTGTCGACGTCAGGGACCTTGCGGAGGCTCACTTGCGCGCCGGCTTCAGCCCCGGTGCCAACGGCCGGTACATTATTTCGGCACATTCCTCATCGTTTCTGCAAATGTGCCGGATCCTCCACTCTGAGTTCGGGGATCGCTACCCGATTCCGCGCCGGCCTTTGCCGAAGTGGCTGCTCTGGCTCGTTGCTCCGATCGCAAGCAAGGGAGCAATGACTCGCAAGATTGTCAGCCGCAACGTCGGTATCCCGGTTCGCACGGACAACTCGAAAGGTATTGAGGAACTCGGCCTGCGGTACAGACCGGAGCGAGACTCCCTCGTCGACATGTTCCAGCAGCTCATAGATCACGGCCGACTCTGATTGAGGACATTTCGGGATCTTGGGCGATCATTGAATTGAAACATGTTTAAGTTATAATCGTACGCTGAAGAAGTTTTCCGCTTCACCGGAGGCCCGCTCATGTCCCCCGTCGACTTGCTACCCTCCCCGGCCGATCTCGCCAGCCGCTGCGCCGGCGATGCGGAATTTCGCATTGCGGCTCGCTTCTGGTCCGGTGGCTTGCGAATCTCAATCGGCAAGCACAGCACCCACATCTCTATCGAAAACGGTATGGTCAGCAGCGACGAACCGGCAAGCGGTCCTGAGACCATTGCTTTCGGCGGTTCGGAAGAAATCTGGGAAAAAGTGCTGGCGCCGGTCCCGGAAAGACTTCATACGGAAATCCTCGAGCTGGCCTTCAATGGACAGCTCACGGTTGAAGCCAATCCGGTGCAACTCGCGCAGTACTACCCCGCGATTTCCAGGGTTTTCGAGCTTTTGCGGCCGCCGTCCGACATAGAGGATCCGCTCATGGACGAGACCGGTCGCACTCCGCGTTTCGACTCGCCGGTCGGGCGATATGTGCACCTCGAACTCGACGGACACGATCACCGCGTCTATTTCGAGGAAGCTGGCCAGGGCATCCCTCTGCTGCTGCATCATACGGCCGGTGCCCACGGGATTCAGTACCGGCATCTTTTCGAGGTCCCGGAGATCACTGACCACTTCCGCCTTATTGCCTATGACCTTCCGTTCCACGGCAAGTCCATCCCGCCGGTCTCGAAGCGATGGTGGGAGGAGGAGTATCGGCTTTCGGGAGAGCTGGCACGCTCGCTGCCAGTAAAGCTGGCAAAGGCACTCGGGCTCGATTCGCCAGTATTCATGGGATGTTCGGTGGGCGGATTGCTCGCACTTGATCTCGCCTATCACAACCCGGAGTTCTTCCGCGCCGTGATTTCGCTGGAGGGCGCGATCAATATCGGACACCAGGACTTCAACAACTATGCGCTGGTCTGGCATCCGCAGGTCTCCAACGACTTCAAAGCACGTGCCATGAACGGGGCCATGTCGCCGACATCGCCTGTCGCCTATCGCAAAGAAACCTGTCAGGTTTACGCCGCCGGTTGGCCCCCCTGCTTCCATGGCGACCTGCACTATTATCTCGTTGGCTACGACCTATCGGACAATGCGAAGGACATCGATACAACGAAATGTGCCGTGTACATCCTTTCTGGCGAATACGACGTTTCCGGCACTGTCGAGCTCGGTCGTCACGCACACGAAACAATCAAGGGATCGGAATTTATTGAGATGAAGAACGTCGGCCACTTTCCGATGTGCGAGAACCCGGTCAAATTCATTGACTACCTGTTACCGGTCCTCGAAAGAATCAGGAGCGAATGAGTATTTCCATGCAGGATCTCAACAACAAGGTTGCGGTGGTGACCGGCGGAGCCAGCGGTATCGGACTGTCGATTGCCAAAGCGCTCGCCGCAGAAGGGTGCCACTTGGTCATTGCAGACCGGGATACCGCCGGCGTCGAGAAAGCGGCCGAAGAAGTTTCAGCAGTCGGAGTGCGAGCTGTGGCGGCCGCTTGCGATGTCACAAACAACGCCGACATTGAATCGCTCTGCGACCGGGCGTGGTCAGAATTCGGTCGCGTCGATATCCTGGTCAACAACGCTGGCGTCACGCCGGACCCGACGCCGTTTGTGGAGACCGACGAGAACACGTTGCGCTGGGTGTTCGAGGTTAACCTGTTCGGATCGTGGAAGGTCTGCCAAGCATTCACCAAACGCTTTCTCGAGCAGGGAACACCAGCGCATATCGTGAATACTGGGTCCGAAAACAGTATCGCATCGCCGACCCCGATGACGGCCGCCTACAATTCGACCAAACATGCGTTGCTGGGTTATTCGGGGATCCTGCGCATGGAATTGCCCGACTTTATCGGCATCAGTGTGCTGTGTCCCGGCGTGGTCTCCACCAATCTCATGCAGAGCATTCACCATCGGCCAACAGAGTTTGGCGGGCCAGGCACCTCGATCTTCGATGGGCAGGTGATGCCAGGCATGCCAGCCGAGGAAATCGGCACGCGGACCGTCGAGGGCATCAAGAAAGGTGACTTCTTTATAGTTACCCACGCCTGCGTACGCTACATGGTGGAAGAGCGCTACAACGAGTTGCTGGCCGCATTCGACGAACAGGCCCCCTACTACGAAGGCTGTGAGGCCTATGACACCCGCGCAATGATGCGGGCGATAGCTGCCCAGCAGGGAGAGTCTTCATGAAAATCAGAGCGGCGATTGCGACGGCGCCTGGAAAACCGCTGTCGATCGAAGACGTCGACCTGGCGGAAGACCTGGGTCCACACGAAGTCCTGGTGCGCAATGTCGCGTCCGGGATCTGCCACTCGGATATGTCGATGAGGGACCTGCCGGAGGGGTTTACGTTCGTTCCAGGATTCGATTTCCTGCCGAAACCGGTGATTCTCGGACACGAAGGCTCCGGGGTCATCGAGAAGATCGGGAGCGAGGTCACCACCCTCACGCCCGGTGACCATGTGATCATGACTTTTCACTACGACGGGGAGTGCCCGAATTGCGAGAGGGGCATGCATCCCTATTGCGAGACGTTCCTGCAAAATAATCTCTCTGGATTGCGAGTCGACGGATCACGAGCGGTCAGCTCACCGAACCACAGCGCACTGTCGGCCAGCTATCATCAGCAGTCTTCCTTCGCTACGTACTCAATCGCGACGGACCACAATGCCATCAGGGTGCCCGAAGACATGCCGCTGGAAATGCTGGGTCCTCTTGGTTGCGGCTTTCTGACGGGTGCGGGCGCCGTCATCAACAGGCTGAAACCCCGGAAGGGCGCCAGCTTTGCCGTTTTTGGCGCGGGTCCGCTCGGCTTCGCGGCCATGCAGATGGCCAGGCAGGCCGGGTGCGACGTGATTATCGCTGTTGACTTGCATGAGTCTCGACTTGCGTTGGCCAGGGAGTTCGGTGCGACACATACCGTGAACGCCAGTGAAGTCGAGAATTCGGTGGATGCGATTCGTGCTATTTGCCCGTGGGGTGTCGACTACAGTTATGAAGCGGCCGGATCGGCAGCAGTCATGACGCAGGCCGTCGAGGCAACGGCGCCACAGGGTCACTGCGTAATTTCGGGCGTCGTGCTGGATCCCGAGGCGCGCGTCTCGATCGTGCCGGCTGCCCTCGAGGCCGGCAAGTCAGTCAGCGGTATCACCATGGGAGACGGCAACGTGCCGGAGACGCTGGCAAAACTGATCGAGGTGGTCCGTTCCGGCGAGTTTCCGATTCACAAGCTCATCGCCTACTACGACTTCGAGGACATTAACCAGGCCATCGAGGACTCTGAACGAGGTCGCTCGGTGAAGTGCGTCGTTCGAATGCCCAGTTGAGTCCATCGGGTGCGCGAACCTTGTGCGAGCCGATGACGAAGCGCGTACTCGCGCTTGTCGATGTCCATCCTAGCTCTTCGCTTGCGATTCCACATAGGCCTTCAGCTTGCTGAGGCTTTTCCGGTTGTAGCGCGTTAGAAGCGGGCGGACGATCGGCATCAGGGCAGCGAGCAGCCCGCGAGGCACGAAGGCCACGCGCCAGCGCACTTCGGTGTGACCGTCGGGCGATTCGGACAGCTGGTATTCCTCGACCAGCGCTTTAAACAACGGACGCGACATACGGGTGAAGCGAAACGCGAATCTCCGGTTTTGCTCCCAGACGAAGAACTCTTCGTCGACTGTGATGTTCCCTTGAAGCGTTATCGTGCGAGTCGTCCCCGGAGCGAAGGGCCGCGGCGACGTCCAGACGACCGACGTGATCGCATCGACCCATTCTGGCCACACGTCGGCATCCTCAAGGACGGCGAAAACAGAATCGGCTCCGGCATCTATCGAGATGCCTGTGACGAATACGTCTCGCGCGCGATCGAAAAGCTCCAGCCCCGCATGGTCACATTCGTACATAGCCATCAGTGATTCCTGTCGGCACGGACACTGTCAGGAGTTACGCCGCTCCAAGCATGAAATGCCCGAAAAAAGGAATTGGGGTCTTTAAACCCCAACAGAAAAGAGATCTGAGCGCTCGGAAGTGACGAATTTCTCAGGTAATACATAGCGAGTTCCTCGCGAACCCTGTCGAGCACGGCCTGGTAGCTGGTCCCCTCCGCCATCAGCCGGCGCTGCAGCGTTCGCGGGCTCGTGGCGAGGTGGCGAGCCGTCTCTCCGATTTTCGCCTTACCGCTCGGCAGTAACTCCAGCAAAGCGCTGCGCACGCGGTCAGCGGCAAGCGCTTTGCTGCCCAGCTCGCCCAGACGTTTCTTCAGTCCGGGTTCGAAAAAGTCCCACATTCTGGGATTTTCCGTGATGAACGGCTTCTCGGCATCCACGGACGAGAACTTTACGGATACGCTGGCAGCACGACTCGGGGCGACACCCAGGAAGTCCGACAGTCGTTTGTCGGACGCCAGATCGATCGTCGAGGTTGCCGCCAGCGGCACAATTCGGTCCCGTGTCGCCAATCTCGCGAATTGCACAAAGAATGCGATTTCCGCCATGACCAGCGACGCCGGTGGCGACAGATCGATGTCGGAGAAGCCGATCGCAATGGTCGTGTGCTCACGGGAAATCGAAACATCGATTGCCAATGGCCCGATTAGCGGCTTGAATTGCCGAATCCTCGCCAGCGCCGTATTCATGTCCGGGCTGCAAAAGGCGGCGAACAGAACAGGGTCGAAGACGTCAGCCGACATTCCGCTGACAAGATCTACCGCGAACGACGGACCTCCGCTAGCTTCGTCCATCGCGTTCCAGAACCGGTAGTACTGCTCCGGATCGAGTGCAATTTCCTGCCTCGCGAAAAGGTCGCCAGGTAGCCTGGCTCGTCGAAGGACCTCGGCTTCCTCCAGGCCAACCCCGTGAAGCATCTGCCGCCATCCCCTGTCGACCGCGAATCTCCTCATTACTTGACTGTGCTCATCACCATCGAATCGAAGGCCCGGTCACCGAACCACTTACGTACAAAAAGCATCAGGCGCGCGAACTTACCGGCGACGTATCGGGTTTTCGGCTTTTCTGAATCTATAGCTTTGGAGACGACGTCGGCGATCAGCTGCGGGTCCGAGCCCCCGCCGTCTTTGTAGGACTCGGCAGTCGCGTTAGCCACACTCTCAACCATCGCCGCGTAAGGTCCGTCGCCAGAATATTTCCGCATGGGACCTCCGACGACCTCGCCGAATGCCGTCTGAATGATACCCGGTTCTACAACAACGACGTCGATACCGAACTGCTTGAGCTCCAGGCGCAAACAGTCTGAAAAGCCCTCGAGCGCGTGTTTGGATGCGTGGTACCAGGCACCTAATGGAGTGTAGATTTTTCCACCCATCGACGAGATGTTGATGATCTTGCCGGACCCTTGTTGACGCATATGCGGCAAAAGCAGCTGGATTAAATGAGCCGCTCCGAACAGGTTGACGTCAAGTTGATACCTGGCCCTATCAATGGGTATGTCTTCGACAGCACCGTACAAACCAAAGCCTGCATTGTTCACCAGTACGTCGACACCTCCGAATAATTTGGTGATCTGGTCGACAGCTGACCGCACACTGTCCTCGCTCGAGACATCCAGCGCGATGGTTGTTGCTCCGTCGTTTGCGAGGTCGCTCATCTGCTCCACGCGTCGGGCTGCGGCGATGACATCCAACCCGTCCTTGAGCAGTTGTCTCGCGATTGCCTTGCCGATCCCGGATGACGCACCGGTAACCAAGGCCGTTTTCCTTTTACTTGTAGCCATGATGAGACCCCTCTGTTGGACGTCCTCATGGTGCAGCATTACTGGGCAGTGATCACTAGCTAATCACGCCAGTACATATGCCAATTGCGCCACTGAGTCTGTGGGCGTGGCAGGATAATCGCTGCTGCGAACGACACGATCAGGGCCAACAGGCAGTTCAGGTTCCTCAGATTGTCGACGCCGGTGTTTTCAGACTGGGTACCGAGGCGCAGGAAGCTTGCGCGACTAACGTCGTCGCCCAAGCTCAGGAATCGGTGCGGCCTCCACCAAAAATAGATGGAATTGGATGGACAATTGGAGGTGCCTGTGACATGCTCCTAAATGGATGTATTTGGAGGTCCCAATGGCTGGCAGCATTCAAACAGGCACGCTGGAGATCACCCCGGCCATTCTCAAGCTGATTGCCGAGATCGATGAGTTCAAGGGCGCGTGGGCCGCGATCGGCCGTATATCGCCGGAACGGCTGAGCTCACTGCGGCGCGTTGCCACGATCGAGAGCATTGGTTCATCGACCCGGATCGAGGGGGCAAAACTGAGTGATCGAGAGGTCGAGCGCCTGCTGGCCGGACTGGACGCGAAGGCATTTGCGTCGAGGGACGAAGAAGAAGTCGTCGGCTACGCCGACGCCATGGAAACGGTCTTTAGCCATTGGCAAGAGATTGCGCTCACCGAAAACCACATCAAACAGCTGCATCGGGACCTGCTGCAATATTCGTCCAAGGACGAGCGGCACCGGGGTAGCTACAAGACCCTCGACAACCATGTGGAAGCGATCGGGCCGGATGGGGAAAGTCTGGGCGTCGTGTTTCGAACAGCCAGCCCATTCGACACACCACGGCTGATGGCCGAACTGACCGAATGGTTACGGGACCAACAGAAAGCACAGACTCTGCACCCGCTGATCCTGATTGCCGTGTTCGTCGCCGTGTTCCTGGAGATTCATCCCTTCCAGGACGGCAACGGCCGATTGTCCCGCATCCTGACAACGCTTCTGCTGTTACGCTCGGGCTACAGCTATGTGCCCTACAGTTCCCTCGAAAGCATCGTCGAGCAGAGCAAGGAGGCCTACTACCTGGCACTGCGGCAGACGCAGGAAACGATCCGGTCCACCGCCCCAAACTGGCAGCCCTGGCTGGTCTTCTTCCTCGAGTCGCTGCAGGAACAGAAAGTGCGGCTGGAAAAGAAGATCGAGAGGGAGCGACTGATCCTCGGCGCTCTGCCCGAACTTTCGGTCCGGATTCTCGAGCTCTGCCGCGAGCGCGGACGCATCACGGTTGCTGAAGCAACGAAGGCAACAGGCGCCAACCGGAACACGATCAAGGATCACCTGAAAGCGCTCACCCGCGCCGGGCACTTACAGCAACATGGCGCCGGCCGCGGCTCCTGGTACGGGCTCTCCTGAGCACGTCACGTCTGCAACTGCATCTTTCGGCGATGTGACGCGAAACGGGGGCAGACGATATGCCCCCGTTTCCGCTGGCCCGCTCTATGGACTAGCAGTACAGTCTTCGTATGAACACCGTCGTCGTTGCGGTATACCAACGACACCCGCTCCACGGTTTTCCGGAGCACCCACGCGCTGAAAAGGATCGTAGTACCAGCGCCGCGGCAATAGCCGTCGATCCCACATTCACTCAACGCTACGCGATTGTCGTTCAAGCAATCGGTTCGTTGACCCAGCAGGCTGCGCTTCAGCACCAGCCTCGTCCACTGCGCCAGTTCCTGGCGCAACCTTTCAGCACGCCGCAACAACTCGACACTGCAATTGCTGCCGTCATGCCGGATGCGTGACCCAGCGATTTGCCTGCGTCGATCCCCTGTTGCAATCCAGCCCGTCTTTGTGAGCGCGCCCCGGCGCCGCACAGAGACGGGCGTCTTGAAACTGGCGCAAGTCTCTATTGTGTCAAGGCTTTTCGCTGCGCCCTCCGCAGCAAAAGCCATCAAACGCTCTGCCCGGCGGCCCGTCAACGGATTGACTGGCGCAGCCCATACCCGATTCCGCGACATCGTCGTTCCGGGGTGTGTGGGTCAGGACGTTAAACAAAGCAGCGGCAATCGCTGCTCAACAGGCCCGCAAGTAAGGGCCATCACGCTGTGACCGCCAGCAACCAAGCGGTTTATCACTCACCGGAGTTCAGGAATCGCCGTGAGAAACCGAGACGAGAAAACCGAATTCGATACAGGAGAACGTC
>JABAOH010005868.1_pt4 | contig 14507 bp, 10 predicted proteins | sample 7062181 | NCBI WGS metagenome assembly JABAOH01 (sample SAMN14538630, study PRJNA623070) | marine sediment metagenome | biome: marine biome [ENVO:00000428]; feature: marine pelagic biome [ENVO:01000023]; material: deep marine sediment [ENVO:00002113]; isolation source: pool of 5 deep marine... | reverse complement strand
CCGTAGTCATCGGTGTGGTTGTTTGCCAGGGACAGTACATCAAACCCCGCATCGCTCAGGCCTTCCACCGCCTCTGGACTGGCGCGAAGGGCGATCCCCCCCTGCGGAGCGCCCCTCGAAGTCAGAGGGCATTCTAGATTGGCGAAAGCGACATCTGCAGCACTGGTCAGTTCCCGAGTGAGGAGAAATGGATACTGAGGCGAATTGGCGGCCATGAGTCGGCCGACCCCCCGCCCCAGCATCACGTCGCCGACGGCAACGAAGCTGATCAGAGGTCCGGTGTGATCAGCCAGACCCTCGCGCAGTGCCCGGCACAACTCCCACTGGTCTTCCACAGCGCCTATCAGCCACCAGCGCCGCTGGTAGGCATAGCTCTCCGCATGCCCAGGGCCTACCGCCTGCCCGTCAATGGCCAGAGCTCGGACGTGAAAGTCAACCGCTCGCCACGGCACCAGGGCCAGCGCTGCTCTGTCCTGCGCCACCCGGTCCCTCGCCTCTTCCCAAGATGAAACGTGTACGGCATCTGGAGCGAGTTCATCCACACCCAGCAGCTCTTTGACCGCATGGCCGCCTCTGGCAACCACCACGGTATGCTCTCCTGGATCCTGGAAGACGTCTCGGAGCCACGCCAAAGGCACATCATCAAAGGGAGAAGCCACATGGGCGATCAGCGCGTAAGGCTCCGTCCGCACCAGTTCCGCCCCTGCCCCGGGAGACGGGCCGCTGACCAGCGCCAGCTCGGAATCACCCGAGCGCAACCAAGCCATCGCCTCGGACGACCCTTCTGCTGGCCCCGCAGGACAGTCAGAATAGGCCCTCTCCACGCTGCCGAATAGCTCTCTCTCATCGTCCCACAGATCTTCGGCCACAACCAGGCAAGGGCGTGGGGCGTTCGCTGTCGCTTCGTCGGAGTAGGTAGCGGGCGCCGAGGAAGTGGATTCAGTTACCGGCGTTCCACAACCGAGGGGAGCGAGGGCGATCAGCGGGAGGACGGAGAGGAGGCAGCGCGCGCGTTTCCGCAGCTGACTCACTGTTGGCCTTCGCCTTCCTCAGAAGTGAAATACTCATCCAGCAGAGGGTTAAGATCGTGGCTGGTGTGGCGGGACGCAACAGAGAAGAAATCTTCGGTGGCACTTATCGTGTGCCTCTGGCTCTGGCAGTAGTCCCGCAAAAACGCGTAAAACGTTTCATCGCCCATAACGTTTCGCAGGTCGGCAAGGAAGAGCGCCCCGTGACGGTAGACTGCGTTCATATACGCCGCCTGATCGTCGAAATCGTAGATGGTGGCGTTTATGGGCCCCGACGGCTGATAGTTCAACACCTCGAATTCCCACGCCCATTGGTGGTCATCAGGGTACCATAGTTTGTAGAATAGAAGCCCACTGTAAGTGGCCAGAGCCTCGTCGAGCCAAGGCTCTCTCACCTGATCGTTGCCCACCAAACCGTACCACCACTGGTGAGACACCTCGTGCACCAACAGGGACACCAACTGACAGCGCACGCCACCCGGATACGTGGCGTACCACAGGGACCCCAGGAAGGAAAGACCCGAGAACTCCATGCCGCCTGCGAATTCGGCCTCCGCTACCCTGTACTCAAGATAAGGATAACGCACACCGAACTGGTCGCCGTAAGTCTGTAGTGCCTCGGCAGCGACGCGGGCCACCTCGACGCCAGCATCGGCATGGCCGGGGAAATGGTAGGAAATGACGGTGATGCCGTCTATCTCCGTGCTGTGGGTAAGGTACTGGTCGCTGGCGGCGAAGGCGAAGGAGCGAGCCTGCGACATGCTGTAGCGCCATGTGTTGCCGTCACGCTCCTCGCTCCCGCTGCCCGCCACTGTTACGCCGTCGGGCGCATGGATCTGTATCTCGTAGTCAGCCTCCTCCATCACGTAGGGGTCACCAACCCGGTGGTAGCTAAAGGTATACCAACCCTCTCCGGGTAGGAACGGTGCCAGCGCTGGATACCAGTGGCCGACATCTACCGCTCGCTCCGACCAGCCCAGGGTGCCCGTGGTGAAGCTTGCCGTCGGATCTATGTAGGGTAAGTCCAAAGCGAAGTCCAGGAATATGGTGGCCACTTGGCCGGGTGCCAGTTGCTGAGGCAAAGGCACTCGCAGGGTCATGTCCTCAAGGGTGTGGTTGGGAACCATTGGACCGGCACCAAACTCCAGGCTAAGACTATTCAAGGTGAAAACGTCCGGATCGTGGTTCGGGAACACGTTCAACACGACGTCCTGCAGCGACTCGTCGGTACGATTCGCATAGTCAATCCTCTCCTCCACGTCCAGGTGATGCCCCTGGTAGTCTAGCGTGACCGTGATCGTATAGCGAGGCACTGCAGTGCTACTGATAGGTGAATACGGGGTGGGCGACGGGGTGGATCTCGCTGACGGAGGACCAGGCGTCTCCCCCGGTCCAATCATCGGAGGCGTAGCGTCGGCGCTCTGGCGAGTCGCCAGCCACCGGTAGCCACCAACAAGCCCAGTCGCGAAGAGCAAGACAGCGAAGCAAACCAGCAGCCCTTTGATCAGCGCCGCGTATAGAGGGCTGATGGAGGTGGCAGTCGTCTCCTGCCGAATGGAGGTTTGCTCAGCCAGCGCCTCTTCCCAGAGGGCAAATACGTGCTTGACATTCAGTCCAAGGAATCGCGCGTAGAGTCGGAGAGAACTCCTCACATGAGCGACGCTCGCAAACCCGTGGAAGTCCTCGGTCTCCAGAGCCTTGATGTACTCCGGCCACAGCCCTGTGGCCTGCTCGATCTCCCGGAACGAGTATGCTTTGCGCTGCCGCGCCTCTCTCAGCACCTGGCCGAGTCTGGCCATAGTTCAACCTCCGAACCGTCCCGCCGGAATTCTAGTGTAAGGCCCAACCTTGGTCAAACTCGACCACCGTGTTTACCTCACTCATGGCGACCTAGAACACCCTCTCTACAATGGGTCGCCCTTCTTCATCGGCGAGGAACCGTGGCTGCACATCATCTGCGATGCGCACGGGAATCAGTTCCGCTGCCTCAACACCGTCGTCACCGAGGAGGACTCGCAGTATGGCCCCCTCCCGCGCCCTCTCCACAACGTCGAGATCGAAGACGAAGTTGCCGAGGCTATACGCGATGAACCCGCCTCCGTAAGATGTCGTTCCCTGTACGACGTGCGGATGGTGCCCGATGACCAGGCAGGCCCCGGCTTCGATCGCTGCTCGTGAGACCGCCAACTGCTCCTCGTCCGGCTGCCCTTGATACTCAGTTCCCAGGTGCATGATCACCACCACCAGGTCACTCTGCTCCGCAGCTCGCCGGACATCATCCTGGATGGTCAACACGTCTGCAAATGCTATCCACTCATCGGTGGGCACCTCGGCGGAGTCCTTCCAGCGGCTCGCTGCATAGGAAAGGAAAACGATCCGTCTGCCCTTCGCCTCCCAGATCAGGGGACGATGGGCATCTGCGTCTGAGAAGCCCGCCCCCACATAGGCCAGATTGTTGTCCTGCAGGACCCCAATAGTCTCCACGAAACCTTCCCCACCAAAATCAAGCAGATGGTTGTTGGCCAGATTCACTATGTCAAAGCCGGCCCTCACCAGGCCCTCGACATGGCTCGGATGCGCTCGGAACGTGAAGCGCTTGGCTATGGGTTCGCCGACCGTGGTCAGGGGACACTCCAGATTGCCTACGGCGATATCTGCTCCGCGTATGAGATCACCAGTGCTGGAGAAGGGATAGTCGCTCCCATACACATCCATACGCTCTTCGATGGTGCGCGACAGCATGATGTCACCCACTGCAACCAACTCGACAAGGTCCTCCCCATCCCCAGCGCTTCCGGGTAGCATGCCAGTCCAGCTCTGTAGAGTAGCCGGTTCCGATTTCCCTGCGGCCTGGGAAGAGATAGCCTGACCGGGGAGCACACTCAGCAAGTAGACGTCGTTGCCTGAGCGGGCGACCACGTCGTCCTGTCCGTCGCCGTCCATGTCGGTCACGATCAGCCCATGGACTCTCCGCGCAGCGCGATAGATACCCCGCAGCCGACCGAACGAATCGAGTATGTAGATCGTGCCATCATCCGCACCGGCCAGGATCTCTTGCCATCCATCACGGTCCAGATCAGCGCTGGTCGCAGCCCATACGCCCCTCTCAGTAGCGTATTCCCACCATCTTTCTCCCGCGCTACTCAGAGCATAGATCCCAGGCGTGTCAGGGCCCGTTCCCACCACTACCTCAGCCGTGTCACTGCCGTCCAGATTGGCCACGTGTACCGTGACGACAGGACCGCCAGGTTCTTGTCCCCATTGCAGGTGGCCTTCATCGTTCAAGACATAGACTCGGCCATCGGAGGATCCGACGATGATCTCCTTGCACCCATCATGATCCAAGTCATGTGACCCCAAATGCCGCACGTATCCCCCTGTGTCGTATCTCCAGCGGACTTCGCCATCGACTCTCGCCAATGTCACTTCTCCGCCGCGGTGCCCAGCGATGATTTCCAGCTGTCCGTCGTCATCCAAGTCGGCCAGGTGCAGAGTCGACACATCGTCGCTGCCACGGAGTTCCCAACGGGGTTCTCCGTCAGCAGCCAGCAGAGCTAGCTGGCGTCCCCATGAACCAGAGAGAACCTCCGCCGACCCATCACCGTAAACGTCCTCCACCAAGACGCTGACCACGCGGCCATCCGCTTCGTATTGCCAGAGTGGCTCACCACTGGCGCTAAGCACGTGCACCCTGTTGTCGTCCCCTCCAGCGACGACCTCCGGCCGACCGTCGCCGTCCAGATCCCCGGTCGCGATTGTATATACGGCCGCTGCTGTCTGATGACGCCAAAGCAGTTGGCCATCTGCGCTGAGAGCGTAGACGTGCTTGTCGTACGAACCAGCGATCACCTCCTTGGGCCCGTCACCGTTGAGATCGGCCACGGTCAGGGACCAGACCATCTCATTCGTTGGATAGCGCCAACGAAGGGAGAGTTGAAGGGGAGGAAAAGGCGCAGGCAGTACAGTAGGCGTGGGAGACGGGTAAGGAGTCTGTGCTGGGACAGCGGCGATCGTGGCAGACGATAGGCTGATGGTGGGCGTCACACTCGTTTTGGCAGAAGGTGGGGAGGACTCAAACGCCTTCTCACCGCATCCCGTGAGCCACAGGAACAGCAATACAAGGAGAACACCGCAATACCTGCTCACAGTCTCCCAGCCGCGAAAAGACGACCCGCACTGCCCTTGATAGCCAGGACCGAGGACTTCCATCATCATCTCACCGGAGACTACCACTGCGAGAGATCGGGACACATCCTGGTGCCGACCGCTAAGTCCCAGCCGGCACTTCTGAATCCGGTGCCATCGTCAAAGCACAGTCGACGACGGTCCCGTGAATTTGCCAGTCGGGAACAGTATAGCATCTTCACAGTGCTCTGCAAAATCGCCTACGGGAAGAGGCACTCTGACGCGCATTCCCACATTTGCCCGGCGGTCTCACACCTCGATGAAGTGAGCGAGTCCCGTGACCGCCTCGGTGCCAAAGAAGCCTAGTTCAATGTGGCATGCCATTGTCAGCAGAGGTCGGGCCTGTTATAATCGCAAACACCGCCGCTCTGCCGGTGAGCTGAGTGCGATTAAGGAGAAAGCCAAGACATGACCAGGACTCCCTTTCAAGAACTCGCCCTCTTAGGAGAGCAACTGGAGAAGACCACTGGCAGGCTGCTGCTGGCCGAGATGATCGCTCAGTTCCTCAAGGACCTGGCGCCCGACGAGATCCCTTCCGGCCTGCGCTTGCTTATCGGGCAGATCTTCCCGGAATGGGATGAAAGAGCGCTGAATTTGAGCTGGCGAGCTGTGTCCAAGATCGCCCTGGAGCTGACCGAGGCTACGGATGCGGACCGACAGAGGGTATACTCAGAGGCGGTGGATGCCGGAGAGGCGATGCGTTTGCTCTTCGAAGGGTTCCGGACCAACCCTCCCCAGCCTCCGCCTCTGACAATCCTGCAGGTCTACCAGACCTTTGAGCAGATAGCTGAGATCAGTGGCAAAGGCTCACGAGCGAGGAAGGAGAAGCATCTCCGCTCACTGCTGTTGAGGGCTACCGCCGTCGAGGCCAAGTACCTGGTGAAGAACGTCGTGCGGGAGATGCGCCACGGCGTCAGCGAGGGCATTGTCCTGGACGCCATAGCTCAGGCTTCCGGCGCCAAGAAGAAAGTGGTACGTAGGGCCAACATGCTCTGTGGCGATCTGGGGGAAGTCGCGGCGGTGGCGTTGAGCGAGGGCGAGGCTGGTCTCGTTGAGATTCGTCCCCAACTGTTCCGGCCCCTGAAGCCCATGCTGGCCCTCACGGCGAAGGACCTGGCTGATGCCTTCGACCACCACAGGGGAGAGATCGCTTTGGAGTACAAGCTCGATGGAGCAAGGGTCCAGATCCACAAGGATGGCTCCACGGTTGAAATCTACACCCGGAGCCTCTCTCGGGTGACGAAAAGCCTCCCTGAGATAGTGAAGGAGATACGCGCTCAGGCACAAGCGGAGACGGCCATCCTCGAGGGGGAAGTCATAGCCGTGGACGACGAAGGCCGCCCCCTTCCCTTCCAGCACCTGATGCGTCGCTTTCGCAGGGTGCATAGAATAACCGAGATAGCCCAGCAAGTACCGGTCCAACTCTACCTCTTCGACATCCTCTTCGTTGACGGACGAAGCCTGGTCGATCTTCCAAACCACGAACGGTGGCAGTTCCTGGAGGGGACCAAGGGAAACATGCTCGCTGTGCCAAGAGCGGTGCCACGCGATGTGGTGCAAGGGGAGGCTTTTGCTCGGGAGGCCTATCGAAAAGGACACGAGGGGCTCATGGTCAAACACCTGGTCAGCCCGTACAGCCCCGGCGTGAGAGGCAAGGCGTGGTTCAAAGTCAAGCACACCATCTCTCTGGACCTGGTCATCGTTGCTGCGGACTGGGGATACGGCCGTCGCCATGGCTGGCTAAGCAACTATCACCTAGCGGCCAGGGATGAGGAAGAGGGCTCCTTCTTGGAGGTGGGCAAGACCTTCAAAGGGCTGACCGACGAAGAGTTCAAGGAGATGACCCAAAGGCTTCTGGCGTTGGAGACCCGTCGAAGTGGGGGTACCGTGTTCGTGCAGCCGAAGGTGGTCGTGGAAGTGCTGTTCAACGAGATTCAGGCCAGTTCCCAATACGAATCCGGCCTGGCCCTGCGTTTCGCACGCATATCGCGGCACCGGGAAGACAAGAGCCCTGACGCTGCCGATACCATCCAAACGATGAGGCGGCTGTTTCAGCAGCAGTTTGAGCAGAAAGGGCAACCTCCAGAATGAACTGGGGCTCTGGCCCTCACACCACGGCCTCGACACGGGAGGGTCAACAACGCCAGGTCCGGCAGTATCTCACCGTGGGGGTGCGAAGTCACGTAGGCCTCGCACCAGGCAGGAGTGTACTCCGTCTTGAGCAACAGGAAGGGGATGCCCATCATCATGGGCAGCGCACCTGGCATGGAGAAGGTGTCTGCCGCGACGAGCAAGCCCTCGGCGTTTTGCATCTCGTTCGCCAGTGCGCTGTAGTAGGCAGGACGTCGCAGGTCTACAGTGTGCTTCTCATCCACCCTGAAGATCTGACCACTGCCTTGCCCGGGATGAACGAACTCCCTCTTCCAGGAGGGATCTATCTCGTACTGCCGCGTATCTCCCAGCACCCTGATATCCTCGAATCCCAGGATTCTCAGGTTCTTCCTCACCTTATCCCCCTTAGAACTGCTGAGGATGATAGGCTCCAGAAGAGGATGCGCTACCAGGTGGCCCAGGACGCGCTCGGTGGGTTCTCGAAAATGGGGCTCCAGGTCAAAGGTGTGCTTGTGAAAGAGGTAGTTGCTGCAATCCACTATCGGGTCGTACTCTACCTCGCCGAAATACTGCTCCACGGCATGGGCATACGAGCTGTTCAACCGTAGCATAGTCTGGATCGTCGTGGTATTGGTGATGAAGGCCCCTTCGTCGCTGTAGGAAGCAATGCCCCCGTTCACCTCCCACCAGTACTTGTGAGGCTCCGCCAGGAGCATAGCGCGCGTGCGATGGTAGGCATCGCGGACCTCAGCAAGGGGCACCTTGAGAATCTCCTGGGACAGGGTGCTGATAGACTTCTCTGCCAACTCCCCAACCTGGTCCTCCTCAGCCGTCAGCGTGCCGTCGTAGTCTAGGATGACCTTGAACAACCCTTCTGGCATGTCCCTATACCCGTTTCCTCAGTACGCTTCGGCACTATATCATAGTCTCACGCCATCTTCAAGAGATTCCCTAGACACATAGTAGCCTTATGTCGTATAATCGTGCTTGGGAGCACTTCGTTCGATGCTTCCCTGCAGGTGTCGCTGGCGAGCCCGCTGCGCTGTCCAAAAAGGTAGAACCATGCTGGTGGTCAGTAGTGTGCCTATGCTATCAGGTATGCACTCCATCAGCCGACCAACTTGAAGAGCCAATATGTCAAGGCCCGTACTCATCCTTGTCACCGGTCTTCCCTGCACGGGCAAATCCACGTTGGCCAAGCGTCTGGCGAGAGACCTCGGGCTGCCCCTGGTAAGCAGAGATGACATCAAGGAGGTACTCTTTGACAATCTCGGATGGAAGGATCGTGACTGGTCGAAGAAACTGGGAATTGCCAGCTGGCACCTGTTGTACTACTTCGTAGACCTCCTCTTGGCTACTAGGCAGTCCTTTGTCGTAGAGAACTATTTCAAGCCAGATTTCGACACGCAGAAGTTCCGTGATCTGAGGGCCAGATACGATTATCACGCTCTTCAGATTCGCTGCACGACTGACGGCGAGACCCTCTTCGAACGGTTCAAGCGACGTTCCGAATCTGGCGAGCGACATCGTGGGCATGGTGATCACCAGAACTACGCGGAGTTCGAGCAACAGTTGAGAGCGGGCACCTGTGACATGCTGGATATTGGTGGCGAAACCCTTGACGTCGACACGACAGATTTGGCAGGCATTGACTACGCGGCTCTGCTCACCGCAGTCGAACGACGACTGCCAGCTGATGCAAACCCTCGCTCTCAATCCTCGACCACTAGCGAGGCTCACTAAGGATATTTGCCGGTTCGTTTGAGTCGCGATTCGAACACGTCTATCGCTGGAGGTCAGATTTGCCCGTGCGCACAGGCAAAGGCCGGGGTCCTGGCCGGAGAGTTTGGCGCTCTCTTTGCTCCATCAAGCTCACTGCCATTCTCCTCTCCGCCGTCCTCATCATGTCACTTGCCGGCACCGTGTTCCCTCAGCTCAGCGCAGAGATTCAAGCTGACCCGGTGGCTTATGCTCTGTGGGAGCAGGGGGCGCGGGACAGATATGAACCCCTGAGCGACATCTATCGCGCCATAGGGCTCTTCAACGTCTACGCCTCGCCCATCTTTGTGCTGAGCCTGGCTGCCCTCTCAATCAACGGGTTGGCTTGCACCGTCAACAGGCTGAAACCCATCTGGAGGGCCATCACGGCGAAGCCTAGGGCCGTCAGGCCAGACAGCTTCTACGCCAGGGCAGGCAACCGCTCTTCCTTGGAGGTTGCTTCAAAGCAACGGGCGCGAGAAGCGATAACAGAAGTTCTATCCCAGCACAGGTACCGCCCGCTGATGGAGGAACAAAAGGGGATTACCTACGTCCGCGCCGACAAGAACCGCTTCGCCAGAGTGGGCACACTGGTCACTCACAGTGCGGTGGTATTGATCGCCTTGGGAGCGGTATGGAGTGCGCGAGCTAGCTGGAGGGAGCCTGTCGTAATCTTGGGACCTGGCGAGTCGTACGACGTGCCCCACGGACACGACTTCCAGGTGCGTCACGAAGGCTTCGACGTCGCTAGGTACCCCGATGGTACACCGCGCGACTTTCGCAGCCACCTGGTCGTGGTGCAGGGCGGGTCAGAGGTTGCCAGAAAGATCGTCCGAGTCAACGATCCACTGACCTACCAGGGGGTGGGCTTCTACCTCTGGGGCGCAGGACCTGCCCTGCGCATCGTCGGTTTGGACGCTGACGGGATCCCTCTTCCCATGGCACCTTCATGGAGCAAAGAGATTGGGGAAGGCGATGTCTCACTGGCCATCACGGGCGAGGCGGATGAGGCTGCGCTATACCTTCCTACTCTCGATGCGAGCGTGAAGGTGAGCCCCAATCACACGGCCGTGCTGGACGAGTCAGCGGAAGCTCCTCTCGCCTTCCTAGAGGTCTCCCAGGCTGGTCAGCCGCTATTCAGTGACTATGTGCCCGGAGGAGAAGCGGTCCAGCTGCCCGGCTTCAGCCTTCAATTCGTGCCGGACTACTACACCGTGCTCCAAGTAGTCAGCGACCCTGGATTTGCACCAGTCGTCCTGGCCAGCCTCTTGGGCGTCATAGGGCTGCTTATATCCTTCTACTTCCATCCAAGCCGCGTATGGATCAAGCTCACCGACGAAGATCTGGTGGTCGCCGGCTCGGCGGACAGGAACCAGCCGGCATTCCAGGCCGAGTTCGCCAGGCTGGTCAAGGACCTGGGGGAAGAACTGCCATGACTGCTGACTCATCTGCGATACTCAGTATCGCGGTCCCCCTCGTCGCCGGAGCGACCGCGGGCTACGTAGCCTGTCTCTTCAAGGGACGGCAGGTGCTCGGCCGGCTGAGCACGGGCCTGGCTCTCGCCGCGGTGGTCTGCCTCAGCATTGGCCTTGCTGTACGTGCTACGGAGACTGGACATTGGCCGCTCAGCAACAGCTACGAGTACGCCATGGTCTTCGCGTGGTGCACGCTCGTGATATACCTGGTGCTGGAACATGTGACAGGCACAAGGGCCCTGGGGGCATCCGTGCTCCTCATCGCCCTGCTCATCGTCGGCTACGCGCAAATCCTGGCTCCAGAGAGCACGAGAATAGGGCGGCCTTTGCTGCCCGCTCTCCAAACCAGTTGGCTGCAACTGCATGTCACCACTGGCGCAATAGCCTACGGGGCCTTCGCGGTGAGTTGTGGCGCAAGTATGATGTATCTCATAGGAGAGACGACACCGGGCCTACCTGAGCACTTCCCCGAGTCTACCACAGCAGACGAGTTCAATTTCAGGGCGCTGGCGGTGGGCTATCCTGCCATGAGCCTGGTGCTCATCACAGGCGCCATTTGGGCCCAACTGGCCTGGGGTAGATACTGGAGTTGGGATATCAAGGAGACATGGACGCTCATCACCTGGCTGGTATACACCCTGCTGCTCCACCTACGAGCCATCAGGGGATGGCGGGGCAGGCCCATCGCCGCCCTCTCCATCGTGGGCTTTCTCTGCGTGATCTTTACCCTTTGGGGAGCAGGCTGGCTCGCCAGTCGCGTTGGCGTGGAAAGCCTGCACCTCTACTGACTGCACGTCGTCGAAGGGGCCCAAAATGGGCGACATCACAAGACGCCAGTTTCTGAAGGCCATGGCAAGCCTCGGTCTCGCTGCTCTTGGTGGCGGGACGCTGGTCTCTCAGCTATCGTGCAGTTCGCGGAGGGAAAGCGCCGGTACCCTCCAAGCCCCGCCACGCGCCTCTCCGTATTCACGGGAGGCCAGGTTCTACCAGGCTCTGGAGGGTGACCTGAGTTGTTTGTCCTGCCACGGCTCCATCCAGCCCTCACGCGTTCTCTACTGTCACAATCCTCATGAGGGAAGTTATGTCAAGTGCGAACTCTGCCCCAAAGGATGTATCATCTCCGAAGGACACAGAGGAGACTGCCGTGTCAGGGAGAACCGCGGCGGTAAGCTCTACACCATGGTCTATGGCAATCCCTGCGCAGTTCATGCGGATCCCATCGAGAAGAAGCCATTCTACCACTTCCTACCCACGAGCGTAGCCTTCTCCATCGCTACGGCCGGCTGCAATCTACACTGCCAGTACTGCCAGAACTGGGAGATATCCCAATTCCCGCCTGAGGACCTGGACAACTACGACCTCCCACCAGAGGGAGTTGTTGAAGCCGCCCTAGGCACCGGAAGCCGTTCGATAGCGTACACCTATTCCGAGCCAACGATCTTCTACGAATACATGGTGGACACCGCTCGCATGGCCCGCGAGGCTGGGCTGCAAAATGTGGTCATCTCAGCTGGGTACATCAGCGCTGGTCCCCTGCGGGAACTCTGCCGCACGGTCGATGCCATCAAGATAGACCTCAAAGGCTTCAACGAGGACTTCTACGAGAAGGTCTGCTACGGAACTTTGCAGCCGGTGCTGGACAGTATCAAGCTGATTCACGAGCAAGGAGTCCATCTTGAGATCGTCAATCTGGTGGTACCCACCTTGAACGATGATCCGGAAGAGCTCAAGGAACTGGCGCGCTGGGTAGTAGATAACGTCGGCCCTGATGTCCCTGTCCACTTCAACCGCTTCCAACCGTTGTACAAACTGATGAATCTGCCGCCTACACCGGTGGAGTCCCTGGAGACCGCGAGAGACATAGCCCTCGAAGAGGGCATCAACTACGCCTATGTCGGTAACGTTCCGGGCCATCCAGCAAACCACACTTACTGTGCCTCATGTGGCGAAGCGATTATCGTGCGCCAAGGGTTTGCCCTGCTGGAGTACCATCTCAGAGAGGGAAACTGTGAGTACTGCGGCAACCCTATACCAGGGGTATGGCGAGAGGCGAGAGCAGATCATGAGAGCTAGGTTCCGCAACACAGCACTGCCAGCAGCTATGCTGCTCTGCGTGGTTCTGGGTGGGTGCGACCTGGCCCCACCCTCGGTTGGAGAACGCACACCCACCATTCCTTCCATTGCTACCTCGACGCCTCCAGCCGTAAGGCCTGAGACGGTGAGAGAACCAGCTGTTGCTGGAAGCTTCTATCCCGATGACCCCGAGAACCTGGCCACGATGGTGGACTCCTTTCTGGAGTTCGTCGAAGACACTGACGGGGAGCCTATCGCCCTCATCGTACCCCACGCGGGCTACGTGTATTCAGGCTGGGTGGCTGCCTACGCCTTCAAGGAACTGGAGGGCGTCTCGTATGACACCATTGTCATCGTCGGGCCCAACCATCGCCACGCCACGTTCCAAGACATCTCTGTGTATGCCCAGGGCGCATTCCGGACACCGCTGGGGTTGATACCGATCGATGAAGAGGTAGCGCAGGCTCTTCTCGACATGGACGAGCGCAACGTCTTCGAGCCCGACGTGCACGCGGCGGAGCACTCCATAGAGGTGGAACTGCCTTTCTTGCAGCGGATCTATCAGGACCTCGAAATTGTGCCCATCGTCATCGGCCAGCCGACGGAAGAGAATATTGAGATTCTTTCGGAGGCACTGGTCAAGGTACTCGGCGATCGCAAGGCGCTCATCATCGCTAGCTCCGATATGTCACACTACCCACCTTACGACGAGGCTGTCCGCGTGGACTCCGCGACCTTGGCAGCCATGGAGACAATGGACCCCCTGGCAGTCTCATCCACCATTAGAGAGAGCATGACCAGTGGGGTTCCGAATCTGGGCACCTGCCTGTGCGGTCAAGGGCCGGTGCTGACAGCGATGAAGGTGGCGCAGCGCCTGGGAGCGAACCAGGTCACCGTGCTCAAGTATGCCAACTCCGCCGACAGCCCCCTGGTGACAGGAGATCGCTCGCAGGTTGTCGGCTACGGTGCGGTGATGTTCTGGCGCTACGAACCTCCGCAGCTCTCCGCCGCCGACAAGGACAGATTGTTGACCATCGCCAGGGAATCGATCGCCCAATATCTCCTAGACGGCACGATGCCCGCGTTCACCATCACAGAGCCCAATCTCCTGCGGAACAGTGGAGCCTTCGTCACCCTGGAGCAGGGGGATGATCTGAGGGGTTGCGTAGGCCACATCCTCGCCCGGCAACCGCTGCACGTCACCGTGCAGCAGGCCGCCGTAAGCGCAGCTACCGAGGACCCTCGTTTCCCTCCCTTGGCCCCTGAGGAACTGGAACAGATCACCATTGAGATCTCCGTTCTGTCACCCCTAAAGCGGGTGACCAGCACACAGAGCATAGAGGTGGGAAGGCATGGGGTCGTGATCGTTGCCGAAGGCACGAGCGGGCTGCTGCTCCCACAGGTGGCCAGTGAAGAAGGATGGAGCCGCGAGGAATTCCTTGAAGCTGTCTCCCGCAAGGCCGGATTACCCAAAGACGCATGGCGACAAGGAGCCGCCCTGTACGCGTTCACTGCCATCGTGTTCGGCGAAGCATCGTGACCCCAACATGAGACCCGTCCTAGCCGTTCTTGGCTTCACCTCGGTCATCGCCCAGGTTGTACTCATCCGGGAGTTCGTGGCCGTCTTCTACGGCAACGAACTCTCCCTGGGATTGATCCTGGCCACGTGGCTCTTCTGGGTAGCCCTGGGCGCCTGGGCGACCGGCCGACTTGCAGAACGGCTTCAACCGGGCGTGCGAGGCTATGTCATCTCGTCAGGCCTGATAGCCCTGCTCCTGCCCGGCGCGATAGTCCTTATCCGGTCCCTGAGGATCATCCTGGACATCACTCCGGGACTAATGATTGGCTTCGGCTCCATGGCCTGGTCCATCGCCGT
>JABAOH010004508.1_pt1 | contig 14512 bp, 10 predicted proteins | sample 7062181 | NCBI WGS metagenome assembly JABAOH01 (sample SAMN14538630, study PRJNA623070) | marine sediment metagenome | biome: marine biome [ENVO:00000428]; feature: marine pelagic biome [ENVO:01000023]; material: deep marine sediment [ENVO:00002113]; isolation source: pool of 5 deep marine... | reverse complement strand
ACCACCATGCCCCCGTTGTCGCACACCAGAATGGACGTCGGGATCGTGTCTTCTCCCGGATGGTCGAAGACGATGGCCGGGTTCTTGCGCTCGCCCACGATGTCCCAGAGCGCCTTGCCGAAGGCGCGGGCGCCCTCCGCCCAGCGGCCGAACTCCGCCGTCTTCTTCCAGTGCGGGGGAATGCCCCAGTGATCGAAGTCCTTGCGGTTGATGCAGCCCTTGGCGCCCAGCCGCTGGCAGAACTCGAACTTGCTCTCGCTGGAGACGACGGCTACCGGCATGGCCCCGGCCTCGCGGGCGATCTGGATGGCCATGGAGCCCAGGCCGCCGGCCCCGCCCCAGATGAGGACGACATCGCCCTCCTTGACGGTGTTGGGCGGCCAGCCGTGGAGCATCCGGTAGGCCGTCATGCCGACCAGCGTGGGCGCGGCGGCCGCCTCCCAGGTGAGCTGCGGCGCCTTGGGCAGGCACTGGTGGGCCTGCGCCTTGCAGAACTGGGCGAAGGAGCCCCAGTTGGTCTCGTAGCCCCAGATGCGGGCGCTGGGCGCCACGATGGGGTCGCCGCCCGCCATGATGTGCGGGTCATCCCTCTTCCATACGCCGCAGTGGATCACTACGCGGTCGCCCACCTTGACGTTGGTGACGTCATCGCCCACGGCGTAGACGATGCCGGAGGCGTCGCTGCCGCCGATGTGGAAGCCGGAAGGATCCCCCTCACGCTCGTGCACCTTGATGACGTCCAGGGGGACGCCCAGGCTGGCCCACACGTTGTTGTAGTTGATCCCCGCCGCCATCACGAAGACGAGGACCTCATCCGCTTTCAGGGAGGGCACGTCCACCTTCTCCACCTGGAACGCCTGCTGCGGCTCCCCGAAGCGCTCCTGGCGGATCACCTGGGCGTACATCTGCTTGGGGACGGTGCCGAGGGGCGGTATCTCGCCGATCTCGTAGACGTCTTTCACGCTCACCGTGGGCTCCTCCTACCGGTTGAGAATGTGGCTGCCGCGCTTCGGCCCTGCCTGCGGGGTGGCTCGCAAGGGTCAGATGCGCTTACGGTATCACATGACGCCGAAGGGAGGCAAATCTCGAGACAGGTGACGGACGATGGATATGCGATCCTGGCACCTTGCAGTCGGGGACCCCATCCGCGATTGACCACCGGCAGGCCAACAAGTATAATGCGGCCGACCTTTTCCATTGATTTCGCGCCAGTCTCGCGGGCACCGACAGATGCCACCGCTCTCTATCCTGTTCAAGACCGTGTCCACTGACTGCAACCTTGATTGCAGCTACTGCTACTACCGCGAGTCCTCAGAAGGGACTCGCCTCCGCAGGCGCGTGGATCGCGGCATGCTGGAGACGCTCCTCCCTCAGTACATGGAGTACGTCGCGGACGTCGGCCAGGCGGGCTTCGTCTGGCAAGGCGGCGAGCCCACGCTCGTCGGGCTCGAGTTCTTTCGCTGGGTCGTCGAGCTGGAGGACCGGCACGCGCGGCCGGGAACCGTGATCGGCAACGCGCTGCAGACGAATGGTGTGCTCCTCGACGACGCTTGGGCCAGCTTCCTCAAGCAGTACGACTTCCTTGTCGGTATCAGCGTCGACGGACCAGCTCCCGTGCACGACATCGTCCGAAGGGATCGCGGTGGCCACGGCTCATTCCGCCGCGTCATGGCCGGAGTCGACGTGCTCCGCCGCCACGGTGTCGACTTCAATTGCCTGTGCGTCGTCGGGCCCCACAACGTCCGCCGCACACGCGACCTGATGCGCTTCTTCCGCAGCGAGGGCTTCACCCACGTTCAGTTCATACCGGCGATGGACTTCCAGTCCACGGACCCCGAGAAGCCGGCGGCCTACCTGATCAGCCCCGAGGAATACGGCGAGTTTCTGGTGCAGCTCTTCGATGAGTGGTACGAGGACGGTCGCCCCACGATCTCCATTCGCACCTTCGACAGCTTCCTCCAGTCGTGTCTTGGTGTGCCGAGCGAGCTCTGCGTGCACGGAGACTCCTGCGGCGGCGCCCTCGTGGTCGAGTACAACGGGGACGTGTACCCCTGCGACTTCTACGTCCATGCGCACTGGAAGCTCGGCAACGTCTTCTCGGACTCGCTGCGCGCCATGGTGGAGAGCGATGACTGGATCAGGTTCGTCGGCCAGAAGCACCCCCTTCCCGCCGAGTGCCAGACCTGCGAGTGGAAGGCGCTCTGCAACGGAGGCTGCCCGAGGAACCGCGTCACACTCGAAGACGGGCGCCAGGCCCCCGACTACTTCTGCCAGAGCTACAAGCGGTTCCTGAACCACGCCGATGCCCGCCTGCGATCGCTCCGTGACCGCCTCCTCAGCCGCCTCCGCCACCGACGGCAGCTCCAGCGGATCGAGGTGCAGAAGCGACCTCGCCCCGGCCGGAACGACCCTTGCCCGTGCGGGAGCGGACACAAGCACAAGGCCTGTTGCGGGGACCCGGCACTATCCCAGTCCTACGTGTTTCGGCAGGTCGGTTGACAGCGGGAGCGGCGACCTACTCCAGGCCCAGTCGCACGAACTGATCGCTTGGTGCCTCGATCTCCTTCAGCGCCTCCCGCAGCTTGTCCACCATCTCGCATTCCGCCCGCGAGCCCGCCAGGTTGCGCTCCTCGGCCGGGTCGTCGTGGAGGTCGTACAGGTGGTTGCCGCTGAACTCCCCCACCGCCCAGTAGGGGAGGGCGTCGCCCTTCCTGAACGGCTGCCGGATCACCGGCATGCTTGAGCCCGGCATGTGGTCCAGGACGGCGCGGTCGTCCAGGGGTGGGAGGCGCAGCTTCGGCACCCATGGTATCGGCATCGTCGACCAGCGGTTGGACCACATGGAAAGCGGCTCGTTCTCCCCGGCCGGCGCCCGCGCGTACTTCCACCGATCATCCACCAGGTGCACCTCGCGGCCCCACACGCCGGACAGGGCGTACTCCCGCACTGAGCCAGCCTCGCCCCGGATCAGCGGCAGCAGGGATCGCCCGTGTGTGCGGTGGCGCGGCTGCACGCCGAACATGTCCGCCAGTGTGGCGAAGATGTCCGCCGCCGTCGTCAGCGCGGAGACCGTTCCCGCTTCGACGCCCGGCCAGGCGATCATCAGCGGGATGTGGCCCAGCGTCTCATACACCGGGACCGCGGGCTTCCCCCAGATGTCCTTCTCCCCTAGATAGTGCCCGTGGTCCGTACAGACGATGACGGCCGTGTCGTCCCATAGCTTGTTACGGTCGATCGCTTCGATCACACGTCCGAACCAGGCGTCAATCATCGTGAGCTTGGCCCCGTAGCAGGCCCGTATCTGATGTGCCTGCCTTTGTGTGAGCACGACGTGACGAATGGCCCCGTCGACGTATGGGGGCCAGATCAGATGTGGCCCTTCCCACGAATCATCGTACATGGACGTATACGGGTCGGGCGTATCGAACGGCTCATGGGGGTCGAACTCATCGACGAAGAGGAAGAACCGATCGTGATAGCCGGCGTTCTCGTCCAGCCAGCGCGCGGCTGCGGCCATCGTCCGCGGGCCGGGGAAGTCGGCCTCTCCGCGGAAGTACCCGCGCGAGTTGTCGTACGGGATGTGGCGCCTTCCGAAGCTCGGCGCGCCTATCCAGCTCGCGTCTGGCCGCGTCCTCCATCGATCAGCCTCGTGTCCGCGCTCGTATTGCCACGCGCTGAAGTCGGTGTGGTAATTCTCACCTCCACTCGCGAATAGGTGCGGATGGTCTGAGATGAGCATCGCAGCCACGCGGGCGTCACGCAGATGCCGAGCGATCGAGTCCTCCCAGACCTCGATTGAACCCCACGGTTTCCATAGGAAATCCAGCGCCCCGCACAGTATGTCGTGCCTGGCAGGTATGCAGGGCAGCGACCCGGCATAGTGCTTCTGGAAGCGCAGCGAGCGGGCCGCGAAGCGGTCGAGGTTCGGGGTTTGGAACTCCTTGCCGCCGTAGGCACCCACCATATGGCGGTTCAGGCTGTCCAGCAGAACCACGATGGCGTTCTTCGGCGTCTTGCCCTCTGTCGGCTTTCTCCCTGCTGCCTCGGTCATTGGCCCCATTCTAGCTCATAGGCGGTCGCATCATCACTCGCACCGGCGGGCCAGCCGTTGTGCCGTCGTTGAGATGACAGGACGGTGCCCGCCGCTGGTTGACAACCCCCACCTTCGTTGTGGACTATTTGACGGGCAGATAGGAGGATACCGTGAGCAAGATGCTGGGAGCCGATGTTCTCGTCAAGTGCCTTCTCCAGGAGGACGTACGCTTCGTGTTTGGCATCCCTGGGGGACAACTAACGACCCTGCTCGATGCCATCCATCGATTCGGGCGAGAGGAAGGGATTGAGTTCATCATGACCCGCCACGAGCAGGCGGCGGCCCACATGGCCGATACCTACTCGCGGTTGTCGGGAAAGGTAGGCGTCTGTGTGGGCACGGTGGGTCCCGGCGCAGTCGACCTGGTGCCCGGTGTCTACGAGGCCTACGTCAACAGCATACCCGTGCTGGTACTGACCGCTCAGAATCAGACCTGGAAATCCTACCCCGACCACGGCTCCACCCAGGGATGTGACCACCTGGGCCTGTTCAAGCCGATCACCAAGTGGAACGCGGTCGTCTCGCACTGGAAGCGAATCCCCGAGATGGTTCAGGAGGCGTTTCGCGAGGCGATCACTGGCCGACCAGGGCCTGTCCATCTCGATCTGCCGGTGGATGTCCTCTTCGAGGAGGGTGAAGAAGACGAGGTCAACATCCTGCCGCCCACTCGCTATCGCCCAGCGGTGCCTCCCAGCGGCGACCCACGATTGATCGAGCAGGCGGCCGAGATGCTGGCTCGGGCCAGGAGCCCGGTCATTCACGCCGGCGGGGGAGCGCTGCGCTCGGGCGCCTCAACCGAGATCACCTCCCTTGCCGAGTCTTTGGGGTGCCCTCTGACCACCGGCATCACCGCCCGCGGCACTATCCCGGAAGACCATCCTTTGTACCTCATACCTCTGGGGTTCGGGTCCATCGCCGCCCGCGCCCAGGCCGATCTCGTGCTCGTCATCGGCTCCCGTCTCGGCGCCTTCGATTTCTGGGGCAAGCCACCGATGTGGGGCAAGCCGGAGGAGCAGAAGATCATCCAGGTCGATACCGCCCCGGAGAGTCTGGCCGAGAACCGGCAGGTCGATCTGGCCATCCTTGGCGACGCCAGGGCTGTAGTGCGCGACATCCGCACGGCGCTGGAGACGAAGATCGAGCCGCGGGAGGAAGACCCTCAACTGCCGCAATATCGGGCCGCCCAGACCGCCTGGTTGCAGAACTTCGAGAACCTCGCCGGCTCCGACGCCGTGCCCATGCACCCCTTGCGCGTCGTCAAGGACGCCTGCGACTTCTTTCCCCGAGATGCCCTCTTCGTCACCGATGGGGGCAACACCAGCATCTGGACCAACTACCTAACCCGCGTTTACGAGCCGGGCTCTTGCCTCTGGGCCGCCGATTCTGGCATGGGTGGTGGGGGCCTTGCCAAGGCCATCGCCGCCAAGCTCGTCTGCCCCGACCGGCCGGTGTACGCCATATGCGGCGACGGCTTCTTCATGATGAACGTCCAGGAACTGGAGACCGCCGCCCGTCTGGGTACGAACGTGGTCATCATCGTGAACAACGATCGGGCCTTCGGCATGATCAAGGCCGCCCAGGACGGCGCCTTCGCTAAGCGCTACATCGGGGTGGACTTCGCCGACGTCCGCTACGACAGGATGGCGGAAGCCGCCGGCTGGCACGGGGAGCGAGTGGAGGACCCCAAGGAGGTCACCCCGGCCCTGAAGCGAGCGGTGGATTCGGGCAAGCCTGCCCTCCTCGACGTCATCGTGGACGGCCAGGCTAACTTTGGGCCGCCTGATTTCGCCACCGCGCTGACCATCTGGTTCGAGGGTATCAAGTTCCCCGAGTACTAGCGCCGGCAAAGGACGTGACGACGCTCAAGATGCTCGGTCGCCTCTAGGCTCGGCTCGTTCCTGGGGGGATCCTGCCAGCGTCGACTGCGGGTTCACGCCGTAGGGCTGTCACCCGTGCTGGCTGGCTGCCGGGAGATGACCCAGATGAAAACCAGGGCGAGGAACAGCGCCGTGAAGCCCAGCACGGTCAACGCCAGATAGTTGCGTATGGGAACCCACATCGCCTCCACGCCCAGGTCCAGCAGGCCGGAGACGAATGGGTCCGCCTCCTCCTGGGCTGTCCGGAAGCCGAAGCGGACGGCCACCGCCGTCGCCAGGGAGGGCAGCGCTGCAGCTATGGTCACCGTGCTGAGGGCTATGAGTCGTCCCCAGGAACGGCCAGATGCAAGCAGGGCTACACCCAGCACTGCCGAGAGGAAGCCGAACACGGCTGCCGCCACCACGAAGCGGTCGTGGTTCTCGGCCGAAATCAGACCCAGGCCTCGGCGAAGGGCCCCCGTGATGGAGATGAGCTCGATGTCCTGTTCCCCCTTGGGTTCGTCTTCCTCCCAAGCTGACATGCCATCCCGGTAGAGCCGCGCCGCTGCCTCCTCAAGGATGCGCTCTCGAAATGCCGTTCCCTCGAGGGAGAGTGCTTCGTCGCGGGAGAGATCCACAGGTATCGGGAAGTCCGATACGCGTATGGGGTCCGACTCTCGCTCCTGCGCCTCTTCCCGCAACGTCGCCTGTAGGTCCGGCAGGACGGCGTCGATGTTCGTGCTGACAGCGACGCTGCGGCCCAGGAGACGCTGTCCCGCTCCCTCGGAGCTGAGCTGGATGGCATTGATGGCCAGAAACAGCAGCGCCAGCGTGACCGCCAGCAGGGCACCCACCAGCCATTGAGAGGCGGCCCGGATCAGCGGCGTGACCGCCGGGCGCGGGCGACGGTCGGCGGGCGGGACGCTCATGGCAGCTCTACCACCACCGTGTCGGCGAGGCGGTCGTGGAGGGTGCGCCGCTCGTGATCGAACAGCGCGATGACGACGCCCAGAAATAGCGGCGTCACCGAGGCCGCGTAGCCCAGGAGGCGCAGGGCGGAGCGCCCGAGGGAGACCCGCCCGCCGGTTCGCGATAGGATCTTAATGTGCACGGCCATCTTGCCGATGGTCTGCCCCCACCAGCTCCAAGAGATGATGTAGTACAGGGGCAGGAAGGCCAGGACATACGCCAGGAGCACCGCCACGGCCACGTAAGGAGCGCGGTCAGACAGGTTGCCGTCGTTGAGGTGGCTGTCCACCACCAGGTAAGCGCCAGTGCCTGCTCCGAACAGCATCCCGAACGAGATGAGGACCATGATGTCAAGGACGAAGGCGACGATGCGGACTTGCAGACCGGCGTAGGCAAGGGCAGCGGGCTCGTCTGCTGCTGTGGCCCTTTGCGATGGAGCCATTGTCAGGCGGGATTATAGCACGCCACCGCGGCGCTGCGCGAAAGCTGCAGCATGGTCATCATTTGCACTGACGCCATCATTGACCAGGCGTGAAAGGCCTGTCGATGCTGTCGTGGGCTAACTGCCGAATCCTGGCGCCGTCGCGCCCGCTACGTGGTCTAGCCGCCGGGGAGGAACGCCCGTATCAGTTGCAGCGAGGCGAGCGGTCGGCGGAGCGATAAGCGCAGCAGCGGCCAGAGCGCTGGCAGGCTGCGCGCCAGGCGCAGGATCACCCGCGAGGGGTAGTCTATGTCACCATGGTGGGCGATGAGCGGCTGGAGCCCCTCATGTCCGAGGGAGGATACCAGGCGGGCGACGTCGCCGTCGCTGAGTGCGAGGCCGAAGCGGCGGATACGCAGGCTCCGGGCCAGCTCGCGCCCAATTTCTGCCTTCCAGGCGCGCTCGTATCCGCGAAGGCTATCAGCGCTCGTGTCGTCGCTGGCCAGGGCGGAGATGGCGGTGGATGCAGCGTGGCGGGCGGCCACCAGACCGGTATAGATGCCGCCGCCGGAGAAGGGCTTCACCTGGCCAGCGGCGTCCCCCACCAGGAGGACGTCGTCGGCGTAGCTGCGGGGCGCGAAGTCTAGGGGAATGGTGCCCCCGTACATGCGGCACACTTGAACGTCCCGGAGGAGGTGCGGGAAGGCATCCACTAGGCGCCGGTAGCAGCGGATCGGCTTGTCCGAGCGGTCGCAGCCGATGCCGACGCGCACCCGGCCGTCGCCGGTGGGGATCATCCAGCCGAACCAGCCTGGCGCGAGCTTTCGTCCCACGAAGACGTGGACGAAGTCCTCCCGTGGCAGCGGCAGGCGGCCCTCCATGCCCAGGCAGCAGACCCTCTCGCGGGGCCCGAGCAGCCCCAGGCTGCGGGCCACCCGGGAGTGGGCGCCGTCGGCTCCCACCACTAGGCGAGCGAAGAGCTGGAGGTCGCGGCCGTCGCGCTGGCAGTAGAGGCGGACGCCGCCGTCTTGTCGCTGGGCGTGCACCATGCGGGCCCTCAGCAGGTGGGCGCCCGCAGCCTGGGCTTGCTCGCACAGCAGCTCGTCCAGGCGTACTCGATCTATCGTCAGCGCGCGGGTGTCGCCGCCGCCAACGGCCAAGTCCCCGCCGCTGGCGGTGTGGACGTAGGCGCCCGTCAGGCGGTTGGCCACTATCGGCTCCCCGATGTCCGCCTCTTGCAGCGTCCGCGGGCTGACTAGCCCCGAGCAGTGGGAGGGCACACCGATGCGCCGGTGCTCCTCGAGCAGGGCGACCCGAAGGCCGGATGCCGCCAGGTTCCGCGCGGAGCGGGACCCTGCCGGCCCGGCTCCAACCACAGCGACGTCGTAGCCGAACCCTACCGTAAGGCCTCCTCTACCTGAGCATGAGCAGCCGCTCAGGCCGCGCGGAGAGTACAGGGATGAACGGCGCCAGCGGCAGAAGCGTGATGCTAATGATATCGTGAGACACGCCGACGCCCATTATAGGCCCCGTTCTTCGTACAACCCAGCCGCAGGAGAGAGCGACGAAGGGAGTCAACAGAGAGATGGGCGGGTGCCCCGACCAGCGCCGGGTCACCCAGCGTCATCTGGGGATTGTCAGCTCCTGCCCCGGCAGGATCAGGTTCGGGTCGCGCCCGACCACGCCCCTATTTGCCTCGTACAGCGTCCGCCAGTCGGCGATGCCGAAGCGGGCGGCGATACCGGACAGGGTATCGCCGGGGCAGACGGTGTAGGTGCGGTGTGATGGCTGGGTCGGAGATGATGGCTTGGAAGCACGTGCCTTGAGGGCGGCCACGTCCTTCTCCACGCGGCCCACGCGATCGGCCAGGGTGGCGAGGGTGCTGCTGAGCTGCTGGAACTCCAGGCTGGACATCTCCACCTCCTGCCTTGGTCCGCCCAAGGCGGACACCGCTGCCCACATCTCCTCGTTCATGTGTTCGTAGGACCAGAAGCTTATACCAGGGGAGCCTCTGCCGGCGGCCTCGCCCGCAAAACCCTTCACGTCGTCGGCGGCGGGGTAGGACACGCGACGCCCAGCGTACAGCCCCGCCACTGGAAACAGGCGTTGGGGCGCCTCCCCCAGGGCTGTGTAGTCCTCATAAGTCCAGCGCACGGCTTGCTGCATGGGCCAGCGGAAGGCGTTCCAGTAGACCTGGGGCGCGGCCCCCTGGCAGTAGCGCGCGAACACCTCGTGCGGAAACGAGCGGTGGTAACGGGCGATGGCGAAGCTGCTGTAGTATAGCGGGAAGTCGGGGCCCACGGCCCCGCAGGCGCGGCGGCAGAGCTCCTCTGTAGCCTGCGGCTGCCCCTCGAACTCCGCTTCCACGTCGAGGACGAACAGGTCGGCTCGGCCATAGGAGACCGTCTCGCCCACCAGACGAGCCTCGTTGGCGGGGTCACGGCCGTAGAGGTAGGCCCAGGCGCCGACGGCGAGACCGTGCCCGCGGAGGGCGGCGGCAATCTCCCGCCAGGGGCGGCCCTGATCGAACCAGTGGGGGCCATCGTGGGCCTTCACGAGAGCGCCGCGACAGCCTGCCTTCAGCAGCCTGGCGGCCACCTTCGTCGCGTCGCCGCCTTCGCAGCGACGCCAGTTCCAGATCCAGATCCACTTGCCGGACAGCGCGCTAGTCATGGCGGCCCCATTTTCGGCCTGCGCGCTGCTAGCTCAAACCCCCATGCGGCAGCCCCGTCGAGCCTGAGCGCCCTGGCGTAGGATCGGCCTAGGGGTGCCCCCTGCCGGGCGCGAACTCTTCTTTGGCGCGTCGGAGCAGGTCGGGGTCCAGCGCTACGTCCACGCCGGTCATCGCCAGTGCCTGGGCGGTCTGAACCATGGCAGCGTGAGCCGTGTCGGTGGCGCACACGTCCGTGAAGGCTGGCGTGTGGTTGAACGCCGCCGCCCCGATGCCGAACATCGGATGGATGGACGGTACCGCCTGGCTCACGTTTCCCATGTCGGAGCTGCCCGTGGTGTCCAGCTTGATGTCCAGGAACGTGCGGCCCAGGGACTCGGCGTTGCCCCGGTAGGCTGCGGCCAGGGCGCTGTTATTGCGCATGGGGGCGCAGGACCAGGGACCCCAACGGATGTCCAGGGTTGCGCCGGAAGCCGCGGCCCCCGCCTCGAAGCAGCGCTCCACCTTCCCTTTCAGTTCCTCCAGGTAGGCTGGGATCAGCGCCCGTACCAGGAACGACCCGGTCGCCCGGTCCGGAACCACGTTGGGTGCGGAGCCCCCGTGGGTGATGATGCCGTGGATGCGGGAGTCGCGCCGGATGTGCTGCCGAAGCTGGGCGATGGCCTGATAGGCCACAACCAGCCCATCCAGAGCGTTCACCCCCATTTCCGGCGCGAAGGAGGCGTGGGCCGCCTGTCCCCGGTACTCCACCTCCACCTGCGCTATGCCGTACATGGGCGGCATGTCCACATCGGCGGGTGACGGGTGAGCCATCAGCGCCACGTCCACCCCTTCAAATGCGCCGCGCGCAAGCAGGAGGATCTTGCCGCCTATGCTCTCCTCCGCTGGGGTGCCGAGGACGAGGAGGCGCACCTGGCTGGGCGACAGGGCGGCCTTGAGGCCGTAGGCGGCGCCCAGCCCGGCGGTGGCGATGAGGTTGTGGCCGCAGGCATGGCCCATCTCCGGCAGGGCATCGTACTCGCATAGGTAGGCGATGGTAACCGTGCCCTCGCCCCAGGCGGCGCGGACCGCTGTCTCCAGACCGTGCGCGCTGCGCTCCACCTGGAACCCGTGCGCCTCCAGCCGGTCCGCCAGCAGGGCGGCCGCCTGTCGCTCCTGCATTGCCAGTTCGGGTTTTTCGTGAATGCGGCGGCTGACGTCTATGAGTTCGTCGGCCGCGGCGGTGACACCTTCCTTCGCCCGTGCCTTCGCTTCCTCGATATCCGTCACGTTTTGTCTCCTCGCTCCAGCCTGTCAGACCGTCTGTACCTCTTCCACCGTATGTTCCAGTGCCTCGACCTCAACATGGCCGTTGCCCTCAGTGGGGTCTGGCCCTCGCTGGCCCAGGAGGTCGCGCGCGGTGAAGGCGGCCACGGCCACCGCTAGCGGCCCTAGGACGATGAGCAGGTAGAGGATGAGCAGTCTGTAGGCCATGCCGTCACGTCATCTCATGGCCAGGGCGTTGTCCGTTTCCCGAGATCGATGGCCATCGCTGCGTCTCCTATGCTGTCGCGAATCTCACGCTGAGTATCTGGTTGGCGCGGGCCGAGAGCTTCACCCAGCCGCCGTCCACGTCCACTGGTCCCAACGGCTCCTCGTTCAGGTCCACCATCTGGGCGGAGGTGTGGGGCAGAAGCAACCGTAGGCGGCCCTCCTGGGGCGCATCGGACGTATTGTACACCCTGACAATTATCGCGTCGCCGTCCTCCGCGATCTTGAGCGAGGAGAGGACGAGAGTCGAGGGCTCAATGAGGACCAGGGAGCCTTCCGGCGGCAAGTCTCCGGTGCCGCGGTCGCTGCGCACGGCCCGCAGGGGCCGGGCGAAGCGGTGCGCCTCCTGGAAGGATGTCTCCCACCCGCCCGCATGTGGGATGAGCGAGTAGTGGAACGTCCAGCGGCCGGGCATCTGTGCTCCGGGCGTCTCCAGAGAGGGGCCGGCGGGGCCGCGGCGGGTGCGAATGTCCGTCCGAGAGAGCCAGCCGACGCAGCGCAGCAGCGTGAGGGCGATGGTCACGGTTCCGTCCGTCTCCTGAAGCGCCTCGTACTCCGGCAGGCCGCGGTTGGCCACCGTCAGCCCGCGCTGGCCGTCGCTGACGTCCACGAAGGACTTCTGGGGATAGGTGGCGACAGGGGTCTCCGTGCCGGTGCCGTCATCCTCCGGCGTGGCGACCAGGCGGCGCAGGACCCCGAAGTGTTGCTCGGCGTGGGCCTGCTCGGTCCGAAAGCCGGTGGGGAAGTGGACGCGCAGGCGGTGATCCTGGGCTTGATTGTCCACATCTGTGTCGATGTCGATGCGGGCCACGCCGGGATAGAGCCTGACGCGGCTGACGACGCGGCATTCGGCGTGCTGGGGGGATCGGGCGTCGCGGACCGCGGTCAGGCCCGACGGTAGGGAATACATCTGGATGGACTCCAGCGTCCAGCGGGCCGGGCCGCGCTCCGTGACCCTGACCTGCGGCGGCTGCGAAGGCATGTCGATGATGCGATCGTTCTTCGGTGAGCAGTGAGTGTACTCGTCGCCGCAGTCGCCTCCGTCTACGAAACGGTTGAGGCCGCTGAGGATGGTGCCGGTCCGTCGGTCCTCGATGGTGAGAGTGCCGCCCGCAGGGTCTGCGGTCACACGGAAGAACTCGTTCTCGATCACGCGTCGCCTGTCACGTTTCTCCCGTCGCGTTTCACCGTACTTCACTCGGTAGGCGCGGTAGCCGCAAGGAGGCACGTCCTCGGCCACCAACCCGACAACGAGCCGCTCCCGCGGATCCAGGGCCGAGCGCAGGCCGCGCTCAACTGGCTGGAGTGGCACCTTGCGGCCTTCGGCGTCCACGAGCGAGGCGGGCGGTTCTCCGTCCTCCATCGGCAGGCGGACGGTACAGAAGTCGGTGCGGCGTCCGCTCTCCGAGTTGAAGACGGCGACGCTGGTCCCTCCGGGGGGCGACGCCAGATCCGCGATGCAACGTTGTGACTCGTACAGGACTGTCTCCGCTATCTGCTGACAGCGGTCGAAGCGTAGTCGCATCTCCTCGTGCACCTGGTCGATGGAGCAGCCGCAGATAGAGTCGTGGGGGGCATTCTGGAGGAGGAGCTTCCAGGCCTGGCGCAGCAGAGCTTGGTCGGACGACTCCCTACCCGGCTCGCCGTTCTCAAGTCGTAGCAGGTGGACCCAGGCGGTCAGCGGCTCCGCGTAGCGGGCCAGCAGATCCTCGCAGTGCTGATAGCGCTGCTTGATCCACATCCGCGCCGAGAGAGTGCCCGCGAGGACGTGGGAGCGCTGGCTACACCGCAACTCCCCTTCCAGATGGAGGAGGTCGCCGCTGGCCAACTCCCGCCGTATCGCCTCAGCGAACATCGGATAGTGGCCGTGGACGAACTCGGCGTCGTCGAACAACTCGTTGGCGGTGCGAATGACGAGGGAGAGGTTCTCCTGGGCTGTGATGTGATCGTTGCCGTTGGGCACGAGAATGTACCGGGTTGTGGCCAGGGGCTCCAGCAAGCCCCGCAAACTGGTGAGGAGGTTGCCCAGTCCCTGCGGGTCGGGGGGTAGGGTGGCGGCGATACCGTAACTGAAAGGCAAGTGCAGCACGAGGACTTCGGAGCCGTCCGGCGCTCGCCAGAGGAACTCGCTCTTGGTGACCTCGGGGCCTACGCCCCGCCAGAGGACGACGGAGTCGATGCCGAAGCCGCACAGGATAGCCGGTAGATGGGCGATGTGCCCGAAGGCGTCCGGGGAATAGCCGATCATCATCACCGGGCCGAACTCCCGCGCCGAGCGGATCCCGATCTGGAGGTCGCGCACCCAGGACTCGCCGCCGATGAGGAACTCGTCGGGGAGCACGTAGTGCGGGCCGATGATGAGACGGCCGGCCCGCACCAGTCGCTCGATGTCGGCGCGGCGCTCCGGGCGCACCTCTAGGTAGTCGTCTAGGGCGATGGTCTGGCCGTCCAGGACGAAGTGCCTGTATTCCGGGTCGCGGTCCAGCAGGCCGAGCAGTTTGTCGAGCATGCGGACCAGGCGTACTCGGAACTCCTCGAATGATCGATACCACTCGCGGTCCCAGTGCGTATGGGACACGACGACGAAAGTGCGCCTGCCTACCTTGCCCATGAGGGACGTTTCCCTGTGTTCACCCTTAGAGGGGCTCAAGATGAGTGGGCTTTCATCCATATCGGGTTGGTCATCGCCCACACCACCTCGCCGCGCTCCGGCCGGCCACGGAAGCCGCGCAGCTCCGCCCGGACGTAGCTGCGGCCGGAGAGCTCCAGCGAGAACGTGTGCACCGCCTCCGGCCGGTCCAGGGGGATGACGTCCAGGGGGAGGCCGTCGCGGATGAGCCACAGTCGGCGGTCAGCGCCGCCGTTGGCCCACACGCGGAAGGACACCCGCTGGCCCTCGGCGCCCTCCACCGTGTCCCCCATCATCTTCTCGAATTCGCCGTCGCCGTCCTCGTCCGCCGTCAGGACAAGCT
>JABAOH010010535.1_pt1 | contig 14516 bp, 14 predicted proteins | sample 7062181 | NCBI WGS metagenome assembly JABAOH01 (sample SAMN14538630, study PRJNA623070) | marine sediment metagenome | biome: marine biome [ENVO:00000428]; feature: marine pelagic biome [ENVO:01000023]; material: deep marine sediment [ENVO:00002113]; isolation source: pool of 5 deep marine... | reverse complement strand
GGTGCGTGAGCCCCATATAATGCGCGACAGAATATCGCGGCCGATGTGATCGGTTCCCAGCCAGAACGTCCCGCCCTTGGCGAATGCGGTTCCCGGCTTTGCAAAGGGTTGCAGGGTGGCGAGCGGGTCGAACGGTGAGATCAACGGTGCCAACATAGCGACCATGACCCAAAAGACGATGATCCCAGCACCGACCATACCCACCCAGCTCTCGCGCAATAGGGCGAAAGACTTCACAGCATGCCAGAGCGCGGTCCCGTAGCTGGGGGCAGGCACAGTTGTTGCAGTTGTGGTAGCCATCGAGTGCTTAGCTAAACCGAATCCGCGGGTTGAGATAGGTATAACCGATGTCGGCGATGGTCTGCGTTGCCACCGCCACGAACACCGCAACCATCGCGCAGGCCTCGATCAGGAAGATGTCTTGATTGAGCGAGGCTTCGAGCAACAACGCGCCGAAGCCTTTGTAGGCGAAAAAGAACTCCACCACGATCACGCCCGACAGCAGCCAGTTGATCTGCAGCATGATCACCGTGAACGGCGCGATCAGCGCATTGCGCAGCGCGTGCTTCAGAATAACGCTCTTGTAAGGCAGCCCCTTGAGCACGGCCGTGCGGATGTAGGGCATCGTCATGACTTCCGCCATCGATGCCCGTGTCATGCGCGCCACGTACCCGAAGTCATAGAGCACCAACACCATCACCGGCAAGATCAGCTCTGTAAGGTTGAATCCGTCGGTCATGCTGCTGGTCCCCGGCAGCCACTTGAGCCAAAAGACAAACAGGGCGGAAAGAAAAACGGCGCTTGCGAACTCAGGTACCGAGGTTGTCATGATGCTCGTAACTGAGATCGTGCGATCGAGCTTCGAACCTTCCCGCATGCCGGCGAGAATTCCCAAGACCAGAGACAACGGGATCATCACCGCAAACACGGCAAGACCGAGGATGGCCGTATTACCGAGCCGAGGCCACAGTACTTCGGCGACGGGCACCTTGAAGCGAACAGACTCGCCGAAGTCTCCAGTCACGAAATTGCCTAGCCAGGACAAGTAGCGCACGTACAGCGGCTCGAAGTAGCCATGCTGCTCGAGCCAGAGATTGCGCTGCTCTTCTGATGTGTAAGGCCCCAGCACCTTGGTCGCCACGCTGCCTGGGGAAATTTCCAAGAGCAGAAACAGCAGCAGCGACACCACGATCATGGTCAAGACCATGAAACCGAGGCGTTTCATTATAAAGACGAACATAGGCGAAGAAGAATTGCTTAAAGAGGACGCTGATTAAGCTCTACGAAAACAATGGCTGCGGGGCGACACCCGCGCGTGTCGCGCCGCAGCCGAAAACACGACATCAGCTGATCCACACTTTGTTTAGCTGATGATAAATCGTCGGGTGCAGCTTGTAGCCCTGGACTTTCTTGTGGCCGGCCGCGAAGACCGAGCGCCACAAGGGTTGCGCGATAATCGCGTCATCTTGCAGCATCTTCTCGAGTTTCGCCATGTGCTTGCGGCGTTCGTCTACGTCCAGGGTGGCACTGGCTACGTTGAGTGCCTTGTCGAATGCCGGATTGTTGTAATGCGTTTCGTTCCAAGGCACGCCCGAACGATAGGCCAGATTTAATACCATCACGCCCAGCGGGCGATGGGTCCAGGCGGTGAAGCCGAAGTCGGTCTTGTCCCAGATCTCCCAATATTGAGCATCGGGCATCACGTTGATCTGGATGCGAATACCGGCGGGTTTGCACATCTGCGCAAGCGCCTGCGCCACCGCTGGCTCCCATGACGGCGTCTTCTTGCAGTCGATCTTCAGATCGATGCCGTCGGCATAGCCGGCCTCCTTCAACAACTGCCGGGCGCGCGCGTAGTCCTGCTTTGGCATCGCCAGTTTGGCGTACTCCGGATGCACCGGCGCCACATGATGGTCTTCAGCCGGCGCCCCGCGCCCGCGATAGGCAATGTCCAGCAGCTTCTGGTGGTCCTGACAGATGCGAACAGCGGTGCGCACGCGTACATCGTCAAAGGGCTTCTTATCGACTTGCATCCGGGCCACGCCCGTCTGTGCCGTTATCGCTTCGAACACTTGCGTGCCAGGGATGTTTTGCATGATTTCGAGTTGCTCGACGAACGCCTCGTACACCAACTCCACCTGTCCCGACGCCAGCGCCGCGAGTCCTGTCGCTGGTTCATCGCCGTGATCGATATAGACGATCTCGTCCAGGTAGACCTCATCGCCCCAGTACGCCTTCGGGTTGCGCTTTACCAGGACGGCCTTCCCGCCGACCTTGAATTCCTTCAACGTGAAAGGGCCGGTGCCGACAGGGTTCTTGCTGAAGTCGCCGCCCTCCTCCTCGAAGCGGCGATGCACGATGGCAGTGGGATAGTTGTAGAGATTCTCGGGGATCGCCAGCTCCGGGCGATTGAGATGAAGCCGCACGGTGTGATTGTCCACCTTCTCGACCGCGCCCGGTGTCATGCTTTTCGAGATGATCGGCTTGCCCTTCTTGTCCTTCTTGCCGGTATCGGTCGCCGTCACCATCGAGCTGAAAAGCCCCAAATTGGATGAACCGGTCTTAGGATCGAGCCAGCGCTTGAAGTTAAACGCCACGTCGTCGGCATTAAACTCATCGCCGTTAGACCATTTCACACCTTTACGCAGGTGGAGGGTCCATGACTTTAGATCGTCAGACGCCTCCCAACGCTCGCAAAGATAAGGTCGGGTGATGTTGTCGGATCCGGTGATCGTCAGGTATTCGGTGAGTTGACGGGCAACATTTGACTTTTGTGTCCAATCGAATGTTGCGGGGTCAGTCATCTCCTGCACTTGCATAGACACTCGAAGCGCGCCGCCCTTCTTCGGGGTCGCGGCTTGCGCCGCCGGCAAGAAGGGCTTGCCGGTCATCTTTCCTGCCATCGTATACGCGGCAGTGGCGGACATGCCGAGCAATGTCGCTGTGCGCAGAAACGCGCGGCGGCTGATCTTGCCCTGCTTCAGATCGGCAGCGAGCGCGGGGATCGCCGGATGCAGATTGTCCTTGCGTTTCTTGGGCATGAATATCTCCTCCGGTGGTTGTGGCCCGCCGCCCTTTGTATTCGTCTAGTTGTGAAAGGCGCGGCCTGGGAAAAAAGCGGATTTTGTGGGGCACTACGCAAACACCATAAACCATCCCCATAGGTGTCGCAACCGGGGGCAGACATGCGCCTGCGCAAATGCGCCACTTACCCCATGTTTACAAGCAGGCTCTGCGCTTTGCGCTCGCGATCTTTGAGGTGAGATAGCAGTAGTTAGCTGAGTCGCGAGCGAGGATCCAGCGACGAACTTTGTTGTCGCCAAGCCGCTGTGCGGTTTTTCAGCGCACCGCCTCCGATAAGTCAGCTGTGTGCGGATTCCTGCACGAACGGCAAACTGCCGACAACCGGTTTCGCGAGGTTGTTCTCGCTGCTCTATTCGGATGCTACTGCGCTCAGTCGGTGCCTCGTCAACCTGCTGCTAAACGGGGCACCGTCAGCATGACACGGTGTCGAATCCGCTACTGAGCCAATTCGCCTAAAGCAGATTCAGAATGGTCTCGGCGTCGCTGACCTTGAACTCGTTAGGTTGCTCGACGTTCAGGACCTTGACGACACCGTCTTCGACCACCATCGCGTAGCGGCGCGAGCGAATGCCCATGCCGGTCGCCGTTCGGTCATCGTCCAGGCCAATCGCCTTGGTGAACTCGGCGCTGCCGTCGGCCAGCATGAGAACCTTGTCGCCGACGTCCTGGTCCTTGCCCCAGGCGTCCATCACGAAGGCGTCGTTGACCGACAAGCAAATGATCTGATCGACATTCTTTTTCTTGAGCGCATCGGCATGCACGACGAAACCCGGCAGATGCGCCTTTGAGCATGTCGGCGTGAATGCTCCCGGCAAGGCAAATAGCACGACGCGTTTACCCTTGAAAAGCTCGTCCGTGGTCACCGTCGCCGGCTTGCCGTCACTGCCCATGCGGCGCAGTGTCACGTTCGGAACCTTGTCACCTACTTTGATTGTCATCGCTTTACTCCTCCACGGCCGCCGTTTTTCGTGTCTCGCTGCGGCGCCACGCACGATTCACAACGAGTATTCAGAAATCGATAGCGCCCGCTCTCCTTAGGGAATGAGTACTGTCGATCCCGTCGTTTTGCGCCCTTCGAGCGCGCGGTGCGCGTCGGCTGCGTTTTCCAGCGGGAATGTTTGCTTGACTTCGATCTTCACTGCACCCGATTTGACGACCTCGAACAAATCTTCGGCCGTCGCCACGAGATCCGCGCGCTTGGCCGTGTAAGTCGCCAGCGTCGGGCGCGTGATATAGAGCGAGCCTTTCTGTGCCAGCAGCCCCAGGTTAAAGGGATCGACCGCACCTGAAGATTGGCCGAAAAGCACCATGAAACCCCGCGGCCGCAGACAGTCGAGGGATTTCATCAAGGTATCCTTGCCCACGGAGTCATAGACCACCGGCACGCCCTCGCCGTTGGTGAGCTCACGTACACGCGCGACGAAGTCCTCCTTGGTGTAGATGATGGGATGGTCGCAACCATGGTCGGCGGCGAGCTTGGCTTTCTCCTCGGAGCCGACCGTACCAATCACCGTTGCCCCAAGCTTTTTCGCCCACTGACAAGCGATCAAGCCGACACCACCGGCGGCGGCGTGCACGACGATGGTGTCTCCCGACTTGACCTGGTAACAGCGCCGCAAGAGATATTGTGCGGTCATGCCCTTGAGCATCATCGCTGCGGCCGTCTGCTCCCCGATACCCGCCGGTATGCGTACAATCTTATCGACCGCAATAATGCGCTCTTGCGAATACGCCCCCATCGCACCCGGTTGCCCGTACGCCACATGATCGCCCACCTTGAGGTCAGTGACGCCTGGGCCCACCGCTTCGACGACCCCAGCCGCTTCCAGGCCGGGGACGAAAGGCAGGGGCGGGGTCGGGTAGAGCCCCGTGCGGAAATAGACATCGATGAAGTTCAGTCCAACCGCGGTATGGCGAATTCGGACCTCGCCTTGCTTGGGCTCGGCAAGATCGACGTCTTCCCAGCGCAGCACCTCAGGCCCGCCGGTCTCGTGTATGCGGATCGCTTTCGTCACGCAGGAACCCTCCTGATCTATTTTGTTTATGCGGCTCGTCGCCCGCTGGTGCACGCGCGAGGCCGTGAGGCGCAATGGTACTACTGTTGCAAGGGCAAGGGTAAGTCCCGGCGCCACGCGTCCGCCGGCGAGACGGCTCCCATACACTTTGCGCGCCCGAGGCGGCGTGGTCCGGGCACGGCCGCACTTGTCCCGATCCATGCTTGTCGCCCGCGGCTAATCCGCCTACGATGCAACGGATAGCAACAAGATAGCCAGCGAAGGAGACTAAGTCGTGATTCGCAAACAGGATGCCCTCGATTACCACGCCGGCGGCAGGCGCGGCAAGATCGAAATCAGCCCGACCAAGCCATGCCGTACGCAGCGTGATCTCACATTGGCGTACAGCCCGGGCGTTGCCGAACCGTGTCTGGAGATCAAGGCTGATCCGGAAAATGTCTTCAATTACACGATCAAGGGCAACCTCGTCGCGGTCGTGACCAACGGCACCGCCGTGCTCGGCCTCGGCAACATCGGGCCGATGGCCGCCAAGCCTGTCATGGAAGGCAAGGCCGTGTTGTTCAAACGTTTTGCCGATATCGACGTATTCGATCTCGAAGTGGGCTCGTCCGATCCAGATGATGTGGTCAAGGCGGTGCAGTTGCTCGAGCCCACCTTTGGCGGCATCAATCTCGAGGATATCAAGGCACCCGATTGTTTCTATATCGAGGAAAAGCTGCGCGAGTCGCTGAACATCCCCGTGTTTCACGACGATCAGCACGGCACCGCCATCATCACCGCAGCGGCTCTGCTGAACGCCGTCGAGCTGACGGGTAAGGATCTAGCGCAGGTGCGCATCGTTTTCAGCGGCGCCGGTGCGGCGGCCGTCGCTTGCGCCGAACTGTTTGAAACGCTCGGTGCCACTCGCGCCCACATGATCATGGTTGACTCCAAGGGAGTGATCCACAAGGGGCGCAAGCAGGGCANNCTTCGCCATCGACACGCCGTTGCGCACCCTGGAGCAGGCCATGGACGGGGCGGACGTGTTTATCGGCTTGTCGGTCGGCGGCGCCGTCAGCAAGGATATGGTCGCCTCCATGAATGACTACCCGATCATCATGGCGATGGCCAACCCCGATCCCGAGATCACTTATGAAGATGCGACCTCGGTGCGACCGGTTATCATGGCGACCGGCCGCTCGGATTATCCGAACCAGGTCAATAACGTGCTCGGCTTCCCGTTTATCTTTCGCGGGGCGCTGGACGTCAGGGCGCGCACATTTAATGAAGAGATGAAAATCGCCGCCGTCAAGGCGTTGGCAGGTCTGGCTAAAAGAGGCGTGCCGGACTCGGTCATGCGGGCCTACGGGTTGCAACGGCTGCGCTTCGGCCCGGAGTATATTATCCCCAAGCCCTTCGACCCGCGCGTGCTCACGTGGGTGGCGCCGGCAGTGGCGCAAGCGGCCATGGAAAGCGGCGTCGCCCGCACCGAAATCGATCTGGATGAGTACCGCCGCCAGCTCGAAGCGCGTCTCGGTCGCGGGCGTGAAGTGATGGGAAGCATCATCAGCCGCGCTAAACAGAAACCCAAGCGCATCGTTTTTCCGGAGGGCCATGAGGAAAAAATCCTTAAGGCAAGTCAGATCCTTATCGACGAGGGCATCGCGCAGCCGATCTTGCTCGGGCGCTCCGAAGTTATCGACGAGCGCAAGCGCGAGCTCCACCTCGAGCTCAAAGATGTGCCCGTGATTCTGCCGCGCGAGGCCGATGCGCGTCAGCGCTATGCCGAAGAGCTGTACCGCTTGCGCAACCGCCGCGGCGTGACGCAGACGGAGGCATTCGGGATGATGGCCAACCCGACCGCATTCGGAGCGATGATGGTGAACCTGGGCGATGCCGACGCGATGGTTGCCGGGCTCACGCAGCATTACTCCCACACCATTCGCCCGGCGCTGCAGATCATTCGCGTGCGCCCGGACACGAATAAGATTGCCGGCGTTTACATGATGATCTTCAAAAACGACGTCAAGTTCTTCGCCGACACCACGGTCAACATCGAGCCGAGTGCCGAGGACCTGGCCGAGATCGCGATCGAGGCGGCGCAGGTGGCGCGGCGCTTCAACATAGAGCCGCGGGTGGCCATGCTGTCGTTTTCGAACTTCGGCAGCACGCGTCATCCGCTTGCAGAAAAGGTGCGGCTCGCAACCGAGATCGTCCGGCAGCGCGCGCCGACGCTCGTGGTCGACGGCGAGATGCAGGCCGATACCGCAGTGGTGGAGGAGATGCTGAACGAGACCTACCCGTTCAACACGTTGAAGGCGGCGGCCAACGTGCTAGTTTTCCCCTCGCTCGACGCCGGCAACATCGCTTACAAGCTCATGCAGCGGCTCGGCGGCGGCGAGGCGATCGGCCCGATCCTGACACGCTTGCGCAAACCCGTGCACGTGCTCCAACGCGGCGCCGAAGTCGACGAGATCGTCAATATGGCGGCGATTGCCGCCGTCGACGCGCAGGAAACTAACGCCGGCACCTGATCACAACCATGCGCGATCTTCTCACCGAACGTTTGTGGCCGTCGTGGTCCGCCTGCCAGGCGCAACAGGCAGGTGAAGGTTCGTTTAAGCCGGGCGCGCTCACTCCGGCCGCGACGCTGGTACCGCTCGTCGAACGCGCGAGCGGCCACACGGTACTGCTGACACAGCGCACGGATCATTTGCACGACCACCCGGGCCAGATCAGCTTCCCCGGCGGCCGTATGGAGCCCGGTGACCACAACCCGCTGGCGACGGCACTGCGCGAGACCGAGGAAGAGATCGGGCTCGCGCGCCAGTTCGTCAACGTCATCGGTTACCTCGATGCCTATGCAACCGGTACGGGTTTTCTGGTGACACCGGTTGTTGCCTTCGTGTCGCCAGGGTTCAGCTTGTCACTGGACACTTTCGAGGTCGCGGATGCGTTCGAGGTCCCACTCGACTTCCTGCTGGACCGTAGCAACTATCGTCGCGAGCGCATTCAAGTGAGGACCGGCAGGCACTGGTTCTATGTTATCGAATACGAGCACCGATACATCTGGGGCGCTACCGCTGGTATGCTCATGAACCTGTATCAAAAGATTCGTGAGGGCTGAGCTGAGAGGTTTGATGCCGTGCACGCGAGAAATGTGCGTTCTTTGTCGTTCTCAACGGCCAGTTGACCCAGATGGCCACTGGCGAGCACGCTTCCGGGCAAGCGCTCGAAGCGTACGCTAACCGGAACGGTGTGCACCGCCTCACGGACGTGCAGCTCCAGTGCCATGGTGACTTGCGGCGGGGTGGCGGTGACGATGTGCCCCAGCACCAAGATGAAGGGAAAACGGGCGCCGTCGAGCTGTGTCTCGCTCAGTATGTTTAGGCTCGTCCACACACTGGCCCATCGCATGATGGCTAGTCGGCGGGGTCTTCCAGAGGTCTATCATGACCATCCTGTAATGCAAACCTGTCTGGCAGTTGTTCGCTAGCGATTTTTATGCGCAGTAAGCTAAAAGGCGCAGTGGCTTTAACGACCCTCGCATTGCTCACGGGCCTCACCATAGGTTGCCATAGTTCAGGTTCGTCAAGCCCGGCGCCAGACTCCGGCCCCGTGCAGTCTATCGAGTTCATTACCTATGGCGGTGCGCCGGTATATTCCGCGGCCCTGAATAAGATCGCATTCCACCGCTTTGATCCGGCCATTATTGGTGGGCCAGACCTGTCTGGAAACAATGACAATACCGGGACGTTCGAGTTATGGGTCGCCGATCCCGACGGATCACATGAGATCTGCCTGAGTTGCCGCGATATCAGTAATGGACCGCGTCTGAACCAGCATAAAGGCGCACCCACCTGGCATCCCTCGGGGCAGTGGATTGTCGCTGCGGTCGAGATGCCCGTGCATGCAGCCTCGCATGCGCAAACGCATGCCGGCACCGGTGCCTACGTCGATCTGTGGGCCATTTCAGCGGATGGCACGCAATGGTATCAGCTCACACACTACGCCAACATCGTGACCACACGCCGGTTTCCCGACACCCCTGCGGGCGCTCTGATTCCGCGCTTTTCGCGGCGTGGCGATCGTCTGGTCTGGGCAGAGATGATCGGCTACGACGCGCAACATCCCTTTGCCATCTGGCGGCTGGTCCTCGCCGATTTCGTCGTAGACGCAGGCGGCCCACGGCTCGAGAATCTTTCTCGGTTCGAGCCCGGCGTAGCCGGAACCACCTTCTACGAAGCATGGGGCTTCTCGCCCGATGACTCACTGATCACAGTTGCGAGCGAGAGTGGCGCGATTCATCCTGGCTTCCTGGACGTGCAGATCTGGAATCCTCAGGCTGGAACCCTCGTCAATCTGACCAAGACCAACGACCAGTACGAGGAACAGGCCGTGTTCTCTCCTGACGGACAACGGATCACCTTCATGTCAACTAAAGACCAGTCGCCAGCTTACGACCCCTCAGGGGATTTCTGGGGAACCTTCCGGACGGACGTCTGGCTCATGCGGGCCGATGGCAGCGGTGCCGAACGGCTAACGTATTTTAGCGATGCGGCCCACACTGAATACCTCCCGGCTGCGGTGAATCGGGCGATTCCCGTTTCTTGGGCGCCAGACGGTAAAGCGATCTACGTAAACGTTGATCAAAATCAGGGAAGCCAGCAGACTCACGAGACACAGCGCATCTATCGCATCAATCTCCGCTAAAGCGAGACCGAAACCACTCGGCGCGCGCTGAACCGTGTATCAAGTATCTTCGATCAGGATCACGTGCAAACTGCGCGGGCCGTGGGCGCCGAGCTGAATGGTCTGCTCGATGTCGGCGGTGCGCGACGGGCCGGTGATGAAGTTGACCGTGCGCGGCATCCCCGCCACCTCGTCGCGCAGCCTCTGCCACACATCTTCGATGCGCCGGACAATCTGCTCGCGGCGCAGCACGACCACATGGACGTCCGGCAAAAAGTTCAGCGTCGTCGGGCTCTGCGCGTCGGACAGCAAGACCAGCGTGCCCGTCTCGGCGATACCGGCAAAAGCAGCGGTCACCGATGTACGGTCTTCGCGGTGGGCGACACGGCGCTCGACCCGTAAGGCCTGCGGCCACGAGAGATCCGCAAGCGCTGGATCGTTCGCCATCACCACCTCGAGCGGCAGCGACTGCGAGCTCAAGTATTGCGTCACCGCTTTGGGCACGTCCTCGAGCTTGCTCACTTTCGCCACGCTGCCCGCCACACCTTGGAGCTTGGTGACGAAATGCTCGAGCGGATCGTCATCAATCTTGGGCGACACATGGGCCTCGTGTCGCCCGATGCGTTCGTCGAGCATGCGTTGGATGCTCGGCTCGAGTGCCGCCCGGCGTCTCAGCGAGCGGCGGATGCTGGCAAGGATCTCCGCGCGGGCGCCATTCATCACGCACGTCCTTTGCGCGCTTGGCGCCATTGCGTCTGGAACGTTTGGCCCTGCGGCGCCGGCAAGTCGCGCGCCCGCGTCCAGCCTCCTGCCAGCGGCAAGCGGCGGAAGCGTCCGCGCTTGCGGCCGAGCGCAGCGAGGGCGCGCATCGCTGCGGCCGTCACCCACTGATACAGTCGCGGTCGGCGGACCAGAAACGCCCAAGCGGCAAGCCCCATGCGTGCCCGCGGCGGCGTCAATTGCTGCTCAAACTGATCGATGCGCAGCGCCCGCAGCATGTCTGGCAGGGGAATGCTCATGGGACAGACTTCCTGACAACGCCCGTTAAGCGTGCACGCGTTGGGCAGATGCCTGGCTTCCCGCAGACCGACCATCAGCGGCGTCAGCACCGAGCCCATCGGTCCAGGATAGACCCAGCCATAGGCATGTCCGCCGATCGCACCGTAGACGGGACAGTGATTCAGGCACGCGCCACAACGAATGCAACGCAACATCTCGTGATATTCATTGCCGAGCATCTGCGAGCGGCCGTTATCGAGCAACACCACATGGAACTCCTCCGGCCCGTCGAGATCTTTGTCCCGGCGCGGGCCGGTAAAGAAGCTGGTGTAGCTCGACATCTCCTGGCCAGTCGCGCTTCGGGCCAGCAAGCGCAGAATAATGGTGACGTCTTCGAGCGTGGGCACGACCTTTTCTATGCTGGCTGTGGCGATGTGAACCCGCGGTAGCGTGCTAGTGAGGTCGCCGTTTCCCTCGTTGGTGACAATGGCGATCGAGCCGGTCTGGGCAATAAGAAAGTTCGCGCCGGTAATACCCACATCGGCGCTCAAGAATCCCTCACGCAACACCTGGCGCGCCTCGTTGACGATCGCCGGCACCTCCGTCACCCGCTCGTGCAGACCGTACCTGGCGTGGTGTGTGTGAAACAATTCGGTGACCTGATCGCGAGTCTTGTGCACGGCCGGCGCGATAATGTGACTCGGCGGTTCCTTGGCCAGCTGGATCACGTACTCGCCGAGATCGGTCTCGATCACTTCGAAGCCGGCTCGCTCGAGTGCATCGTTGATCGCCACCTCTTCGCCGACCATGGACTTGCCTTTGGTGATGCGTTTGGCACCGGCACGCTTGCACAGGCCGATGACGATCTCGCGTGCCTCCGACGGCGTGCGTGCCCAATGCACCTGTCCACCGTTCGCAAGGACCTGTTGCTCGAAGCGTTCGAGGTAGTAATCGAGATGGGCGAGCGTGTGCTCCTTGATTTCGCGCGCGGCAGCGCGCAGCTGCTCGAATTCGGGAAGCGCATGGATGGCGTCGCGGCGCTTGTCGATAAAGCCGCCTTTGGCGCGGGCCATCGCCCGTTGCAGGTCGCTGTCCTCAAGTGCGGCCTTGGCCTGCTTCTCGAAGGCGTGCGCGGTGGATTTCATGTCTGGTTTTCGCCTTCCCCGATCCCGCGCTGATTGGTCATTCCCGCCAGCACCTCCGCCACGTGGTAGACGTTGACGGGACTGGCACTGCGCTTGAGTACCCCGGCAATGTTCAGCAAACAGCCGAGATCGCCGCCGAGAACCGTATCGGCGCCACTGGCCTCGATGTTCGCGAGCTTGTCGCTAACCATGCGTGCGGAGATCTCGGGATACTTCACGCAGAATGTGCCACCGAATCCACAGCACACATTCGCATCCGCCATCTCCGATAAACTGAGCCCGCCGACACTGGCTAACAGACTGCGTGGTTGGCCCTGAATGCCGAGCTCGCGCAGGCCCGAACAGGAGTCGTGGTACGTAACCGTCCGCTCGAATTGCGCGTCGACGCGTTTCACACCCAACACATCGGTGAGAAAGCTGACGAGCTCATAGCAGCGCTTCGCCAGGCTTTGCGCCCGCTGCTGCCAGCGCGCATCGGTGGTGAAAAGGCGCGGGTAGTGCACTCGCAGCATGCCGGCACATGAGCCGGACGGCGCGATGACGTAATCGTATGGTTCAAACGCGGTGATGACCTGTCGCGCGAGCGCGCGCGTGTCTTCGAGGTCACCGCTGTTATAGGCCGGCTGACCGCAGCATGTCTGGGCCTGCGGCACCTCTACGGTGCAGCCGGCTTGTTCCAGCAGCTTGACCGCGGCGAAACCGACGCTCGGGCGCCATAGATCGACGAGGCAGGTCACGAACAGACCGACGCGGGGTCGTGCGGCTTCATCCCCGGGTTGCTTATCGTTCATGCGTGAAATGTCCGGCTCGGGCTAGCGGCGCCCAAGTATACCACCGGCAACCCCCGCTCATGCGTGCCGCTTCGCATTGCGCGCCTGCATGCACACAGCGATGCCACGGGGAATCTTGCTCCCGGCGCCAAGGCTGCGCTAACCCTGCTCTCTGAAACGTTGCACGCGCTCCTCGGTGGCGGGGTGGGTCGAGAGATAAGGCGGAAGCTCGGATCTGGCGGGTACGCTGTGCTCCATGCGTTGCAGGATGTCGGCGAAGTGGCGCGGTGAAATATCCTTCGCACGCAAGTATTGCAAGGAATAGTCGTCGGCCTCGCGCTCGAAATCGCGCGAGTACTTGGCCTCGACCAGGACGACCGGAATAGTCGCGGCGAGCGAGGTGATCGATGTGACGTCGCCGGTCACGGCGGCAATGACGAGCACGACCGTCGAGTCCTGCAGCACGCGCCGCAACGCATGCCGATGCACCACGTGGCCGATCTCATGCGCCAATACGGCAATGAGCTCGTTGTCGTCTCGCGCGAGACTGACCAGCTCATCGGTAATCACGACGACACCAGACGGCAACGCAAACGCATTGGCGCCAACGCGAGGGCTCTTGCGAAAGACGAGCTTGAACTCATGATGATCGGTCGACGCCCCGGCGATCTCGGCAAAAATCCGGTGCAGCTCATGCTGCCGTGTCTCGCTCAATCCCGACGGTGCGAAGAACAATCGATCCATCACCGCCAGCCCTTCCTTGCCGAGCGCGGTGTCAACAGAGGCAGGCAGTGCATCGGCGACGTGCTTGGCCAGAAGCGGAATGCCGTATTGGACAAATCCCCAGGCACAGACCACTGTGACCACGACTGCCAGCGCAACGTAGCGCAGTCTGCTCTCAAGCCTATGCAGCCAGGCCGCGCCGCGGTGACGCCGGTGCCGCTCGAGCAAGGCATCGACGGCATCATTATCAAAGGTCTCGCACTTTGCGCCACCGGGTAAGTAAAAGCTGCGCGGGGTATTGCCCACGCGTGCGCTGATGCGCAGATCGCCCAGGGAGTATTTGAGCTCGTCTTCGAGGCCGCGGATGATCACCTCGCCCGAACCGTAGAAGTGCAGCTGCACGTCTTTTTTCTCCGACGTCTGACCGTCGTAAAAAGAGGCGCTGAGCGTGGTCACAGCCCGACGTCAAAGTCGAAAAAGTCGGCGATCTCTTCGCCGGCGGCGGTCACCGCCTCCTGCTCCTTGGCGACAAAGCGGTCGAGATCACTTGTCGCCAGAAGCGTGAGCTGGCTCAAGCGGTAGCGGCTCATGCGGATCTGCGCCCAGGGAATCAGCAATCCCAGCGAGAACAGGATGGCAGCGGCGTTCGACAGGTAAAGCCAGAGCATCGCTCTAGTGTCCAACGTGCTTGCAAAGCGGTTGCCACCGGAAGCGACGTTGCTCCAAACGAGATTGGCGGTCGCCGTCTCGATGTAGGNNCGCAAAGGCGGACAACACGGTGAAAGCCGGGTTCGGTGCGGCAGCGGCCTGGCCCATCAGCTCCGGCAAAAAGCTCAAGGCGGCGCTGATCACCGCCAGCCCGACGATGCCACCGAGCAGGATCAAGATCGCCAACAGATAGATCACGTAAAAGTTGCCCAGGGGTGCGTTGAAGCCGAACGGCGTGGTGCCATAGCCGCTTTGCGCGACCACGAACTTGCTGCGATGGTAGACGTAGGCAGGATAGGCGATGCCGAGCGTCAATACAGCGAGAATGGGCAAACCGATATGCACCGCAAGCGCCTTGCCATAACCCGACTTGAAATCGAAGCGGATGTTACGGTAGGCGG
>JABAOH010021467.1_pt1 | contig 14517 bp, 17 predicted proteins | sample 7062181 | NCBI WGS metagenome assembly JABAOH01 (sample SAMN14538630, study PRJNA623070) | marine sediment metagenome | biome: marine biome [ENVO:00000428]; feature: marine pelagic biome [ENVO:01000023]; material: deep marine sediment [ENVO:00002113]; isolation source: pool of 5 deep marine... | reverse complement strand
GTTGTATTCATCCATGGAGAATTGGTTGCGTTCACGGCCGGGGACGGTGCCGCTGGCTTCGCAGGTCATATTGCTGCCTTGGACGCGTATGCGGTAGATCGTGGTGTCGCCCTCCCAGCCTCCGGAAGTGACGTAGATGTTGTCGAGTGAAACATACATTGCAGGTGCCGCCCAGCATGATCGGCAAGTAGACGGGGGCCTCGGTGGTGTTCATCATGTTCATCGCGACGAAAGTTGTGTATTGATAGTAGTCGTCGGTCCCGTTGAAGTAGCGGATTTCCGTGGGCGCAATCTCGATGGTTTTCCGGTCTGAGCTTATCTCGGGCAGAGACAGGGTCTCATCTATTAGGTATGCGGCTTTGCTGACGACGAAGTAGACGTAGTCGCCCATCATTCGGGAGTTGAAATAGCTCCCGGAAATAGCGAAGTCACGCACCAGTGACGGATCGCTTGGATTCTCCACATCATAGACTTTGAGGAACGTTTTGATGTCAACCACCTGATGCCGATCAAACATCGTTGGGACCGTGTAATCGGACCCGAGAACGGCCAGCTTGTCGTCCTGAACGAAGATGCCAATAGGATGCAGATCGTCCAAGACTATCGTTGAAACCAGCTGCGCTTGGGCCGGCGGATACGCCTTCAGAATATGTACGCTGTTGCCTGATACGACATACAGATAGCCTCGGTCGTCCACTTTCACGATATCGGCTTCGTCGACACCTGTCACTTGGATATTAGTAGTTGAATGCGAGGGAACCCCACTGGCCTCCAAAGCACTGTCAAACGCAAGCAGGCCTCGGGTTCCCATAAGCCTTGCATCTTCCGCACCGTAGATCCAGAAGGGGCCTTGGGTCTTCGAGTTCAATCGCAGGAAGTCTTTCAACTCCGCATCCGATTGAAACGTTGAAAGAGGTAGAGATACCGGCGCCGAGATGGGCGAATCGCCTGGCACATAATCAAGGGACGTAAGGTCGATGCTCAAGATCACAGCGGTCGTAACTGACGCGAGGAGAATGGCAGTAAGTCCGTAGACGAGGGATTGTCTCTTGATCTTCCTTTCCATCGTATTCACAAACGTATCTATTGAGAACGCCCCAGCATTTTATCCTAAGCTTTAGTACAGCGTGTTCCAAAGTTAGTACACCCGGAATGCGCGTATGCACAGCGAAGAATAGACTCTACTTCTTCCGGGTTGGTGTCAGCTATCAGCACCTTCTTCTGCCGCGAACGAAACCCAGAGATAATCTCCACTCGTCCTTTGAAAAGCCGTGACAGTTCCTTCATCAATTCGCGGTTGACTCGTCCTTTCACGGGTGCTTCCCGACAGCACACCACGATCTCATCATCTTCAATCTTCACTTCAAACTGTCGGGAGTTTGGCTTGACAAGAATGACCATGATCGTGCCTTGAGGCGTCTCCTGTAGTTCCATATCATTCGCATAACGTTCCAACGTTATAAGTTTCTAAACAAATGCGCGCGAGGATACATAGCACCGAATCTGTGACGGCCCCAGGCCAAAGACACCCAGGTATTAACCGGGTTAGTGCTAAGCCCGGGCAAAGACCCACGTGACGCCTTCATAGTTCGATTTGATTTTGCTGATGCGCTTCGGGGGCCAGGTTTCATCCCAACTCAACCCTAAATCCTCATCAACGAGGATAATCGTCATAGCCGTGCGCCACGGTCTCTTCTCGAGGATCGTAGTCACGTTGCAGAGCCTGTCGAGGGAATCGCAGTCGCTACAGCGTCCAGTCCGAGCGCACGGGGTGGCAAAATCTTTCGTCCTGGCGTGATACGGCGCGATGACGTTCTTGATGCGATGGAGCGCCGCGTCAACATCTCGCACGATTTTATTCCTGCCCACAACGATGATCACCTCCTTGGGTCCAAAGATCATCGCAGCCACGCGGTTACCCACCGCATCGATGTTAACCAATTTGCCATCCAAGGTAACGGCGTTAGTCCCTGTAATCAGAACATTAGTCGTGAAGACTGCTCTGGACAGTTCATGGCGCACATCCCGTTTGCTCGGATCAGTCGTCAACTCCCGGGAGAACGGGTTCAGAAGCTTTGTTCCGCGCTTTACCAGCCTCTCCAAGATGCCAATCTGCCGAATGGTCGCAGAATCCCCAACCCCAACAGTGGTATCCCTGGGAATAAGACTGAGCATCGCCTCGTTTGCCGCTGCACGACTCTTCACAACGTGGGCATCAAAATTGTTTGCCTCAAGAGCCCTCGATATCGCTTCTACTTGCATACTTCATCACACCGCATTGGCTATTTCATCAGGTGACAAATGCATGCAAGCCTAACCTAAAGCAATACTTAAATATGCGACTTCCCTAAGTAAGCTTAATAAGTTTCCTAAAGGGAAACAAAATGTCTCTCGATCAACGCGCTGAAATCCTCCAACTGGTCGAATCCGCGCCCTGCGGCGTCCGAGAACTCATCCAGCAGCTGAGCTGGCGAAGTGCACACGTCATCGCCTTGCTAGACACAATGCACGACGAAGGACTTATTAAACCACAACGCGCCCGTACCCGAAAACGCGGTCGCCCCAAGAAGCACATCACCTGTACCCCCCTCGGCCGCGCCTTTCTAAACACTCACAGGAAACTCCAGCTGACACCGCTCAGAGCGCGCCAAGCCGACCTCGACCACGCCGTGCAAGACGCCTTATACACCGAGAGACTCGTCGCCCACGGACATTCCCCCTTCCAACTCTTCCTCGAGGTGAACACCTTTGCTCACAATCTTAAGATCGCTGCAGAGACTCCTGAATCTGCTTGACGACAAGCAGATCCCCTACATGATCCTCGGCGGCTACGCCCTCCCCTTCTACGGCAGAATCCGCACCACCATCGACATCGACCTAGCCGTCATGATCAGAAGCGAAAAGGAACGCCAACAACTCTGCAAATGGCTACAAACAATCGCCTTCGACGCCCTCATCGCCCACCCCGACAACCCCGTCATCGTCGTCGTGGACACGAAAGAAAAAGTGGAAATGGAACTCTGGCGGAAACCCGACGGCATCATCTTCGACGACGAAACGCTGAGCCGGCGACGAAAAGTCCGACTCGACGAGCACCTCGAGGCCTGGATCATCTCCCCCGAAGACTTCATCGTCAACAAACTCGCCAGACCAGACCGCGGCGCCATCGACGAACAAGACGTCAAAAGCGTCCTGGTCAGACAAGGAGACAAACTAGATAAGGAATACCTCACGAGACGAGCCCGAAACGCCGAAGTACTCACCGTACTCGAGACCATACAAGCCAGCTGACTGCAAGAATCAGATTCAAGAACGCAACTAAACGTGCGCACACTGAGAAATTGGGATAAAAAAAGAAGAGGAGCATACGCTCCTTCAAGGTTTCTTCCGAACCAACGCGAAGATTGCCAAGGCGATGGCGGCTATCGACGGAATGACCGGGACAGCGATGTACTCGATGGGCATCTCGCCAGCGGGTCCCGTTTCGCCTTGCGGTCCCGTTGCGCCAGGAGGCCCTTGGGGGCCCTGCAGTCCAGTCTCTCCTTGTTCCCCGGGTTCACCTTGTGGGCCGGTCGCTCCTTGCGGTCCTTGGGGACCGGTCATATCAACGACGGTAAACGTTGCCTCTGCAGAGTTGCCAAGTGCATCGGTCGCCGTGACAATGTGGTCTCCCGGATCGAGTGGCGTGAGCACACTGATGATCGCGGTGAAGGTCCCGTTGACGTCAGTTGTTAACGGACTGGGCACAGTTGAAATCGGGGTCCCATCCCAGGCTATCGTGATTGACGAGTTAGGCGCGAACCCTAGGCCGCTCACAGTTGTCGATGCGAATCCTGTGCTGGGTACGAGCGTCAAGTCAGCGAATCCCTTGATGCTAAAGCCATACCATTTGCCTTCGATCCAATCTCGGACGTAGACTCGTTCGTTAGCGTAGCTAAAGCCGAAGGGCGCACGGAACGCGTCAAACGTGGGATGGTTCAAGTCGACCACCGTCTTCAAGTTGCCATCCAAGTCGTAGACGTACACGTCATCTGGTGCCGAGAGGAAGTACAGATCAGTACCGTTGCTTGCGATCTGACAATTGTACGGATACGTTGCCCCTGAGGGATACAGTGGACTAAGGCTGAAACTCCGAAGCTCAGTTCCCGTCGCAAAATCGTACTCTTTGACTACCCCATTGAATACATCAAAGACGTTGCCGCCGTTAGCAAAGGCGAAGCCACATTGAACATCCTGAAAGATGTTCGGGAGCACCATGGTCACCGTGCCGTCAAAGGGCAGAGTAAGTCGGTATAACCCATCATTATAACCGCGGATGTAGACGTTGCCATCTTCCGGTCGATAAGCAATCGCGCGTCCATCCAAGGGTACGGTATCACTGATCAGGAAGGTCCCGTTGGGGCTCTGTTCATAAATCTCCTCTGTCGGGGCATTCCCATCGACAGACCAATAGGTGTCAGTAGTCGGGTTGTAGGTTATCCCCGTCCCGAGGGAGAAGAAACCCGAGACAAGCGTGTGCGTCACCACCGCCTGAGGGAAATAGTAACTGGCCGCTTGGACGCTGACCGCGAGCATCAGAAATGATAGCCATACGATCGCCAAAATAGTTGAAGCTCTCTTCAATGAAAATCACCTCCTTGCAATCCGTATAGAGCGACACTGCCCAAGAGTTCGGAAAAAGCCTTATGAACCCACAATATGGATCAGGGATCTGCTCATACGCATGATCAAAAAGCTTCCCGTAGTTGACGATGGAGGCCTCGCCGGTCAAGTCACCTTGACCGACGAATGCATGCATACAGCTTTATAAGCAGCGAGTGTGTAGTAGAGTCCCCGAGTTGGGGAGCACGCTCTGGTGTTGCAATGGAGCATAGAGCGAATCCGTCGAAACGGCTGAAGACTGATACGCGACAAAAACTCTGCTTCAATGGGCCGGACAATACTCAAAGTGTAATGCGTCAAGGCATTGAGCGCGCCAATCAAAAAGGCTGACGAGACGCGCGCGACAAAGACATTGTCTCGACGGGCTTTACATGCGCTGAGGGCTTAGACCCAACTCGGAATTTTCATTTTCTACGGCTATAAACGTTCATTTTCCAAAACTGTGCGCCAACCGCGTGATAACGCCGAGGACAATCGCGCCAACGAGACTAGTTGGGCTTGACCTGCGCACGCGATGCTACGATTCGGAGACTACCGAGTGCAGAAAATCCACAAACTCCAAGATGGAACAGCGCAGTTCTTCTTGCGTAACGGTCCACTTCTCTAACGCATCCCAACTCTCATCGGTGGCCCCGACATAATCCGCCGTCGACAGTCTCTGCTTTTCCTTGCGCTGGACATCCCACCCACGAGCATACTCCTTGGCTTGGCGAAACAAGTCAACAATTCGTCGACGATACGCAGTTATCCTCTCAGTTCCGGACGGATTGTGCTCCTTCACAAAATCGGCAACCATCAAGAGCCGTTCCAGATTCGCCCAATGGCCTTCCGCGGTCCCAAACCACGCACGCAATGGGTAGAAACAGTCTTTGTCCCCGTAAAAACTCTCCAGTTCGTCGAGAATCTTTGCGTCGATGGCTCGCATGGGATGCCTTTTTGAGCTCGTGAGAGTAAAAACCTTTCTCACACAGCGGCTAGGCAACGTCAGAAGCTCTTTCGGTTGAATTGTACCTGCCATAAAGCATTAAGGAAAGGGCGAGGAAACTCTGCTCATGCACTGTTCGCATTGCGGAGTATGCTGCGAAAAAACTGAAATGCTGCTTTCTAACACTGATATTGAACGGCTAGAGAGATTAGGCCATAACCGACAGACGTTTGTGCGATACGATGGGCATGGCTTTGCCAGACTGCGAAATCGCCGCGGATTCTGCGTTTTCTATGATGTGGAAAAATGTCGCTGCCAAGTTTATGGGTACAGACCGTTAGGATGTCGAATTTATCCAGTAATCTACAGCGAACAAGAAGGAATAGTGGTGGATGACCTGTGTCCTATGCAAGACACCATCTCGAAAATCGAACTGAAAAGAGAAGGAAAACGACTAATGGCCCTGCTGCAGCGAATAGATTACGAAGCCCAAGCACGCAGGAAATAGACGGCCTCCCAGGCTACCGGTACGCAGATGCACGCCATCTTTTTTCCTCGTTTGAAAACGTGTTGAATGGTAGATGAATGGTGCACCAGGTACATGCATGCATGCGCAAGACTTTAAGTCCAAGTGGTTCAACCAATAAAGGAGATCGATGGGCGTATGCCAGAAGAAGAACAAGAAGAAGACATGTTAAAGGAGTTATGTGCCGGCGATGCAAAACTGCTGGCTGCGCTCGGACGCATGCTGTATCTCGATCCTATCGCCGCCATATCCCCCAAGAGCCTCGACCTCCTCCGAGAGGAAGCCGAGACAAGCATCCAAGAGGGAAACTACGGAGACGCGATCCGAAAATACCGAGTGGCCGTGGATAAAGCCCTTCTCGAGGCGACCCAAACCCCCGACGAGCGAGGCAAATACATCAAAGTCATCCAAGACCTCGCAGCAAAGACCATCCACGCGACGAAGAAAGCCAAAGAAACGGCCGACAAGAAAGGGCTCACCGCCCACGCCGCGTCCCTTGAGAAAAACATCGAACACCACAAATTCGTCAACCAACGAATCGAGGACATCGTAAACGTAGCCACTCACTTCTACAACGAGAAACTAGCGATACTCGGAGACGCAGAACGACGAAAAGCCCGACGCGAACAGATACGCGCCATAGAAACCGAAGCGACAAGATCATCGAGGGGAGAAGAGGAGCGACGCGAAGCCCGACGAAAAGAACTGGAATAAGACGCACCCGTAGTTCAAGAAGAGGCCCCCTGCGAATTCACACGGCACATAGTGCGAAAGGCATATTCAGTTAGCTATGCGCGCGCGTCTCGGAGAAAATCTTCGGCACCTGAAGCATCTCATCCCACGGGATAGCGCACTTGCACTCGTCAGATCGTTGGAGGAAAATCCTTATTTTCGTATCTAGCCCACATGCCAAGAGGCATTCAGGATGATTATCAAAAAGATCAAATCCGACGGTCTAGCGCACCTCTCCTATTTTGTGGGTCTTGAACATGAAGCGCTCGTCATCGATCCGCGGCGCGATTGTCAAGTCTACCTGGACATGGCGCAACGTGAGGGCATGACCGTTCGGCATATCTTTGAAACGCACCGCAACGAAGACTACGTCATCGGCTCGCTGGAGCTAGCGCATCTGACCGGGGCGACCATCCACCATGGCGCTGGATTGGATTTCAAATACGGAACGCCATTGAAAGACGGTCAAGAGTTTCGCTTTAGAAAGACTAAGATAACCGCGCTATGCACCCCAGGACACACCGATGAAAGCATGTCCTATACTCTAACCGATCTTGACACCGGCAAGGACCCACTCATGGTCTTCACTGGCGACGCCCTCTTTGTAGGCGACGTCGGCCGCATTGATCTTTACGGCCCCAAGGAAGCCCCGCGGATGGCCCAGAACCTCTACAACAGCATCTTCAACACGCTACTCCCCCTCGGCGACGGCGTGCTCCTCTACCCCGCCCACGGCGCTGGTTCGGTCTGCGGAGGTGCCATTAGCGAACGAGAAGAAAGCACCCTCGGGTTGGAACGCCGTCTCAACCCCATCCTACAGAAAGACGAGGACGAATTCATCCAGTTCAAAGTAGCGGAACATCATGAAAGACCCCCGTACTTCCGGAAAATGGAGCAATACAACCTAAACGGCCCACCGCTTCTGGGTCGTCTTCCGAACCCAGCCCCGCTGCCCCCCAAAGTCTTCCAAAACCAAATGGAGCGTGGCGCCGTCGTGGTGGACACGCGGCCCCCTCCAGCGTTCGGCGGAGCCCACATCGCCGGTTCCCACAGCATCCGGCTGAGTAGACTTCCCGCCTATGCCGGGTGGGTGTTACGGTACGACACGCCGCTCCTGTTGGTCTTAGAGGACAACCGCGATCTGGACACGGCGGTGCGGTACCTCATCCGATTAGGGTACGACCAGATCGTCGGCTATCTCCACGACGGGATCGCATCCTGGTATGAAGAGTCCTGGCCGATGGACCACCTCAGTCTCCTTACAGTACAAGAGTTGAAAGACCGACTCGACAGCGGCGATGACCTGTTCGTGCTCGACGTGCGCGAGACAAGCAAATGGGACCAAGGACACATCAACGGCGCCCACCACATCTACGCGGGCCACGTGGAACACCGACTCGACGAAGTTCCAACCGATCGCACCATCGTCGTAACCTGCAACACCGGGAACCACGCCAGCCTCGTCGCAAGCATCCTACGCCGAGAAGGCCATCGAGACGTATACAACTTGCTCGGCGGTATGGTGGCATGGCAAGCGGCCGCGTTCCCCCGCGTCAAATAACCCGCCGCGAAACATATCCCTTCGCGCCTGCAGGTGCCCCCCGAAGCGCCAGAATCGTCAATACAAACACTTATCTACCCACACAAGCAAAAGCGAAAGACATGTTCCCACTAGGTATCGTTCCATACATCGTCGGCGGCATCCTCATCGGCATCGGCGTCGGCCACATCTACATCACCACAGGCCTCCACGCCACCCAAAGCAGCTTCTTCAGCACCATCCTCTCATACGTCTCTAAACGCCCCTACTTCCAACAGAAACAGTACCTAGAATCACGCGGCTGGCGCCTCACCTTCGCCATCGGCGTCATCCTCGGCGCGTTCATCTACGCCCTAACACTCTCGCCTAACGGCTTCTTCTGGACCACCGTGCAATGGTGGCGACTCGCCCTCGGCGGCTTCCTCGTCGGCTTCGGCACTCGCCTCTCCAAAGGCTGCACCTCCGGCCACGGCATCAGCGGACTAGCCTCCCTCTCAACAACTTCGCTATACGCCGTCATCACATTCCTCGCCGTCGGAATCCTCACGGCGCTAGTTATCCAAGCACTCGGGGTGATTCCGTGAACCTCCGACATCTCTTCGTCTTCACCGGCGGGCTCCTGTTCGGCTTTGGACTAGCCTACGGCGGCATGGCCCAACAAGAGATCGTGCTCAGCTTCCTACAACTCAAAGACCTGGGCTTGCTCCTCCTCTTGGGCGCCTCCGCCCTCGTGACCGCACTCACCATCAACCTCGTCCCCAAACTCCTGAAGGGTCCACTCCTCGGCGGCGAATTCAAGAAACGAACGCGCGCACTCAACAAACGCACCATCATCGGCGCCGCCATCTTCGGCGTCGGCTGGGGCATCTCCGGCCAATGCCCAGGATCCGCGTGGGCCAGCCTAGGAGTAGGCAACCTCCCCGTCCTCATCGGCATCGCCACCATGGCACTCGGCGCCTACATCATGGGCCGGTTCTTCACTTAGCCAACGCGATTGCACCCGAGAACCACGAAGCCACGACTTCAACGGTGATTCAGACATGACGCAAGTAGTCGAGATCATGGCTGACGCCTTCGAAAGCACGGTGAAAGACGCCGACAAACCCGTCGTCATTGAATTCTGGATCAAATCGTGCCCAAACTGCCAAAAGTTCAAACCCGTCTATGAGAGGCTCCCCGAGACGTTCAATGACAAAGTAGCCTTCGTCAAAATGAACATGTTCTCGAGTCTGGCGAACCTGAAGCTGGCGGAAGGCCTTGGGGTCGAAGACACGCCGACTGTGAAGCTCTTCTGCAAGGGTCGAGAGATCGGACAAATCGTTGGATACCGATCCTTGGAGCAAGTGGTTGAAGAAATCAACGAGATTCTTGAACGTGAACCCGACTGCCATAAGTAACGGCGCCAATGTGCAAATCATCCGCTCTCTAGAGACGCTGCCGTAGCCGAGGAACGCTTTTACACGTAGAGAGCGGATACCCTAGACGGCAGGTGATTTGATGCCTAAGCGTAGACAGCTGACGATTCTGCAACTGAACGACAGTCACGGCTACTTCGACCTCCACCCTGAATTGTACTGGGCGGGTGACAAGGCGGTCTATCGGCAGGCTGGCGGCTATGCCCGCATCGCCACCCTCTTCAAGCAGGCGCGACAAGAACAGCCCGACAGGGTCATCGCACTGGACAACGGCGACACCATCCACGGCACCTTTCTCGCAGTCACCAGCAGAGGTGAAGCCCTGGTCCCCATACTCAATGCCCTCGCCTTTGACGGCATGACCGCCCATTGGGAGTTCGCCTACGGCCCCGAGAACCTCCAGCGCATTGTAGACAAACTGGATTTCCCTCTGCTCGCCAGCAACTGCTACCGAAAATCCAACAACAAGCTCGCGTTCCCACCCTTCCACATCATCGAACGCAACGACCTCCGTGTGGGCGTAATCGGAATCGCCGCCACCATTGTAGACAAGACGATGCCGAAGCACTTCAGCACAGGTCTCTCCTTCACCCTCGGCAACAACGAGCTACCCCACGTTATCCAACACCTACGTGACGACGAGGGCGTCGACCTGATCGTTGTCCTGTCCCATCTGGGTTACCCCCAAGAACTGCAACTGGCCAAGGAGGTAGACAGCATCGACGTGTTGCTCAGCGGTCACACGCACAACCGGGTTTACGAAGCCGTGGTGGTCAACGGCGCCATCATCATGCAGTCGGGCTGTCATGGGTCCTTCATCGGCCGATTGGATCTGGAAGTCGAAAACGGCCGTGTACACGAGTTTCGCCACGCCTTGATCAAGGTAGACGAATCCATTAAGCCGGATCCCGAGGTTGGCGGCATGGTGGACGACGCCTTGGCTCCGCATCGTGAGATGCTGAAGGCCGTTGTCGGCCAAACCCAGACCGCATTGAATCGGAACACAGTGATGGAAGCAACCATGGACAACTTGCTGCTCCAAGCCTTGATGGCCAGCAGTAACGTGGAACTAGCCTTTTCCAACGGATGGCGGTACGGCGCCCCAATAGTCCCCGGACCGATCGCAGTCAATGACTTGTGGAACATCATTCCGACCAATCCGCCGGTTTCGATGTGCGAGATCACAGGGAAGGAGCTGTGGACGATGATGGAGGAAAACTTAGAGCGAACCTTCTCCCGCAATCCGTACAAGCAGATGGGCGGCTACGTCAAACGCTGCTTTGGCTTGAACCTCTATTTCAAGGTGGAGAACCCCGCGGGCCAACGCATCCAAGAACTCTTCGTCGCCGGGAAGCGACTGGACCGAGCGAAAACCTACACCGCCTGTTTTGTCACGACGCAGGGAGTGCCAGAGCAATACGGTCAGAACCGACGCACCTTGGATATCAGTGCGATTGACGCCCTGACAGAGTACGTAGCGGAACACGACAAGGTCTCGGCCGAGCTCCGAGGGAGCATTGTCCCCATCTGAAGCCGAGTCGTCGTGACGCATCATGTTGTCTGCAGATTAGAACACGGTGTTCGGAAACATAGCCTCTTATCCTCCGTCGAAACCATAATAGTATGAAGAGCCATGGGACTAGAACGCATCCGATCGGGACTCTTGAAGGTGGCAGGATACCTCATTCCCTTCGTGCAATCATTGCCCCCGCTCGGCATCTGGGGGGCGTTGATGACCGTGCCCTTTGCGAGTTATCTGATCCTGATCTTCTCAAACCTTCCCACTCATCTTCCGAGGGCCTTGCTGGATTTCTTCGCACCCATTTCCATTCTCGAGAAGATCTGCATCATCGTGGGCTTCGGGCTCCTAATCTACTCAACAGTCCATCTATTTCGGAACAGACATGAAGGGCTGGTCACTTCGGGACCGTACAAATCGGTCCGACACCCGCAATACCTCGGGATGATCCTCCTGACCCTGGGGCTAACGAGCTGGAGCATCTGGATACTCAACAACACCTTCGGCATAGGCTTTTTGACACCCTCACAGACCATCGCGGTGTGGTTCCTCGAACTCGTCGCCTACATTGTGCTGGCGTTGATCGAAGAACGGCATCTCTCCAAGACCTTTGGAGAAGCCTTTGCGGACTACAAGACCCAGGTGCCGTTTCTGATTCCCTACCTCAAGACGAACAGAGCGGAACTGGACATTCTCTGTTCCATCGCAGTGCCCGCGATCTTATTGTACGGACTTCTCTTGCTTCAGACACCCGCGCCCGTCTTCTTGTGACCGCCCCACGTTTTCTGGCCCGCCATCCAAAATGCAGAGTCCACGACCCGGAGAGAACGCGCGCTACAGAGGAAGCTTGTCGCACCGCAAATCATCTATGGTGAACGCTCTCCGTCTAATCTTATATAGAATTCTTACCACATCACTAAACGAGATTGTATGCCCCGCAAAAGGTCGCCGAAGAAAAAGAAAACCGAAAAAGCGGGAATAGAAACTATCGTAGAGCCCGGCGTCGGCGCGTTGTATGTACGAGGCACCTGGCGAAAGAAGCTGAAAGATCTCGCCGAACGCAAACACAAACAGAAACACCGCGAGAAACGACGCTGATGCACCCACAATCAGTCAGACCAAACTAAACCTATGCCCAAGCTAGACGAGTTCAGACTATCCCTTCATAGGACCGGCGATGGCAAAGATCCCATCAACGCACTCGTGTTCCAAGTTCTTGCCAAGGCGCATTCGGATGCTACGGGAGTATTCGGAGAAGCCCAACTCTTTCCACATCCGGGTGGCTGCGCGGTTGACAGCGGGGACTCCGACGAAGACTTCTGCACTGCGGTTGAATCGTCTTATACACTTCCTCACTAAGTCGCTTGCAGTTTCTGGACGCTGGGGGTTGCACACCATGGGGCCGAGGTTGTATCCAATGTGGGCTTTCCGACACATAACGTAGCCAGCTACGTTGGAACCCGTGTGAGCAATGAAGCAGAGCTGAGGATTCGCCTCGTGGAGTTGCGTTAGCACACGCGTTCTGTCTGCCCCGAAATACTCGGCGTCGAAGGCTGCCAGGTCTGAGAGGTCCGCCTTCGTGGCCGAGCGGACTCTCTTGCCGCCGTTTAGAGGCAAGCGTTCAGCTGTTCGTTTGAGTCGTAGCGAGTCGTACTCGTCGACGAATCCGATCTGGCGATACAAATCGGCGATTTCAGCAACGCCTTCAAGCTTGATTGTTTGCACTCCTCGGCTCAACAGGTAATCCTTTGCGCGAACGGTTAGCAGTGTGCCGATCCCTCTTCGCCGACGCTCAGGCTCAACGATGAGGAGGCCGATCCAGCCAAGGCTGCCGTAGCCAACGGAGAAGACGTGACCGACTGGTTTCGCATCTACCTCGGCGATGAAGCAGCCTTCGGGTTCGAACCGAAACATCCGCTCTATGTCTATGAACTGATCGTTCCAGCACTCAGCAAGATCCTGACGAAAGACAAAAGGAAGATCCGCCTCTTTCAGTTGCCGAACCGTAATATGCCCCACTCGTGATCACGCTCTCCACGCACGCGCTGGGATTCTAACCGTGGTCCGACATGCATGCGGAACCTTGAAATGTCTTCCGCTTCTAAGAGAAGCAACGGACGTTAAGGATCCTTGAAACGAAAGAAAGGGAAGAAACGGAGAAAGAGAGAAAAGAGAAGAGTTGCGCAGAGAAAACAGGCCAAGAAACGTTAGGGCATGGGTGAAAAGTGTCTTATTCGGAGATGGGTTTGACGTTGGAAGCTCTTGGGCCTCTTGGGCTTTCTGTGATCTCGAATTCCACTTTTTCGCCTACTTTCAAGCTGTTCTTTCCTTGGATGTCGGAGTTGTGAACGAACACGTCTTTGCCGTCTTCAGTGGTTATAAAGCCGTAGCCGCTTCGGTCCATCCATCTCTTCACGGTTCCAGTTACCAAGTGATTCACCTCTTTATCGTGGCTATGTCCAAGATGCGAGTGGGCTTTTAAACCTTGTTGTGTGAAGTAGTCCGCAGATTCCGGTTCGCGCTTGAACGCACGAGAGAATTTTTATGAGTGGGTCAGAATGACCAAATGGATCACTTGTACGCGCAGATGATTATTGATGTTTAGGTTGCGCATGCATGTGCACGTGAAAAATTCGCGGAATACTGTTTGCATAAAGAGATATGAGGGCGTCAATGTGTGTATATGCTGAATGCTGGCTATAGTCTAAAGGTCACGCACGCGCGGAAAAGTCACTTGCGATAAGTCAGAGTTTTCTTCTGGTCCTTTTAAGAGACTGCACTAGCTCTTCCACATTCTTGACATGCCGTCTCAGAACCTCGAGCTCTCGTTGAAGCCGCTCTTCTTCCTTATCCAACTTCATCAGAGAATACTAGTCGGGCTGCATCATTAAGAATTATGAAGGCCAAATCGCGATTTCGAATCGCTATTACGAAAAAGCTATTCGCAGTATTTCCCAGCCCACCACGGAAGCATCCCTCGGATTCACAAACGTTAATAAGCACGACGCGAGTATCACAGATTCAAGCAGTTAGGTGCTTTTCGAAGAAGTAGGACGGTAATGCGGTTTTACGGTTTTGAGGGCAACGCTAGCTGACAACCAAAATGAGGTGATAATGTGTCATATTCATATAGACCACGACGACGATTCGGAAGCAGCGGACCGCGATTCCACATGAAGAAACCCGTGGAAATGGACG
>JABAOH010097917.1_pt2 | contig 14518 bp, 18 predicted proteins | sample 7062181 | NCBI WGS metagenome assembly JABAOH01 (sample SAMN14538630, study PRJNA623070) | marine sediment metagenome | biome: marine biome [ENVO:00000428]; feature: marine pelagic biome [ENVO:01000023]; material: deep marine sediment [ENVO:00002113]; isolation source: pool of 5 deep marine... | reverse complement strand
ACGTCCCCCCGGGAGAAGGCCAGTCCGATTCGTATGGGTCGTCTGCATTCCAGAGATCGAACGAGACCATAAACTACGAAATCAACCGAAAAACCCGTCGCATTGTTGAGCCGACGGGTCGGATCAGGAAGCTCTCCGTGGCCGTTTTGTTGGATGGATCCTACCAGAAAGTGACGGGAGAGGATGGGGCCGAGGTCTTAAAGTACATTCCTCGGACTCCCGAAGAGATGAAACGGTACGAGAGCATTGTGAGGCGAGCGGTCGGATACAATGCTGACAGAGGGGATCAAGTCGAAGTCGCCAATATCTCATTTCAGCAGATCGGCGTGGACGAAGAGGACATGGGAGACTGGGAGCGAGTCGAAAAACAGAGATTCTGGTCTGGATTGATTCGCCATGGAGTTACGGTCCTCTCGCTGCTTTTGGTCTTCCTGTTTGTCTTAAGGCCTCTTGTCCGTTGGTTGACTGGACGGCGGAGAGAGCCTGAGGGTCAGAGGATGCTCCCAGGGGATCTCGAGACGGATGTCCCCCGGTTACCGACGACCGAGGGGTCTCCCAGTCGCCAGAAACTCCTCGAATTGGTGGCGACTGACACCGAACGATTTGCACGGCTGGTTGATGCATGGCTGAAATAGAAAAGGGGCAAAGCCTCTCCAAGGAACAAAAGGTCGCCATCCTCGTCTCCTCCCTTGGGGGCGATGTGGCAAAACAGGTCGTCGAGAACATGAGCTCCGGGAGCGTCCGGAAACTCGAAGATGGCCTCGCCTCCATGGGACCTTTAGATGGGGAGGTTGTCGAGGCGGTCACGAGAGAATTCCTCGAATTTGCGGACCATCGGCAGATCTCGAATGCTTTGTCCCAGGGAGAAAAGGGAACAGTCGAGAAGAATGTGCCGCCTAAGCCGGAAGGGACGGGAAAGGCCCTTTTCGACGTCATTGAGGACATGGAGGCCGATTTTTCTCGAGGTGAAAGTGAGCCTGGCCCCGGGGAGGTGAGGGCAAGGGGTGAGATCCCGGGTAGATCTCTTTTCGAGGTCCTTGAGAATATGGAAGCGAAAGTGCTGGCGGATTTTACGAAGGGCGAGCACCCCCAGACCATCGCCGTAATTCTTGCTCACCTCGAACCTGTCAAGGCCGCCCAGGTCCTGGCGAGCCTCCCAGAGGGGTTGCAATCGGATGTGATTTTGAGACTCGCCCAGCTAGAGACCGTTCCCTCTTCCACCATGCAGGAGGTGGCTGCGGCCCTCGAGGATCAGGTCCAATCTGTGGGGACCGTTGAAAAGAAGGTTGGGGGGATTAAGGCTGTCACGAGCATCCTCAACCAGACGGCCAGGAGTCTGGAGAAAAACATCCTCGCCAAGATCGAGGAGATCGATTCTGATTTGTCTGAACGCATCAAACAGGATCTGTTTGCTTTTGAAGATCTCGTGAAGGTCGATGATCGGGGCATCCGGGAAATTCTCAAGGAGATCACCACGATGGAGCTTGCTCTTGCCTTGAAGGCTGCCAGCGATGAGGTCAAGGAGAAGGTCTTCCGGAATATGTCTGAGAGAGCAGCCGAAATGCTTCAAGAGGACATGGAGGCCCTCGGCCCGACTCGGCTGTCAGATGTGGAGAAGGCCCAGCAGGCTATCACTCGGATTGCCTTGAAGCTCGATGGGGAGGGCAAGATTATCGTGAGTGGCCGGGGGACGGAGGAGATCCTTGTCTAGTATTTTCAAGGAGAATGAGGTCGAAAAAATCTCTGTTGAAACCTATCTACTGGAGGAGGTAACACAGGAAAATCCAGAAAACCCGCCAGGCTCGGCTGTATTTAAACGATTGAACAACCCAAAAGACGATTCTGAAGCCCCAAGTTCCACGGAGTCCCCCGAAAAGGTCGAGACGGGGGAACCCGATAGGGACAGAATCGACAGGATCGAGAAAGAGGCCTATGAAAAGGCCTTTCGACTTGGTGAGAAGGCAGGTGAGGAGCGGGGTGAGCGGATCTTCCGATCGGCTGTCCAGACCTTTATTGAAGCAGCTGATCACTTGAAGTCCATGGAACAGGAGTTTTACCAGCGAGTCGAGGGAGAGATCTTGGATCTCGTTCTTGCCACGACACGGAAGGTGGTCGAGCGAGAAGTGGACTCTCAAAAGGACATCATTCTCCATGTCTTGCGGGAGGCGATTGCCAAGAGTATCGATCGCGAAAAGATCCGGGTAAGGATCAACCCTTCAGACTTCGACTTTGTCCAGTCCAAGAAACGAGACATCCTGAAGGCCATCGACGGAATCAAACATCTCGTGATCGAGAAGGATGAGGCCATCTCCCGAGGCGGGGCCGTTGTTGAAAGTGAATTTGGGACGATCGATGCGAGAATCGAAAAGCGTCTGGAGGAAGTGGAAAAAGCGCTGAACCGTCGAATGGAGAAGAAAAAGCAAAACCCCTGAGTTTATCAGATGGCTGTTCAGATCGACTTTCAGAAATATCACGACACCCTGAGGCGGCTTTCCCCTGTACGCGTCCACGGCAAGGTGACACGTGTTACCGGTCTCCTCGTCGAGGGGCACGGTCCGGCGTGTTCCGTGGGGAGTCAGTGCCTCATATACCCCAGGCGATCGGATCGACCCATTTCGGCCGAGGTGGTCGGCTTTAGAGACAGCAGGATCCTGCTGATGCCCCTCGGAGAGCTGCGGGGAATTGGGCCGGGCAGTGAAATCGTCGGTCTTGAAGTCGCGCCGGTCTTTCGCCTCGACGAATCGATCCTCGGGAGGATCATCGATGGGCTGGGAAACCCTTTAGACGGTGGTTCTCCAATTCAAGGTCGACACGACTACCCGATTTACGGCAAAACCATAAACCCCCTTGAACGAGACCGAATCGACAAACCGCTGGCCCTCGGAATTCGGAGTATCGATGGTCTCCTGACGTGTGGTCGAGGACAGCGGATGGGGATATTCTCGGGATCTGGGGTCGGTAAGAGTGTGCTTCTTGGGATGGTTGCCCGCAATACCGAGGCGGACGTCAATGTCATTGCGCTCATCGGAGAACGGGGAAGAGAGGTCCGAGAATTCATCGAGGGAGACCTTGGAGAGAAGGGGCTGAAGCGATCTGTCGTGGTCGCAGCGACTTCTGATCAACCCCCGCTCATTCGGATGCGGGGGGCTTTCATTGCCAATACCATCGCCGAGTACTTCCGGGATCTGGGAAATCATGTGATTCTCATGGTCGACTCACTCACGCGGTTTTCCATGTCTCAGAGAGAGGTCGGCTTGGCCGTTGGCGAGCCACCGACCACGAAGGGATATACGCCAACCGTGTTCAACACGCTCCCAAAGCTTGTGGAGCGGGCTGGGAATTCAAGAACCGGGGGGAGCATTACAGGGCTTTACGCAGTCCTGGTGGAAGGGGACGATCTGAATGATCCGATCGCTGATGCGGCTCGGTCGATCCTTGATGGCCACATCGTCTTGTCCCGTGAACTGGCTGTTCAAGGCCATTATCCGGCTGTCGATGTGCTCCAAAGTGTAAGCCGGCTGATGAAAGAGATCGTTTCGCCTGAGCACAGAAAACTGGCCACAGAGCTGATCTCGATACTGGCGACATATCGGAAATCGGAAGACCTGATCAACATCGGAGCCTATGTGGCGGGAAGCAACTCCAAAATAGACGATGCCATAAAGATGCATGAGCCGATTAACGAATTCCTGCGGCAGGGTGTGGAAGATAAGGTCGACTTTGAGCGGGTGCTGGAAGAGCTTCGTTTACTCGTTCGGAGGGAATAAGCGCTTGTTTCGCTTTAGACTCCAGCAGGTATTGAATCTTCGGCGACAGCATGAGGAGAAGAAGCAATTTGAACTGGCCCAGGCACAGCGGGTCTTGCAGCAAGAGGAAGATCGACTCACCTTTTTTGTCAAGCGACATGATCGCTGTCAGAGAGAACTCCTCGATCGGCAGAAGGATGGGATGAGCCCAGCAGAGGTGGACATTTACACGACATATCTGGGGTTCATAAAGGAAAAAATCAAGTGGCAGAGAGAGGCTGTGGAAACAGCAGTAAAGCACGTCGAAGAAAAGAAAGAGGAACTGCTGACTGCCCGAAAGGATCGAAAGACCCTCGATCAGCTTCGAACGAAAAGACACCAGGCTTTTCTCACTGATTCGAAAAGAAAAGAGATGAAGCAACTCGACGAGGTGGCGCTCGGTCGGTTCCAAGAGAGAAAGCGAGAGAGGAGGGGGTAGAGAATTGGGCGGTATTGCCTTATATGATCGGCATGGCAGACGGAGAGGAATTCTTGTCATTTGCTTCATTCTCATTAAGGGGCTAATTCTGTTGACCTTGTGGACCGGGCTCCATATCCGTGGCAACATATCCTCTCCAGGCGATGTTTTTGCTAAAGAGGACGGCCAAGGAGGTACGGTTGGAGAAGCGAATATTACCGAGGAGATTGGATCTTCTGCTGTGGCTTATCCAGAGGATCTGCTCCTCTCCATCCAGAGGGAACGGGAGGCTCTCAGAAGACGGGAGGAATCCCTGAACAAAAGGGAAGAACATGTGCACCAGGAGGAGGCGAGAATTCAAAGGATTCAGCTTGAGATTGAGGAAAAGCTCGAGGCCCTGGCTCATCTTCAGACCTCCCTTCAGGAATTGATTCAGGAGAAGAAGAGCCTCGAAAATGAGATCCTCAAGAAACTCGCGAAGGTCTATGAATCCACACCCCCTGAGCAAGCCGGCCCGATGCTCTCGAGCCTCGATGTAAAACTGGCAGCCCAGATTCTGATTCGAATGGACGGTCGTAAGGCCGGCAAGATTTGGGGATATGTGAGCCCAGAAAGGGCCTCTCAGATTAGTTCAGAAATCGCTCAACTGCAGTAGAAGGGAGAAGACAGGAGTCAGGAGTCAGAAGACAGAATACCGGGTGTTTTGCGTCCCTCTGGTTCCCAGTCTATTCTGACACCTGACTTTTGGTTACTGCACTTCTCCTTTTGACTCCTGAGACCTGACATCTCCGCACTGGCTCTTCACTTTCTGAATTCTGACTCCTGAATTCTGAATCCTGCTTTTCATTTCTAACTCCTTCCTCCTGCCTCTTCAAAGGGGGGACTCCAGATCGGACAGTCCGCTGACGTGCAAGGGGGCAATAATTGCCGGTCAAGGTAGATTTGACCCCACGTGTTTTGCATCTCTCCTGGGGCTTAAGTATTTGAAATCGTAGAGAAAAGTAGAATCCCGGGAATGGCATAAGGATTGCTTTTATGCGTCCAAACGGGTTTCAAGGTGATGAGCGGAACGATGGGAGACACACCATTGATGTTGCTTTTTCAGTCTGTGATTGCCGACGCGGGCCAACCCCTGTCTCCAGGTCTGGAGCAACAGGAGTTGGACGATTCGTCATTTCTCGAGTGTCTCCTCGGTGTTTTGGGTCATGGAGACGCCCTCGGAAAAAACGAGGCGTCTCTCGAACTTCGGAAACGTCTTCTCATGGCCTCCTTGTCTGAAGCGACGGAACCGGATTCTGGAGGGGACTTGCTCGGCCTTCTTCCCGGGAGAACGTCTTTGGGCGAAACCGCCGAAGTCGTCCTCCAACAAGATGGGATCAAGGCAGTCGAGGAATCGCTGCCTCAGGAGGCTGGTCATCGAAAAGCGATGGAAATGGTCGGGAAGATCGCCTCAGAAGCAAGTGAGGAGAACCCAGTCCCTCAAGAAATCCTCGAGGCCCGTGGCACAAAGGCGGTGTCCCATGGTTCCCCTGAACTCGCAAAAGAGACCAGTGGAGCTTTTGCAGGAACAACGCGAAAAGAACAGGCCGCTGCCTCAGACACCGTCAGAATTCCGGGAGACCCATCGCTCAAAGCTGAGCCTGTTCTCCTGAGGCGACAAGGGCGTGTCTTGACAGGGACCCTCACGGAAAGTTCCTCGCCCGAATCGGAAGAAGTGACGGGACAGGTTTCTGGACGGACCTCGCAGGATCAAATCCGTGGGTCATATGTCCGTCAGCTCAATCATTTAACGGCAAAGGGAGGAAGAGACTTCATTCTCCGCCAACCCTCAGTAGACGGAATCGAAGAGAAGGGTGGCCTCCCCCTGCCCATGGCGAAGGCAACGAAGCAGTTTCCTTTGTCGGATCCATCCGTAACCGAGATCGGCGAGTCAAAGCGTGTCATCCCGCAAATGGCAGAAGAGGGCAGAAATCTTTTCCTGCCTGATCCTTCGATAGCGAAGACGACTCAAAAGGTGGAGTTTCAGGAGTTTATGATCCCCCAGAAGGAGACGATCAGCTCTCTTGAGACTCAACCGCCTGTGCTCGTAGAAACCGGGAACACCTTGCAACGTCCCGTCCCCTTATCCCTGGCGGACGGGGTTATGCAGCAGATCCTTGAAAATCTGAACGTGAAGGCCTGGAGAATCGGAAAGAAGGAGCTGAGAATTCAGCTTCATCCAGAGGAGATGGGGCGACTCCGCATGGAAATTGGCATGAAAGATCACCAGGTCGTTCTGAAGATCAACGTTGAAAATCCCCATGTCAAGGATCTCATCGAAAATAACCTTTCCCAGCTGCGTGAAGGCCTCCTCGATCGGGGCCTGAAAATGGATAGATGCCTGGTGACGGTGAACGACCATTTCCAGCACCACGCTGGAGGGAGCCACGATGATTCGACGGCATCAGTGGACCATTCCCTTCCGATTGCTGGGGACGAAGTTGAGGAAACAGCTCTCGAGAACCCTTCATCCTCCGATCATTGGGATGGGGGACACGTGAATCTGTTTATCTAGAAAAGGAGATTGTCCGATGATCGTACCCGATGCAACATACCATCCGCAGGGACCGACCGTTGCCGAGAGCGGAAACCAGCTCGGGCAGGAGGCTTTTCTGAAGCTACTCGTTGCTCAGTTGGGTCATCAAGATCCCCTTGCTCCGATGGACAGCATGGAGTTTACGGCGCAGCTTGCCCAGTTCAGTCAGCTCGAGCAAATGTTTGAGCTCAATGAAAAGATGGAGAGTGTACTCCTCTACCAGACTTCACTCAATAGCTGGCAGGGACTGGGAATGATCGACAAAGAAGTTGATGCGTTAGGAGACTGGATCGAGCTCAACCAGGGCGTTTCCAGTGCGATCGGTTACCGGCTCGGGACGGATTCGTCTCGCGTAACAGTACAGATTTTCAATGGGAGCGGAAAAGTGGTTCGAAACCTGGATGACGGGGCCAGGGGAGCGGGCGATCATTTGATCAAATGGGATGGCAGGGACGATAACGGTAATCCCCTCCCAGACGGTCGATACACGGTCAGCGTGACGTCGGGCGGCGATGAGGCAAGTCAACAAGTCCTCACGTTTGTTCAGGGAATCATCACTGGAGTCAGTTTCGAAGGGGGCGTGCCTTTGCTACTCATGGGCAGTGAAAAGATCCCTTTCGCCAGTATCATGGAAGTCAGGACCATCTCTGAAGGCTAAGAGCCAGTCGAAGGATTTCAAAAGGAGGTCAGCAATGCTCAGTTCACTTTACACAGGGATTTCGGGACTCTCGGTCTATGGAAATGCCATGTCCGTGATCGGGAACAACATTGCGAACGTCAACACGGTCGGTTTTAAGGGTTCCCGGGTTACCTTTGCCGACCTTTANNGATCGGTCGGGGGGTCAAGATGTCGAGTATTGATCGGCTCTTCGCCCAGGGTTCTCTCGAAACCACTGGATCGGTAACCGACATGGCCATTGAGGGAGACGGTTTCTTTATTCTGAGTGACGGTTCGGGAACTCTCTATACAAGAGCTGGTCAATTCATCTTTGATAAGGACGGACGAATGGTCAATCCTGACGGCTTTGCGGTCCAGGGCTGGACACTTAACCCGACGACAGGCCTCCCCGTTGGCGCGTTGGGCGATTTGGCCTTTACTTCGAGTGCCGTTCCGGCTCGGGCGACGCAAAACTCCATTGTAGCCGTGAACCTGGATTCCAATGCGACGGCAAACCCCGGAGGGCCCGCTTTTGATCCGACCGATACGATCACAGCAGATGGTACCTCCAATTACTCCACGTCGCTTGCCGTATACGATTCTCTCGGAAACTCTCATATGGTGACGATCTATTTCCGAAACACGGCGGCTGGTGCTTGGGATTGGTACGCCTGTGTGGATGAGAATGAGATTACCGTTGCAGAGAGGACTCCTGGCACGCAACTCGAGATTGAGGCTCAAGGGACCCTCACATTTACGACGAATGGGGAGCTTGACCTCGAAACCGTGGTTGCGACGGATTTCGACTTCATGGGTGCGACCCAGAACCAGGCCATTGCCTTTGACTTTGGAACCAGCATCACCGGAGAAAGCGGAACCGGTCTCGATGGCACCACCCAATTCGCCGGAGGCTCGTCCACGTACACGATGACCCAGGATGGATATGCCTCGGGCATCCTTCAGAGCTTAATCGTGGACGACGAGGGGATTGTCACGGGATTGTTCAGTAACGGACAAACCCAGAACTTGGGACAGATCGCCCTGGCGAGATTTGCAAGCCCGTGGGGTCTCAAGGCCGTCGGAGGTAACCTTTTTATCGAATCCAATACATCCGGCCAGCCTATTATCAACCGTCCCGGAGCATCTGGACTGGGGTCGATTGCGACCAATTCCCTGGAGATGTCGAATGTCGATCTGGCCAAGGAGTTTGTGGACATGATTCGAATGCAGCAGGCCTTCACAGCAAACTCCAAGATCATCACGACCACGGATCAGATGCTTGCCGAGCTCGTGAATCTCAGAAGATAAGCTGATCGGGTCTGAAGGACCCGTGCCAATCAAAGGGGAATGGGACCCGCAAGCCCATTCCCCTTTTGTTTTATCGCATGTCAAAGTGATGACGGTGCCCTAGAGGTTTGACAGAAAACCTGTTCACGGGGTCCTAGGATTAAGGGTTAAGTAATTGAAATTAAATAGACTTTCCCGGCCCGTCTCTTGTTGGAGCCTGGCACATAATTTGCGGCTTTGGGAGATCTGACACCACATTTTGAAGGGTACGGTCTATGGATATTGCCACTTTTCTCGGGATCTTCTCTGCCCTCGCCCTGGTGATCACCGCTATACAAACCGGCGGTGGCCTTTCTGCCTTTATCAGCGTTCCATCATTCATGATCGTGGCGGGGGGCACACTTGGCGCCACTTTTATCAACTATCCCCTCAAAGATGTCTTCAGGGTCGGTGGCATCGTGAAGAACGCGATTTTTCAGAAAAGACATGTCCCACAACAGTGGATCCCCGTCTTTGTTGAGTTTGCCAACAAGGCGAGAAAAGAGGGGGTCCTCTCGTTGGAGGGAGCGGTGTCCAAGATGAGGGACCCCTTCCTGAAAAAGGGGATTCAGATGGCTGTGGACGGATGGGAACCCCAGAGCATCAATGAAATCTTGGACAGAGAGATCGAGTTTATCCGGGTTCGCCATCGGCTAGGTGTCGACATCTTCGCGACCATGGGCGCATTTTCTCCGGCGATGGGACTGATCGGAACCCTGATCGGATTGGTACAGATGCTGCAATCCATGGAGGATCCCTCCAGTATTGGACCGGCCATGGCGATTGCGCTGATCACCACATTCTACGGCGCCCTGATGGCGAACCTCATTTTTCTTCCCGTCTCAGGAAAGCTCAGGACCCGTAGCGAGGAAGAACTCCTCGTTAAAGAGCTGATGTTGGAAGGGGTTATGGCCGTGGCCAAGGGTGACAATCCCAGAATCGTGGAGCAGAAGCTTCACGCATTCCTGTCGCCGGGATTACGAGAATCGGCTTTTCATCGCTGAGATGGAAAGGCAGAAGCGAAGGAGAATAAATTGAAAGGAACCTTCACGGTGCTGATGACGTCAATGACGGTGATCCTCCTTGCCTTTTTCATCCTCCTCAATTCAATGGCCACGATTGACAATCGAAAGATTCGGCTGGCCATTGGGTCCTTGAGGGGTGTCTTCGGTTTTGTTGAAGGCGGCATGGGCAGTTTGACCGGAGGCGGCGGCCCGCCGGGAACCGGCGGCGTCAGGTCGTGGAGCCAGGGACGGCGATTCAACTTATCGGAAGGAGAAAGCGCAGAGTCTCTCAGGTTCTTCGATCAGATGGTCGAGGAAGCGGGTATTCGGCAAAAGGTGGACATCGCTGTGTCCCAAGAGGGGATGCGTATTTCCCTGGAAGGAGAGGTGCTCTTCGCATCAGGAAGGAGCAAATTGACCCCCCAGGGTAAAAAGATTCTGGACGGGATCGAAAAGATCATTCTGGCGGCCGAGGCACCCATCCGGATCGAGGGTCACACGGATGACGTTCCCATTCACACGGAGTTCTACCCGTCTAATTGGGAGCTTTCAACAGCGAGAGCCGTCAACGTGCTTCGGTATTTCGTAGAGGAAAAAGGCATTTCGGCGGAGAGAATTTCGGCCGCAGGGTTTGCAGATACCCGTCCGCGAGTTCCCAATGACACGCCCGAGAACCGCGCCAAGAACAGACGGGTTGCCTTCGTCTTGCTGGATAGTTTCATGTAGGAAGGTGGGAGACATTGAAGCGGAGAAAAACAGGCGAGGAGCGGTTCTGGCTGGATGCCAACTCCTGGATGGTGACCTTCTCGGACCTTTTGACCCTTCTGCTCACTTTCTTTGTTTTGCTCCTGAGCATGTCTTCTCTCGACAACAAGGTACTCAGAGAGACCTTTGGTTTTTTCTCGGGCACCTATGGAGGCCTGGAGTTGGAGGGAAGCGGGATCGCAGGTGGCGTGGCCACACCTTATGATGTTCGGTACCCGGGCATGTATGTTGTTCCTCCAGGGGCCCTCCTGGCACAGGGCTTTCCTGAACAGCGATTGGCATGGGCTGAAGGCCAAGGTCGGGCGAGGCGCTTCCGGGGGGGAATGATCGGAGAGATCGCGAAGGCCATGAAGAAAGGGTTTGCAGGCCAGGGTCTAGGCAAAGCGGTGGAGATCAGAAGTGAAAAGGGTGATCTGGTGGTCCGTTTTGCCGAGGGAGTCCTTTTTGAAATCGGGAAGGCGAGGATCGGCTCTCGGGGGAGGATGATCCTCGAGAAAGCCGGTCAGGTGCTGGCCAGATTCCCCAACCGAGTCCGGATTGAAGGCCACACCGATGACCTTCCAATCCGGGGAGGCAGGTATCACACAAACTGGGAGCTTTCAACGGCCCGGGCCGTCAATGTATTGAGATTCTTCACCGATTCTCTCGAACTCGATCCTGGCCGATTCTCAGCGGTGGGTTATGGGGAGTACAAACCACTCGTTCCAAACACGACATCTGAAAATCGGGCGAAGAATCGCAGAGCAGAGATCGTGATCCTCTCGCCACCGCGAAAAGGATAGCAGTGACCAATGGCCCCTCAAGGGGCCCGAATTTCCGACTAGGAGGAAGAGAAGATGGCAGAAAAGGAGCCTCAGGGAGAAAATATCGAATCTGCAGGTAGAGGAAGAGGCAAGTGGAAGTGGTCTCTCATCCCCATGGTTCTGATTCTCCTCGGAGCCGTTGTTACGGGTGGGGCCAAGATGGGCTTCATCACCATTCCGAGCCTGAGCTCGGAAAGTGGAGGGCCAAACAGGGAGCGTCAAGCCACGGACTCACAGCCTGGATCCTCTGTGGGCGTCATCTATCCCATGAAAGCCTTCATTGTCAATCTGGCAGACGAACCAACCGGGCGGTATCTCAAGGTCAGGTTTGAAATGGAGTTGGACAGCAGAGCCGTCCTTCCGGAGATTGAAAAACGGATGGCCCAGCTCACCGATTCGGTGATTATGCTTCTCAGTGGAAAGACCTCCAAGGAGATTGCAACCTATGAGGGAAAAGATCGGATGCGCAATGAGCTTTTGCTCCGCCTCAACAGCTTTTTGCGGACCGGTTCGATCCGGAAAATCTATTTTACCGAGTTCATGATGCAGTAGAGGAGGTAGGCGGTGAGTCAGATTCTCACACAAGACGAGGTTGATGCGCTCCTGTCGGGGATTTCCAAGGGAGACGTGCCAACGGGCACGGCGGAGGTGAGGACTTCCGACGAAGTCACCCCCTATGACTTTGCCAGCCAAGATCGGGTGATTCGCGGGAGGATGCCAGCCCTGGAGATTATCAATGAACGGTTTGCGCGGAGTTTCCGGACGACCCTATCCACACAGCTGAGAAAAATGGTCGATATCAGCTCCGCCTCGATTAGCATCGTAAAATTCGGTGAATTCCTGAAAACCATGTATGTCCCGACGAGCCTCCACATCTTTCGAATGGACCCGATTCGGGGCCATGCCCTCCTGGTTCTCGAATCCAATCTCGTCTTCTCCCTCATCGAGGCTTTCTTCGGTGGCAAGGGGACGAAGGCGATCAAAATCGAGGGACGGGAATTCACAAATATCGAAAATCGGATGATTCGAAAGGTTGCAGACGCGGCCCTGGTTGATTTCGAAAAAGCATGGAGTCCGGTTTACGATTTGTCGATTCATTTCGTGCGTTCTGAGGTTAATCCACAGTTTGTTGGGATTGTGCCCGCCACGGATCTGGTTGTTGCCGCGGCTTTTGATTTGGAGACGGAGGCATCGACGGGCAAGCTGATCTTTTGCATTCCTTACAGCTGCCTGGAGCCCATCAGGAACGTTTTAGAGACGAGTTTTCAAAGCGGTCAACTGGAAGTGGACCGGGTATGGCTGGAGAGGTTTAAGTCCCAAATCATTCAGACGAGGGTGAATCTGACAGCGGAGCTTGGAAGAATGGAGATTAAGGGGAAAGACCTTCTCAACCTGGAGGTCGGAGATGTCCTGCTATTGGATCGATCCTCCACGGATCGGATTGACGTAAGGGTTGAGGGGGTCCTGAAGTTCAAAGGATATCCAGGCGCTTTCAAAGGCAACCGGGCGATCAAGATTTCGTAGGTCCTTGAGGGGAGGCCATGATGAAAAAGGCTAAAGAGAAAAAGGCAACCACGGAAGTATTTGAGGAAAACACAGAGGAAAAGAAGAGGGCCGAAGAGGCTCCGCAGGGGGCCGCCTCGACAGAGACAAAAAAGGCCTTTTCCGGGAGTCCTCAATCAGTTGAGAAGGGCAAGGCGAATACCTTGGACTTCATCCTAGATATTCCGCTTGAGGTGACCGCGGAGTTGGGTCGGGCGCGGATGCTCATCAACGAGCTCCTGAAGCTGGGGCAGGGATCGGTTATCGAGTTGACGAAGCTCGCCGGAGAACCCATAGAGATTCTGGTTAATCAGAAGCTCATTGCGAGAGGAGAGGTCGTCGTGGTCAACGAGAAATTCGGCGTTCGTCTGACAGATATTCTCAGCCCCACAGAGCGTATCGAACAGCTCGGGTGAGGAGAGGATCGAGTCGTGGATATGTTCATTTCATCTTTTTCATTTGCATCGAGTCTAACTTCTTCGGGTGGACAGGCCGCTTTAACCGGGGGGCCTGACCTCTTTTACTCGGGAGTCAGGATGGTCTCGGCGCTGGCCATAACACTGGGAATCCTTTTTTTTCTGTTCTATCTCCTGCGGAGGTCCTTCTCAAAGCGAGGAGGTCCCATCGGGTCGAGGGGACTCATCCGGGTGATATCCACGACATACATCGGAGGCAAAGCCAGTCTCGTTCTGGCTGATGTAGCTGGTGAAAAGTACGTCCTCGGTCTATCGTCGCAGGCCATTACCCTGCTCGCCAAGATTGACAATCAGGAGAGTCTGGAGAGAATCGGAGCCGTCGAAAAGGATGTTGGGGTCGGAAGGCCTTTTTGGTGGTATCTGGAGAATTTCATGGCCAAACGATTCAGCAAGCGGGAGGCGAGTGGTGCCAAAGGCTAGGTCAGCATGGATGCTTATCTCCCTTGTGGTCGTCTTTGGAGTGCTGGCTTGCGCCGAAGTCGGACGAGCGGAGCCTTTTTCCATTCCACCGATCCATATCGAGGTGGGAACCGAGGGAGCGGCCGAGGAGATGGCCGTTGGGATGAAGATCGTCTTGCTCCTGACGATCCTCAGCCTCGCCCCGGCGATCCTCGTCATGCTCACGTCTTTCACAAGGATCGTTGTCGTTCTATCTCTGGTTCGGCAGGCTCTCGGGCTTCACACCATGCCACCAAACCAGGTGATCGTGGGGATCGCGCTTTTTCTCACCTTTTTTATCATGTCCCCAGTGTGGCAGCAGGTGAATCGTGAGGCCCTTCAGCCGTATGTGGCGAAAGAGATNNCTCAGACAGACTCGGGAAAAGGATTTGAGCCTTTTCTTGGACATCGCAAAAGGTGAACGACCCAAGAATGTGTCGGAGATTCCGACGCTCGTGATCGTTCCAGCCTTCGTGACCAGTGAACTGAAGACGGCCTTTCAGATTGGGTTCTTCCTTTACATTCCGTTCCTGATTCTGGACATGGTGGTTGCAAGTGTGCTCCTCTCCATGGGGATGCTCATGCTCCCACCGATGATGATCGTGCTGCCTTTCAAGCTCTTGCTCTTCGTTCTGGTCGATGGCTGGTACCTGCTCGTCGGTTCGCTCGTGAAGAGCTTTGGGTGATGGTGCCAACCACGGCATGGGATAGTAGAGATGGGAGACGGG
>JABAOH010058703.1_pt7 | contig 14518 bp, 15 predicted proteins | sample 7062181 | NCBI WGS metagenome assembly JABAOH01 (sample SAMN14538630, study PRJNA623070) | marine sediment metagenome | biome: marine biome [ENVO:00000428]; feature: marine pelagic biome [ENVO:01000023]; material: deep marine sediment [ENVO:00002113]; isolation source: pool of 5 deep marine... | reverse complement strand
CGTCACGTCCCCAAGCTAACAATTGTGCACCTTTTAGGCCAGTTGGGCCGCCATTTCGGCGTATTCCGGCGCCCCGACCAGCCGCGCCGGGGCAGCGGGTGGGCGCGCCCGCCAATCCCGGGTCGGGGATCGCCGGTCAGAGCGGCCAAACGCCGCCGGGCTTGAACTGCGAGTAGGCGGCGAAGGCGAGCGCGTAGGCGATGACGAACCAGGCGAGCCGGGTGGCGGGCACGATCGGGCGCCGCGCTTCCTGGCGCACCACGATCTCGGCGAAGGCGAGCGCGAGCTGCAGGGCGAGGATGGCGGGCGTGGAGGGGCGGAGGTAATCGGCCCAGGGGTAACCGAAAAGGAGGCCCGCCCCGAGAACGACCAGGTTCTCCGAGACGATGAGCGTCACGGCGAGCGCGTATCCGCTGTCGATACGGGCGCGCCAGGACGCGTAGGCGTAAGCGCCGCCCAGGGCGAGCGACATGACGAGGGCGGGAGCGAGGGAGGGCAGATCGCGGAGATCGACGATGACAGGGTAAAGCAGATGAGATGCTGCGATCAGGGCCAGGGTAATCGGCGTGGCCCACGGCCGGGCCGTGGCTTCCGAGTTTTGCGGCTCGCTCATTCTGGTGCGGGCGCTGGAGTGTGACGACGAGCGCTCGGGCCCGCTGGCCTGCCCGCCCGGGGCTCGATACTTTGCCGCACCATGAAAAGGCGCGGTGAGCGGATGCGCAAGCGAGGCCTCGCGACTCGGAGCGCGCGGGTGCTTCTGGCGTTGTGGCTCGGCACGCCCTTGGCTTCGGCGGCGCAGGGGACCGTCGACCCGGATCACGGTCTTCTGGCCGTGACCCGAAAGCTGCGCGGTCTGAACAGCGTGAAGCGTGTTCTGGTGATCGGCGCCCACCCCGATGACGAGGACACGAGCCTGCTGGCGGTACTGGTGCGGGGGATGGGGGCGGACGCGGCCTACATGGCGCTCAACCGCGGCGAGGGCGGCCAGAACCTCATCGGACCGGAGCTGGGCGTCGCCCTCGGGCTTCTGCGAACCGAGGAGCTGCTCTCCGCGCGTCGCCTGGACGGAGCCGAGCAGTACTTCAGCCGCGCTTACGACTTCGGCTACTCGAAGTCGGCGGATGAGACGTTCGGCCTTTGGCCGAAGGATTCGTTACTGGCCGACGTGGTGTACGTCGTTCGCCGCTTTCGTCCCCAGATCGTCGTCTCGGTGTTCAGTGGCACCCGACGTGACGGGCACGGCCAGCATCAAGCCGCCGGGGTTCTGGCGCGCGAGGCTTTTACGGCGGCGGCCGATCCGGCGCGCTTCCCGCAGCAGCTGGGCGATGAGCTGCGGCCCTGGACGCCGCTGAAGCTTTATCGTTCGACCCGCTTCGACTCCGCGGCGACGACGCTGTCGGTGGAGACGGGCCGTCTCGATCCCATCTACGGGCGCTCGTATCACCAGATCGCCATGGCGGGTCGCAGTCAACACCGCTCACAGGACATGGGGCGCATCGAGGCGTTGGGTCCGCGGCGAACGCGGCTGCAGCTGATCGAAAGCCGGACGGCGGCGGGCTCCGAACCCGAGACGGCGCTGTTCGATGGGATCGACACGACCTTGGCCGGGATGGCTGCCGCCATCTCGGTGCCCGAGGCGCGCCGCTCGCTGGCCGAGCTGCTTGCGGCCTACGGCGCTCGGGTCGAGGGGGCGCGTGAGGCCGTGGGCCGGTTGCCGTGGAAGGATGCGGCGTCGCAGCTGAGCTTGGCGCTGGGCACGCTGCGCCGCGCCCGTGCGGTCACGGCGCGAGCTGGCCGTGAGGCCGGACCGTTGCACTTCGTGCTAGGGGAAGAGGAGAAGATGCTGCAGACGGCGCTGGCCGAGACCGCCGGTCTGATCGTCGATGCGTTCAGCGACGAAGATCTGCTCGTCCCCGGCCAGAGCCTCGAGATCGAGGTGCAGATCTGGAACGGCGGCCCACTGAAACTGGCGCTGCGCGATGTTTCGCTGCGAACGCCGGAGGGTTGGGTCTCCGAGCCGCTGGGGAGCCTTGCGCGGCAGCTCGAACCAGAATCGCTGAGCCGGCAACGCTTCCGCCTCACCGTGCCCGACGCCGCCGAGCCCACCCGACCCTACTTCCTGCGCCAGCCGCTGCAGGGCGCCGTCTACGCCTGGCCCGCCGAACCGAAGTGGCGCGCCCAGCCGTTCGAGCCGCCGCCGGTCGAGGCCGAGGTCGTGCTGAATGTCGGCGGTGAAACCGTACGGCTACGCGTGCCGGCGGTTCACCGCTACGCCGACCAGGCGCGGGGTGAAATGCGGCGTCCTCTGTTCGTGGTCCCGGCCGTGGGCGTCAGCGTCGCGCCGGCGCTCGCGGTGTCGCCCCGAAGCCGCGCACAGAGCTTCGCTTTCAGCGTCAGCCTGCGCGGCGCGTCACCCCGCCCCGTGAGCGGCCGGGTGCGCCTCGAGGTTCCCGCGGGCTGGGTGGTGACGCCGGCCGAGGCGGCGTTCGCGTTGGCGGGGCCGGGTCGTTCGGTCAGCATCGATTTCAAGGTAGAGGTGCCGGCGGGGCTGGCGGCGGGCACATATGAGCTGCGGCCGGTAGCGGAAACGGAGGACGGCCGCCGCTACAGCTTGGGCTACACCGTGATCGACTACCCGCACATCCAGCGTCGCCTGCTGTTCGAGGAGGCCGTGGCCCGCGTCGCGGCGTTCGATCTCGAGCTGGAGGCCGGACTGCGTGTCGGCTACGTGCCGGGGGCCGGGGATGCGTTGGCCGGGGCCATCGCGGCGATGGGGGCGCGGGTCGACGTGCTGGACGACCGCGCCGTTGCGGCCGGCGACCTCTCGAACTACGACGTGATCGTGCTCGGGATTCGCGCTTATGAGACCAACGCGACTCTGGTTGAAAGCAACGGGCGCTTTCTCGCCTGGGTGCGATCGGGCGGGACGCTCATCTCACAGTACCAGCAGTACGGGTTCTTCAACGGCGACTTCGCGCCTTACCCGATGAAAGCTCGCTTCCCACACGATCGTGTGGCCGATGAAGGTGCGCCGATCACGATCCTGGCCCCGGAGTATCGGCTGTTCGCGACTCCGAACCGCATCGGTCCGGCCGACTTCGAGGGTTGGGTTCAGGAGCGCGGCCTCTACTTCGCCAACGAGTGGGACGGGCGCTATCAGCCGCTGCTCGAGACCGCCGACCCGGGCGAAGCGCCGAAGCGCGGCGGCTTGCTGGTCGCGCGCTACGGCGAAGGCGTCTACGTGTACACGGGCCTGTCGCTGTTCCGGCAGATCCCCGCCGGCGTGCCGGGGGCCTACCGGCTGCTGGCCAACCTGCTCAGCTTGAAGTGATGAGGGCCGCCGCGCCGATCGTCGCCGCGATCTTCTGCCTGGGCGCCTGCGCCGAGTCGGGCGACGTGCTCACCGTATATTCGCCGCACGGCACGGAGCAGCTGGTCGTGTTCGAACAGCGCTTCGAGTCGTTGAACCCGGGCGTCGATCTGCAGTGGGTGGACATGGGCTCGCAGGAGGTGCTGGATCGCGTGCGCTCCGAGCGCGCCAACCCACAGGCCGACGTCTGGTACGGCGGTCCCGAGGTCTTCTTCTCGCGGGGCGCGGCGGAGGGGCTGCTCGAGCCCTATCGTCCCAGCTGGGCGGACGCGGTGCCGCCACAGGCCCGGGGGGCGGACGATCTGTATTTCGGGGTCTACCTGACGCCGGCCGTGATCACCTACAACAGCGATGCGCTCTCGCGGGAAGAGGCGCCCAAGGACTGGGACGAAGTCCTCGACGCCCGCTGGCAGGGCAAGGTGTTGATCCGCGATCCGATCGCCAGCGGCACCATGCGCATGATCTTCGGGATGATCATCTATCGCGGGCTCCAGGCGACCGGCGACACGGCGGCAGGCTACGATTGGCTGCGTCGGCTGGATGGGCAGACCAAAGAGTACGTGCTCAACCCAACGCTCCTTTATCAAAAGCTCGTCCGCCGCGAGGGGCTGGTCACGCTCTGGAACCTTCCCGATGTGCTGCAGCTGAAGGCGCAGGACTTCCCGCTCGACTATGTGCTGCCGGCCAGCGGCACGCCGGTGCTGGTCGATGGCATCGCCATCGTTAAAGGGGCCCGGCGGCTCGATCTGGCGAAGTCGTTCGTCGAGTACGTGGGCTCGGTCGATGGCCAGCTGCTGGGCGCGCGGGTCACCTTCCGCAACATTACCCGCAGCGACATACCCGAGGATTCTTTGCCCGGATGGTTGATCGAGGTGAACCGCGAGTTGCGGCCGATCATGCTCGATTGGGAGCTGCTGGAGACGCGCGGGCGCGAGTGGATGCGCTACTGGGACTCGCACATCCGCGGCTCGGCCAAGCGCAGGCGGTGAGGAGAGCGGTTGAGCGATAAAGGTTTCCTGCAGCTTGAACGGCTCACGCGCACCTTCGACGGCGCCGACGCCGTGCGCGATCTGTCGCTCGAGATCGCTGAGCACGAGATCGTCACGCTGCTCGGTCCCAGCGGCTGCGGCAAGACGACGACGCTGCGCATGATCGCCGGGTTCGAGGTGCCGGACTCGGGCCGTGTGGTGCTGAACGACCGCGACGTGACGCGGCTTGCGCCGCAGAAGCGCGGCTTCGGGATGGTGTTCCAGCACTACGCCCTGTTCCCGCACCTCTCCGTCGGCGACAACGTCGCCTTCGGCCTCGAAAGCGCCGGCCTCACGAAAGCCGAGATCGATACGCGCGTGGCCCGGGCGCTGGACCTGGTCCGCCTGCCAAGCACCGAGCGCCGCTCGATCGGCTCGCTCTCCGGCGGCCAGCAACAGCGGGTGGCGCTGGCGCGGGCGTTGGCGCCGGAGCCGCAAGTGATTCTACTGGACGAACCGCTCTCGAACCTGGACGCGGCGCTGCGCGAGCGAACGCGTCGCGAATTGCGGTCGCTGGTCAAGGACATCGGCATCACCAGCGTCTACGTGACCCACGATCAAGAAGAGGCCTTCGACCTCTCCGATCGCATCGCGGTGATGAGCGAAGGCCGCCTGGAACAGGTGGGCCCGGCCGAGCAGCTCTATCATCATCCGGCCACCGAGTTCGTCGCCACCTTCCTGGGGCGCGTCGGCGCCGTCGCGGGCATCGCCGAGGCGGCCTTCGCGGGCGGCGGACTGAGCTGCCGGCTGGCGGACGGCCTGGTCTGGCCCGCCCTGGCGCCGGAAGGGCACGACTCGTTGCCCCAGGGAACGAACGTGCGCCTGCTGACCCGTCCCGAGGCGCTGGCCTTCGCGCCGCCCGACGCCGAGGGGTCGCTGCGCGGCGTGATCAGCGATCGGCGCTTCGCCGGCTCGGTCTACATCTATACGGTGACGGTGGAAGGGGGAGCGCTGGAGGTTCAGGCGGACGGCGACGTCGCGCGCCTGGGAGCGGCGGTGGGCGTCCGCCCCCGCTCCGCCCCGGCGGGTTTGTTCGCCTTTCCACGTCGGCCTTCACCCGACGAATGACCGGGCGCCGTGGCCCGCCACGCGGCCTGGGCGCGCGCCTGCTGGTCGCGCTGGTCTTCGCCGTCCTGCTCTGGGCCGTCGTTTATCCCAACTTGGTGGTTCTCGCCGAGAGCGTGCGCGGCGATGGGACGCTCACGCTTCGCCACTACGGCGAGTTCTTCGGCACGGCCGCCGAGCTGCGGGCGCTCTGGTCGAGCATCTGGATCTCCATCGCCACGGTCGTCCTCTCGGCGTTGGTCGGCGTGCCCCTCGCCTTCCTGTTCGCCCGCTTCGAGTTCCCGGGCCGGCGGGTGCTCGGCGCGCTGGCGGCGATGCCGGTGCTGTTGCCGCCGCTGGTGGGCGTGATCGCGATCCTCTTCCTATATGGAGAGAGCGGGATCGCCACGCGGACGATACAGGCGACGCTGCGGCTCGAGTCGCCGCCCTGGCGGCTGCAGGGTGCCGGTGCGATCCTCGCCGTGCACGCCTACTCGATGTATGTCTACTTCTATCTGTTCACCCTCGCCGGACTGGCGCGGCTCGATCCGGCGGTGCACGAGGCGGCGGCCTCGCTGGGCGCGGGCCGCGTTCGCACGCTCACCCGGGTGACGCTCCCGTTGCTCACCCCCACCCTCGCGGGGGCCGGGCTCCTGACCTTCATGACCTCGATGGCGTCGTTCAGCGCGCCCTACGTGTTGGGCGGCGGCTTCCGGGTGATGACCACGCAGATCTTCAACTCGAAGCTGCAGGGCGAGACGGCGATGGCGATGGTCGAGACGGTGATGCTGGCCGCCGTGTCGCTGCTGGTGCTCTGGCCGCTGGCACGCTGGGAGGGAAGCCGCGAGTACGTGGCGCCGGGCAAGGGGACGCGGGCGGCGCGCGTGCCGGTGAAGTCGCGCTGGGGCGCGATCGGCGTTCCGCTGGCGGCGGGGCTGGGGGTGCTGCTATTGGTGCTGCCCCACCTGACGCTGCTGCTCGTCTCGTTCGTGCCCGACGGCAGCTGGACCATCGAGACGCTGCCGCCCAGCTACTCGTTGGAGAACTACCGCGAGCTGTTCGCCGAGGCGCGGACCTTCCAGCCGATCGTGAACTCGCTGCTCATGGCCAGCGCCGCGACCTTCATCGCCTTGGCGCTGTCGCTGGCGGTGGGTCAGCTGGTGGTGCGCTGGCGGGTGGCCGGACGGCGGTTGTTGGAGACGCTGCTGGCGCTGCCCTGGGCGCTGCCCGGCACCGTTCTAGCCATCGCGCTGGCCACGACGTTCGGGGTGAACGCGCCGTGGGTGGGGCGCGTCGTGCTGGTCGGCACCGCGTCGATCCTGGTGCTCGCCTACACGCTGCGGGTGCTGCCGCTGACGGGCCGAGCCGTGGTGGCCGGGTACCGTCAGCTCGACGCCAGCCTAGAGGAGGCGGCGGCGTCGCTGGGCGCCGGGCCGTGGCGCCGGCTGCGCCGCATCACGATCCCGGGCCTGCTTCCGGCGATCGCGGCGGGCGCGTCGCTGGCGTTCGTGACCGGGCTGGGCGAGTTCGTCGCCTCGATCGTGCTCTACACGCACCGCACCCGGCCGATCTCGATCGAGATCCTCTCGCAGCTTCGCGACTTCGATCTGGGCGCCGCGGCGGCCTACGGCGTCTTGCTGATGGTGCTGGTGGCGGCGTCGTTCACGTTGGGGCAACGCTGGCTTCAGGGTCGGCGCGAGCCGACGAGTTCTTAGCTCGAAGCGGCGGCTTCCCCGGGTTCGAGGGTATTCCAGCAGCCCCAAGAGCTTTCAATCGCGGTGGAGCGACTTGCGGATCGAGCTGCTGAGCGGGGCGAACCGGCGGAGCACGTCCCCCAAGCCCCGGTTGCCGTTTGTCACCATGGCGATCGCCGCACCGGCGCGACGATCGCCGAATGCCACGACGCAAAAGCCTCCACCGTGGCCCACGCACTGGCGCGTGTTCCACCAGCCATAAGGGTGAGGGCCCAGCCAACCGAGGAGGAAGCCCCGGCCGAGGACCACGTACGAACGGAGCGTGCGATCGAACCCGGATACATTCGGTCTCAGATAGCGCTCCAGCGTTTCTGACTTGATGAGCCGAGCGCCGTCGACGGTGGTTCCACCCGCCAACAGCATCTCATAGAATCTGGCCAAAGCCGAGGCCGTCGTTGCCATGGAGGCGCCCGGTACGAGGCTCGTCAGCGTCGACGGCGCGTTGTAGATCTCCTCGAACCTGGCAGCCACATCCTCCGCACCGAGCCGGTAACGCTTCGGCCCCAGCCAATAGGTGCGCGCCATCCGCGACGTCGCGTCGTGAGCGACCCGCAGGCAAAGCGATCTCAACTCCAGCGGCAGGATCTCTTCGAGGAACTCGTCAACACACAGTCCCGAGACTTGGCGCACCAGCTCGCCGAGTATCCACCCGAACTCCAGCGGATGATACGCCAGGGTGCCTCTGCGGTAACGAGGCGGTGACCTCCAGATCTCCTCCTGCACACGATCCCAGTCCGCCCAGATCTCGGGAGAGTTCCACAGCCCAGGCACCAGGACGCCACTGCGGTGCGTCAGGATCTCTAGAACCGTGACCTCACCCTTTCCCTCGCGCTTGAACTGCGGGATGTAGTGCGAGACGGGGCGCTCGACGTCCAAAAGCCCACGATCTTCGAGAACCGCGACAGAGAAGGCCACGACAGGTTTTGATGCCGACATGACCTGGAAAGGGGTGGCCTCTGTGACCGGGGCCCGTTCGCCCTCGCCGGGTCGGACCCCCCGCGCGATTCCCAGCGACACATTCAGCAACTCCGCGCCGCCAGCGAGGACGACCAACTGGCCTCCGGGGAACCGCCCCCGCTCGAGCTGTCGGCGGAATAGCGCTTCCGCATTTCTGAGCGTCTCGTTGGCCGACATGTGGTCGTGTTGCTAGCCCATCCAGAAGCCCTTGCGGTGCGATACGCCCAGCGCCTTGCGACAGGTAGCGCAGAAGTAGATGAACCGCTTGCCGAACACACCCTTCAACTGCTGATACCACACCGTTCGAAGCTCCGTTGAGCAGTGTGGGCACAGCGGCCGCAGGTCATCACGCTGCTGAAGTTCGATCATCTCTAGGGCCCTCCACTGACGTCTCGGGGGGCATTACGTCTATCTCGTGCTTGCATCAAGATGAGCCGCGGCCACCCCGCGCGAGTATTCTCACCACTTCCCCGCCCTCCTCCTGTACGGCCCGGGCGCTGTAGCCGCCCACGGGCTCGCGGATGGGGCCGCGGATGCGCCAGCGGCGGATGATCCAGGCGCCCGTTTCCAGGCGCTCGAAATCGAGGCGGCCGCCGAACCCGGTGCGCGTAACATCCATATACGCCGGGAAGCGCAGCCCGGCGTAGCGGAACTCGAGCTGGCGCAGCTCGGCGCTGCGTTCGTCCAGCCAGAGCACGCCCTCGACGTCGGTGACGGCCCGGCCGCCCACCGGCCGGAACGCCAGACCGACCAGGCCGGGGCGCTCGTCGTCCTCGTGCTCGAGCGTGAAGCAATGCGTGTCGAGGAAAGGATCGGAGAGCAGCACCTCCGCGTCCGGCGCGTAATACAGCTCGCCGTGCGCTGACCGCTGCACGAAGCCGTTGGCGATCAGCTCCTCCGCCGGCGGCGTGATGAACGGCTTGCCGCCGGTCCGCCAGACCGAGTCCGAGTTCTCTCGCTGGATGACCAGGGTGTTGGGGTCGAGCACCCGGGAGTAGCGGTAAAGACGGAAGGTGAACAGCTGCCGCTCCTCCGTCCAGCGGGTCGCGGCCAGCGCTTTGCGCGCTTCCTCCCAAACACGTGCCAGCTCCAGCCCTTCTTCCCGGCGCGCCACACAGCGGCGCTCGGCCTCCACCGATACGCCCGACAGCTCCACCGCCACCACCGGCACGGTCAGCTGGTAGTCGCTCGTGGTGCCGATCTCCAGCTCGATCGGNNGCCGGCGCGTTCGGCCTTCAGCCGGAAACGTCCCGACTCGTCGCTGAGCCCCCGGTCCACCTCGACTTCCGTATCGTCGATGAGGACGATGAAGACGAGATCGATCGGTCGCTCGCTCCCCTCCTCCACCACGCGCCCGCGAACCGCCTGGCCGGACGCCGGCGCGGTCATAAAAACGGAGGCAAGGAAGAAAACGCCCAGGGCCAGGGCGCAACGAAGAGCCGGTTGCATGTGCGAAACGATGACAGGTGCGGAAGCTATCGGCGTCGGTCGCCCCAGATGTTGGTGCTCTCGATCTCCTTGTCGCCGGCGAACACACCACCCGCGACGCCGGCGCCGAACGCCGCCGCCGTCAGGCCGCCGATGATCGGCAGGGCCGCGGCGAGCGGTGCCGCGATGATCAAGGCGCCGGCGCCCGCCAGCCAGGGCGCCGCCTTCTTACGCGCCTTGGGGATGAAGCGCAGCTTCTTTGTCACGAAGCGCTTCGTGTACTTATAGCCGCCGTAAGCGGCTCCACCTGCCAGCAATAACTCGATACCCATGATTTCCGCTGTCGGGGATACTGCTTCTGCCCTCAGTACTACTACGGGCGGTGGCGGCCTGAGGATTCAGCTGCGGAAAAAGTCCGCAAACCCGCGATCTCACCCCATCTCGACCGCGGCGGCGCCGGCCCGACTTGAGGCTGTGATATAAAGGTATACCTTTCGGTCCTTCTAAGGCTACCGGTGGGGTACTGCGAGGGTTCCGCTCAGTCGATCGCTGTAGCATAACCTACAGCTGGGGCCGTCCGGGCAGAATAAGCTAGCGGTGAAACTGCTGAGCGCGCTCTGCGCGTCTAACCAGACGTGTGCTTCACCCTCAAACGGACTTTGCATGCCCGAACCCGGTGGCGGCTTCTGGCGTTGTAGTTGAAGGTTGACCCGCTGTTCGCCGCGACGGCTCGCGCGCTTGCGCCCATCAAACTTCGAGGGAGGAAAGTCGTGAAGCGTTTTCCCATCGCAACAGCGCTGCTGGCGGTTCTGGCCGCTGCGGGCCCACCTGGGTCATCTCCTCCCACGACGACCGGCGCCTGTATGTCGCATGCAACGCCCAGGGTGATATCTTAGAGGTTGATGCTGAGACTTTGGCCGTCACCCGCAGGTTCCAGGCTGGTAAGGGGCCTTACAACCTGGCGGCGACCGCCGATGGCCGCCTGCTGCTCGCCACCAACAAGGGCGCCCAGTCGGTCAGCATCTTCGACCTGCGTGCCGGCCGCGAACTGGCGCGTGTCCCCACGACCGAGCCGATCACCCATGGCGTGGCGATCTCGTCGGACGATCGCTACGCCTTCGTGTCGAACGAGGCGATCGGCGCGGTGCGGGGGACCGTGGATGTGATCGATCTCGGCTCGCTCGCGCGGGTCGCCTCGGTCAAGGTCCATCATCAGCCGGGTGGCATCGACTTCTGGAAGATGGAGCCTTTGGGGAGGTAGCCTGATGGATGTCCTCAACCGGGACGAACTTCGCTCACTCATCGAGGAAGGTGGCAGCCAGTGCGTCTCGCTCTACCTGCCGACGCACCGGGCCGGTGCCGAGGTTCAGCAGGACCCGATCCGCTTCAAGAACCTGTTGAAGCAGGCGGAGGAGCGGCTGGTAAAGAACGGGATGCGTCGCGCCGAAGCCCAGCAGCGCTTGGCGCCGGCGCAGCGCTTATTGGTGGATAAGAATTTCTGGCAGCACCAGAGTGATGGTTTGGCCCTCTTCGCCTCGCCGAAGGGTACGCGCCACTTCCGGCTGCCGTTCGAGTTCAGCGAGCTGGTGGTGGTGACCGACCGCTTCCACATCAAGCCGCTGCTGCCGCTGCTCAGCGGCGACGGCCGCTTCTACATCCTGGCGCTCAGCCAGAACCAGGTGCGGCTGCTGCAGGGTACGCGTTTCAGCGTGACCGAGGTCAACCTGGACAGCCTGCCGAAGAATCTAGCGGACGCGCTGGGCTTCGAGGAGCGCGAGAAGCAGCTCCAGTTCCATGTCGCCGCCCAGGGCGCGGCGATCTTTCACGGACACGGCGGTGGCGGAACCGACGAGGCGGTGCACAAGAAAGATCTGCTACGCTACTTCCGACGCGTCGACAAGGGGCTGCAAGATCTCGTGCACGGCGAGCGGGTGCCGCTGGTTCTGGCGGGGGTCGACTACCTGCTGCCGATCTACCGTGAGGCGAACACCTGCGCCGACTTGATGGACGAAGGGATCGTCGGCAACCCGGACGGTCTGAAGGCTGGCGAGCTGCACGCGAAGGCGTGGGCGGTTCTCGAGCCCCACTTCGCGAAGGAGCAGCGTCACAAGGCGGACCAGTACCAGGAGCTGATCGGCACGGGGAAGGCGTCACACGACTTGCGGCACATCGTGCCCGCCGCCTGGCAGGGACGGGTGGACTCGTTGTTCGTGGCCGTCGGAGTGCAGCGCTGGGGCCGCTTCGAGGCCTCGGCCGGCGACGTGGTCGTGCACGACAGCCACGAGCCGGGCGACCAGGACCTCCTGGACCTGGCGGCGGTGCAAACGCTGGTGCACGCCGGGCGGGTCTACGCGGTGGAGCCGGCGCAGGTGCCCGATTCGGGCGACCCGGCTGCGGCGGTGTTCCGCTACTGAGCGAGTGCGGTGGGGCCTGACGGAAACTCGCGCTCCGCCGGCGGCTTCAGCGCTAATCCCGCCGTCCCGACTTCTCAACCTCCCAACACAAGGCCCTTTCTCGCCGAGGACCTGAAGCACCACCGCAAGGTGGCGTTCGAGGTACCGTCGGCCGCGTTCTTCTTTTTCTAGCAGGGCGCCGCGCGAGGGTGCCGGTCACCTCCGGATTTGAGAGGACCGGCGATTGGTCATTGCCCGCTGACCGCCTCCCGGCGCATACTACAGTGTTAATCAATCTACCAACGTGGAAGGGATGAGCTGCATTACCCCTTGAACGGGGGGTTTTCGGCCATGAGTCGTTGCCTCGGATCCCTGCCGCCCAGCCGTCGCGCCGCCGATCCGGCCCGCCGGCAGAACCCGATCGCACCTGCCAACATCTTACTCCAAACAGTTCCCGACACAGACAGTCGAACGCAGCGTGGAGTAAGGACGTGCAAGCCCCAACCGAACGGAGGGAGCATATGACTGCGAAGTACAAGACGCCCATGCTGGTGGTCGGCGCGTTGTTCGTCGTGTGGGGCGTCGTCGGTTTGTTTGACATGGGTAACATCCCGTACGACGGGTTCCTGACGGACCCCAACTACACGGTGATCCGGGTCGATGAAGGTAGCCCCGCCGACGCCGCCGGTCTGGTGGTGGGGGACCGTATCGCCAGCGTCAACGGCGTGTCGGTGGAAGACACGCCGGCGCTGACCCGAATGCCCCGGGCCGCCATCGGCGAGACGCGCACGCTGGTGGTGGAGACGGCCACGACGCTGGCCGCGGGCGAAGCGACGCCGCCCAGCCGCGAGGTGGCGATCACCTACACCGCNNAACCTGGGCGGGGTTCATCATCGGCCTTTGCTTCGTGGGGTTCGGGCTGCTGGCTTACACGCAGGCGCCGAGCCGGGCTTCCCTGCTGCTGGCGCTGACCGGGCTGTGCTTGGGTCTCGCGTTTCTCGGCGGGCCGTACATCGCATCGTACGGGCTGCGCACCATCGTCCAATCCGTGGTGCTCTTACTGGTCGTATTCGGCTTCGCCACGCTGGTCCACTGCCTGGCTGAGTTCCCGAGGGCGAAGGCGATCCTCCAGAAGCCGCATATGACGAAGGTGCTGTACGCGCCTGCGGCGCTGATGGCGCTCTTCTTCCTCTGGCTGATCATCTTCGAGCCGCGGGGCACCACCACACTCAACAACGTCGCTAACGTGCTGGCCGGGATCTTCGTCGTCGGCTACTTCGGCCTGGCGCTCGTCGCCTTGATCCACAGTTTTGTGAAGGCGACCGCTCAGGAGCGATCGAAGTACGGCCTGAACCTCATGCTGGCCGGCGTGATCATCGGGCTGGCGCCGGTGACCATCGCCTCGCTGATCCAGATCTTCGCGCCGAGCGTCCTCCTGCCGGGCGTCGACTTTTACTTCCTGACGATGGTGCTCATACCGATCACCATGGCGCTGGCCGTGATGCGAACTGCGGCGCCAGCCGCACCGGCGCCGGTCATGTAGTACGGGGGCTGAGAAGACGCAGAAAAGGGGACGGGGGCGGTGCGCAGCTACTCCGCCCTCGTCCGCTTAAGCGTCAGTACCCCGGCCGGTGCGTCGCACGCAGCGACTCCGCCCATCTAAGGGCGTTGGCCGAAGGTGGTGATTGTCACGTTCTGCGTGCGGGCTGCGTTGCAGCGGCCGATTCCGTTGACACCTTATCGACCCGCACCGCGCAGAACTTGAACTCCGGCAGCCGGGCGACCAGGACCTGCTGGACCTGGCGGCGGCGGTGTTCCGTTATTAACCGATGGTGGTAACCGCTGAGAGGGAGGCCTTGGCCGCGTACTCACGGCTCATACCGAGACGCCAGGGAGCCGGATGCTTTCTGGATGTGAGCTTCCCGCTGTTTGCCTTCACAGCGCAAGACTCAGGGCAAGACCGTCGGCGATCCCTTCCATGACTTGATCAGACAGGACGCCAAGGCGTCTGACGAGTCGCTTCTCAGAGATCGACCGGACCCGGAAGGTATCGGCGGAGGATTTCTTGGATAGGCCGTTCTGAGAGGTCGGCTCCACCGGAACGTGCCAGGGCACATTCTCGAATCTTCGGTCCCACGCTGTGAGCGGACGATGATCTTCAATGGCAACTTTTCCCATGCATCTCGGCTGACGATGATACAGGGGCGGGTCTTCTTGATCTCCGCCCCGATCGTCGGGTCGAGGTTGACCTCCCACACCTCTCCTCGCTTCACGCGAAGTCCTCTCCGTCGAGAGCCAAGAACTCCGACAGATTCTCGTCGGACGCGTAAGCGGGCGCGAGAGCTTCTGCAGCCTGCGCGATGGCCTCCTCCTGTGCACGTGTGCACTCCCGCTCGAGTGCTTCCCGGACGAGCGCCGAGAGTGTGGTTCCCCGGGTTTCCGCCGTCCTGGCCGCCCACTCCATGAGGGGTTCGCTGATCATGGTGTTCAAGCGGCGAGTCTTGGGGGCTTTACTCATCGCCGTTACCTCAGATCCGGTCTCCG
>JABAOH010007210.1_pt6 | contig 14519 bp, 16 predicted proteins | sample 7062181 | NCBI WGS metagenome assembly JABAOH01 (sample SAMN14538630, study PRJNA623070) | marine sediment metagenome | biome: marine biome [ENVO:00000428]; feature: marine pelagic biome [ENVO:01000023]; material: deep marine sediment [ENVO:00002113]; isolation source: pool of 5 deep marine... | reverse complement strand
AAGGGACAAAAAAGGGGTGGCGTTACCGCGCCTCCCCTCATTTTCACCTCCACATTCTCAACGACAAAACCCTATCCTTTGATTACACCCCCGGGAACGAGCTTCGCCACTTTTTTGCTGATTCCCGCATGGTGAACCACATCCACTACATCGGTAACATCTTTATACGCTTCGGATATTTCCTCCGCTATGGTAGCCCTCCCCGCTGATCGAACGATTATTCCCCTGTCCTCTAATTCCCTGGTGATGGCTCTTCCCCTGGCAACTTTCTTCGCCTGGTGTCGGCTCATCACCCTGCCGGCTCCATGACAGGTGCTGCCGAAGGTATCTGTAAATGCTTTTTCCGTTCCTACCAAAACGTAGGAACATCTTCCCATATCACCGGGGATCAAAACGGGTTGACCGATCTCCCGATAAACCTCCGGTATGCCGGCATGGTTTGGCGGAAAGGCTCGGGTCGCCCCCTTTCTGTGGACACAGACCCTCCGTCTATGCCCATCGACCTCGTGCTCTTCCAGTTTGGCGATGTTGTGGCAGACGTCATAGATGAGGTCCAATTGGAGCTGCTTGGGGCCCATCCCCATCACCCGTTCAAAGGTCTCCCTGACCCAGTGGCTAATCAACTGCCGGTTGGCAAAGGCAAAATTAGCTGCACAGGCCATGCCAGCCCAGTAACGCCTGCCCTCATTGGAGGTGATCGGTGCACAACAGAGCTGTCTATCGGGTAGTTCGATTCCATACTTCGTCGCCGCCTGGAGCATCACCCTGATATAATCATCGCATACCTGGTGCCCCAACCCTCTCGACCCAGTATGAACGATAACGGTTACCCCATCCTCCTTCAGCCGGAGTGCATCGGCCAATTTTTGGTCGTATATCTCGGCTACGTAACCCACTTCCACGAAATGATTCCCCGACCCGAGAGTTCCCAATTGGGCACGTCCTCGCTCCAATGCCTTTTCCGAAACAGCACCTGGATCTGCTCCCTCTATCGCTCCCCCCTCCTCGATGTGTTCCAAATCCTCCCGTAGACCATAGCCATTCTCGATTGCCCATCGGGCTCCCTTCACGAAGACCCTTCGCGCCTCTTCTCGGTTCAACTTGAGGTCCTTCCGACGTGATCCCACCCCGGATGGAATATTCCTGAAAAGGGCCTCCACCAATTCCTTTATACTTCCCGAGATATCTTTGCGGCTCAAACCTGAGCGCATAAGCCGCACGCCTCAATTGATATCGTACCCCACTCCTCCCGGCGAGATGATTCCCTCATCCACATCGAAGGCCGCTACTCCACCAATGGGGAAACCATACCCCCAATGGATATCCGGCATGGCCAAGGAGTGCCCCACGATTCCCGGAAGCCACGCTACATTTGATACTTGGACGAGGCTTTGGTCCTTCCGGATATCCGTGAGCATCTTTTCATCGGCGTAGACGAGGCCATCGGTCCGCATCTTTCCCTCCCGGGGAATACGCCACCGGTAATCGTCTACCTTCTGAATTTTTATGTCGCCTCCTTCTGACATCCTTCACGCTCCTTACCTTGGATTTCCTCCACGCCTTACAGGTCGAATATGATCCTCGCCCGCCATCTCCCCTTCTCTTTTTTCACCTGGAGCTGATGATAGGTCACCGCCTTGATCCCCGTCTTAATGATATGGCGGTTCCCATCAAATGCTTCCCCTCTCGCCCTTGCTTTCAGCGAGCCATCACGAAGTTCATCGATGGAAAAACTTCTAAAAAGGAGCCCATCCACATCATGCACGTAGAGAAGTTCCCCCAACCAATGAACCATCAAATCTTCCAAATTCGGACTCTCAACTCGAATAATCCTCTCCGTACTCTCTCTTACCCTCCGCAAATCAGTAATAATATCGAAAAAGGCCTCCCCGGCGTTGCCAAATAACTCCCTTAAGTTTCTCCCGTAGACGAGGATCCCCAAATCCCCGGTATGATCCAAAAGTCTGAACTTTTTCCCCTTGTCCAAAGGATCTTCCCCATCCTTCAGCGGTCTAAGAAATTGTATATCTCCCCCTGATCCATGTCAATCTTTGTTAATCTGGAGTTTTTTGATTCGAGGCTTCCACAATTTTAAATCGAGACGTGAGCTCATTTCCTGGCTTTATCGTCCACTCCCCACCTCTTCCTGAATGCCTCCTTGAACTCGGCCACCACCCTTTCTCCCAAAGCCTTAAATTCCTCCGGGATCATGATAGCGGCCCACCCCTTCTGGGGAATGTAGAGGCCGTCATAGGCTGTATCGGAGAATGTTTTCAACATTACCGGAATTCCCTCTTCCTGCAAGGCCTGTGAGACCAAATCGGCCTCAAATTTATTCTCCACAACCAAGATCTTAACGAGATTGCCCATGAATCGACTCCAAATGGTCTCCCCTTCAAAGAGAGAACCTGAGACCTAAGATTTCAACCCATCCTCCTTTGGAACGAGGCCCAATCTGAAATAATATAGATCTGCATAATATAAAGCTACGGGAAATTCAGCGAAAAAGAATTTTTTAGGTTGAAACGTCCACCCGATATCCGTATAATCAAGCGTATCATTCATCTCCTTGGATTTCCTATTAAGGGGGAAGAGATGCCGAGATCTAAGGAATCCTTTGAATCAAGGATGAGGAAATTACGGTTGAAAACGGGCCTATCCTTGAAACAGCTAGCCAACGAGACGGGATACAGTTCCGACTATCTCAAGAAGATCGAGAAGGGACAGGTGATCCCGCCGGTTTCGGCAATTATTCAGATCGCAAAGGCACTCTCCGTGGAATCAGGCACCTTCCTTTCGGCTGAACAACAGAAGGCCTCTGAAGAAAAAAGGAAAAAGAGTTTTCTGGTTCGGACAGAGGCATATGCCTATCAAACCCTTACTCCAGGAGCCGAAACCAAGCATTTGAAGGCCTTCCTCGTGACCGTAGAACCGCGAAAAGAACACAAGGGTGTTGATTACCATCACGAAGGCGAGGAATTCATCTACGTATTGGAGGGCGACGTGGAGATGATGGTTGGAGAGGAAAAGAACGTCCTCGCAACGGGCCAAAGCCTCCATTTCAATTCAGCCATAAGCCATAAATTGAGAAATTTGGGAGACAAACCAGCTAGGTTCATCGCCGTGATTTACACCCCCTAGCAACGGTCTCAAGGATATCGGTTCGCCGCTCTTGGCGTCTCTTATATCACGGATAATTCCCCAATTCTCCAAGGATCTCCCGCACCTTTGCCTTTAACTCTCCCAAATCGGCGGATTTAACCACGTAGGCCTCGGCACCCCAGCTCATGAAGTCATCCCTGTAACTCGAATAGGCGGTATTTAAGATGATGGGGATTTCCCTATATTCCCTGATGATCCTACCGATGGTCTCCATTCCATCCATCACGGGCATAACGATGTCCAGTATGATCAAATCAGGCTTTGCCACATCCAGTTGATTCAATGCCTCTCTCCCGTTAGCAGCCAGTATCACGTCGTAGCCAGCTTCTGCCAATTCATCGTGGTATAAAATGCGTTGGCTCTCATCGTCTTCGACCACCAATATCTTCTTCACGACCGGCTCCCTGTTGGGAAAGATTCTCCCCCCTCTTTGTTATCACACATCCCCTCTGAAATCAAGTCGAATCACCGTCTTGGGCCACTCCCGATTTACCCCCCTTTCCATAACCCAGTCCATTTTCGCACGTAAAAAGCATATATCTCAGGGTTGCCCTCCCGGAATCGATTTCTTATAATCCTTGATCGTTCAGATTCGATGGCGCAGGTGGGAAGGTTTGGATCCACTGCGTAGACGTGATGATTCTCAAATGTCAAGACCTCCCCCACCTAGCCACTTGGGGGGGCCATGTCATTTCGGAATCAATGCATTCTCGGATTAATCCTGTTTGCCATTGTCGATGCCATCATCCCTATCCCCTTCGCCGAAATCATCCTCCTTTACGTCCTTGTCAAGAAACCGGGTTGGTTTAAAGACATTGTCGACAGAGTCTATTACGGGATGTAGGCCGAGATCAATTTGGCTTCACCGTGCGAAGACCAGTTTTGGCTTTCACCTCATCCATCACCTCGACGGCGATCGCCTTGCATCGCCTCGCCCCGTTCTCCAAGGCCTCCTTTACATAATCGATATTCCCTTGAAGTTCCCTTATCTTGTTCCGAATTGGGGTCAAATGAGCCATCATATCCTCATACAGAATCCTTTTGTGATCGACACACCCTATGGTTGCCTCTCTGCAACCTCGGTCTATGGCATCCATGTCTTCCCGGCTCCCAAATCCCCCATGGATAGTAAAGATATTACACCTGTCCGGGTTTCCCGGATCGGTTCGACGTTTTCTGGCTTCATCGGTTACCGCCTTTCTCAACTTTTCCCAAATTTCCTCCTCCGGTTCCGTCAGTCCCAGGTAATTATTCAGGCTCTTAGACATCTTCTTCTTTCCATCGAGCCCGAGAATCCTGGGGGTATTTGGTGAGAGGACCCGGGGTTCGGGAAAGACCTCTCCAAATCTCCTGTTGAATTTCCTGGCGATTTCCCGGGTGAGCTCCACGTGTTGATATTGATCTTCCCCAACGGGAACGAAATGGGCCTTGTAGAGGAGAATATCCGCCGCCTGGAGAACTGGATAATCCAAAAGCCCCATATTAATGTTGTGACGGTGTTGTTTTGACTTGTCCTTGAACTGCGTCATCCGTTCCAACTCCCCGATGGGGGTGATGCAATTAAAAATCCAGGCCAACTCCGTATGTTCCGAGACGTGAGATTGGACAAAGAGGGAGCACCTCTCCGGATCCAATCCACAACCGATGTTGACCATCGCCGTTTCCAGGATTCGCGATTCCATCTGATGGGATTCGAAGTCGATGGTAATGGCATGGTAATCGACGATACAATAAATACAATCGTAGTCGTCTATTAGAGAGACCCAGTTCTGGATAGCACCGAGATAGTTACCGATATGGATTTCCCCTGTTGGCTGAATTCCGCTAAATATCCTCTTCATCTCACAACTCCCCGGAGAAAAAAGGCCATGGGGTAACCTGCCGCCCACGGCCTCAATAAAAGCCCCTATCCCACTCAATCACGACGTCATAGGAGATCGAGGACCCATCTCATAGGTAATCCTCCAGCACCAGAATCCCCCCATGTCCAAGCTCTATCTCTCTTCTATAGCTACCCCTTTCGATGAAATTAAAGTACCCCCTTGGGGATGAATTGTCAATGACAATATCTCCCCCCAAAGATGATGGCTTTACGATCTTCGATTTCTGCATTCCGCAAACATTGCCTTTCATCTGCAATGAGATGACCCCATTATGCCTAATACTGAGTGGATTCCAGCACATCATCCTCATACATCTTCTCGAACTTTAACTTGTGTCTTGCTTCCTCTTGAGCCAACATCTGAAACAATTTTTTCAGGTCCGGATCGCCGCACCCTTCTGCAGATCGAAGGTAGAAGTTACGCGATTTCTCCTCGCTCTTCATGGCATACGTGAGAATTTCTTGATAATCCATATCCCTGCTGTACCCGATATCCTCCAAATACTCGCTAATTTTCAAATCGGGTACCTCACGGAACTCGTAACTCCTCAGCTTCGCCATATCCAAGTCCTCCAACATTTTCTTGTGTCCCCTTTCCTCGTCCGCTAGTTGCTCGAACATCTTATTCATGCCCGGCTTGGCTCGTTCACTGGCCATTTGATAGAACATGGCGGCGTCGGCCTCCTTTCTTATGGCTTGTCGGACAATATCCTCAAAAGTATTCACTCTCATGTCACTCTCCTTTTTCTCCACATTGATCCCCAAAGGGAAACCATCCATCACGGAATAAACCGGTACTTCCCTGAAATGCTCATGTCATCCGAGGGATCGTTTCATGTTGACGAAGAAGGCAGTCACGAAACGCTCTGTTGCATTGATTTCATTCTTCATTACCCTCGACTACGGGAATATAAAAACCAGGTCCCCTCTCTCAAGGTAGGGGAAGAGCTCCTCAATATCTCGGTTGAAGAGGGAAATGCAACCTTCCGTCCAATCGATCTTGGCGCGATTGAGGGCCTCTGAATGGGTTCCATGAATCCCTATCCCCCCTCCTAAACCAATACATCTGCCCTCCATCATTGGGATTAATCCCTTAGCACAGGCCTCTTCATGCCTTTTTGCATCCTCCCAGGTCGGGTAATCAAGCAGGATAAACCTCGACCACTCGTCATGGAATCGCTTCGACACAACCCGGAAGATCCCCTCGGGCGTGGATTTATCCCCTTCATACAGCTTCTGTTTGTTGGGACTCTGGCCAAAAACAACGGGATATGTCTTTACAAACTTCTCATCTAAATAGAAAAAGAGCTTTCGTTTCGCCTTTATGACGACGATACTAGCCCGGGAAGGGAAGATTCCCTGCTCCTCGCAGATCTCACCGATGGATTTGGCGCGACCGTAAGGTGAACCGAGCACCATAAGGGAGAAAAAGAGAACGATAAAGAAAGGGCCTGCTTTCACCATGCCCCTCCTCGCAAATCTTAAGGGTCCCCTCAAAGGGAGCACTTTCCCCCTCAAAAACGGCTCGTGTTCCGTAGGCGCTATGCCCATCGTATTTCGCGTTTCGGTCACCTTAAAATTGCTCCAAGCTCTCTCTTTCCTTCCTGTTCTCCTCCTCACAATGTCTTTCTATCTCCTCACCTCTGGAGGAGTTCAACCGAAATTTCCGGTCACACGGCACAAGAACTCCGCGAGGAAACACGCCGAGGGGTCTGGTTTAGGAATAGGCCAAAGGGACGGGTCGCGATTGGTCCTCCAATTTACATTTTCCGCGTTTCATCCTTCAAAGCCTTTTCCAGTCGACGAATCTCCTCTTTAATCTCCCCTGTCTCTTCGCAATAGTCTAAGGCCTTTTCGAGGTGGATCAAGGCGTATTTCAACTCCCCTCTCTTGCTGAAGTAGGCGCTTAAATTTCTGTGAGAATTGCAGGCATCATCCCTTTTGCCGTAAACCATTGCTAGGCTGTAATAAAGGTCGACCATATCTGGATTGATCTCCTTTGCCCTTAAATAAGCATCGAGCGAAGCTTCTAAATTACCCTTTTCCTGATAAGTCCGACCCATATAATACAGACTGAGAATATCCTTGGGATGAATACCCAGCGATTCCTTTAAGACGGAACCCGCCTCATCCAGCCTTCCTTGTAAGAAATAACAGATACCCAGTTCCCGGAGAACCCCCCCGTCCTTAGGAGATAAATGTCGTGCCCTCTCGAGTGGACCGATGGCTAGATCTATCCTCCCCATTTTCCTGTAAGCCAAGGCGAGGCCGTAAAGGCCATCCAAATCAGCTGCCTTCCTGTTCAGGATAGATTCAAAATGTTTTATGGCAACCTGGGATTCCCTTTCTTCCACAAACAGTATGGCCTGGACGCGTTTCAGGTCTTTCCCAGCCTCCTTGAAGGCTCTCGTAGGGGAATCTCGGAGTCTCTCCATGAGATAGCTGATTCGGTCCTCGATGCCCGGATGGGTCGAAAGGTAATACGGAGGTGTTCCTGGGGAAAGGGATCTCATCCGCTGCAATTTCTCTAGGAAGGATAGCAGCCCCCAACCGTCATAGCCCGCCTTGGTGAGGTATTGGAAACCCAATTGGTCTGCCTCCCTTTCATCCTCGCGACTATATTTCAATGCCAGCGTTTGGCCTGCAGCAACAGAGCCAGTCGTTATCGCCCCTGTTGCCTTTCCGCCCGCAATTACCCCGGCCAGAATACCCGCTATGGTTATCAAACTCAATTTCTTCGATCTCTCGATCCTCTCGGCGGTATGCCTGGACTTGATATGGCCGATCTCGTGACTCACAACCCCCGCCACCTCATCCTCCGAAGAGGCCATGAGGATGAGCCCACTGGCCAAGAAGATATGCCCCCCTGGTATGGCAAAGGCGTTGGGATCCGGGCTCTTCACTACGTAAAAACGGAAATCATAGGGAGTTCCACCAATCTCCGAAAGGATTCGGTTTCCCATCCCATCCACATACTGCTGAACGGTGGGATCCCGCACGAGATCCAATTGCTTCTCAATCTGGAGAACCAACTTCCGTCCCAGCTCCTTTTCCTTTTCCACCGATAACGACGCATGGGCACTGGGTGAGTTGAAATTCAATATGGTCCCTCCCCACCCGTAGAGCAAGAACAGAGACGCTATAATAATCCGCCATTGATGCCTTCTCTTCTTCACCACCGTTTCCTTCGAGCTCCCACCGTCTTCCAGATCCTCCCATTGAGCACCAATCCGCGGTCTGACGGTACCCAGGAGATATTCTCTCCTCTGGCAGATGAACTCATTTACGATCAGGAGGACGGTCTTACCCCTCCGCCTTTTCATCCTCGGCCATCTCCTCCTTTTTCCTGAAAATCTTCGCCATAATTATACCAATTTCGAACAGTCCGATGAGGGGACCCGCCATCATGATCTGCGTGGCGACATCAGGAGGGGTTAGAATTGCGGCTACAACAAAAATCAATAATATGGCATATTTCCTCTGCCTGGAAAGCGTTTGGGGACTCACGATCCCGGCTTTGGATAAAAAAACGATGAACAGGGGCAATTCAAAGACGAATCCAAAGGCCAGCAAGAGCTTCGTGCTGAAAGAAAAGTATTCCTTAATGGCCAACATGGGTTCGATATTATAGCCGGCGAAGCCCAGGAGGAACTTAAAGCCATAGGGACAGACGATGTAGTAACCGAAGAGGGTTCCAAGCACGAAAAGAATTGACGAAAAGAATACGAAGGGAACAACGTACTTCTTTTCATGGCTATAAAGGCCCGGGGCGATGAAGGCCCAAACCTCAAAAAGGATGACCGGAGCGGTGAAAAAGATACCCGCTACCAGGGAGACCTTTAAATAGACGAAAAAGGGTTCCGGGACCCCGGTAAAGATCAAGGTACCCTTCTCCCCCATCGCCCTCAAGAGGGGACGAACTAATATCTGGAAAAGATCCTCTTTGAAAAAGTATGAGCCGATGAACCCGATGCCGACCGCAATTAAACATGTGACTAACCGGCGCCTCAATTCCTCCAGATGTGCGGTGAAGGACATCTTGGCGTCATCCATCGGGAACCGTTTCTCCTTTTCCCCCTCCTCTTTTCTTCGCTGTCACCTCCACCTCATCTGAGGTATCCGGCGAGGGAGCTGCCTCCTCACTCAATTCCCGCCCTGATTCACCCTTCGGCTCATCCATCCCTTGCAGCCCAAATTCCCCCTCTTCTTCGAAACTAACCTCCTCCCTGATGGTACTTGTGACGTCTCTCAGCTCCTTGGTTTCCTCGTCGAATTGTTCCCTGATATCGTTGGTGGCACGGCGAAACTCTCGCATGGCCCTTCCCAAACCCCGGGCTATCTCGGGTAGCTTTTTGGGGCCCAAGATGATGAGGGCGAGGCCCAAAATGACCAGCAGCTCAGGCATCCCAATGCCGAACATAGACACATTCTCCCCATCGAGGTTGACGAATTTATACCATACCCAATGCCATATTGCAATAATATACGTCCCAAGCGGGAAGCTTTCAATGTTGAATTTTCAACTTGGTGGTGATATATACCTAATGAAATCGATCCGGTAGGGCATCGTGCTTCTCCTGCAACAAATTAGCTATGGTATTTTATTCTTGTTGATCATCGTTTTTACCGGGACCTTCGGATACACCCTCATCGAAGATTGGCCCTTGCTCGACTCCCTTTACATGACGGTCATCACCATCACCACGGTGGGATATGGTGAGGTTAGGGAGTTGTCGAGAACCGGAAGGTTTTTTACCATTGGCTTGATTATCAGCAGCGTGGGTATTGTAGCCTATCTGGTGAGCCGTCTAGCCGGGGTCGTCGTGGAGTGGGAAATCACCAAGTTCATGGGGAGGAAGAAGTTGGAAAAGACCATTAGCAAGCTCAAGAACCACTACATCGTCTGTGGTTACGGCCGCATTGGCGGTTACATCTGCAGCCAATTCAAAGGTGAGGGGCTCCCCTTCGTGCTTATCGAGAACGATGAACAGGTGATCCAGAGGGTAGAGGAAGAGGGGGTGGTTTACGTCAGGGGGGACGCCACCGATGAAAAAACCCTTATCGATGCGGGGGTCGAAAGAGCAAAGGCCCTGATAACGGCGGTGGCCTCCGACGCCGACAACTTATACATTACCCTTACGGCTAGGGGGTTAAATCCAAACCTCTATATCCTCAGCCGGGCAAGTGAGGAAAAGGCGGAGAGGAAATTGATTTCCGCGGGAGCCAATAAGGTTGTCTCCCCGTACCTTATCGGAGCCCATCGGATGGCCATGGCCATAATCAAGCCTGCCGTTGTCGAGTTGATGGAACTCGCCATGGAACGGGAAAGCCTGGAGCTCCAGTTGCAGGAGATTAAGGTTAATGATACCGCAAGACTTCCCGGAACCACCCTCAGGGAATCGGGGATACGGAGCGAATTGGACCTGATCGTTGTGGCCATCAAGAAGGAAGATGGAAGCATGATCTTTAACCCAGCCTTCAACACCGCCATTGTCGAGGGCGACACCCTCATAATCCTGGGACAGANNATGAGTCTATATGGTAAAAACGGAGATTTTTATCAACGTTCCCTATGAGATGTTACTGGCACGACTCGATTTTGCCGTTCAAAATCGCTTGCTCCCGGAGATCTACTTCGACGCGAAGGCCCTTGATACCGCTTGCCAGGAGGATATTGACCGCCTCGCCAAGACGCTTTCCGAACAGAAGATCATTTGTACCCTTCATGGGCCCTATATGGACCTCAGCCCCGGAGGAGTGGATGCAAAGGTGAAGCGGGTGACCTTCGAGAGGGTGCGGCAAACCATGGAGTTGGCCCATCTCTTCAGGCCTAAAACCGTGGTCTTCCACTCGGGGTTCGACCACTGGCGCTTTGAGGGATACCGGGACGTCTGGTTGAAAAATAGCATCGAGGCCTGGGAACCCGTCGCGACAAAAGCCGAGGAGACGGGCACCATCATAGCCGTTGAGAACGTCTTCGAGGAGGAACCCCAAACCTTGAGAAATCTGATCGAGGGGGTCAATTCCCCCAACTTCCGCTTCTGTTTCGATACGGGACACTATTTCGTGTTCAGCAAGGCCCCTTTACCTCTGTGGTTCGATCTCCTGGGCGAATTCATTGTCGAAGTTCACCTGCACGACAACCATGGAACCAGGGACGACCACCTGCCCCTGGGCGAAGGGGAGATGGATTTCTCTGAATTCTTCGATCTCCTTAGGCGTACTAACGCTCGTCCAATTCTTGCGGTGGAACCCCACGAAGAGGGTCATTTATGGAGCAGTCTCAGGGCGGTGGAAAAGTATTTATCATAACCACTATTTCTCGAATACCTCAGCGGGAGGAGGACAAGAATGCCCCATCGCATTGAAATTGGCTTGAAAAGCCATATCCGCGATGCCCTTGGGGAGAAGCTCAAGAGGAGGATTCGGGAGGACCTGAACCTTGAGGTGCAATCCGTCAATACCATCTCGGTCTATACCATCGATGCCGACCTTTCCCCTGAACAATTGGAAATGGTGGCCAGCGGGCCCTTTTCCGATCCCGTCACTCAAGCGTATGCCATCGATCGACCCTTGGCTCAGTCGTTCGATTGGCTTATCGAGGTGGGTTTTAGGCCAGGAGTGACGGACAATGTGGGTAAGACGGCCCGCGAGGCCATTGAATTGCGGTTGGGCCTTAAATTGAAAGAAGAGGAAAAGGCATATACATCCATTCAGTACCTCTTGAAGGGAAATTTGGAAAGGCAGGAAGTGGAAAAGATCTGTACCGGGCTCCTGGTAAACCCCTTGACCCAGCGCTTTGAGGTCATTCCACGCGATCTGTGGAATGGGCGGAGGGGAATCGAACCCACCATTCCCAGGGTAAAAATGGATCAAAAGGTCCGCGTGGAAGAGATCGATCTCGACAGGGACGACCGAACCCTGCTTAAGCTTAGCCACGATAGGCTATTGGCCCTGAGCCTGGCCGAGTTGAAGGTAATCCAGGCGCACATCAAGAGGGATTCGATCCTCCGGGAACGGAGAGAATTCGGCCTGGGGGTAAAAATCACCGACGTGGAACTCGAGTCATTGGCCCAAACGTGGTCGGAGCACTGCAAACACAAGATCTTCAACGCCCTGATCGAATATACCGACGAGCGGGATGAAGTGGAGGTCATCGATAGCCTCTTTAATACTTACATTAAGGGGGCTACGGAAAAAATCAGACGGGAGAAGGGAACGGAGGACCTGTGCGTATCCGTGTTCGACGATAATGCTGGGGTAGTCAAATTCAATGACTCCTACAACCTGGTCTTTAAGGTGGAAACCCACAATACCCCCTGCGCCCTCGATCCGTATGGAGGAGCTTTGACCGGCATTGTCGGCGTTAACCGAGACCCCTTTGGAACGGGAAAGGGTGCCAAGCTCATCTTCAACGTCGATACCTTCTGCTTCGCATCACCTCATTACTCCAAACCCCTCCCTCAGAGGCTCTTCCATCCAAGAAGGGTCTATGAAGGGGTGAGAGAGGGGGTAGAGCACGGAGGCAACAAGAGTGGCATCCCAACGATCAATGGATCTGTCGTCTTCGACGATCGGTATGCGGGCAAACCGTTAGTCTATTGTGGGACCGGGGGAATAATGCCCAGGACGATTCTAGATGAACCCAGCCATATCAAGAACCCGGTGCCAGGTGATCTGATCGTTATGACCGGGGGGCGAATCGGAAAGGACGGGATCCATGGAGCTACCTTCTCCTCCCAGGAGCTCCACGAGGAATCCCCAACCGCGGCCGTCCAAATTGGGGACCCCATAACCCAGAAGAAAATGACAGAATTCCTCCTGAAGGCCAGGGATTTGGGGCTATACCATTCCATTACCGACAACGGTGCTGGTGGGCTCTCATGTTCTGTGGGCGAGATGGCCCGGTACATCGGTTGCCAGCTCGAACTGGAAAAGGCACCCTTGAAGTACGCCGGGCTCAACCCATGGGAAATATTGCTTTCCGAGGCCCAAGAAAGAATGACTCTGGCCGTACCCCCCTCAAAGATCGAGGCCTTCCTCCAATTGGCCGAGAAGATGGATGTAGAGGCCACCGTACTGGGGAACTTCACCAAAACGGGCAAATTCCATGTACGTTGCTGGGGAAGGACCGTTGGATATCTGGATATGGATTTTCTTCACGATGGACTTCCCAAGATGCGGCTGAAGGCTGTCTGGAAACCCAAGAGCTTCAAAGAACCCCAATTGCCCATGCCCGAAGACCTGACCGAGACACTCCAACAGATGCTCTCCAGGTTCAACATTTGCAGCAAGGAATCTATCATCCGCCAATACGATCATGAGGTTCAGGGAGGTAGTGCGGTGAAGCCCTTGGTCGGGGAGGAAAACGATGGCCCCAGCGATGCCGCGATCATGAGGCCAATTTTGGATTCGTATGAGGGAGTGGTAGTATCCAACGGCATCTGTCCCAGATACAGCGACATAGACACATACCATATGATGGCCTGCGCCATCGACGAGGCCATCCGCAATAACGTGGCCGTTGGCGGAAGGATCGATCGAATGGTAGGACTTGACAATTTCTGCTGGCCTGATCCAATCCAGTCGGAGAAGACTCCTGACGGGGAATATAAACTGGCTCAACTCGTCCGAGCCAATAAGGCCCTCTATGACTTCACCACCGCCTTCGGTGTTCCCTGCATTTCGGGCAAAGATAGCACGAAAAACGACTACATCGTTGGAAACACCAAAATCTCCATTCCACCAACGGTGCTGTTCTCGGTGATGGGGAAAATCGATGATGCCCGAAAGGCGATCACCATGGACGCAAAAAGACCGGGGGATCTCGTCTACGTCATCGGCGAGACCTTGAACGAACTGGGTGGATCCGAGTACTACGCAATGAGGGGTTACGTCGGAAACACGGTCCCAAAGGTGGATGCCGTTAGCGCCAAGGAGTTATATCGAAGGCTGAATCAGGCTACTGAAGAAGGGCTCATCGCGTCGTGCCACGATTGCTCAGACGGGGGGGTTGGAGTCGCCCTNNTGCCCGCGACCGGAGTGAATCGGGATGACCTACTGCTCTTCTCAGAAAGCCAGTCTCGATTCGTCGTTACCATTTCACCTGATAAAAAGGACGCCTTCGAAAAAGCCTTTGAGGGCGTGCCCTACGGCCTCCTGGGGGAGGTCACCTTGGCCGCGCTATTCAGTGTGATCGGCCTCAACGGAGGGAAAATCATTCGAGCTGATATCCTGGACTTGAAGGATGCTTGGAAGAGGCCTTTGGGATCATAAAGTCTCCTTTTCCGCAGTATCTATGGAACATTTCACCATCTCACCGAATTTCACCGACATTATTCATTGCATATCTTTCAGAGTGGAGCCCACAGTTTTTTGTGTTTCTGGCATACTCGTTTGTCTCTGAGCGTCATGTGATACAGAAGTGTAATATCAGAATAGTCGTTGCCCTGGTTTCCTGGAGCGAACATTAAGG
>JABAOH010185307.1_pt1 | contig 14520 bp, 10 predicted proteins | sample 7062181 | NCBI WGS metagenome assembly JABAOH01 (sample SAMN14538630, study PRJNA623070) | marine sediment metagenome | biome: marine biome [ENVO:00000428]; feature: marine pelagic biome [ENVO:01000023]; material: deep marine sediment [ENVO:00002113]; isolation source: pool of 5 deep marine... | reverse complement strand
TTTCTGGTATGTACGCACGGCTTTGACTTCCCCCCAGAACGCAAACCAAACGGCGAGTTTCCTCCGGTCACAGATTACCGGCTTGAGGTCCATCTCCATTAACGAGCGCAGGGTTTCTGCGGCGTTGCCGGATGATTTTTTGACGGTCTGCATGAAAAGCGCATCGTAATCCTCGATGAGGAAGCGCAAGGTTTCGCGGAGCAGGTTGCCCTTGCTGTCGAAATGCAGGTTGACGATGCCCTGCGACATACCGGCCTCTTTTGCCACGTCGGCAAGGGTCACGCTGCCGAGTCCTTTCTTGGAAATGCATTTGATGGTTGCGTCGATTAGTTGCCGGCGCCGGCGCTCCTTCGCAAGTGCGCGTCGGCCCGGTCGTTCTTTGGCAATCAAAGCCATCGGGAACTCACTGATTTATCAAGACTTTCAAAAACAAAAATATTGATAAGTACTTGTAAATAAGCCAAATTATGCCAGAAATTGAATGAACAATCATTCATTTTTCTGGACTTCGCACGCTACTTCATGAGACCCTAGGACGTCGGGTCCAGCCGACACCCTATGCGATCACTCAAGAAATCCAATGCCCATTTCCAGAAAGCGGTGAGCAAGCTGCCACTCGGCGTCGCGTCGAACTTCCGCTACTGGGGTGACAAAAAGACTATTTACGTGCGAGGCGGCAAAGGCGGGCGGATCTGGGACATCGATGGTAATGAATACATCGATTACCGCCTCGCTTATGGCCCGGTAATCCTCGGTTATGCGGACGATCGGGTTGACGCAGCTGCACGCGCCGGCATGGACGTTGGTGGCGTCTTCGCGCTGGCTACCGAACTCGAGTACAAGGTAGCGTGCCGCATCAGCGAGATGGTGCCAGCCGCGGAACTCGTCAGGTTCTCGAACTCGGGCACCGAAGCGGTAATGGCCGCACTCAGAATTGCACGTGCCTATAGCGGAAAGGACGAACACATTTTCGTCGAAGGCGGCTACCACGGTATTTTCAACGAAGTACTCTGGTACGCTGACGTGAAACACTGGAATCCGCAGGAAGGCAAGCCGAAGATCTTGCCGGATTCGGAAGGCGTGCCGCATTTAATCCGGAAAATTACGCACGCGGTGCCATTGAATGACGCGAATTGTCTGGAGGACGTCCTCAAAAAACATGGTGACAGGATCGGTGCATTCCTGATTGAACCGATCATGGGCAACTGTTGCGGCATTTCAGCAAGCCGGGAATACATGCAGGAGGTCCGTGCACTCTGTGACAGGTACGGTGTCGTCTTGATCATTGACGAAGTCAAGACGGGTTTTCGGGTAGCGAGGGGCGGCGTGCAGGAATTACTCGGCATCCGCGCCGACCTGTGTACCCTGGCTAAGGCCGTCGCAAACGGCTATCCAATCTCCATAGTGGCCGGTCGCGAAGACATCATGAGAAAGGTGGGCGACGGTGTCGTTCATGGCGGCACTTTTACGGCGCATTCGGTACCGCTCGCTGCCGCTGACAAAACGCTGGAGATACTCGCGGAAACGGATGCGCTGACGAGCATAGCAGCGAACGGCGAAGAATTACGCGATGGCATTGCCAGTATCCTGAGTGCGCGCGGCATAGAGCACAGTTTTGTCGGCCATCCGGCAATGTCCGGGCTGTTCTTCCATGCCGAGGCACCGTCAAATTACCGGCAGTGGCTGGATTCGGATTATGCTTTTTATGATTCCCTGGCAGTCGAACTCCATGAACTCGGGGTGCTGGTGGAACCGGATTCGCGGGAACCATGGTTCCTCTGCGAAGCTCATGATATGAAATGTATTTCTGAAACGCTGGACAAATTCGAACAGGCGGTGGACATTACAATGAATAAATTGCAGGACAAGCGTGGCAAACGCATGCAGTCCGGCAGTCGATAAACAGAAGAAAGACGTTTAACGAATAAGAACAAATCCGGCATCTGAATCGAGAGTGAACATGCCATGAAGACATACGATGCAATAGTGATAGGCGCGGGGCACAACGGCCTCACAAACGCCGCCTACCTAGCTAAATCCGGTCTCGATGTCCTGTGTGTCGAGAAAAACGATTATATCGGTGGCGCGACAGCCAGCCGCGCCCTTTACAAGGATTGGCTGTATTCAAATTGCTCCTATGTATGCAGTCTCCTGAGGCCCGAAATCTATCGTGACCTGGAGCTCGCCAGGCATGGCCTGCAGGTGACACCGTATGGCGGTGGCACGGTATTCATGGAAAACGGCGACTACCTCGGGAGTTATCCGGATCCGGAGGTGCACTACCGCGAATATGCGAGGTTTTCCAAGGCAGACGCCGATGCTTACGAAAAGTACTCGGCGGATACGATGCGGCAATGCCGCTTCATTCGTGATTTCCTGTTGCGCACGCCGCCCGATCCGGCGTCGTTCAAACCCAAGGACCTCAGGGAACTGGCGCGTCTCGGTAACAAGTTCTTCGAGATGAGCGAGCAAAGGATGTACGACACCATTCGCTTCTGGACCATGAGTGTCGCCGAATATCTCGACGAATATTTCGAGACGGACGTGATCAAGGCTGCGCTGTCCGGCAGCGGCATCATCGGCACGGCACTGGGCATTCATTCGCCCGGAACCGCTTACGTGCTACTGCATCACTACATGGGCGAAGTCGACGGCAACATGGGTGCCTGGGGTTATGCCCGCGGCGGCATGGGAGCAGTAGCCGCTGCCCTCGCAAACTCCTTCCGGTCTCTCGGCGGGGAGCTGCGCACGGACGCCGGCGTCGAGCAGATCGTCGTGAAGAACGGCAGCGTGAAGGGCGTCGCGCTGACGAACGGCGAGGAAATTGACTCGCGCATCGTGGTGTCCGGCATGGACGCCAAGCGCACTTTCCTCAAATGCATGGACAAGAGCGACCTGGACCCGGATTTCTACCAGCGCATCAAGAATTTCAAGATTCGCGGATCCTCGGGCAAGGTCAACATCGCGCTCGACGGAATGCCGACGTTTCCCGCGCTACCGAAAGGCAGCTCGTTGCTCGACGGCGACATGCATTTCATCGATTCGATGGAGCGCATGGAGCGCGCCTACGACGACTGGAAGGACGGCACCTGGTCCAAGGACCCGTATGTCGACATGGTCATACCGACGACCACCGACCCGACTATGGTGCCTCCCGGAAAGCACTTCATGAGCTGTTTCGTGCAGTACTGCCCTGCGCAAATCGAAGGTCGGGAGTGGACCTCGGAGGAGCGCGACCAGTTCGGGCAGACGGTCATCGACCAGATTGCCGAGTACAGCCCTGATTTCAAGGACCTTATCCTGCACACCGAGATACGGACGGCGCAGGATATAGACGAAGAGTCGGGTCTGACCGAGGGCAACATTTTCCACGGCGAGCTGACGATGGATCAGTTGATGTTCAATCGTCCTATTCCCGGCTACGCTCAGTACCGCGGACCGGTGGCGGGACTGTACATGTGTGGCTCCAGCACGCACCCCGGAGGGGGCGTGATGTCCGCTCCGGGTTGTAATGCGGCGCGGGAAATTCTTTTCGATCTCAAACGACCGGATATTACTCCAGTCAATTTCAGTGAAGACTGATGAACGAACGATACGATGTTTGTGTTATAGGGGCCGGACATAACGGGCTGGTTTGTGCATCACTGCTCGCCAAGGCCGGCAAGAAAGTTCTGGTTCTCGAAGCCAATGACCAGGTCGGCGGTGCGGCGGTAACGCGCACTTTTGCGGACGGGTTTTCCGTTTCTGCATGTGCACACTTGCTGTACCAGCTGCAACCACAGGTGCGGAAGGAACTCGGACTCAAATTCGAATTGTCGGGCGATGCAATAGGCACGCTTGCGCTTTCTCCGGACGGCAAGCACGTGCGAATGAACGGTAAACAGGTGACCGGCACCAGCGACNNACCAGCGACGAGGATGCGGCGAGTTACAGGGATTTTTATCGGCGCATGACGCGGTTTGCCGATCTGCTGAAGACCTATCTCAACAAGACGCCGCCGCGTCTCTCGAAGGATGCCAGTAAATCGGATTTGCTTACACTCGGACAGCTCGGCCTGGATATCCGCCGCCTCGGCAGGGTCGAGATGCAGGAATTGCTGCGCATCATCGGCATGAACATATTCGACGAACTCAATGAGCGATTCGAGAATGCTGTGCTGAGAGGGGCGCTTAGCCTGGACGCCGTGCTCGGGACGCATCTCGGCCCGCGATCGCCCAATACCATACTCACCTACCTGTACCGGCTCGCCGGCTCGCACGGCACGATCAGCGCCCCGGCGGGCGGCATGAGCACGGTCGCGGAAGCGCTGGCACATTGTGCGCGGGATCGCGGCGCGACGATTCGGACCGGCATGCCGGTCAAGAGAATCAATATCGAAAACGGACGCGTGGCAGGCGTGCAAACGGAGAACGGCGAAGAGTTCTCGAGCCGGCTCGTTGTGTCCAACGCCGACCCCAAGTCGACGATTATGTGCCTCGTATCGACGCGCAATGTGGAGACGGGATTCACGCGCCGTATTCACAACATCCGCATGCGTGGCAATGCCGCGAAGATGCANNCGAAGATGCACCTGGCGCTTGACGGGTTGCCGGCAATCGATGGCGTCGAGGAACAGGAGTATGGAGAACGCTTCGTTGTTGCGCCGGACGATGTCTATGTCGAGCGCGCGTTCAACGCGGCAAAATACGGCGAGACGTCGGACAAGCCGGTATTCGAGATTACCTTCCCGAGCTTCCGCGATCAGAGCCTCGCGCCGGGCGGCAAACACGTGATGTCGGCGATCGTGCAATATGCCCCGTACAGCCTGAAGGCGGGCTGGTCGGATGCGACAAGACAGTCATTCCTCGATACGGCGATAGACTGTCTCGGCGAATTCATGCCAGACTTGAAACAAAAAATTGTCGCGTCGGAGATGCTGACACCGGCGGACATCGAGAAACAGTTCCTGATTACGGGCGGGCACTGGCACCACGGCGAACTGGCGCTGGACCAGTTCCTGTTTACGCGGCCGGTAGGTGGCGCTCAGCAATACGCGATGCCGCTCGATGGACTCTATCTCTGCGGCGCGGGCGCACATCCCGGCGGCGGCATCAGCGGCGCGGCGGGACGCAACGCGGCGCGGGCGATCCTGAAAAAGGAGAAAGCAGCGTGACGACGATCCAGGAAGTGCCACAGGACAGGCTGAAGTCGCCGTTTTACTCGCGACAGGCGGAACTCGACCGGCTCAATCGCTGGCACGAGTGGAAGGGTTACAGGAGCGCGGACGGTTTCTACGAAACGGCACTCGAATACTTTGCAATTCGTAACAGCACCAGCGTGTTCGACCTGACGCCGATGACCAAGTACCGCATTACCGGTCCCGACAGCCTGGACTTCATTGACAGGCTGGTGACGCGGGACATGCGCAAGATCAAGCCGGGCCGCGTTGCTTATGCGGTGTGGTGCGACGACGATGGACAGGCTATCGACGACGGAACGATTTTCCATCTGCGGGAGGGCGAGTACCGGCTGTGCGCGCAGGAAAGGCATATGTCCTGGTTGACTGCCGCGGCCATCGGCATGGAAGTCAGCATCGTCGACGAGACGCATGATATCGCGGGACTGGCTTTGCAGGGTCCGACCTCTTACAGCGTCTTGAAAGATCTCGGGCTCGACGGTATCGAGAACCTGAAACCGTTCGGCCTCGACAATTTCGATTTCGCAGGCACTGAGCTGATGGTGTCGCGAACCGGCTATACAGGGGACCTCGGCTATGAGTTGTGGATCTCTCCCGATAAAGCCGAAGCTTTGTGGGACGCGCTGTTCGAAGCCGGAAAGTTTCACGGCATCAGGGCGATAGGCACGGAGGCGCTCGAACAGGCGCGCATCGAAGCTGGCTACATTGCCGCCTACATCGATTTCCTCCCCGCGCATGTGACGGTCAGGTCGGGCCGGTCGCGATCACCGCTGGAGCTGGGGCTCGAATGGCTCGTCGATTTCAAGAAAACCAACTTCAACGGGCGTCGTGCGCTGGCCGAAGAAAAGCGGCGGGGTTCCACCTGGCGCCTGGTCAAGCTCGACATCGAAGGCAATAAACCGGCGCATCACTCTTATATATACGCCAGTGGCGGAAGGCGCAGCAAGGAAATCGGTTTCATAACGTCGGCAACCTGGTCCCCGGTTTGCAAGCAAAATATCGCCATCGGGACGGTGCGCACGCCACACGGAAAGGTGGGCGACAAACTGTTCGTCGAAATCTATTACCAGCGCGAAATGCATTGGTCGCGGGTTATGGCCGAAGCGACAGTTGTCGACAAACCGTTCTGGGATCCGCAGCGACGACGCGCCACGCCACCGGGACCTTACTAGCCCGGACTCTTCATGAATGAAGCACGCGCTCGACCCGCTTCTTCGCCCTAAATCTGTCGCGGTGGTAGGCGCATCGGCGCGCGAGGATTCCCTCGGCGAGTGGTCGCTAATCAATCTGCAACGTGGCGGGTTTCCCGGAGCCATATACACGGTTAACCCGGCTTACGCGGAGCTGCGCGGTCTTCGCTGTTACAAGGAACTGGCCGATTTGCCCGAAACGCCGGAACTGGTTGTTTTCGCGGTCGGTGATCCGAATATCGAGGCGGCGCTCGATTCTGCCATTGCACTCTCCGTACCGGCCGCGGTCATCATGTCGACTTTATATCTCGATGATGACGACGAGCCGCCACTTCGCGAACGCATTAGCAAAAAAATCGATGATGCCGGCATGCTCGTCTGCGGCGCCAATGGCATGGGTTTTTATAATTTCGGGGATCGGGTCTGGGCAACCGGCTTCGACAGCTGCATGCACCCGGGCCGTGGGAATGTCGCCTTGATCAGCCACTCCGGCGCGGGCATGTGTGGCATCGTCGATTGCGAGGCACGCCTGCGCTTCAACCTGGCCGTGTCTACCGGCAATGAACTCTCCGTGACCATGGATCAGTACATCGATTTTGCGCTCGAGTTGCCGGAAACCAGGGCCATCGGCCTGTTCATCGAAACCGCGCGCAAGCCGCAGGGATTCCGGGCTGCACTCGAGAAAGCACAGCACAAACAAATACCCATCGTCGCGATCAAGGTCGGGCGTACCAGGAAGTCGGCCGACCTGGCAGTTTCGCATTCGGGGAGCATGGCGGGCGACGATGCGACGTACGACGCGTTGTTCGACCGCTATGGCGTACACAGGGTGATGGACATGGACGAACTGGCGACGGCCCTGATCCTGTTCGCGGAGCTGAACCCGGTCGGCGATGGAGGGCTCGTCGCTCTGCACGACTCGGGCGGTGAGCGGCAGCTGATGATAGACCTGGCCGACGAAGTGGGTGTGCCATTGACGGAGCTTGCCAGCGACACGGTTCGCGCGCTGCAGAAAATACTGGATCCGGAGTTGCCGGTCGTAAATCCCCTGGATGGATGGAGCCGTGGCGGCGAGACGGCGCAGAAGACGATGGCAGACTGCCTGTCGATCATGCTGCAGGATCCCGGCGCAGCGATCGGGGGCGTCATTCACGATCGTGCACCGGACGGCTACATCTATCCGAACTATGTCGTAAGAATGAAGCGTGCGCACGCAGAGACGGGCAAACCGGTCGCACTGGTTGCCTCGCGTCAGGGAACCGGCAGCGACCCGCTGGTTGTCGAAACGACGCATGCGGGATTGCCGGTCGTGGATGGCGTCGTTACGTTTCTTAAAGGTATTCGCGGCCTGATGAAGTACCGTGATTTCCTCAAGCGCCCGGCGATGACGCCGCCCGAGGTAACCGGATCCGCAGTCGGCAAATGGAGCGAACGCCTGTCGAGAGTTTCTTCACTTGACGAGTCCGAATCGCTCGACCTCTTGCGGGACTTCGGCATCACGGCAAATGCGACCGTTATTGCGCAAGACGAGGACCAGTTGCGAGAGGCGGCGGACAGGGTCGGGTTTCCACTGGTGCTGAAAACCGCGATGCCGGGCATCGCGCATAAATCCGAGCATCGCGGCGTTTATCTGGCTCTCGGCGACATGCGCGAGACGATCGACGCTTACAAGGATCTCAGCGAGCGGCTGGGATCGCGGGTCGCGGTGGCACCCATGGTGGATGACGGCGTCGACATGATTCTCGGCGCGCGAAGCGATCCCCAGTTCGGGCCGGTCGTCATGCTTGGATTTGGTGGTGTGCTTGCCGAAGTAATCGCCGACGTCGTCTTTGCGCTGCCGCCCTTCGATGCGCAGTATGTACGCTGCCGGCTGGATGATCTCGATCTGCAGCCACTGCTCCACGGGATCCGCGGCAGTCCCGCGGCCAATATCGACGCATTCTGCGCCACGGCGGCGAGATTTTCGGTGATGATAGACGCCTTACGCCGGGAATTGCAGGAAGTCGACGTCAATCCGGTGATTGTCGGCAGCAGGCAGTGCGTCGCGGTCGATGCGCTGATCGTTAGCCGCCATCAATAGATAAGGGGTGCTCGCGCCAATGAAGACCGTTTATTCCGACGATCATAATTTGCATAGCGGCCTGCTCGATCCGCGCGGCGATGCATGGGGTCCGAGCGCGGAGTGTCCGGATCGTGCGAACAATGTCATGCGAGCCATTCGGGACCAGGATTTCGGTCCGCTGATCGAGCCGCGGGTCTTTGAGGAATCCAGGCTCACCAGGATTCATGCTCCGGACTACGTGCAATTTCTGCAAGACGTGTGGCAGGAATGGCTCGACTCCGACGAAAAGGGTTCCAATGCAAGACCGGAAACATTCGTCGCTCCCGGCATGCGCCACGCCGATACCAGGTGCGTAGCCGGGAAACTCGGCCGCTACTCTTTTGATACGACCACGCCGTTCGTGGAAGGCAGCTGGCAGGCGATTCGTACTTCGGCGAATATCGCGCTGACCGCCGCCGATCTGCTCGAGAGCGGAGAAAAGCATGCTTTCGCGCTTTGCCGGCCGCCAGGGCACCACGCCACCGAAAATTATTGCGGCGGCTACTGTTATCTGAACAATACCGCGCTCGCCACGCAGTCACTGCTCGACGGCGGTGCCGGCAAGCTGGCTGTGCTGGATGTCGATTACCACCACGGCAATGGTACGCAAACCATTTTTTATGAACGCAACGATGTGCTGACGATTTCCCTGCATGCGGATCCCGCCCTCGAATATCCGTTTTTTGCCGGATATGCCGACGAAGCGGGCGCCGGCGCCGGGCATGGCTTCAACATCAATTACCCGCTGCCTTTCGGCACCGACTGGGACAAATATGAGGCCGCGCTTGCCGACGCGCTGGGACAGGTTCGCCGGCTCGAACCCGATGCGCTCGTCGTGGCCCTCGGCCTGGACACCTTTATCGGCGATCCGACGACCCATTTCGCCATCAAAACGGAGGATTTCAGGCGCATGGGACAGCGGATCGGGGCGCTCGGCCTGCCGACGCTGGTCGTTCTGGAGGGTGGTTATTCCGTGGAGCACATCGGCGAGAACACGGTGAAATTTCTGACCGGACTCGCCGCGGACTGATCAGGATTTATTAGCGAAGGCGCGCTTGCTGCTTCTCCGCTCACGATACGAAACGGGTTTGTATTTCTGCAACCAGTCAATGAGGTAATCCGACGGAACGGGTTTGCTCAGATAATAGCCCTGTGCCTGTTCGCAGCCGATGCTGCTCAGGTAACGCAAAGTTTCCTCATCTTCCACGCCCTCGGCGCAGACCTCGAGCCCCATGTTGTGCGCCAGATCGATGGTCGAGCGGACGATAGCCTCGTTCTGATTCTCCTCGAGAATATTGCTGACGAACGACCTGTCGATCTTCAGTTCGTGTAACGGAATATTGCGCAACTGTGCCAGCGAGGAATGGCCGGTGCCGAAGTCGTCGATCGAGATCTTCACGCCAATATCCCGCAGGCACTCGAGCACGTTGACCGCGTGATTGACATCCTGCATGACGGAATTCTCTGTGATCTCGAGAGTAAGTCGCTGCGCCTCGATGATTTGCTCCTTGAGAATCTGCAGCACGAAATAGGGCAGGTATTCATCCTGCAAATCTCTGGCGGACAGATTGACGGCTATGCCGAGCACGTAGCCCTGATCTTGCCACTCACGACAATATTTGACAGCGCGCTCCAACACGTAGCGCGTCAGATGGAGGATCGTGCCTGCCTGCTCCGCCGCGGAAATGAATTCGTCGGGGGCGAGGTAGCCTAATTCCGGATGCCGCCAGCGAACCAGCGCCTCGGCGCCGCACGGGGTGCCGTCCGGCAAGGAGATCTTCGGCTGGAAGTGCAGCTGGATTTCCTCGCGCTGCAGGGCGCTCAGGAGATCGTTGACGATTCGCAGCTGGCGCACGTAGTGATCCTGCCGGCCGGTCTCGTAAACCCTGACGCGCTCCTGGCGCGTTTCGGCCTCGCTGCGGGCGATCGATGCATTACGCACGAGGTCCGCCGCTTGCTTGCCGTGTTGCGGGTATTCGGATATGCCGATTGCCGACTGCAGCGTAATGTTGATGCGGCCCAGCCTGACGCCTGCACCGAGGATACCCTCGATCCTGTCAGCATAGGTCAGAGCATTCTCCAGCGTGTTGTCCGGCAGGACCAGGACGAATTCGTTGGCGCCGACATGACCGAGAATATCGTTGGCATCGAGATTGACCTTGAGCTGATGAGCGGCCAGCTTGATGAGTTCATCGCCGGCGCTGTGCCCGAGTGTCGACGTGATGGCTGCCACCCGCGTCAGCCGAACCGACAGGATCGCGACGGTCGTCTCTGCCTCCTCGGCACGGTCGATCGCCTTGGTCAGACTTTGCACGATTTTTTCGCGATTGGGCAGGCCCGTCAGGGAGTCTTGCAGTGCCTGTTGCGAGATGCGCTCTTCGCGCTCGGAGATCGCGGTGCGCATCGCATTGAAACTTGTCGCCAGCTCTCCGATTTCGTCATCCGAGCGCACCTCCACCGAGGAATCGTAGTCCCCCGAAATCAGTTGCCGCGTGGCGCTCGCCAGGTCGCGAAGCGGTCTGGCGATGGTTCCGGACACGTAAATGCCGGTCAGGGTGACGAGAATCAGCAGGGCTCCCGAAAACAGTATCAGGCCGCGTTTCGCATCCTCATACGGCAACATTGCATCCTGCATCGATCGCTGCAAAACGACCAGCAAATCCTGCACATCGTCCGCAAATGGCGCGCTCAATGTCAGGCGATCGACGCCGTCGTCCTCGATGAGATAAACCGAGTTGGAAAAAACCTCGGGAACTGCCGGGGAATTCTTTGAACTCGTGCTTTCAGCGTCATCAAATGACGTCGCAACTGCACGCGGCAGATTGCGGTCGAAGGCAATGATGGAAACATCGAGATCGGTGAGCTTACTGATCCTGTCGACCACCGCCTGGTCAATTCGATAACCGAGTACGATCCAGCCGACCGGCACCGGTGCGCGCAATGTCTCTGCGATCGTATGGTAGGTCACGTCGTTCATCGTCAGAATGGATTGCACGCTGGTCCGCTCGTTGGACGGGTCGATCAGGCGAACGCGATCGGATTTGCGCAGCCTGCGGATGCTCTCCGAGCTGGCGATATTCACGCCCTCGAGATCCAGGAAAATAGCGATATCTGCCCTGACGCGCTGACGGTGATTGACGAGGATTGAGCGGAGCGTTTCCGTATCGCGGGTCGCGGCGGCCTGTTTCAGCCCGAAGTCGGCGGCAAGGACCTGTGCACTCGAGCGTAAACGCTCGCTGCGATCCTCGCGGAATTCGTTGATGACCGTACCGCCGACAACCAGGGAGTCATGGGCACGGCGGTAAACGTCTTCCCGGACCGTCTGCATGACTGCAAAAATCGTGACGACCTGCGCCACCGCGAGTGGCACGATTGTCAGCAGGAAAAGCTTGCTGCGAAATGTGGTCCTGAGATTCATATTGCCTGGTCCGCAGGCTTCGGGAACAAAGCATTGCGCGGCGAAACGCTGCCTGCCACGCCGTTCCCGGCCGTCGGGATACCGCAAAAATCCGTCAAAATCAGAATATTAGGAGCAATCCGGCAAATAGAGTGTGCGGCAGTTCACGGTTGCCGGTACGGGCCACCCCGTACACTTGAAAAAGGAACTCAGCCGGTTGCGCCAACATGCAAAACTTGGAAATTCTTCGCGTCGCACGGCGCTGGCAAACAGGGATTTTGCTCACCCTGATTCTCGCCGGCACTGCATCGTTTGCCGCCGAAATCGAGGTCACCGTGCTCGACCGACATGGCCAGCCTGTGCCGGATGTCGCAGTCTATATCCAGTCGGATCATCGAGGGCATCTGCCGACCCCCGCAAAACCAGCGGTGATGCACCAGCTCGATTCCCGCTTCGACCCGGACCTGCTCATCGTACAGACGGGAACCCGGGTCCAGTTTCCGAACAATGACAGAGTCGCGCACCACGTATATTCGTTTTCCAAGCCCAACAACTTTGTCCTACCCATGTTCAAAGGAAACATGAAGCCACAGGTCGCGTTCGAGTATCCCGGCGTAGTCACGGTGGGCTGCAATCTCCACGACCACATGATCAGTTACATCCTCGTCGTCGACAGCCAGGCGTTCGGCAAGACCGGCCGTGATGGAAAAGTGCAACTGGAAGCCGATAATCCGGGCGGTTTGACCGTCAATATCTGGAACCCGCGACTGCAACTCGATGGCGAGGTTTTGTCGCAAACCGTTACGGCAGGACGCTCCGCCCAATTAACATTCTTGCTCACACAGGAATTGCGTGTACATCGCGGTATCGAAACGCAGTCGTTTTCATGGAGAGAAAACTGAACTTGATGGCGTCGCACTGTCTCCCGAATGCGACAAAATGTTTGCAGCGCTTGTGGATGCCAGTGCTGCGTTTTAGTATTCCTCGCAAACAACAAACTCCAAATTCAATGCGAAATTGCCGGCAGAAATCTCTGTTTATTGCAGCACTGCTGCTGCTCGTTGCTCGCACCGCAGCGGCCGACGATGCGATCACCGCAATTACCAACAGCAGCCTGACGCCTGCATATCTTTTGGAAATGCCGGACTCCGTCAGCGATGTCCTGATCGCCGATGCCGCCACCGCGAGCATGCTGCGGTTCGTCCGTTCCGGCGACAAGATCGTGGAAAAGGATCGGCGCTACATGTCGATCGGGCTTAACGGGACCGGGAAACAACGCGCCTGGGACCGTAAGACACCGCTGGGCGTTTATTTCGTTACGGAAAAAATCGATACCAGGAACCTGAATGAAAAATATGGCGTTGCAGCCTATGCGCTCGATTATCCGAATGCATGGGACCGGCAGAAGAAAAGAACGGGCAGCGGAATATGGTTGCACGGCGTCGACCGGAATAGTCCGAGGAGGCCGCCGCGTGACACCGATGGTTGTCTGGCCCTGCCGAATGAGGAAATCACGCTACTCGAAGACGTAATCGAGCCTCATGTTACGCCGGTAATCGTTGCTCGCGATGTCACATGGACAACGCCGGACGAGATCAGCAAGACGCGGGCGGAGTTTCGCACCGCCCTTGATATATGGAAGAAGAGCCTGGCGCACGGCGACCTCGATACCTACCTGTCGCTCTATGCGACTGACTTCAGGTTCCACGATATGAACAGGGACGAATGGATCACCTATCGGATCGGCATGTTCGATTCGCTGCGGCTGCACGCCGTAATGATCGATGACGTGATGCTCCTGGCCGACCCGGAAGAATCAGACCTGTTCATCAGCCGCTTCACACAGGTCCTGGTAACGGACGCCGGCCCGATTGAATCGAAGAAACGCCTCTACTGGCGGCGTAACAGCGGCAAGCGCTGGGAAATCGTCTCGGAAGACTCCGGGCAGTAAAAAGGGACCGTTTGCGTTACCTGATCGATTCGCGCGCAATCAGTTCGTCGATCAACTCCATCAGCGAGGGATAACCACCGGCCTCAGCGGCACCGGTTCGGTACTTGCCGTTTACGACGATGGTAGGGACACTGGTGATGCTGTAGCGCCTGGCCAGGTCCTGTGCAACTCGCAGCTTCTGCGCGACTTCGAACGAGCCCCAGGTATTGGCGAAGTCTTCCGCGCTGACACCGTGGCGCTCGAAGACAGCCTGGATCGCGGATTCAGACGCCATACGGTTGCCGCGGCGATGATACTCGGCAAAGACTGCTGCACGAAACTGGTCCGGCTCGGCAATCTTGCCGTTTTTCACCAGTACTTCTTCGGTGTAATAGAGTTGCGCATGCAGCTTGACCAGCGGATTCCACACGGCGGGAATGCGCACGAATCGCACGTTCGCCGGCTTCTTTTCCAGCCAGCGGTTGACGTAGGTCTCGAAGTCGTAGCAGTGATTGCAGCCGTACCAGAAAATTTCCGCGACCTCGACTTTGTCGGCGCCACCAACGGTGGGCTGGGTCGGAACCATCCGGGTAAAGTGAGTGCCTTCCTCGAATTTCCATTGCTGCGATGCGGCGGGAATATCTGCCTGGGCCAGTATCAGCGGCCTTTCTTCAACTTCTTCCGCCGCGTCCTCGGCGGCGGATTCCTGGCCCATTTCAGGCGGCT
>JABAOH010055955.1_pt1 | contig 14520 bp, 14 predicted proteins | sample 7062181 | NCBI WGS metagenome assembly JABAOH01 (sample SAMN14538630, study PRJNA623070) | marine sediment metagenome | biome: marine biome [ENVO:00000428]; feature: marine pelagic biome [ENVO:01000023]; material: deep marine sediment [ENVO:00002113]; isolation source: pool of 5 deep marine... | reverse complement strand
CATGTCCAGGGATATGAAGGGCCGACAGAAAAAGATCTTCGTATTCAACACGGTCGAGCTAGAGCGATGTTACATTTTATCCAGGATGTCGTGCCTCACGTGACTCGTTATCTGGATATCGGCAGTTCCTCCGGCGCTTTGTTGGCTACGTTCGCAAAAGCCTACCAATGTGATTGCATAGGCGTTGAACCAGGAGATGCATATCGCTCTTATACGAGGGACAAGGGGTTGAGTGTCTTCTCGAACTTGGGGGCTCTTGAGGAGATTCATCATCAAGCCTTCGATTTTATCTCCATGTCGCACGTTCTCGAGCACCTGCCTGATCCACTGAGCTACCTTCGTCGCCTGCGCCAAAAATGGCTCACTCCCCAGGGCTTTCTGCTGTTAGAAGTTCCTAGCCTATTCGGTCATCAGTCCTTAGAGGTTTCACATCTCACCGCCTTCACGGCATCGACTCTGAAGGAAATGCTACGCCAGGCGGGATTTGAGATTCTAAGAACACGTCACCATGGCCGACCTCGTTCACGACTGATACCGCTATACCTCACAGTCCTTGCACGTGCTAGTAGGGATCCCGTATCCAATGCGATTCGATCTAGTAGCCTGGGTGTGCGTTGGGGTCGGAGATTGGGCTCACTGTGGCGGCGCCTGACAACCGTTCTAGTACCTGGGTGGGCGTGGCTTCCATGGCCTGAAATGGAGGAAGAACAGAAAGCGTTTTATTCCAAGTAGAGGGACACTTTTGAATCTCTCATGGATGCTTTCCGGTTTCGATGAAGGAGCGTAGAGTGTTGGAGATTTATATCAATATCTACCCGAGCATGGGATGCTGAAGAATGCGTTTCCTGATAAGCGGATTGGGATCGATCGGGCGCCGACACCTGCGGAATTTAATCACTCTCGGGCAGAAGGATATCGTCCTTCACCGATCAGGAAAGAGTACCTTGCCCTTGGAGGAGCTGGAAGGGTTCCCGGTTGAACAAGATCTTTTAGAAGCGCTTGTGAACCAGCGCCCAGATGCGGTCATCGTGTCGAACCCGACGGCCCACCACCTTGAAGTTGCGATTCCTGCCGCAAAGGCGGGTTGCAGTATTCTGTTGGAAAAACCGGTTTCAAACTCACTCGACAGAGTTGAAGAGTTCCGCTCGGCGCTGGTAGAAGGTGGGGGACAAGTTTTGGTGGGCTTCCAGTTTCGTTTCCATCCCGGTCTGCGACGGATTAGGAGCTTATTGGAGGCGGGCGCGATCGGTCGGCCGTTGTCCGCCCGGGTACAGTGGGGCGAGTATCTCCCTGCATGGCATCCTTGGGAGGACTACCAACTTTCCTACAGCGCCCGCTCGGATTTAGGTGGAGGCGTCTTGCTGACCCTGTGCCACCCATTCGATTATCTGCGCTGGCTTTTTGGAGAGGTCGAATCAGTATTCGCGACGATAGACACCATAGGGGATCTTGATATCGAGGTTGAAGATACAGCCGATGTATTAATGCGTTTCGAGGCCGGGATGATGGGAAACGTACACGTGGATTATAACCAGCGTCCTCCTAGTCATTGGCTCGAGATTGTTGGAACGCATGGGACGATTGGTTGGGATAACGCCACCGGAGAAGTCAGATGGTGGACGTCAAAAGACAAGAACTGGAAATCTTTCTCGCCGCCGGAGGCGTTTGAACGCAACACGATGTTTCACGACGAAATGCAACATTTTCTCACCGTCGTACAAGGCGACGCCTTGCCAGTCTGTGCTTTGGATGATGGTGTCCAAGCATTGAGGATCGTCCTGGCCGCAAAAGAATCTGCCAGGCAAACGAAAAAGATTGAGTTGGCCAATCTCGGAACGGGATCGTGAACCGTGGAAACAAGGAGAACACCCCTGAATGTTATAATTCCCGGGCCATGGGGACGTCTATTCAGCATCGCTCCTTCGACGACCTTCTGGCTTTATTTCACTCCTTTGGGGCGTAAAAGCATTTGCCGTTTGGAGGACAAGGAATCATGACCTTGGTCGTAAGTTCGGGTCGTCAGAGTTTGCGGCGCTTTACCACTTGGATGCCACTCATACTGATTGCCGTTCTGGGACTTGTGTTGGTCCTTCTATACACGCGCTTCGGTGCGGGTGTGGGAGGGGATGCTGTGCGCTATGTTGTAGGGGCGGAAAATCTTCTCCTCGGTAACGGCTATAGCTACAAATCCGGAGGGGGTGAAATCGTCCCCATTACTGCCTTCCCCCCATTTTTTCCGATGGTGCTCGCAGGACTAGGTCTCACCGGTGTGGATCTCTTCGAGTTGGCAAGACTCTTAAATGCGCTGTTATTTGCTTTGACGCTTTTCCTATGTGGGTACATGCTCTATCGCCATACGCGATCAATATGGGCTTCGATCATTGCGTGTTTGATGATTTTGACGCCCTACACATTGGTACAGATTTTTGGATGGGCCATGGCCGAGGCACTGTACATCTTCATGATGCTTTTGACCATCCTCGGGATGGCCGTGTACCTTGACAGAGAAAATCCTTGGATACTTGTAGGGACAGCCATTTTATCGGGGTTAGCTTCCTTGACGCGCTATGTCGGGTTGGGATTGGTGGGGGCAGGCGCTCTATCGATTCTCGTCTTGAGCAAAGCGGAATGGAGACGACGTCTTGTTCATGTGATCCTTTTCTCGGTCTTGGGCATCACACCGATTGTCATCTGGTTTGGGAGGAACGCACGTGTTGCTGGAACCCTGGCAAATCGATCCTTGATCTTCCATCCGATGCGAGGGGATTTGTTGCGTCAGTACGCAGAAGAAATTGCATCTTGGTTGGTCCCTGTGCAGTTTGACTTACCTCGTATTCGTTATCGCTTACTCCTTTCCATTGGGATCTTCATTCTTGGCGCTCTTCTTGTACTTATTCCCAGGATTAGGTCTAAGAATTGGAAAAATGCCTCGCCGAGCGGTTCTTATTTGGACTTGCCCTGGATCTTGTTGATTAATATCTTCAGCTATCTTATGGTTTTAGTCTTGAATTCGATGTTTCTTGACGCCGGAACCACACCGGGAGCCGTTTCTCGCTATCTCGCGCCGGTCTTCATTATGATCGTTATGCTGTTCGCCTCTTGGGTGAGTCGTCTCCTCGAGGGGACAAAGTTGGTCTCGTTATCGCGCATAGGCATTGCTACCCTCAGCGTGGCCCTGATCCTGTTATACGCTCAAAGGACCGCGAAACTCATCCTTGATCCTGAGCTTACCTTAGGATATGTCACGGCTAAGATGTTTTGGACAGAAGAGATTCAAGCACTGCAGGCTATTGAACCCACACAGACTATCATCACGAACAATACCGAACTGGCATACATACTCTCGGGCCGGACGGCGTATATGATACCCGTTAGTTTCAATCCCAATAATCTCGAAGAAAGGGAGGATTTCCCAGAACAGATTTCGATCGCACGTGAGCGGCTGTCCGAGGACGGGGTGCTGATTATTTTTGGTTACGGGGAATTGGATGACAACGCAAGAAAAGTTGTGGAGCAGCTTGATGTTGTGCCGGTACAAATTCTTAATATGGTCAAGCTTTATACGCTGCCTTGAGGACTGGTGAGGGTCAATTCCTTTCCCGTGCCATGGTCTGGAGGGATGGGTAAAGGTCTTCTCTCGAGTCTGGACCACTGGAATTCTAGGATCCTATTGGCAAGATATCGGAGATGAACGTCGCTGCAGGCGACGGATCGTTGGACGACAGAAGATGCCTGAATTACCCACGATGTTTGATCTGACCGGAAGGGTGGCCGTTGTGACAGGATCGGCCGGCTTACTCGGTTCCGAGTTTTGCCGAACGCTGGCGGAAGCTGGTGCCAGTGTCGTGCTCGCGGACCTCGACAGTGAGGGAAATGGGCACTTGGCGCAAGCGATGTCGAAGGACGGCTATGATGTCCATGCAGTGACAGTCGACGTAAGCGAGCCCAAGTCTGTCACGGCCATGGTAAAGGAGGCGTTGGAGCGCTTCGACACGTTGGATATCCTTGTGAACAGCGCTGCGCTCGATCCCAAATTCGACATGGATCATCAGGGTGAGCACGCGAGTACGTTTGAAGATTATCCGGTGGATACATGGAATGAGGCTTTGAAGGTCAATCTTACTGGCCTGTTCCTTACCACACAGGCTGTCGTACGACCCATGCTCGCACAAGGTGGCGGTGTGATCGTCAATATCTGCTCGATCTATGGTCTGGTTTCTCCAGATCAACGCATCTATCAGCGGCCCGGAAAGCCAGTCGAGTTCAAACCCGTCTACTACACTGTCACCAAAGCCGGGGTGCTGGGTCTGACTCGCTACCTGGCGGGATACTATGCAGGGAAGAACATTCGTGTGAATGCTTTAACGCCGGGAGGGGTTTTCAATGAGCACGACGAGCTGTTTGTGGAGCAATATGCCGCCCGTACGATGCTCGGTAGGATGGCAGACCGTTCTGAGTTGAACGCCGCCTTGCTTTTCCTTGCTTCGGATGCTTCGTCTTACATGACCGGTGCCAACCTGGTAGTGGATGGAGGGTGGACGGCGTGGTAACACGACCAGAAGTGTTGGCGATTATCCCGGCACGTGCCGGATCGAAATCGATCCCGCGCAAGAATATTCGCCTATTCGCTGGTCACCCGCTTTTAGCATATAGCGTGGCGGCCGGGTTACAGGCTGAAGCGGTCACGCGAGTGATCGTCTCTACTGACGATGAGGAATTCGCTGAGGTTGCGCGCGATTATGGCGCCGAGACGCCTTTTTTACGTCCTTCCGAACTAGCAACCGATGACACCCCGGATTTGCCGGTATTCGTGCATGCCCTCCAGTGGTTGAAAGAGCAGGAGAATTATGAACCCGAGATGGTGGTCCAATTGAGGCCTACCTCCCCAGTTCGCCCGCCGGATTGTGTCGATCGCGCAATTGAGATTCTACGCGCACGACCTGAAGTGGATTCCGTTCGAGGCGTGGTTCCGAGTGGACAGAACCCTTACAAAATGTGGCGCGTCAACCATGAGGGACGTATGGAGCCTTTGCTCCTTGATGATCTTGAGGAGCCATTCAATATGCCGAGGCAAAAGCTGCCTGCAACCTATTGGCAGACTGGCCACATCGATGTCATTCGGACGAGCGTGCTGCTTGATAAGGGATCCATGAGCGGTGATGTCATCATGCCGCTGATTCTCGATGCGAGGTACACAGTCGACATCGACACGCTTCGGGATTGGAGGCGTGCGGAATGGCTCCTGCTGAACGGCGATCTGGATGCCGTGTTCCCTGGTCGCAAGCCGAGAACGCTACCGGAAAAGGTTGCCCTTGTCGTCCTGGATTTTGACGGGGTGATGACGGACAACCTCGTTTGGGTGGATGCGGAGGGTCGTGAGTGGGTGGTTGCAAATCGCAGCGACGGCTGGGGGCTCGCCAGGTTGCAGGAGCGTGGCATCGAGGTGGTAGTACTGTCAACGGAGAAGAACCCAGTCGTAGCGGCGCGCTGTAGGAAACTAGGCATACCGGTGGTACATGGTCTTGAGGATAAAGGTGTTGCCTTAGAAAAGCTCTTGAGCGATCGAAAAATCGATCCTGCACGCGTAATCTTCCTGGGCAACGACGTCAACGATGTGCCGTGTTTCCCATTGGTGGCCTGTGCGATTGTGGTTGCCGATGCTCATCCACAAGCGCGTGCCAGGGCCGATCTAATTCTCACCAAGAAGGGCGGGCGTGGGGCTGTACGTGAGTTATGCGATCTACTATTAAAACAAATGGATGAGGAAAGCGAATATGCCTAAGGAAATACAGGTTGGAGACCAATGGATTGGAGAAGGCCGGCCTACATATATTGTTGCGGAGATCGGCATCAATCACAACGGTGATCTGGAGCTTGCTAAAATTTTGATCGATTCCGCTATTGATGCTGGAGTCGATGCGGTCAAATTTCAAAAGCGAACACCAGAGTTGTGCGTGCCTCAAGAGCAGCAAAACCAGATGCGTAGTACCCCTTGGGGTTACATATCCTATCTGGACTATCGGCATCGTGTGGAGTTCGGTGAGGAAGAGTACCGACACATTGATGAATATTGTCGAGAGAAGGGCATCACCTGGTTTGCCTCTGCATGGGATGAACCCTCGGTCGAGTTTTTGGAGACTTATGAGCCGGTTTGTTACAAGATCCCCTCTGCCTCCTTGACGGATCATGCTCTCTTGAAGCGCGTGCGTAATACAGGACGCCCTGTCATCTTGTCGACCGGCATGTCGACGATGGAGCAAATTAGCGCCGCAGTTGAGATCTTGGGTGTGGAGAACTTGCTCATCACACACTCTACCAGTGCTTATCCTTGTGATCCAAATGAGCTAAACCTGAAAATGATCGCGACGTTGCGGGAGAGCTTTCCATGCCCCATCGGTTATTCAGGGCACGAAGTAGGCTTGGTGCCTTCCGTAGTGGCCGTAGCTCTGGGAGCTTGTTTGGTCGAACGTCACATCACCTTAGATCGCGCCCTGTGGGGAACGGATCAGGCAGCCTCAGTGGAGCCGGGAGGCTTCCGGCGTTTGGTCAAGTACATCCGGGTCACGGAGGAGGCACTAGGGGATGGCGTCAAGCAGGTTTACGAATCCGAGCAGGGGTCTTTACGCAGGTTGAGGCGTGTCGGGGGATAGATGATCACACCCGTCCGCTGGATGCGCACAGCTGAGTTTCTCACACGTTGTTGGTTGGAATCCCATCGTCATGGCCCGAAACTCCGTGCTATAGAGCGTGTGGTGGCGGAGAACGAGCCACAACCACAGGTTGGAGATCGGCCCGTCCTCATCTTCAACGCTTCCACACGAACATGGGGCTTAAGCCAGAACGCAGCGTACAGCCTGCTACTTTCGTGGGGATTACGTTTGGCTGGTGTGCCTGTGCGCCATTTCGTTTGCATGGCGGGGATGGAACAATGCACATTGGGGACGAAACGCACCCGCCTAAAAGCTCCGCCACCGTGTGGGTGGTGCACGCGCCTCAGTCGGCAACTGTACCCTGAAGGAATCAGATGGGAACTTGAAACTCCCAAAGACGGCTGGCAATCCTTTCCCACTTTAAATGAACACCAGTCATTCGAATCGCTTCGTCAAGTAGAAGTCGACGGTTTAAAGCTTGGTGAGTTGTGCTTTCCTTCTCTGTCCTGGGCGCTGCGACGTATCAACATACCTGATACCCAGGAGGTTAGGTCGCTCTACAAAAAATACCTTCGAGCGGCGATGCATATCGCGCGCGCCTTCGAAAGTTTGCTTGAGCGTTCACCACCTCAAGCTGTGGTGGTTTTCAATGGAGTCACTTTTCCGGAAGCGGTCGCTCGTCAGGTAGTGCTTCGTAGGGGGATCCCTGTCATTACCCATGAGGTTGGCGTTCAGCCTTTTTCAGCATTTTTCACGCACGGGGAGGCCACGGCATATCCTATCGATATTGCGGAAGAATTCTCGCTTGCGTCCGGTGAAGAAGTGCTGCTCGACGAGTACCTCTCCCAACGATTTCAAGGGGATTTTTCCATGGCCGGTGTTCGTTTCTGGCCTGAAATGCACGGTCTGGATGGGGCCACGCTCGCGAAGATGGCTCGCTTTGAACAAACCATTGCAGTTTTCACCAACGTCATCTTCGACACCAGTCAGGTTCACTCCAACGAGGTGTTTCCTGATATGTTCGATTGGTTGGGTCGGGTGGTGGATTACGCAAGCCGACACCCTGAGACGTTATTTGTTATCCGCGCCCACCCCGATGAATTGCGTCCTGGAAAGGAAGCACAAGAGACGGTCGAGAATTTTCTACGTGAAGACGGTGCATTGGAGCGTGCGAACATTAATTTCGTCCCGTCTAGGAAGTTCATCAGCTCCTACGATTTGATCCGTCGGTCGAAACTTGTGTTTGTTTACAATTCCTCCATCGGATTAGAGGGCACACTTCTCAATCGCGTCGTGCTTTGCGGTGGCGCTTCGAGGTATTCGCGCTATCCCACGGTCTACTTTCCACAGGAGGTTGAAGAGTACTTCCGTCTGGCAGATTCATTCCTGACACAAGATGATCCAAGGCCGCCCCAAGCTTTTATCGCTGAGGCCAGGAAATTTTCCTACATTCAACATTTCATGTCTTCGTTGGATTTCTCACCGTTTCTACGAGCCCATCCGAAATTTCCTGGATACGTCGAACTAGCGGATTTCAATCCGTTGGATCTGCATCCCGATCGATGTCTGGAAATCAAGATTGTCAGGGACGGAATCCTGGGGAATAAGGAGATGTTTTACGATCGCAACGACGTGAGCAAGCGTCACCGTGCTGGAAGTGAAGAGAGTATCTCGTCCTAGTTGAGTGGTTATTATGAAAATCAAACCAGAAGTTTGTCGATGTAAATGGTGAGATCGGAATGCCTTCTGTTAGATCCTTCTTAAAAAAGATCACACCGAAGTTCATTTGGCGACCGGCCTCCGATCTATATTGGTTTTGGTACAACCGTGGCAGGCATCAGCTGGCCTCAGCCGTCAGTCTTCGACTTCGCGACGATGCGGGGAGATTGCGCGCATACCGCGATCGGTACAAGGGACAACGCTGCTTTGTGATCGGGAACGGTCCCAGTTTGCGGAAGACCGACCTAAACTTACTTAGGGATGAAATTACGTTTGGTGCCAATCGTTTTTATCTGTTATTCCCTGAACTGGGTTTTACGAGCACATTTCTCGTAGCTAGCAATACCTTGGTCATCGAACAATGCGCCGAGGAATTGAAGTCTTTATCGGTACCGAAGTTCGTTACCTGGCGAGCCCGCAAGTGGATGAAAGACGACCCAGAAACAATTTTCCTTGATACGGATTACACGCTTCCAGAGACGTTTTCGGGTGATGTATCGGGAAGAGTCTATGAAGGAAACACTGTAACATACGTGTCCCTTCAGCTCGCTTACCACATGGGCTTTGAGCAGGTCATCCTGATTGGAGTGGATCATCATTTCACGACAAAAGGACCGGCGAACACGGTNNTGGCAGCTTCCAGATTTGGAGGGTTCTGAGCGGGCATACAAATTGGCAAGAGAGAGCTTCGAAAGCAGCGGAAGGTTGATTCTTGATGCCACAGTTGGGGGCAAGTTGGCGATTTTTCCCAAGGTAGACTACACAAGTCTCTTCTCGGTTGAGGTTTTGAACACGTGATGATTTACAAAGCCTTTCAGAGGCATCGCATGATCTTTCTTGTGAATACGACATTTCTGCATGCAAAGTGAACAAGGTTGTTTATGGATAACGCCTCTCCGAAGTGCTCGATTGTCATTCGAGCTTATAACGAAGAAAATCACATTGGTCGTTTGCTCGCCGGCGTTCTCCAACAAACGATCAAGGATATTGAGATCATCCTCGTGGATTCAGGTTCAACGGATGCGACGATTGCGATTGCGTCTCGATATCCCGTCAAGATCGTCCATATCTCTCCAGAGGATTTCACTTTTGGTCGCTCCTTGAACCTTGGGATCAAACAAGCGGCAGCCGAATTCATCGTTATCGCTAGCGCACATGTTTATCCCGTCTATCCAGATTGGTTATCAAAGTTGCTTGCCCCATTCGATGACCCGCAGGTTGCACTCGTTTATGGCAAGCAACGAGGAAACACAACGACAAAATTTAGTGAACATCAGTTGTTTGCGAAACTATTCCCGGAGGATTCGTTATTACAACAGCGTCATCTATTCTGTAATAATGCCAATTCCGCCATTCGTCGCTCACTATGGCTCGAAAGGAAGTATGACGAGGAAATCACAGGCTTGGAGGATTTGGAGTGGGCCAATTGGGCGATTGGGCGAGGACACGTTCTCTCCTATGCCGCAGATGCCCTGGTCACACACGTCCATAACGAATCGCCTCAGCAAGTTTACAATCGTTACCGACGGGAAGCTGTAGCACTTCGAGTTATCCACCCCAAGGAGCGTTTCCATTTCGGTGATTTTATGCGCCTCTATATCTCGAACATCCTTAGTGATTGTTGGCATGCTTTCCATGAGCGCGTACTGGTAAAAGAACTGGCGAGCATCCTTCAATTTCGCTTCATGCAATTTTGGGGCACCTATCGTGGATTCTCGCTCTCAAGACCATTGACGAGTCAGATCAAACAAGTCTTCTATTATCCACGAAACCTACGCACCTCTCGAGCGTCATCACGGCGAGATGTTGAGCCCATAGATTATCAACGAGAATGAGCAGTCATGATGGCATGGGATCGCATAGGGAAGGACTCGGCTCAACGATTAATTGCTGAGGTATCCTTGAAGATTGAGGACCCTGATCATGATCGCTGAACAACGGCTCGTGGCTCTCGTTCCCATGCGACACCAGTCGGAACGTGTGCCGGGGAAGAATTACAGGTTGTTAGCAGACAAGCCACTTTATATGCATATCCTTGATACATTGCACCAGTGTTCGGAAATCGCAGAGATCGTCGTCGATACCGATAGCCCCATCATTATGCAAGGGATTTCTGAGTCTTATCCTCAAGTTCGCCTGATTGAGCGTCCGGAGCACTTACGCGCGGCTGATGTGGCCATGAACGAGGTCTTGTTTCACGACGTACATCAGATTGGCGCGCCGTTTTATCTTCAAACCCATAGCACGAATCCCTTGCTTCGAGGTGGGACCATATCGAATGCAATTGCTGCATTTTTTGACGTTTTTCCAAAATATGACTCACTGTTCTCAGTCTCAAAACAACAAGCGCGGTTCTGGGATACACAAGGAAAGCCGGTAAACCACGACCCATCAATACTGGTACGCACACAAGACCTTACCCCTTTCTATGAAGAGAATTCTTGCATCTACATCTTTGAGCAGTCCACATTTCTCGCACGCGCGAACCGGATTGGAGAGAAGCCATTCCTTTACGAAGTAGAGCGTGAAGAGGCTTGGGACATTGACGAAGAGCTCGATTTTCTGATTGCAGACTTTCTGATGCGCGAACGGTTGCGTCAAGAATAAGGATTGGAAGAATGAGCCTACGGGTTCTATTATCGGCACCTTATATGATCTATGTCTTGGATCGCATCAAACCAATCTTTGAGTCACATAGTATTGAACTTGTAGTTCCAGAAGTTGAAGAACGACTATCCGAGGGAGAGCTGCTTCAAATTGTAGGTGAGATCGACGGCGTAGTTTGCGGCGACGACGAGTTCACCGCCCGGGTTTTGAAAGCAGCCGCCCCGAAGCTAAAGATCATTTCGAAATGGGGAACGGGTATCGACTCAATCGACAAAGACACTGCGGACAAACTTGGAATAAAGGTCCGAAACACTCCTGGCGCCTTCACCGATCCCGTCGCCGACAGTGTGATGGGCTACGTATTAAGTTTTGCTCGCATGCTTCCTTGGATGGATCAGAATATGAAACGTGGTGGATGGAATAAGATCCGCGGCAGGGCGCTGAGCGAATGTGTAATAGGTGTTGTTGGGGTCGGAAGGATCGGTAAGGCGGTACTTCGGAGAGCGAAAAGCTTCGGAATGTTGTTATTAGGAAACGATATCGTCCCTATTTCACCAGATTTTTTAAAAGAAGTGGGTGTTCGCATGTTGGAGCTTTCGGAATTGCTCCCTCAGGTCGATTTCCTGAGTCTGAACTGCGATTTGAATCCAACCTCTTATCATCTTCTCGGCCGCGGAGAATTATCCCTCATGCGTCCTGAGGCTGTGGTGATTAACACATCCCGAGGATCCGTGATCGATGAAGAAGCTCTCGTTGATGCTCTCGAGCATGGACAGATCGCGGGTGCGGGTTTGGATGTTTTTGAGCATGAGCCACTCGAGATGGACAGTCCATTGCGCAAGATGGATAATGTGCTGTTGGCGCCTCACAATGCAAACAGTAGTCCTTCTTCATGGGAGCGCGTTCATAGGAACACGCTGTGTAATTTGTTCGACGGTCTCGGGCTACCGACATCGCAGATGTTCGATGACATTTAAATTGGTCACATAATCCCTCAAAATACCATCACAGCTCGGGCTTTGGGCCTTCATCACGGATAGATGGGTTTGAACAAAGGGCTGCAAAGACTACCTAGTCGAGAATGGAGTGGGCGATGAAACGAGTTGCATTAGTAACGGGTGCGGCAAGTGGAATCGGCCGGGCTACAGCGGAGGCTTTTCACACCGCTGGCTGGGACACATTCGGTATCGATGTCAAGGAGCCAGAAAGTTATTCACCTGGAATTCTGGTTCAGCAAGTGGATGCTTCCAAGGAAGAGAGCGTCGCCGAATTCTTTATCTGGCTGCGCGAGCGCCATCAGCAATTAAATGCTTTGATTAACAACGCTGCGGTACAAATATGTAAGCCGGTGATCGAAATGACCGTTGAGGAATGGGACACGGTTATGGCATCCAATCTGCGGTCGATTTTCCTGATGACGAGAGAAGCCTTTCCATTGGTTAAAGCGGCAGGAGGGGCTATCGTCAATGTAAGTTCAGTTCACGCTGTTGCGACCTCTAAAGACATCGCAGCCTACGCTGCCAGCAAGGGTGGGGTATTGGCGCTGACTAGGGCCATGGCAGTGGAGTTTGCTCAAGATGGGATTCGGGTAAACGCGATTCTTCCAGGCGCGGTGGACACACAAATGTTGAGAGATGGGTTAGATCGCGAGCATGTATCCAGCGGTTCGATTGAAGAACGATTGAAAGCGCTGGGGCAGAAAACCGTCATAGGCAGGGTCGGTGAGCCAGAGGAGATTGCCCGCGCAATCCTTTTCCTGGCAGATAATCATCAATCGGCGTTCATGACCGGTCAGGCGATCGTTGTGGATGGCGGAGCCACAGCACGCCTCAGCACTGAGTAAGTGAAATCGCGAAATCCTACGGAGGGATTGTTTTGGTGGCATTTTTGCCTCTTGCTGTATTGTTGGGTCTAATCCTGACGCTTGGGAATTTGAACCCTGAAAAGGGCTGGCGAGTTGCGATTCTACGTGCAGCCGTACTCTGGGGTACATACCTCGTCGTGCTCACCGAGCTTCTAAGCCTTGTGGAAATTGTTACTTCTCTCGGTCTGACCATTGGGTGGGTGACCCCTCTACTGGCAATCGCAGCGTTTTTCGTGATACGAATTCGTCGAGGGCACTCAATTATTCTTCCGCGTCCTATCGTGGCACAAGATTGGTTTAATCGTTTGCTCCTCATCGGCGTGCTTGTGATCATCGTGTCGACGGGGATTTTGGCGTGGTTTGCGCCGCCTCAAACCTGGGACTCTCTCAACTACCACATGCCCCGCGTGGCGCATTGGGCTCAAGAAAGAGCCGTTCGTCATTTTGTTACCGGAATTGAACCCCAAAATTACATGCCACCTGGTGCTGAATACATGATCCTTCATTTGTATGTTCTAACAGCCGGGGACCGCTTATCGAACTTTGTAGAATGGTTCGCCATGATTGGCAGTCTGATTGGAGTCTCTTGGATCTATCTACTATTGGGAGGTGAAAAAGGAAAGCAGCTAATTGCGGTCCTGTTCGCTGCAACGCTGCCGATGGGAATCGTGCAAGCCTCCAGCACAATGACGGACTATGTGGTTGCCTTTTGGATGGTTGTTGTCGCTGCCGAGAGTATAGCACTCGCCAAAGGAGAAGAAGATCGGGGCACAGTCCCGATACTGGCACTCAGCGCAGGCTTGGCGGTCTTTACGAAACCCACCGGGATTGCCTATGCCCTTCCCTTCGCAGTTTTAGTTGCCGTTATTCTCGTGCGACGATACCGTCTCCTTCACTTCTTGCGCTATACGGTGGTCGCGATTGCACTCGTTCTTATGCTCAACTTCGGACATTTCGTCCGAAATTACGCCACCTATGGCAACCCTTTNNATTATTTCGAACACCCTTCGTAATGCCAGCTTGCATGCTGGCACACCATCTCCTCATGTGAACAAAGGTATCTACCTCACCGTAGTCAAGGTGCATGAGATAATCGGGATCGATCCCAAGGATTCGCGAACAACGCATAGTCGGAAATACCGTGTCTTTCCCCCATCAACGCATGAGGACCTGACCACAAACGTTGTCCATGCTTATTTGTACCTAATAACCTTCGTCATTCTTCTTGTCAGACGGAGGAGGTATTCAAGAGACGCATTGGTCTACGGTTTAATCGTCCCGTGTTCCTTTATCTTTGTCAGCACACTTCCGCAGTGGCAATTGTGGAATGGCAGATTGCACCTCGGTTTTTTTGTGCTATATGCGCCCTTAGCCGCGTATGTCGTCAGCGACGTTCTGCCACCACGGATGCTGATCGCATCGAGCGTCCTTATATTTACTGCATCGTTGCCCTGGCTCTTCCAAATTCGAAGCCGACCCCTCATCTACAATCCGAATACCTCTTACACAAAAGTGGTTTATCGTCTCGCTCGTTGGGAACAGTACTTCGTCAACGGAGGGCATCTCAAGAGACCTCACACGGAGGTAACGCGGCGCATTCTCGATAGTGGATGCAAGGAGGTTGGGATTGCGCTGCCAGGGAACGAAGCCGAGTACCCGTTATGGGTGCTCCTTAATGCG
>JABAOH010248604.1_pt2 | contig 14521 bp, 13 predicted proteins | sample 7062181 | NCBI WGS metagenome assembly JABAOH01 (sample SAMN14538630, study PRJNA623070) | marine sediment metagenome | biome: marine biome [ENVO:00000428]; feature: marine pelagic biome [ENVO:01000023]; material: deep marine sediment [ENVO:00002113]; isolation source: pool of 5 deep marine... | reverse complement strand
ACCGGACTATTGTATTTATTAATCACATTTTTGGGTATATTTCACATTAAAAATATATATATCGTAGCTTTAAAACATTTACTGTCATAAACTAACGCTTATGAACATTAAAATGGATGATTTTTTTAAGCCTTTAAAACTGGCATCGCAGCCAACAAGCAAAGATTATAAAGAAGCAGAATTGTATTGTAATGCTGCCGATGCTTTTGCCCGCACTGCCCACCAGTGTATTTATATCATTGATTATTATAAAAAGGGCTTTCTTTACGTTTCGGAGAACCCTTTGTTTTTATGTGGCCAATCTGCAAAGAGTGTGTTAAACTCCGGATATGATTTTTATGCAACGCATGTTCCTGCCGATGAATTGAATATGCTGTTGGAAATTAACGAAGCCGGGTTTAAGTTTTACAATAAAATACCTGTTTACGAAAAGCTTAAATATTCTATATCGTTCGATTTTCATTTAATACACCCGAACAAGCAACTCGTCTTAATAAATCATAAACTTACTCCGCTGGTATTAGACAAGCAACATAACATCTGGCTGGCTTTATGTGTAGTTACCCACTCCACAAGCAAAACCGCAGGGAATATTATTATTTTTAAACAAGGTACAAGTAAAAGATTTGAATACGACCCGGCCACAAAAGAATGGGCAGAACAGAAAAAAATAAAATTATCTGCCCCCGAAAAAGAAATTCTGACCTTGTCTATTCAAGGTTATACGATGGATGAAATAGCCGTAAAATTAAAAATAGTAACAGCTACGGTTAAGTTTCACAAAAAAAATATTTTTCGTAAGCTACGGGTTAAAAATATTACCCAAGCCATATCTTTTGCTAAAAGCTATAACATTTTTGAATAAGCCCTATACTGTTGATAAAAAGTAAAAATCAGGAAATTGCTTTACTACCTTATTAATAGCAAGCCTGTATAAAACAGTAGCACAAAGGCCAACTAAAAGCCATGAGCCCGTAGCTAATTGGGGCGGCGATTGTTGCTTATCTTCGCTGTCATATTCAGTTAAAACCTGCTCAACCCATTTTCTTTGTTTACTGCCAGACCCCGTTTTGTTTAAGAAAAAATGAACGGCTTTATTTTCAAATCCTTTATACCCGTTTGCAATTTTTGCAAGCCCTGCGCCATCAGGCATAATAATAAACAACAAAGCAGCCCAGCCGATATTATACGGGTGCAATGCAGGAATGTTTTTTGCAGGCACAGTTCCTCAAAAACAAAAGGTACCTTGCCTTAAAAGTCCAAAGCATTGATAGCAGCATCATGCCCTGTTAGTAACAGCTCTTTATTATTTTCTGCTAAATACAAATTATGTGTTATAATGTTAGCAGCAGGGTTTATTTGCAGCAGGCATTTTTNNGGTTGGCCAATATCATCCTGTAAATAATTTTGCCTGTTCAGGTTGCTAATCTCTACCGTATTGCTATCTGCAATAATAAAATTTTCAAATCCTATTCGCAAAGCACATTCTGCCAATAAGCTGCCGATGCCGCAACCTGCAAAAAAGATTTTGTATTTTTTATTCGTTCTTGTTTTGTTTTTTGAATTGTAAAACCTGTTTCTGTTGTAGCGGATATTTGTTATTTTTTGCTACTCAAAGTTACTTGGGGATAACTTTTTTTAAAATTACTATCTTTTTGTATAGGTATTTTTAAAATTTTATTTATATTTTAATATTTGTATTGTATAATTTATATATTTTTAATACAGCTTTTTATCCTGTTTTTTTAACATTTAAAAATTACAATTATGAAAAAGACAATTCTAACAATTGTTGTTGCTGTATTAACATTTTCGTTTGTATTNNATAAAGTTTTTTCATGTACGGTATCTTTGGAATGCGGTGGTGTTACCGTAACTGCTACCGGAAGTACTTGTGAAGAAGCCGGTGCAAAAGCCGGTGCTGCTTGCGATAAGATAATAGCACCTGCTACACAATATGTTGAACCATAGCAAAAAGTAGTGTATTGAACAATTTGCACATTCATTTCAGGATAAAAAGCTGTCTTAAAAATTTTTATATATGAAAGTTATAATATTATTTTTTTTTATTTTATTATTTCCCTTGTTTATTGTAGCACAATCATTTGGGTATATCCGATATTATGCAAAATATGATTTGGTTACAGCGCCGTTAAAAGTATCTGATGATTATGCTGAGTACGAAACAGAAGATGCATGGCTATATTTTAATGATACAGCCTCACTCTTTCGGCAGCGCTTAAATGCCACCACTACTCAATTGAGAAGAACAGGAAATGGAGAGGTTATAAAAAACGTAGTTATGAGGCCGGGCTATAAAAACCTCGACACTATAGGTGCTTTGTATTATCGCACAAATGAAAAAGATACATTCCTATGCCGTGAAAATTTTTCTTTTAGCCGTGAAACATATTATTTTTACAAAGACCGTTTTCAACATATAGATTGGAAAATATCTAACGAAAAGAAAAGTATAGGGAAATTTGTTTGTCAAAAGGCAACTGCTTTTGCTTATGGCAGGAATTGGGAAGTTTGGTTTACATCAGAAATACCGATAAGCATTGGCCCCTGGAAGCTTTTTGGGTTACCAGGCGCCATACTTGAGGCACAGGATACATCAAAAAAATTTATTTTTTTATTTAGAGAAATAAGCCTGCCCGACATCTTAGGCTACGATAGTATTTCAATGTTCTCGCAAAAATTGAATAATAAATTCATGTCTAAGGAGGAATTTATAGCATTTTATAACAAAAAGAAAGAAGAACGTAAAAGCTATATCTTATCTATTTTGGGTGAAGGAGGAGGTAGCGGTAGCGTAGCTTTCCATGAGGAGATTGAACAGTATAACCTCATTGCTAAATAAAATTGGGTCAGTGAAAAATTATTTCTTAAGAGGAGTACTAATATTTTTTTTCTTTTATGCAACTAATTCTCTTCATGGCCAGCAAATACAGGAAATTTCAGGATATGTGAGAGATTGGGAAGGAAATGGATTGCCCAATTCTAATGTTATTTTAAAAAAGATTTCAGATTCAACTATTGTTAGTTTCACAATAGCCAACAAAGATGGATTCTTTCGAATCAAAATTCCGGCGGGCTTGACGGACAGTTTGATTATCACAGCTACACATATCAATTATGCCAAAAGTGAAAAAGTATTAAAATTCGGAGTTGATTTTAAAGAGTTGCTTATTTTTTATCTCGAAAAGGAAGCTACAACTTTAAAGGAAGTAATTGTATCGGCCAAAAGGCTGCCATTTAAAGCATCAAATGATACTACTGTTTACAATCTTAGTAGTTATTCTGATGGTACGGAGAGAAAGTTGGAGGATATTCTGAAAAAGCTTCCCGGCATTAAAGTATCTGAAACGGGTGCCATAACATTCAAAGGAAAAGAAATTGATAAAATAATGATTGAGGGGGATGATTTCTTTTCTCAAAACTACAAGTTACTATCTAAAAATGTACCGGCACTGCTAATTGAGCAGGTTGAAGCAATTGAAAACTATAATGATGAATATTTATTAAAAGGCATACAAAACTCAAACAAAGTTGTATTGAATCTAAAAATCGGCAAACAGTTTTCTGCGAGCCTTTTCGGTAACATAGAGGCAGGGGTAGGCGACCCCAAACTTTTCAACTTAAATTCAAGCGTTTTTTCTTTCCTTAATAAATTAAAAATTGGTGCGCTTACAAATTTTAATAATACCGGCTTTGACCCAATGGGTAATACAAAGTACACTTTAAGCATCAATCCGAACGACAATAAGCTATTAAATCAAAACGCTGAGTTAACTCCACCTCCTATCAGGATGAATATTATTGGTGTGCCCGGTATTCAACTCGAAAAGTATAATCGAAATAATTCACACATGGCAGCTATTCAGGTAAGTTTACCAATGGGCACAAAGATAAAATCCGGTTTATACGGATATTGGTACAAAGACAATTCTCTTTTTTCATTAGAAAATTTTTATAATTATAACTTACCCGACTCAACATTTAACATTCAGGAACAAATGGCCAACAATAGAAGAATTTTGAATGGTGCAATTAACTGGAACTTATTATATAGAATAAATGAGAAGTCTTCACTCCGCTATATATTTTCATATTCATCGGAGCTACCATCTTATTACAATAAATACCAAATTCAGAACCCCAATACATCAGAATTGACAAATACTATTGTTCAGGATAATAGTCGTCTTTATACAAATAAATTCACTTATATAAACAGGCCCGATAGCAATGGTGCAATTATTTTAGAAGCTCTGTTGAGTGCTAAAAATACAAAACCACAAAATTATATCAGCTCTAACAGGTTTGACGATGTATTCGGGATTTATAATCTTTCTGAACCTATAGTTCAACAAGAACTCAATACAGTTGAAAAAGCATATACACTTAGCGCTAAATGGATAGGAACAAAAGGTGTACATAGCTATGAAATCAGTATGAGTCAAAACTGGTATAGTGCACAACTTAATTCGGGGGTTAAAATAAGCGATAAACAGATAATTGAGCCAATAAATGATAGCAGGTGGAAAAATGCTGTACATTATAACAAAAGTGTCGTTTCCTTTGCGTTTCAGGATATGATTAAATTGGGAAGGCTTGGGGTTAATTTTAAAGTGCCAATACGCATGCTTACCGCAGAAGCGGATAGTAATAATTTAGGGTCAATTAAATTAAGGAAGTTGGTTGCCGACCCGAGTTTGAATGCTTCTTATTTGTTAGGCAGATACAGTAAATTGTCTATTGATATGTCTTTGGAAAACACTGTGTCAGGAATCTTTGACATGTATGGTGGGTATATCCTGATTGACTACAGAAACGTTTTTTCTAAAACATTTTCGTGGAACTTAAACAAAGTATTTCAATCAAATTTGAATTATTCTTATGTTAATAGTACGAAATACTTTTTTCTTTATTTAAAAGCCAATTATACCAGGCAAAGCAATCCATATTTGTCAAACTTTTATTCTTTTGTGCCGAATATTAATTTTATAAACTCTTTCCCATTTATTGCCAGTAGCCATATTACTTCATTTTCAGGAGAGGTTAGCAAATATTTACCCTTTTTTAAAATCAGGTTGGGATTTGAGCCGTCATTGATGTTTAGTAAATCTAATTTTAGCATTGACAGTTNNAGCCCCGGTAACATCAAGTTTTAAAAATAGTATTGGAAAGTCAAAGCTTGGTATAAAGCTTCGGCCATACAAGGAAATAACAGCTAATATTTCCGGAGAATATCTTAAATGGAAGGGGACTGATATAACAAATGATGCATTTTTTTTTGATGCACAAATTAACTTCTCCCCTGTTAAGAAAAGGTATTCGTTTGAACTGAAAGGTATTAATTTACTTAATTCAAAAAAAATATTGCAAAACAGCTTAGGTACTTATGTTCAAAGCTCCACACTTTATGCAATCAATCCCAGGTTTTTGATTTTCACTTTTGCTTACAGCTTTTGATAGCTCTTAGTACTCAATTGTAATTATCTTATTTTTAAAGTCTTTTAAACACTGCCAATACCGTAACCTGCAAGAAAGATTTTGTAATTTTTATTTGCAACCTGTTTCCGGTGGATGCAGATAAAACAAAGGCGCTTAACATGACGAAGACAAAGGGCGAACAAACAACATTAGTTTACTGCTATGCTGGCTGACAAATAAATCCTCATTTTTTTGTTTGCTGTCAGCAGTGGTTCAGTCAGTCGTAATTCTATTCTGCTTTTGTACTTATCTTCATCATCAGTAATTCTATTGGGCTGCAGTTCCGGGCAGGACAAGCAATGAATATCAGCACATCAGCAAGCCAAGAACCGTTATAAGAAACATAATTATGATTAAGAAAAGCACCGAAGCATTGCTGCTTCGGTGCCAAATTTTCAGGAGGAAAAATTTTGCTTATTGGTGTAATTGAATAACCCCAATATTTACATTACTATTACCGCTAATATTAATGTTATTAATAGTAGTGTCTTTATACCCATTGGATGCGTTGATGAAAACGCTGTACGAACCGCTTTTTAAACCACGCACTTTAAATTGTCCCTTTTTATTGGGCAATGCATAGGCCGTATCGGTACCACTGTAAATGCTTAACACCGGATAGGCATTGTAGGGCAATACAGCACCTGCAATACTACCTGTAGTAGCTTCAGTAAAGAAATGGAAAACGGGTTTCAAATAAAACTGATTATTCCACTGAACAACAGATCTGGCTACATCAAAATCTAACCAAAGTCTGGATGCACCGGGCTGGTATTCATCCCATTCATCTCCTTTTAATTGTATTAATACATAACCTTTTGAACCCGGCAAAAGATTTAATGGGTATGTTACACTGTTTTTAACCAATGAATTTCTGGTGCCCAGATTAATTCTAATTAAGCGGATAGAACCGGCCTTAATATTAGCAGATGCCAACAGCGTATCTACGCCATTACTTAAAGAAAGAATATCATAAACTCCCGGCTGTACGTGTAAATTTTCCCAAACAAAACTTCCTTCGGGATGATNNCGGGATGATGGTGCTCATCATCTTCCCCTACATGATCCCAATTGGTAGTATCATTGTTTCGGGTATTGGTGGATGTGTCTACCAATACCATAACCGAATCAATGTCTAAATACACATGATCAAAGAAACCAGGGCCATCCGTCATATACAAACTTACCTGTTGTGTACCGGGTGGTACCTGAACTGAATTACTTTTTGAGCAGGCAGCCCAAATAAAAATGGCTGATAACAGCAGCCCAACCATGCCGATTTTGTTTTTCATTGCGTAAAATTTTAAGTAAAAATGATTACATGGATACAGTTTAATTATTGTTTCCAAAAAACGAGCCAATATTTAATGAAAAGATACCCGTTCAGTTATTTTGTTGCCCAAACGAGCTTAAAAAAAACTTAAAAATTCATCCAGTATAAATAAGCCCAACAATTGATATTCCTCAAATAATAACAGAAATGCTTAACAAAACGCAGGAATAATTGAAATGTACTTGCATCGGAGCACTACAAAATGTAGCTTGCAGGCTGAATTTAAAAAATGGATAGTCCTGATTGTACTTACAAAACCAAACACAATCATAACCAATATCCAATATCCAATAGCTACCATTTTGTAACTGATAAATCAAACCATATGAAACGACTGGCTCAAAAAAGCATGCTGGCTTTGTCTTTATTTTTTATTGCAGCAATTTCAAATTCATTGAAAGCACAAAAAGAAAAACAGAAAAAAGATTATTACCTTATTAAAGTTTACCATTGTAAAAGCACTGACCAGGTAAACATGGTAAATGATTATTTAGAAAAAGCATATTTACCTGCCTTACACCAACATGGTTTTGAAAAAATTGGCGTATTTACAAGATATGATAACGATACGGCTACCGACAAACGTGTATATGTTTTTATCCCAAATACAGTTGTACAAAAACTATTGTTGCTGGATGATGAATTATTAAAAGATGGTAACCTGCAAAAAAATGGTACAACTTATTTGCAGGCTGCTTATAACACCCCTCCTTATCAGAGAATTGAAACCATAGTGCTAAGAGCATTTAAAGATCATCCAACGTTTGCCTTACCTCAATTAACTGGCCCACTTACCGAACGTATTTATGAATTAAGAAGTTATGAGGGTTCTAATGAAACCTTCTATCACCAAAAAGTGAAAATGTTTAATGAAGGTGGTGAAATCAATATTTTTAAAAGCCTCAATTTTAATGCAGTTTTTTATGCAGAAGTTTTATCAGGCTGCCACATGCCCGACTTAATGTACATGACCACATTTAATAATATAGCCGACAGAGATGCACATTGGAAAGTATTTGGCGATAATCCGGCTTGGAAAACATTATCTACTTTACCGGAATATCAGCATACTGTTTCTACTGCTAATATTTATTTGCTGCATCCTACATCTTTTTCAGATTTTTAAACAACAAACTTTAACCTATTTGCATAAAAAAACCTGAGCAGAATGCATCAGGTTTTTTTGTGATTATTTCAATAGTAAGCTATTGTAAGTATTGTTTAAACCATACCAAATACCGCTCTAACCGATCAACCTGATAAGAGGGTTTGATAATACCATGATGTTGCCCCGGATAAATGACCAATTCAGTTGGTATACCAATTGATTTTAATGCCTGATACATTTGTTCTGCGCCAATGGTAGGTACGTTAAAATCTTTTTCACTGGCCATAAATAATGTTGGTGTTTTAATTTTGTTTACGTGAAAGAAAGGATAAGACAATGCCATCCATTTTTCAGGATGTTCCCATGGCTTCCCTAATTCTGTTTCGTATTGTGTAATGTATTGATCGAAGCCATACATACTTAATTGCAAGGAACTGCCTGCACCGCTGGCCGCTGCCTTAAACCTGTTATCGGTAGCAATGGTATAATTGGTTGAAATACCACCATAACTCCAACCGCTAATTCCCATTCTGTTTCCATCAATTTTTCCGGCTTTAATTAAATAATCTGCTGCGCCTGTTATATCCATCACTTCTTTATTACCCCAATCTGCATAAATGGCTTTAATATAAGCCAAGCCACTACCGTTACTACCTCTGTAATTTACACCTATCACAGCAAAATTGCCTGCTGCTAAAACTTGCCTTGTAAAATCAAAAGCATAGTCATCTTGCGCTACCGGGCCACCATGTATATAAAATATGGCAGGCAACTTAGTGGCATTATCCATACCCGGAGGCGTAAATAACAGGCAGGGAACTTTTGTTCCATCTTTACTTACTGATGTAAAGCCTTCTACTTTAGCCAGGGCAAGTGATTGCATAAAATCATCATTCATGTGCGTTATCTGGTGCATGGCATTTCCTTCTATCACTACCACTTCATAAGGATGATAGGGATCGCTCCAAAGCGCTGCCATTTGCGATTTATTATCACTCATATTTAATCTTTCCAAACAAAATTCACCCTCCACAAGTGGTTGTATTTTTTGGGTAGCCAGTTCTACCTTTGCAAGATATTTTTTTCTGTTATCAGTTATCAAACAATAAATATACTTGCCATCGGCGGCCCATTGCTGATTTGAAACTGGTCTGTCAATAGCAGTGGTTAATAAAATGGGTGAACTTCCATTTGCAGACACTACAGCTAAAATACTCTGTCCATACATGGTAAAAGCCTGATTGCTGCTGGATTGTAAATAAGCAATCGATTGCCCGTCGGGACTCCATATTGGACGCGTATCACTGCCCGGCCAAGTAGTTACTTGTTGTAAAGAAGCTCCTTTTTCGGCATTCATCAACCATATATCGGTATTATCATTCTTATCAGGATCAGCCGTTCTGTTGCTTACAAAAGCAATACGTTTACCATCGGGACTCCAAGCCGGAGCACTTTCATCAAACTGGCCCTTTGTTAATGTATCTAACTTTTCGGCCTGTACATCAAATAAGTATAAATGGGTATGCCGGTTGTCTAAATAACCCGTAATATCTTCTTTAAAATGGTAGCGATCTATTACGTAAGGTTTTCTGGTTTTTGTAGAGGCTGTATCAGAAAAATCCTGGTCTTTCATGGTTAAAAGAATTTGTTTACCATCCGGACTCCAAACATATTCACCCAAATCTCCTTTTAAATGGGTAATCTGTTTTGCCTCACCTCCACGCCTGTCTAAAAGCCAAATTTGCGCCATTGCATTTCCCATTCGTGCTGACACAAACGAAAGATATTTCCCATCCGGGCTCCATTTGGGCATTGATTCCGATTCAGGTGTATGGGTAAGCTGTACAGTCTGATGCCCATCCCAACTCACCATCCAGATATCTGTATTGCGCCTATCTTTAGCACTATCGGCCATACTAACGGTATAGGCTATCCATTTCCCATCGGGCGATACTTGTGGATCTGATACATTTTTTATCCGATAAATATCCGTTGGTAGTAAACTACGTTTTGATGATGACTGTGCCATTACAACCGAACTGCCACCTGTCAAAAATAAGAGCGTGAACAACCATTTTTTCATGTGCATATATTTTTGTTTAAGTAATCAATACAATTTTAGTTTGTGGCAGGCAAATTTTGATACAGCAATATTTCTTACCATTAATAAATAAGCAGGCAATTTGTTGTAAATATATTATAAACATAGTTAAGCCATATGCCACTCATATAATTTCGTTCCTGAAAAATGAATAGAATGAAATAACTTTCATCTTTAAAAAATTTCAGATGCAGAAAAAAACTTTCATGGTTATTTGTTCCATGCTGCTGATTATACAAATTTTTGCACAGCCATTATATATGCCTCGAAATATAAAAAAGGTCTATACACAACAAACCCGATCGGCCAATGGCATGCCGGGTATTCATTACTGGCAAAATACCGGGAACTATGCAATTGCACTACAAGTAGCCCCACCTTCCAGAACAGTTCATGGTTCAGAAGATATTACATATTTTAACAACAGCCCCGACTCACTTCCTTATTTAATAATAAAACTAATTTTAAATATTCACAAACCCGGCGCATTACGCTATAATGATGCATCGGCTACTTACTTAACATCCGGTGTACATATTGATAAAGTTAGCGTAAATGGTAAAACAATAGAATGGCAGGAACCCAATTATCATGCTACCTGGCAGGCATTACGCCTTCCCAAAAAATTAATGCCGAAAGATTCTGTTCAATTGCATATTGACTGGCATTATGATGCATCATTGGAAAGCGGCAGAGAAGGTATGATTGATTCCACCACTTTTTATCTGGCTTATTTTTATCCAAGAGTGGCTGTTTATGACGATTACAATGGATGGGATAAAGAAGATTTTACCGATCAGCAGGAATTTTACAATGATTTTAATGACTATCGTTTACAAGTAACCGTACCAAAAAATTTTGTGGTATGGGCAACTGGTAATTTAAATAATCCAAAAGAAGTACTGGCACCTAATATCATTGAACGGTTAGAACAGGCACAGGAAACAGACTCTGCCATTTCTATTGCCACTTTGAATGAAATGTTGCAGGAAAAAGTAACACAACAAAAAAACAATACCTGGAAATTTAGTGCAGACAACATCACGGATATGGCTTTATGCGTGAGTGATCATTATGTTTGGGATGCGGCCAGTATTGCAGTTGCCCCAAATCGGGAAAGAGTGAGTGTGCAATCGGCATACAACGATACTGCAAAAGATTTCCATCAAATGGTAAACTTTGCTCATCATGCCATTGACTGGTTTTCAAAAAACTGGCCCGGAGTGCCTTATCCTTTTCCTAAAATGACGGTATGCCAAGGTTATGCAGATATGGAATACCCCATGATGGTAAATGACGGTACGAATGATGACCCGGTTTTTTCGCGTTTTGTAGCAGAACACGAAATTGCACACTCCTATTTTCCATTTTATATGGGCATTAATGAAAATCGCTTTGGTTTTATGGATGAAGGTTGGGCTACTACCTTTGAATACCTGATTGGGCAGGCAGATTTAGGGTCAAAAGTTGCAGCAAATTTTTATAAAAGTTTTAGAGTGCGTAGTTGGATTAATGATCCATCGGCAGAAGAAGATATTCCCATTATTACACCTGCCAATATTTTGCGAGGTGTTGCCTATGGTAATAATGCTTATGGAAAGGCATCGCTAGGCTATTTAGCTGTTAAAGATATGCTGGGTGATGATTTGTTTAAAAAATGTTTACATACCTATATGAATCGTTGGCACGGTAAGCACCCCATTCCATGGGACTTTTTTAACACGTTTAATGATGCATCAGGCCAAAACTTAAATTGGTTTTGGCAAAATTGGTATTTTACCAACGGATACATTGATTTGGCCATTCAAAATGTTATCAAAAGCAGCAGGAGGTATACCGTTACCATTAACAATATCGGTGGATTTGATGCCCCGTTTGATTTAATTGTTAATTATACAGATGGCAGTACAGATACTTTACACCAAAATGCTTTTATTTGGAAAACCAATGAAAAGCAAGCCAATATTGCTATTGAAACCAACAAAAACATTCAAACGGTAAAAATTGACGAAGGTATATTTATGGATGCCAATACAAAGGACAATAGTTGGCAGGCACAATAAAAATAAAAATGCCTGTTGTGTTCAATTCTCCTAGAAACACAGGCATTTTAAAAAATAAAGTATGATTAAGCCCTTTTTTTAGTAGCTTTTTTGGTTTTAGTATTTCCTAAAGCCAAAATTGCATCAATAGCTTTTGAAAAGCCGGCCAATGTAATGGGTTCGGTATAACGTTCATCATTTAAAAAAAATGCGGGCACTTCTTTTACACCTTTTTGCTGGCCATAACTAATATCGCCACGAACCTGCCATCCAAAAGTTGAGTTCATCAAATCATCTAAAAATACTTTACTGGTAACACCCGCTTCTCTTGCATAAGATTTTAAAGTAATGGTACCCAAATTATGCCTGTTCTGAAACAGTAAATTATGCATAGGCCAAAATTTACCCTCCTGTCCTGCTGCAATAGCTGCCTCACCAGCTTTTAAAGCCCGTTGATGGATATTGGTTAAAGGGAAATGTCTAAAATTTAATCTAACATCATCCGGATATTTTTCCAATACCTGTTTTACCACTTCATTAGCAGCCGCACAGGCATCGCTTTCATAATCACCAAACATCATTAAAGTTACAGGCGCAGTATTTTTGCCTACATATATATCTTTTGGTTCAATAATTATGAGTGCCTCTTTGGGTTTCATTGCCATTATTACACAATTTAAACGATAAAAAAATGAATTAAAATCAGCTTATTTTACTGAATTTTGGGCGCAAAGTAGCATAATTAACGCAAAAACAATCAAATAGTGTTTTTCTTTATTACAACTACTCGTTTCTAAATACAACTACCCCATCAAATACATCTACTAATACCGGCTTTAATTTATCCACTTCACCGGCCAATATTTTCTTGCTCAATTGGTTCACAATAGCCTTTTGAATTAAGCGTTTTAAAGGTCTTGCCCCAAATTGAGGATCAAACCCATTTTCAGCCAGATAATCAATCAAATAATCACTAAAATCAATATGTATTCCATTGGCAGCTACCAAATCCTGTACATTCTTTAACTGTATGTTTACAATTCCTTTAATATCATCTTTCATTAACGGCTGGAACATAATTACCTCGTCTACCCTGTTTAAAAATTCAGGACGAATGGTTTGCTTCAATAGATTTAATACTTCCACTTTTGCTTTTTCAACAACTTCCTCTTTATTTTTTTCGTTTACATTTTCAAAAGCATCCTGAATAATTTGGCTACCCATGTTACTGGTCATGATGATGATGGTATTTTTAAAATTAACGGTACGGCCTTTGTTATCGGTTAACCGGCCATCATCTAACACCTGTAATAATACATTAAACACATCGGGATGCGCCTTTTCAATTTCATCTAACAACACAACGGAATAGGGCTTACGCCGTACAGCTTCAGTTAGTTGCCCTCCTTCGTCGTATCCAACATAACCCGGAGGTGCACCCACTAAACGAGATACGGTATGCTTTTCCTGATACTCACTCATATCAATCCGGGTCATCATGTTTTCATCATCAAACAAATAATCGGCCAATGCTTTGGCTAATTCTGTTTTACCAACACCGGTTGTACCCAGAAAAATAAATGAACCAATGGGCTTTTTAGGATCCTGTAATCCGGCACGACTTCTTCTAATGGCATCGGCAACGGCAGTAATGGCTTCATCCTGACCAACAACTCGTTTATGCAACTCATCTTCTAAATTTAATAATTTTTCTCGCTCACTTTGCAGCATTTTAGTTAATGGAATTCCGGTTGCCTTGGCTACAGACTCTGCAATATCTTCTGCATCTACTTCTTCTTTTAATAAACGCTTTTCGGGTGATACCTCATCCAGTTCTTTGGTTAATTGCACAATTTGTGCTTCCATTTCTTTGATTTTTCCATACCTTATTTCGGCTACTTTACCATAATCGCCTTCCCGTTCAGCACGTTCAGCTTCTAATTTCAATGATTCAATAGCTGCTTTGGCATTTTGTATTTTTTCAACAATTTCCTTTTCCTGTTCCCACTTAGCTTTTAAGGTATCGCGTTCAACACTCAACACCGAAATTTCCTGATTCAATTCTTTTAGTTTCGCTTCATCATCTTCACGTTTAATGGCTTCTCTTTCAATTTCTAACTGGCGTATGTTTCTTTCTAATTTATCTAACTCTTCCGGCATAGAATTCATTTCCAGCCTAAGTTTAGCGGCACTCTCATCAATTAAATCAATGGCTTTATCGGGCAAAAAGCGATCGGTTATGTACCGGTTCGATAATTCGACTGCTGCAATAATAGCTTCATCTTTAATGCGAACATGGTGGTGTGTTTCATATCTGTCTTTGATGCCTCGTAAAATAGAAACAGCATCTTCAACAGAGGGTTCATCTACCATTACTTTTTGGAAACGACGTTCCAAAGCCTTATCTTTTTCAAAATATTTTTGATATTCATTTAAAG
>JABAOH010018569.1_pt2 | contig 14527 bp, 14 predicted proteins | sample 7062181 | NCBI WGS metagenome assembly JABAOH01 (sample SAMN14538630, study PRJNA623070) | marine sediment metagenome | biome: marine biome [ENVO:00000428]; feature: marine pelagic biome [ENVO:01000023]; material: deep marine sediment [ENVO:00002113]; isolation source: pool of 5 deep marine... | reverse complement strand
CTTGAATCCTTCTATGACCACCAACTTTTTTGGAAATAAACCATATTTTAACACATTCTACACGAGGGGAGAAGGTGGAGAAGAGGGGGAGAAGGGTCGGATGGATGTATCCTATGCAGGACTTCCGTCAGCAACATCGGCCCTGAATGGGCACCTCAAGGCAAAGAACGAAATTTATCCACCGTAGGTCAAATTATCCCTTTGACCGAAATGGATGACTCCCTTCCATTGTCCGGGGTTTCGATGGGCAAAATTCTTGACAGAACCCATTTTAAACCTTTATCTTTATATGAGTATCCTAAGGATATCTCCATTTCTCTGGATTCCATGGGGTGGTTTTCCAATTTTCCAAAGTGCTTGATCTTATCCAAGAGGATTCCTCGTTGCCAGCATAGCTATCCCTATCTGTCACGAAATCCTATTGATCTAAAATAGAAAACGTTATGCAAAAGAGAACTCTCGGAAAAACAGGCTGGGAACTTTCCGTAATTAGCTTTGGAGCCATCAAACTCCCTCGTATTTCTCAGAAGGAATCCACCATACTCCTGAATAAGGCCATCGATGGCGGAATCAACTTCGTTGACACAGCCGACTGCTACGGTGACAGCGAGGAGAAGATCGGCCATGCATTGGAGGGAAGGCGCAAGGAATTCTATCTCTCCACCAAAATAGATGAACGCGACGCCATTGGTGTGCATGAGAAATTGGAGCGCTGCCTTCGCCGCCTCAGGACGGACTGTATCGATCTGGTCCTTTTCCACGATGTCCGAGGCTCCGAATACGATCGAATATTTGATACTGGGGGGTTGGAGGCCCTGGAAAAGGCTAAGAAAGAAGGAAAAATTCGGGAAATCGGGATCAGCATACACAATAACATAACGATGATGAGGGAGGTCGTTGAATCCGGTGTATTTTCGGTCCTCATGGTAACATTCAGCGCCTTTGACGAAGATCGAGTTACTTCAGACGTCCTTCCAATGGCTCATGAAGCGGGTGTTGGCTTGATTGCCATGAAGCCGCTCGCGGGAGGGAAACTGGGGGAACACCCCTCCTTTTTCAAGGGCAAGCAATTCAACGGGGGAGAATCCATCGCCNNTCCATCGCCCAGGTTTCCCTGCGCTACGTCCTCGCAAATTCCAACATAACCTGTGCCATCCCCGGAATGATGCGACTTCATGAGTTGAAGGAGAACCTTGAGGTTGGGAGAAACCCGCGGAGGATCACCAGGGAAGAGGTCAAAGCGCTCATGGAGTACGTGGGCGAGGCAGGAAAGGGATTTTGCAGAAATTGTGGGTATTGCCTTCCCTGCCCGGAGGGAATACCCATCCCGGACATCTTCCGTTTCGAGGGCTACTATGATCGATATGACCTGAGAGAATGGGCGAGGGAACAGTATCGATCGCTGCTGGTGAACGCCATTGCTTGTTCCGGTTGTGAGGAGTGCCTGGAGCATTGTCCGTACGAGGTACCTATTCCGGAAAAATTGGAATCTGCTCATCGAACCCTGCAATGATCATCTCATTGATTCCTAAATCAGTTTTCATGAAGATTCATGAAGGGAACTGTAAGGATTTGTTGACGGATTTCAGAGCTGGCTAGATGTCAGTTGCCCCATTTCGGTGCAGAAGCTCAAAAGAAGGAAGTTAGGAACTTTGTGTGGTGATGGATATTTTGATCAAACATTCTCGATGAACTCTCTGAGCTTGCCTACTGCCGGGGGTAATACCTCTCCTATTTTCTCTTCAAAACGCAGATGACAACTCTTATCTAAAGGGGTTTCTCCCTGATTGATAATAACTAAGCGGGCTCCTGATTCGAGGGCTATTCTTGGCATTTCATTTGCTGGGCTGACGACAAGACTGGAACCTGCAACCATAAAAAGATCACATTGTTCTGAATGCCAGAAAGAGTTTTGCAGCTCTTTTTGGGGCAAAGGATCGCCGAAGTCAACCACACTGGAAACCAGCCTGCCGCCACAGGAACAGATCTTTAACCCCGGAGATTTATCTACCTGAGTCTGGCACCCTTGACATCTCAGCTTGGTGGTGTTGCCGTGCAACTCGGCCAATAGATCCGGTCTGATGCCTGACCTCAAATGAAGGTTATCTACATTCTGAGAGACGAGGAAACGCATTTTACCCAAATTCTGTAATTCAACAATAGCTCGATGACTGGCATTCGGCTCGACTGAAGAGAATGGCCGGGGCTTTGGGGGAAGCCCCTTGTCTTGCCTTGTCCAAATACCATCTGGCCCTCGAAAATCAGGTAGACCTGATTCAGTGCTGATGCCCGCTCCCGTAAAAACGACGAGGTATGTAGCTTCGAACATCCATTGGGCTAATTGCTCGATCCGTTCTTCCAAGTTTCTCATTCTGCCCCTTTCTTCTCGTTCACTGCCTCATTCGTATCGCCAAATTCTCCCCTGTCTGAGGAGTCAAGAAATCTCAGAAGTCTTCATTGTAAATCCAACCGTTGCCATCTATCATAGCAATCCCAAAACCTATGAGTAATTTCGATTGATTCTTTTGCCAATTTCCTTGCCGTTTTTGTCATTAACTTTTCTTCAAACATTCTCTGAACTTTCTTGGTTTCATTAACGTTTTCATCCCAAACCTTGTTTCTTGATTTTACATTACATAGTAATTCCCTAACGCTACCATAAGGACCCAAAACTTCTATCGCGTCAGAATCAAAGACAATTTTTGCCTCTAAAGATGACCTTTGCTTTATCTTGTTTGGTTTACAAGATGTCACAATTTCCCTTATTCTTTTCCGAGTTGCATCATCAATTTCTAAGGATGACAAAAATGCTTCCAGAGTTTTGATATCATCATGAAGTTGATGTAACCATGCCCCGGCTTCCACTAAAAAAGATTCTCCACCTTCTTTTTCCATTATTTTCTTAGCGATCTTAACTACTCGTTCGCCGTGTCCAATATTGTGGGCAAAGTCCAATGCCTCGTAATATGTTCTAGCAAAATCTTCAATCTCGTCCATTACACTTCCGTTATATCTCATACATCATCTCTGGAGATCTTATTTTGCCAATGCATTAAAAAAGCTTGATCCAATATGATATCAATTGGTGAGGCCCTACCCCTCTTCCTTTTTCTCTCATTGCAAGAATAATATAAGAATGTTACCTTCTTCTCAATAAAAAAATGAGGACTCACCGTAAATCTTTCGAAAATGAATCCATGAGAAGTCAAAAACCTTTTTAGTTCAACCAGTTATATACAAATCCTATCTAAAGTGCTGCTCCTGGAATGAAAGGAGGAAATTGGTCTAATGGCTGAAAGAATCTGCATAAAGGGCGGCAAAGTTTTCTTCTCAGCAACCAAAACCATTCATAAAAAAGACATACTTATATCTGACGGAAAAATTTTCAAAATTGAAAATGAAATACGGACCGACGGACGTGTAAGGATTGTAAATGCAACAAACAAACTTGTGACCCCTGGATTGATAGATTTTCACATGCATGCTTTTCGATATGGTCATTTACTCAGTATTGACACTGAAGAATTATCTCCTAGATCGGGAACAACCACTTTTGTTGATGGTGGAAGTACCGGATCTTTAAATTTTCTAGCATTTCGCGAGTATGTTATTAATCCCTCCAAATCCAATATTCTGGCTTTCCTCAATATCTCCGCAATAGGACAGGGAACTGACGGCATACAAGACTTGCACTTCTACGAAAATGATGACGAACATCTTCTCCATATCCCCTCAGCCTTGGAAGTGATCGAAAAAAACCGCACCATCATTGTCGGTATTAAGGTAAGAGCCTATACTGGCCTAAAGAGTATTAAACCCATTCAAAAAGCCCGTGAACTCGCTGACTTAGTAGATCTGCCTATTATGGTGCATCTCGCACCTCCGCCTCCGGAGTTTGGCCAGATTCTACCTTATTTAAAACAGGGAGATATTATTACACATCCCTACCATGGAGGAAAAGAAACTATTCTTAATGAAAAGGGGCAGGTGCGCTCAGAGTTTTGGGAAGCAAAGCAAAGAGGAATAGAGGTTGATGTTGGGCTGGACCGATTCCATGGAAATCTCACTGTTGCGAAGTCAGCACTGGAGCAGGGTTTTTTCCCAAATTACATAAGCACTGACTTGGCTATGCCTAACCTTCATCATATCGTCCACGATCTTCCAAGAACGGTATCTAAGTTCGTTGCGTTGGGGCTACCCCTGGTTGAAGCTTTGTCGAAATGTACCTATGCCCCAGCGGCAAAAATGGCAAAGGAAGTAGAGATCGGCTGCATTCAGGAAGGCAGTGTAGCAGATATCGCGATTTTCGACGTGATAACCGACGATTATGTCTTTGAGGATTATTTTGAGAATGAAATCAAAGGCAAAGAGCGTATTCTTCCCTTTATGACTATACGAAAGGGCGAGGTGTTAGAACCTAATACACGAATAACAGAAACGTTGGAGTGTGTCCACAAAGGTAAAATGCCCTGGCATTTTGACAACAGATAATCTGCATCCCCGCACACGTCTGAACACGTATTTATTATGATAATCTTTTAGGACTCTCAGAGAAAGGAAGGCTTCATATGATCGATTGGCTTATCAAAGATACTCTTATTATTGACGGAACGGGGGCTCCTCCGTTTCCAGGAGATATAGCGATCCGTGGAGATAGGATTGTTGAGGTTGGAAACCTGGGTGATATTGATGCTCAACACCTGATCGAAACCGAGGGGAGAATCACCGCGCCTGGCTTTATCGATATGCATAGTCACTCAGATGTCCTGTATCTGAACGGCTCCCCCCTTACGCATAAGATTTATCAGGGAATTACAACGGAATTGATCGGTCAGGATGGGATTTCAGCTGCACCCCTTACAGACACCTCAAAAGAATACGTGGCAGAAATGATTGAACCTCTGGCAGGAAACTTGGAAGGTGAGTGGAAGCCATGGGGTGTAGAGCACTTTTTACAAGGATTGGTAGAAAAGAAGGCTCCACTGAACGTAATGACTCTTGTTGGACACAACAATTTACGACTTGCAGTCATGGGGCATAGGATGGCTTTGCCCTCTCAGGAAGAGTTGCATCGCATGGGGGAATTAATGGCAATTGGCCTGGAACAGGGCGCCATGGGCCTTTCGTTAGGGTTGATTTATCCTCCTTCCAGCTATTCAGACACGAACGAATTGATTTACTTGGGTAAAGTGGTGAAAGATCATAACTCAATTGTGGTGGCCCACATCCGTGGTGAGCAAGAAGAACTATTTCAGTCATTAGAGGAAATGATAACTGTTGGCAGGGAGACCGGCAGTAGGATCCACATTTCTCATTTGAAATGCCCGGGGAAAAATAATTGGGGAAATATGCCGAAGGTATTGGAGAAATTAGAGTACGCTCTCGATCAGGGAATAGACATCGCTTTCGACCAGTATCCCTATGAGGCCTCATGTACATCCTTATCTATTCTTCTTCCCGGATGGGCAATGGAAGGGGGGTGGAAGGAATTACATCAGCGTTTGGGCGATTCTGAGATCCGCAAGGGAATCCTTGCCGCGCTGAGAAAATCCATCGAGGGTAGAGGTGGTCCAGCCTCTATCACGATTGCGTCGGTACAAAGCCAAAAAAACCAGGGATTAGCGGGGAAAACCCTTGAACAGATATCCGGAGATAAAGGAATCCCTGACGAACAAGCAGCTTTAGATATATTGATCGAAGAAAAATTGCAGGTCATTGCAATCTATCACGCCATGTCAAGAAAGGACGTTGAGTGTGCGATGACACATTTCCTGCAGACAGTAGGAAGTGACGGTATTTTGGGAACATTTCCCCATCCTCGGACCTATGGGGCCTTCCCCCGGGTAATCAGCCATTTTTGTCGGGAAAGAAGACTTTTCCCGCTGGAAGAGGCTATCCGAAAGATGACTTCAGCGCCAGCGAAACGATTGAACCTGGAAGATCGAGGGCGCATTGAATCTGGTATTTACGCAGACTTGATACTATTTTCTCCAGAGCATTTTCGAGATAACGCCTCATTTGAAAACCCGAAACAATTTGCATCCGGTCTGGATTGGGTGTTCCTTAATGGGAAACCCTTGGTTAAAGAGGGAAGCCTGCAGGACATATATCCAGGACAGATAATCAAAAGAATGTAACCTCCCGCCTTGCCATCCCCTCGAAGCTCAGTTTCTTCCCGAACAAGGTACTCTTGCCGAGAAAGGCTTGCAGCTCAACGGATTGATACCAGTCTTTCCTTTTTTGAGAAGCCCCTTTCCCCCGATCATGACCCGCACCCCTTCTGACTCTATTCTTTGAGGGCTGACCCCAATTTGTATGTGAAGTCGAATGGAGCACTCCAGAAACCCAATAAACCAAATTACCCAGATAAGCAGAACTAACCATCTAAACGTTTTCAGCGATCTCAACCATCCAAAATCTCTAAATCTCAAAAAGTCTCTTTCCAGGCCCACCAATTTCTATGATATCAATACCTGCCCTCTTCCGAATACTCAGCCATTCCGCCCTGCCCGAATTCCTCTCCCAACCGATTCAGAAGCATTCCATAAGCCTTCTGACCCTGTTCGTAGCTGGACAGCCGAAAGAACTCGTTGGGCGAGTGTTGGCGCTCGTCGGTAAGGCCAAAGCCGAAAATGATGGTGTAGGCATGAAGGTGGTGCAAGAACAGAGCATTTACCGGGATGGTCCCGCCCGATCGGATTTGATAGGGCTCTTTGCCGTAAAGATCCTGAAGTACCGAGGCTGCGATACGCATGCCGCGGTGAGCAGCCGGGACCAGATATGGGATCGCCCCGCTCTTTGCCTTGGTTGCCTTCACCTTGACCCCGGCAGGGCTCACTTTCTTCACATGGGCCAGGACTATATCGCTGATTTTCGAAGGATCCTGGTCGGCCACCAATCGGCATGAGATCTTGGCATGGGCCGTGCTCGGCAGGACCGTCTTCAAACCCTCTCCATGGAAGCCTCCGTATATGCCATTTATCTCTATGGTTGGCCGAGCCCAGGCCCGCTCATAGGTTGTGAATCCCGGCTCGCCAAAAACCGAGGTCGCCCCGATCTCATTCAAGTATTCGCTCTCGTCAAAAGGCACCCTGCCCAGTTGAGCTCGCTCCTCATCGGTAAGGGACCGAACGTTGTCGTAGAATCCCTCCACGGTGACCCGTCCGTCCTGATCGTGCATCGAGTCCAAAATCTGAACCAGGGCGTGGATCGGGTTCGCGATAGTGCCGCCATAGGTTCCTGAGTGCAGGTCATGATCCGGGCCCTGGACGTGGATGTACACTGCGGCCAGTCCCCGGGTACCCAGGGTCAGGGCTGGCTGATTCTCGTCCCACTGGCCTCCGTCGGCACTCAAGACCAGGTCGCAGGACAACAGATCCTTGTTGACCCCTATAAAATCCGATAGCTGGGGGCTCCCGATCTCTTCTTGACCCTCAAAGAGTAACTTGAGGTTGACTGGCAAATTCCCCTCGGTTTTTAGCATGGCCTCGACGACGATAAGCGGGATAAACAGGTTGCCCTTGTCATCAGTCGCTCCACGAGCATAGATGCGGCCCTCCTTGATGAGAGGCTCAAACGGCGGATTGTCCCACAAATCGAGTGGATCCACCGGTTGGGTATCGAAGTGGCCGTAGATCAGTAAGGTCGGCCTGCCCGAGGCGTGAAGCCAGTCGCCGTATACCACCGGGTGGCCCTCTGTGGGCATGATCCGGACTGATTCTATGCCGGCCGCTTTCATCCTGGCTTCGAGCCATTCGGCTGCCCTTTGGACGTCGGGCCTATGATCGGACAGGCTGGAAATGCTGGGAATCCGAAGAAATTCCAGCAATTCGTCGATGAATTGATTCCTGTGTTCATTGAGATAGGTTTCCCATGCAACCATGGCATTCGTCTCCTTCACTCTGTCAAATGTTGAGGCCTGATCCCTTCGTTTCTCAACAAAACGTACAGAACCTCACAGATTACATTTCTTTGGATACCCTTGACGCCTTTTTCAAGAAAAACGAGCTCCTGCGTGTCATCTTTAAGCACAGGTGCAATTACCCTTCCCTCGATGCTCAGCTGCTCTATCAAAGGAGAAGGTATCTCGATACACGCTGCAGTGACAGCTATTCTATCGTAGGGACTCATCTCTGGATACCCAAGGCCCCCATCTCCTTTCACGAGGACAATATCATTGTAGCCTGCATTCTCAAGATTCCCTTTTGCGAACTCAAAGGTCAGTGGATCTATTTCAACGGAGACAATCAGACCATCCGATCCGACGATTTCCCTCGCAATAGCTGCTCCATAACCAGAGCCCAACCCGACCTCGAGGAACCTATGACCTTTATCCAAACCCAGAGGCTCATAAAATAAGGGATAGCTGTGTGGGCAGGAGATGGTGGCCTGCTCGCCAGGGAGGGGCAGAGGAACTTCACGATAGGCATAATCCCTGTAGTTGCGTGGGATAAAGTCTTCCCTGGGAACCTTCAGCAAAGCCTCCTTGATTCGATCGGACCTGAGGTACCCATGCTCGACGAGCCAGCTCACTTTTGCAATTCTCTCCTTTTTGAATTCTTCTCTGCTTTTCGTGGGCTCCTTAGGTGGTGGTACTATCCAGCCTTTCATCTTTGACTAGTTCTCGTGCTCATCTGAGTGTTTCAATAACTGATCCTATTGATTTGCCCATGTACGTTAAATCTTGAGGCCTGGCTTTACTTTCTCTTTGAACGGTATAAACGACCCAAACCATCTAAACGATCTAATGGGTTGATATCTCCGGAGCCGATAACAATGTGGCGACAACAACCCGCTTGTGATGAACCAGAGTATAGGGGGGAAGGGCTTCTCTGTCAACCGAACAAGCATTGTTATTTGATGTAAATTGTTTCCATATCTCGTTATCAATCGAAGTGCTTTGCTAACCCGTCTCCTAACGATTCCACGCCTCCCAACGCCCCTGCCCTGAAACTCCTCTCTTTCAAAAACCTCATGTTACAAGGCCGGACCCCCTGGCGGTACATTCAATTTGTGACTTGAGTTTCGACGGCCAATGGCGTTATAGTCCAAGCAGTGTAACTCTAGCCATCCAAAAGGAGAATGTTCAATGCCCTCAGTTACAGCTGAGAAAATAGAAAAGGTCGTTCATCAGATACTCCGCGCGGCCGGAGCGCCCGACGAGCATGCGCGGACGGTTGCCCAGCACCTGGCCGACAACAACCTGGCGGGCCACGATTCCCACGGTCTCATCAGGGTTATCCAGTACGTCCGGCAGATAAAGGAGGGAGCGATTGTCCCGGATGCCACACCCGTGATAGCCACCGAAACGCCTACCACCGCCCAGGTTGACGGTCTCCGCTCCTTCGGCCAGGTCGCGGCGAAGTTCGCCACCCAGGTAGCCATTGAGAAGGCCAAACAGGCAGGCGTTAGCTGCGTTACGATCCGAAACCTTGGACACCTGGGTCGGCTGGGAGCCTACGCGGAAATGGCCGCAGCAGAGGGCTTTGCCGCCATCATCTACTGTTGTGGCGGCGGCCACGGGCTCTGTCAAGTGCCCTTCGGAGGCCGGGAGCGGCGTCTGAGCACCAACCCCATCGCCATGTCCTTTCCCAGCAACCTGGAGAGACCCATCCTGTCGGACATTGCAACCTCGGTGGTCGCCGAGGGGAAGCTACGCATCTACAAGGCCAGTGGCCACCGGATCCCTGACGGCTGGGTCCTGGATTCTGAAGGCCGCCCCAGCAACGACCCTAACGATTTCTACAATGGCGGAGCCCTGCTCCCCCTGGGTGGTTCGGAGGGGCACAAGGGATACACCTTGGCCTTCATGGCGGACCTGTTTGGAGGCATCCTCTCCGGGGGCAGTTTCGCCGGCAGCCCAGGTGAGTGCTTCAGCAACAATTCGCTGATAGTTGCCATGGACGTCGAGAGATTTGCCCCGTTAGAGACTGTGAAGGCCGAGGTATCCAAGATGACCGAGCGCATGAAGGACACGCCTCTGGCCGAAGGCTCCCAAGGGATACTGTACCCAGGTGAAAAGGAGGTTAGGACCCGGCTCGAGCGTCGGGCGAAAGGTGTGGATATAGAGAACGCCACCTGGGAGCAGGTCATAACTCTCATTCGTGAGTATGCGCTTGAGGGCACCGTGGGTCCGCTGCCTTAGCTGCTTCCCTTGTATCGTAGGGGGTACAATGGATCAAGGGGTCAAAAAGAAGAAGACTATAATGAAAAATCAACGCGAAGTTATCATTTCTGAAAAACTACCGCCCCTGCAAGCCCCCTACAGCCATGGCGTGAAGGTTGGAGGATGGGTCTTCACAGCTGGGATCCTTGGGGTGGACACGGGGGGAAACCTGGTGGGAAGAACCCCGGGGCGCGCCGACCTCGAGTCACAATTACGACAGGCTCTTCAGAACATCACGACGATCCTGGAGGCGCTCGGCACTTCACCCGAACGGGTGGCCAAGGTCAAGGCCTACATAACGGACTTCCGCTCATTCGACCGATACAATTCCACCTATCGGGAATTCTTCACTCCGCCATATCCGGCCCGTGCCAGCATCGGTGCGGACCTTGCCAGGGAGAATGCCATTATCGAAGTGGAGGCCATTGCTACAGTATCCGGGAAGCTGCACGAGGTTCGCTCGCCGGTGATTGAGGGTTGGGATACCCCGGTCGCCAAGGGAGGGATCCGGGTAGGCGACTTCTTATTCGTCGGAGGCCGCATCGCGCGGGACGCAAAGGGGCAACTCGTTGGGCGTGGCGACAGTAAAGTCCAGACTGAGCAAGCCCTGGACAACGTCGGGGCAACCCTTGAGGCAGCCGGGTTTGAGTTTTCCGATGTGATCAAAATCAATGCGACAGTTACTGATTGGCATGGTCTCAAACAGTACAATGAGATCTTAAAAAAGTACGTCTCCGAGCCCTTCCCAGCAGGGGCGACAATTCAGGGGCAAATCGCCAGAGAGGAGATGCTCATCGAGACCGAAACCGTGCCCGCACGCGGGGCCAAACGTTTCGTTTCGTCAGAAGTGGCAGGTGTAAGTCACTTCGCCCTGAAACGCCGGGAGGACACGATTTACGTCCGACATCTGCCAGGCTCTCTCGCTCCACAATCCCACGCGGTCCAATGTGGAGATTTCGTATTTCTTTGCGGCGAGGTTGGGCGCGATGTCTCAGGACGCCTTGTTGGGCCGGGCGACATCAGGGCACAGACACGCAAGACGATGGAGAATATCCATCTCCTCATGGAGCCTCTCGGGGGGACATTGGCTGACATAGTAAAGGTGAACGCAACCATGAGCGACTACCGCTTATTCCCGGCATTCAACGAGGAGTATGCGACGTTCTTCTCGCCGCCCTATCCGGCCCGTACCACAGTCGTGACAGGTCTCGGCCAGGGAGGGGTGGTCGTCGAGCTCGAAGCAATCGCTGTTCTCGGCGCGTCGCAGGACGCTAGCTTTGTAACGGGACCATCGGGCAACTGACAACCGTAACCCCCCTCATTGACGGTGACATAACGCAGGTTTCGGCAGGCATCAAACCTGGGCTATGTGACATACTCATGCTCCTAACTACCTCTGTAATTCTCCCCATTGGGATTATTCAAGATATTCAACGACGCACCCTAGAACAACCAGATCACTACATCATATCATTTCCGCGCAGATTGCTTGAGTAATAATTCAAGGCCTGACCCCCTCGGCCGACGGTTCCTTGGTCCGCAAAAACTTCTTATACATCCTCTCAACCTTCTTCTGTGTCACGTGGGGCTTGTGGACTCGAAAACCACCTCCAAATGAATGAGGAATATGCATCAGTTCGTGGATGAGTACCTTAATCCGTTCTTCTTTGCTGAGCTTATCAAATCTTTCAGAGATAACCTCAATGACATATTGTGGCTTCTGGTTGAGGGCTAACTGCATAATTCTTGAAAGTCCGTGACAACGGGCGATTACTCTTTTGCTTTTAGAACCTATACTCCTTACGCAAACCACTCTGGATCCATCTACGTGGGTCATTTGAAGTTTATGAAGGATATCTCTTATCTCTGTGCCGATGTCCTCGGCCAATTCATACCGAATCATAAGACGCAAATAACCATAATTGAGGAGCAAAATCAATTGAGAGAATTTACCTGAAGGGACGAGACTTATTCAATATTGTAAACAATGTCCCGTATTTTCCGAACCGAACTAACTAAGCAATCAGATCCCACCATATTCTAATTATTACGATTGTTAATCGCTCACTTTTTTCTCGACAGGAGTAATAGAGGATGTCCCCTATTTAGGAGGGTGACGCCATGGGTTCTTTTATCTTCCCCTCAGGATATCCAAAATGTTCCCTGGAGGCGCACTGTTATGACCGGGCAACCGATAGATGGTAAATATTGACGCAGCAAAAAATGCCATGGCAATGCCCACTACGACCGCTGCCATCAATCGTTCTGGGATTACTCGATAGAGCAACCGCGAAACAGCCCAAGCGATGAAATAGAATAGAGAACTGAACAAGGCGGCCTGGAGGCCAAGGATGACAAGCATATAAAGAGATTGCTTGTCGTGCTTAGTAATTACCGCAGCAATTGCCATCAAGCAATAGAAGATGGAAACACCGGTTGGAACCAGTCCCCCGACAACGACAAGATAGAAGGGAACGGGGACAGTGAGGAGAAAAACAGAGAAAAGAATCCACTTGGTCGCTTTCGCCGACATCCACATTCGAGATCCAATCTCTTAGCAGTTAGGTAGGCTGTGCTCGATTTGCCTGTATACCCCCCCGTAGGGTCAACTAGCGGAGAAAATTGCAGTTCATTGCTGTGGTTCTCGGCTCAGAAAGAGCATACTCATTATGAAATATATTTCCGGATGTGGGTACTTCAATGTCTGGATCCGCGCGTCAGATTTTGGTGGGCCTACCTAATATAGTAACCGGATACCCTCCAATTCCCATCCTCGTCGAGCATCGGAGTAACAGTCTCAACTGCAGCCTTCTTGTTCTCGAAAGAGGCCTCATATTGGATGACCACGTATTCACCGTCTGGCGCACCCGGCAAACTTGTGGCGTACTGCTTCGACTTTAGCCTTCTGGCGATAAGACGACCCAGGGGCTTACGGGCAGCATTCAGTGCTCGATCCCACTGCTTTTTAGTCACAGCATTTTTGAAAAGGACGGCAGTGGTTTCCCAACTCTCTGAGTACTTGCCATCATCGACCAACGCTAACCACGTCTCAGCAGCTCCAAGGGCCTCTTCTTCAGCCCGCTGGTCTGCTACTGCTGCCAAACAGAGCAACAGATAGCACGCACCGGCTAAACCTGTGATCAAAATTTTGCTCCAACTCATCACTTCCTCCTCTGTTTTACCGGACCGCAGCACACGCAGGTCCACCTAACAGTGGACTTTAGCGGGGCGGTTTACCGCGTCCCCTACCATGATTAGAAATGTCACAGAAGGAAAACCGTCTTTACAGACTTTTTTGCATATCTCATGCCAAAGGGTTTTACGGATAATCAATTAACATGACGATAAAATCTAAATAGCTTGCTGTTAATCCCAGTAAATCCTGATAAATCTTGCGAATACCGTGAAAAATTTTCACAATCTGGGGCTTTGGATAGGTCTGAGGATTTGACAGGCAAAATGAAGGAAATTGGAAGGGTTAAATTACTTTTTTTACGACAAAGGATGAGATTTATTCAACTGAGTCAACGACCTTCCCTATGTTTTCCCAACGGTCAATCCCTGATGGGGAATTGAATACTCCCCAAGCTTGAAAAAGAAACATCCATCACATCGCTGGGCTCAACAAAGAAAAATCTCGTCAAGGAACCGGTCAAGATGATTTCACCCGTCTGTATTTCCCGGTTGAATGCGGACAATTTGTTGGCGAGCCATGTCACTACGTTGACCGGATTACCAAGTGCTTCAACTCCACAAGCGCTTGCCAACAAACGGCCGTTTTTGCACATGACGACACCCTCATGTCTCAGGTCAAAGCCAGAGATAGGCCTCATAAACGGCCCTTGGATAATCCCTCCATGAAGGGAGTTATCCGCGATAGCCTCCGAAGTGTTCACTTTCCAATCTTTGATTCGGGAATCAACAAGTTCCACTGCTCCCATAATTCCCGAAGTGGCCATGATGACATCGGAGCTCGTTACTCCTGGCCCTTTAAGAGGTTTATCCATAACAAAAGCTATTTCCCCCTCAACAGCTAGTTTACAAAAATCAGAGGCCTTTATCTCCCTCAAAGAGGAATAATGGGATCCGCTGGTCATGCACCCCAGAATTGGCTCATCTATTTTCAACTGGTCCATTGTCGCCTGGCTGGTACAGCCCACCTTCCAGCCTATGATATGCTCTCCACTCCGTATCTTCTGCTCCACCAACATTGCTTGTACATCATAGGCTTTTTCGGCAGATAACTCCCCTATCATAGAATTAAGGGAATCAGTCGGTTTGCCTTCCTCATATGCCTTCAATAATGTATTGTACCATCGCTTCTTTATCAAATCATGGTTACCCACGTTCACCCCCTCGGTA
>JABAOH010162994.1_pt1 | contig 14535 bp, 14 predicted proteins | sample 7062181 | NCBI WGS metagenome assembly JABAOH01 (sample SAMN14538630, study PRJNA623070) | marine sediment metagenome | biome: marine biome [ENVO:00000428]; feature: marine pelagic biome [ENVO:01000023]; material: deep marine sediment [ENVO:00002113]; isolation source: pool of 5 deep marine... | reverse complement strand
ATAGACGTCCCGGACCCCCAGGGGTGCCATGAGAACTGGGTGGAACACTTCTGGGGGGACTTCGCCGAGGCCATGGAGCTCTTCGCCCCCGGCGTTCATGTGACGACGACGACGGAGATGTACCGTCGGCGAGACATGCAAGACCTCGTTCTCGACCTCGCATCCCGGGCGGAGGAGGTTAGGGAGGTCCTTAACAGGTACAGGCCGAGGAACCCCTACCCGCGGGGATGGATACCCTACGAGCCACTATGCACGAGCTGCGGACGAATAGGGGATGCTAGGGCCTTGCAGTTCGGCAATGGGGAGGTCCGGTTCGAGTGCACCTGCGGGCACCGCGGTTCCTCTCCTCTCGAGGAGGGTAAGCTGAATTGGAGGCTCGAGTGGCCTGCCCTCTGGAAGGTCCTACAGGTGGACGTGGAGCCGTTTGGTAAGGATCATGCCGCCCCCGGAGGCTCAAGGGAGAGCTGTCAGGTCATCGCTGAGACCGTGCTAAAGATTGTGCCCCCCTTCGGCATACCTTATGAGTGGGTCGGCTTGGCCCATGATGGGCGGGATCTAGGAGACATGGACAGCTCGGACTTTCTGGGCTTCGGGCCCAAGGAGTGGCTCGAAGTGGCACAGCCAGAGCTTCTGAGGTTCCTCTTCGCCAATGCTCCGATAAGGAGGAGAGTTGTCCTCGACCTCTCCACGGTCGATGCATATCACGATACGCATGACCAGGCCGAAATGGCTTTCTATGGGCGGCCAAAGGGTGACCGAGAAAGGTCATATGAACTATCGAGACTCCGCCCTCCTCTCGAGGAAGCGCCTTATCAGCTCGCTTACAGGCACGCTGCCCTCTTGGCTCAGGTCGCCCCTGAAGGGGATCTCCTGGAGTGGTCCGTCCAGAGGCTGGAAGACACGGGCCTGCTCGTTCGCCAACTGAGTTCGTTGGAGAAGGAGAGGGTGGAGCAGAGGCTGAGGCACTCCCTCGTATGGGTCGAGAAATATGGTCCTGAGGACATGAAGGTGGGGCTGCAGGATACCCTACCTGCCGACACGCTGGACCGGCTGACCACCGACGAAAGGGACGCCTTGTCCATGCTCCTCTCGAAGCTATCAGACGTCCCCTGGAAGGAGGAGAGCGTCAAACAAGCCATGATCGAGCTCACCAGAGGTGATGAACTTCCGGTCTCCACCAAGAGTTTCTTCGCCGCCTTGTATACGGTACTACTTGGAAAGCCTTCAGGGCCGAGGGCGGCTCCTCTTCTTGCCGTCCTTGACCGCGACTTCGTTCTGAATCGCCTGAGGGAGGCTGGTGGCGAGTGAAGCTGCCGCCATACACGAAGTCCGCTCCCTACTATGACCTGATCTACGAGGAGGCCGTCGACTATGAACAGGAGGGCGCTCTTCTGCAGCGGATTTTCCAGGACTGCGGTGTCGGGACCGTGAAGAGGATCTTGGACCTGGGGAGCGGCACCGGCAACCACGCGCTTATTCTGAGTTCGAAGGGCTACGATGTCTTCGTATCTTCGCCGTGGCAGAGAAGGTGAGCCCAGAGATGTGGTGCATCGGGTGGGTCTTGCGACGAAGATGTGGCGATGGAGGGGAGACAAAAGGTATTTACCCACACCTGTAGCTGAAGCTAGGAAGAGCAGCCCCGTGGTGTAGCGGCAGCATATGGGACTCTGGATCCCCAGGCGCCGGTTCAAATCCGGCCGGGGCTATCCTCCTCCCGTCGTCTAGGTGACTAGTCATGGGTTCCGAGGAGCAGCCCCGGGATTTCATCCGCAAGATCATCGACCAAGACATCCAGACGGGCAAGTTCGGGGGTCGCGTCCACACCCGCTTCCCGCCCGAGCCCAACGGCTACCTCCACATCGGCCACGCGAAGTCCATCTGCCTGAACTTCGGCATCGCGGAGGAGTATGGGGGCTTGTGCAATCTGCGCTTCGACGATACCAACCCCTTGAAGGAGGAGAAGGCATATGTTCAGGCCATCATCGAGGACGTCGATTGGCTGGGATTCGACTGGGGCGACCGACTCTACTTCGCATCGGACTACTTCGACCAGATGTACGAGTACGCAGTCCAGCTCGTAAGGCAGGGCATGGCGTACGTGGATGACCAATCTGCAGAGGAGGTCAGCGCGCAGCGGGGGAACCTGAACACACCAGGGACCGAGAGCCCATATAGGAACCGTTCGGCGGAGGAGAACCTCGACCTGCTGGAGCGAATGAGGGCCGGTGAATTCGCCGTGGGCGAAAGGGTGCTACGTGCCAAGATCGACATGGCCCACCCGAACATGAACATGCGGGACCCACTCATCTACCGAATCCTCCACGCCTCCCACCACAACACGGGAGACAAGTGGTGCATCTACCCCACCTACGACTGGGCCCACGGCTTGGAGGACTCCATCGAGGGGATCACCCACTCCCTCTGCACGCTTGAGTTCGAGGACCACCGCCCTCTCTACGACTGGTTCCTCGATGCGCTGGACGTGTACCACCCCCAGCAGATCGAGTTCGCCCGCCTCAACCTCACCTACACGGTGATGAGCAAGCGAATGCTCCGCGAGCTAGTGGAGGGCGACTACGTCGACGGGTGGGACGACCCCCGTCTCCCCACGATCAGGGGAATGCGCCGTCGCGGCTACACCCCCGCCTCCATCCGGAACTTTTGCCGCCGCATCGGCGTGGCAAAGGTTCATAGCACCGTGGACTTCGAGTTCCTGGAGCACTGCGTACGGGAGGACCTGAACAGGACGGCGCCCCGGTTCATGGGAGTCCTTCGTCCCCTCCGGGTGGTGATCGAGAATTACCCGAAGGACGAGGCAGAAGCGTTTGACGCCGTCAACAACCCGGAGGACCCGAGGGCTGGCACCCGCAATGTCCCCTTCTCCCGCGTTCTATACATCGAGGCGGAGGACTTCATGGAGGACCCACCAGAGAAGTATTATAGGCTGGCCCCTGGCCGAGAGGTACGGTTCCGGTATGCCTATTTCGTCACCTGTCGGGACGTCATCAAAGAGGACGGGAAGGTCGTGGAACTCCGATGCACTGTGGACCCAGAGACCCGGGGAGGAGACGCGCCGGATGGCCGGAAGGTGAAGTCCACGCTGCACTGGGTCTCGGCCGCCCATGCTGTCGATGCTGAGGTCCGCCTGTATGAGAAGCTGTTTACCGTGCCGGATCCCCTCGGGCACAAGGGCGCGAATTTCAAGGATTTCGTGGATCCGGACTCCCTTGAGATTCTATCTGCGTGTAAGGTCGAACCTGCGGTGCGAGATCTCAGACCCTTCGACCGTTTCCAGTTCGAGCGGGTCGGTTACTTCTGTGTTGACCCGGACACGAAAGACGACCGTTTGGTGCTGAACCGCACCGCGGCCCTCAGGGATCCTTGGGCCAGCATCCAGAAGCGACTGCGGGCCAAGAAATGACTTATCGCAGAGGGCTGCTTATCCAAGGAGACGATCGACGCAGCCCCGTAGTGTAGCGGTCAATCATACGAGGTTCTGGACTTCGTGACGGCAGTTCGAATCTGCCCGGGGCTATCCACCGATGTACTGCCTAAGCTCCTCTTCCGCTTCCATGGGACCTCGAGCTATGAGCAGATCGCCCTGCTCTACGAGAGTGTTCTCGTCAGGACCGTATATCCAGGTGTCTCCCCTGCGGATGGCGATGACCCACATGCCCGTCTCCGACGCTATCTTCATCTCTCCGAGTGTCTGGCCTGTCGCGGGAGATCCGGTCGGAACCGTCACGGTTGCTATCGCCGTGTCCGACTCCTGCAACGCGGCGGCCACGACGGGGTGCGGCTCGATATCCCTGAGGACGACGTCCGCGATCTCGACAGCCCCGTCCGCGACCGTCTCGATGGAGTCCGCGAGCCTGATGAAGACGAGGGCCTTCTCCACGTCTTTGTCTTGGATCGCCCGCTCCACTGCCCTCTTCTGAACCTCCTGGTCCCATTCGTCGACTCTCCCCTCCAGCTCTATGACGTGCTGAGCTATCTCCTCGTTGTCGTACAGGAGGGCGGAGTATGCCAGGTCGACCATCAGCTCAGAGGTGTCCTTCATCTCTAGGAGGATTTCCTCTATCTCCATAACATCACCCCGGCCACGGCTCCTCCCCCTTCACATACTTCATGAGACGATTGTAACCGTCCTCAGTGCCACGGACTATCAGCTGGTCACGTCCCATGAGGGTCGTGGTGCCAGGAGGATCGTAGGTCCAGCGACGCCCGCGATGTATGGCTATGATCCTCATGCCAGTTTCCGCTTCAACCCTCAACTCCGCGATGGTCCTCCCCAGCATTGAGGAACCCTCCTCCAATTGCAGCACTTTGATTCTCTCATCCGCCTCCCCGAGGACGAACGGCAGGAAGGGCCTCGCCTCGATCCTCTGCTCCAGCAGATCCACGATGTCCCCCGCGGCGTTGGAGATAGTCTCCGCGGCAGAGGCTACTTGGAGAATCCCCGCCAGCCTCTCGGAGTCCTCCTTGGTTCTACTGGCCATGAGGGCAATCATCCTAATCTGGTACCTCAGGAAGTCCATCCTGTTCTCCAGCTGCCGAACTTCATGGCCCAGCTCATCGCTGTCAAACATGATGGCGGCGTAGGCCAGGTCCACGATGAGCTCGCTGGTATCCTTCATCTCCACCAGAAGGTCCTTGACGCTGGTCGGTTCGTACTCAACCTCCTCGAACTCTTCACCTTTCAGAGAAAGACCCCCACCACAGTCACCAAGAAGACGATTCCAAGAAAGTCTCCCGCGGTTGTCACGACGGGAGTCACGAAGCTGTCCGGGTCGAAGCCCCTGGAAAAGGATAGAAGGGCCACCGATAGGGTCACCAGGATGAGGACCCCGGCGAGCATCAAGCCGCTGGATAGCATGATGAAGAGGAGCACCTCCACTCCGAAGGGTGGCACTTCTCCCATTACAAGCGCGATGCCGTATATGAACATTGCCAGGATGGTGAAGGTGAGGACGTAGAGGACCAGGCCATCCCTCACGTTCCTCAGGAGCCCTGGGTTCCGAAGCCTAAGGGCGATGGTCCCTGTGTAGAACCCCGACGTAAGGCGAGCCCCTAGCACGGTGCCCACGTTGCCGCCGATGCCGTTGATGACGGGAACTAGGATGAGCAGGAAGGGAGTGGCGAGGAAGGTGGTCGTGGCCCCGTTCAGGATATGACCGGCGGCCAGCTCCACTGCCAGGAGGAAGGTCAAAGGCAGTAGGCTCTCCCAGATGATGGTCTTAGACTTGTAGAAGGTCACACCACGCCTCCCAGGAGAATGGACACCACGAAGAGGAGGAGGATCGTTACGACGTCGCCGACGGTCGCCAAGGAGGGGGTGGTGACGTTGTCGGGGTCCAGTCCCCACCTGAAGGCCATGAGGATGATTCCGAAGGTGAAACCCACTTGGACGACGCCCGCGGCAGTCCCAGCAAGGGTCGCTATGAGGACGAGCTTCAGCAGTCCCGCCGACTCCAGGTCCACCATCACGGCGGTGATGTGGCTCAACAGCCCCGCCAGGAAAGACAGCAAGACGCTCAAGAAGAGGGCCGCGAGAACGTTCTGCCGGGTCTCCTCGTTCCAGAGATTACCCTTCTCAATGAGACCCATATGAATGGCAGAGCCCAACCGAGACCCCATGGCCCCGCTGATGCCTCCCCGCAGCGCGATGAGCGCGGGCACCATTATGAGGAGGCCAGGGTTTCTAGTCAAGACCTCCTGCATCCTCCCCAGGAGAAGCCCAGCCGTAACAAGCCCCATACCGGCTATCAACAAGACGGGTAGGGACTCCCGGTACACGGAGGGAAGAGGCACGGCCTGAGAAAGGGGCCCACACAAAAAGGGTTATGTAGCGAGTCTGCGGGCCGATGCTCGGGATGCGGCGGCGCGCCGGCGACTACGAACTCCGGGAGATGCTCAGCACTCGGACTGGAAGGAGGCGCGGTAGAATCGCCACGTCCATGGGCAGTCTCCCCACAACTTCTCCATCCATCTCGGCCAGGACCTCCTGTTCAGACGTCGCCACAACCTTCCTTCCTCTCAGGTGATTGACCTTTGGGAGCCTCAAGTGTTCTCCCTTTCTCAGCTTGCCGAGGTTGCTCAGGGCCTCCCCCAGGCTGACATCGCCTATGAGGACTACATCGAAGGTCCCGTCGTCAATCTCGGCCATCGGCGCGGGCCTGAGACCGCTGCCGTAGTACTGACCGTTGGCGACGATGACGCTGTTCATAGGCCCGCGGGCAACGGGCTTTCCGTCTACCTCGACCTCGACCCACTCATTCTCATAAGACGGCAGTGTCGTGAGGATGGCCCAGAGGAAGGCGGCCCGACCGCCGAAGGGCTTGCGGCTTCGATTTACCTTGTCCATGATGGCCGCGTCGACTCCCGCCCCAAGGATGTTGGCGAAGTAGCGGGTCTCCGAATCTCCTTCCAGGTTGGAGTATGTGGCCTTCCCGACGTCTACGTCAAGGAGGGCTTCGGACTGCAGGATCTGATCGGCTTGATCCAGTCCAATCGGCAACCGAAGGGTCTTGGCGTAGTCGGTACCGCTCCCCACGGGTATGATGGTGAGTCGAGCTTGCCGATCGACCAGCCTGTCGTCCTCGACGAAACCGTTGAAGGCCTCGTTGACTGTCCCGTCGCCGCCAACTATGGCAATGTTGCCTTCCCCGGCTTCCAACGAGGACCGTATGAGGCGTGTCGCCGTCATCGGCCCTGAGGTGTACTCTACCTCCATCTCCTCAACTAAGGGGCGAAGACGGGATTGGACCTTGGGCCAGCGCCTACTCACCTCTCCTCCCGCTGCTTTCGGATTCACGACGAAGAGCACGTCACTCCTCCTTGCGAGATGTGGCCATGGATCTCACCAGGTTCTCATACTCCTCCAGTTCCTGCTTGACCCTTTCGTCGCTCCACCCCGCGTACTGAGCCATCAAGCCCGCGACCTCCTCTGCCACCCCCAGCCCGTGATCCGCGTCCTCGTGCATCACCTTCGTCCTTCTGACGAGGACGTCCTCCAGCTTGAGGGCCATCTCGTGTTCCTGGGAGTGAACGACCTCCGCCAGGATGTAAGGCAGGCCGGGTACGATTCTCCGACGCAGGGCCTCATCCTGAGCAATCTCGAGAACCCGATGCCACCTTGGGCCATAAGACGCCACCCCGTTTTCCACTATGTCCCCGTCCAGGCCCATGGACTCCGCATCCCGGGAGGCCCGCCGCCTCAATCTGTTCGAACCCACTTCTGAGGCCCGCCACGCAGGACGCACCTCCGGTCCGTGGGGTAGCCGGCCCGCGCGTCGAAGATCCCGGGAGGCCAGCCGCACGATTCTCATGGCGGCCCGTCGATAGGTGGTGAGCTTTCCTCCAAGGAGAGAAATCATTCCCGCGGCATCTCTCACGACCCTGTAATCCCTGCTCACCTCCGACTCCGGAACGTCGTACTCGGCAATTAGAGGCCTCAGGGCCGCGAAGGAACTGAATACGTCCTCCTGGGTGAGGTTGGCTTCGGGGAAAGTGTGGTTCAACGACTCCAGGAGGTAGTGGACATCGCGGTCATCGGCCCCCACCCCGTCGAGGTCGCCCTCGAAATCGGTATCGGTCGTACCCGCCAGGGTGAACTCCCGCCAAGGCAGGGCGAAGACGACGCGCTCGTCCTCTGGAGACCTCATGACCACGGCGTTCAGATTCCCCACCTTCGAGCGGGGCACGAGGATATGAGCTCCCTTGGTCGGCCTCAGCAGCCGTCTGCCGCCAGGCGCCATGAGCCTGATTCGATCACTCCAGGCGCCCGTCCCATTGATGATGACGCGGCCTCGGGCCTCGTGAGTCAAGCCCGACAACAGATCCCTGAACCTCACGCCAGCCACGCGACCGTTCTCGAAGACCAGAGACTCAACCCGGGCATAGGTCAATATTCTGGCCCCCTCTTCGAAGGCCATTGAGGCGTTGAGAAGAACCAGTCTGAAGTCATCGGCAAAGCAGTCGTAGTAGATAGCCCCTCCCAGAAGCCCCTCCCTGCGAAGGTTTGGCTCGCGGGCCAATACCTCCGCCCTGGACAGCCTGCGGTGCCTGCGGACGTTTCTGAAGCCCGCGAGGAGGTCGTAGAGCCACAGGCCGAGAATCGTGACAATCGGTCCCTCGCCGACTCCCTCGTGGAAGGGAATCACGAAGGGGACCGGGCGGACGAGGTNNGGACGAGGTGGGGGTAGTGGGTTCTCAACCAGTACCGCTCCTGACTCGCCTCCCACACCACCTTCAGCTGGCCGTACTTGAGATATCTCAGGCCCCCATGGATGAGCCGAGATGATCTGCTGCTGGTTCCGCTTCCGATATCCCCCTGTTCCAGGAGGAGGACCCGATATCCTCGTCGCGAGGCCTCATGGGCTACTCCGCAACCGATGATTCCGCCGCCGATGACGATCACGTCGTAGTCTTCCTGCAGGTCATCCAAGCCCTCTCGCCGACTCCTCCAGTTGAAGGAGTTCTCCTTCACCCCTCCTCCTCCAGGACCTTTCCGGGGTTCATGATACCCTTGGGATCCAGGGCCCCTTTCAACGCCCTCAACGCTTGCACAGCGGTCTCCCCATGTTCATCTCTCATCCACCGAGCGTGATCGACGCCGATGCCATGGTGATGGCTAAGAGTGCCCCATGGAAAGATTGCTTCCGTCGCAGCCTCCTTGAGTTCCTGCCACTGCTCCACCTCCCTCCCTTGAACCTGGGGCGCGAGCACGGTGAAGTAGAGGGACCCTCCGTCGCGGTATGCGTGAGACAGATGGCAGGGGACCATCCCCGCAACGCCCTCCCTCTTGAACACTTCCTGGAGAGCCTGGCGAACCGCTTCGTAGAGGTCGTGGAGGACCGACCAATCTGCCGCCGTCTCCAAGGTCTCCACCACGAGGCCTCGAGCGAGAAGGTCGTCCCTCAGGTAAGGTGCCCGGTAGTACTCCTCCTCCCACAGAGCCGCTGGCTCTGACCCTATATTCACGCCACCTGCCTCTGTCCAGTGGCTCAGGGCACGTCGCATGCCCATATCCACCTCTTCCTGGGAACCCTCGTACCCCAGGAGAACCAGGGCTGGGACGTCGTCAGTCTCAAGGCCGGCCAGCGCCAGGATCATCTGTCCCTCCTCCTCGTTCGAGACGCGCAGGAGCGCGGGGGACATGCCTTCCTGTATCATCTGACGACCGACCTCTAGGGCCCCTCCGAAGTCTGGGAAAAGGACGACCCGGCTCTCCTTGGCTTCTGGTTTCCTCTGTACACGAAGGACAGCCTCCGTGATGATGCCGAGGGACCCCTCGGAACCGAGGGCAATCTCCTTGAGTTCCGGTCCCGTGGAGCGGGCAGGCACGCTTCGCGTCTCAATATCCCCCCGAGGGGTCACGAGTCGCAGGGCCTGGACCATGTCCTCGATGCGTCCATAGCGGCCGGAGAGATGGCCGGAAGATCGAGTGGCGACCCATCCGCCTAGAGTAGAGAAGTGGAAGGACTGGGGGTAGTGACCCAGGGTCAGGCCTCGGCTCAGGAGGGCCTCCTCTAGTTCCGGTCCCAGGATGCCCGCTTGGGCCACGACTAGCAAGGAGGCCTCATCGACCTCCCGCACCTTATTCAGGTGGCGCAGGTCCACAGTCACCACTGCCCTGTGTCTCCCGGGTAGCGGCCTTAGACCGCCGAGGACGGAGGTCCCCCCGCCGAAGGGTACGAGGGCGACGCCTTCAGCAGCGCACCACTCCAGGAGGCCTCGAAGCTCCTCGACACTGGAGGGAAGGACAACAGCATCTGTCACATCCGCGGGGATTCCGAGTCTAACGCCAAGGAGGTCCAGATAGCTCTTCCCCAGGGAGTGAACGATTCTCTCTCTTCCTTCAGTGCTCACTGGGGCAATGCCAGCCAAGGCCTCAAGATCTCCTTGGCTCAGACGGGTGGCTGGTGCCGACGGGAGGGGCGGAACGTCCTTCGGCTCCCTCGCCTCGATACCGCGGGACTTCAAGAGGTCGAGAATGCGGTCCAGCCTCTCCCTGGAGTAGCGCTCATCCGGGAGACCCCACCCCCAGGGCTTGAAGTCCCGTTCCATCGAAGGGGCCATCACGGCCCATTTAGAATAGGTTTCGTCTCCGTTGAGGGAGGTTTAATAGCCCCGACGGGATGGCGCCGCGAGAACCCATGATCGAGAGAGACGAAGTCTTAGAGGTGCTGGATGGATACGATCTGGAACGGGCGAAGATTGGCGTCCTCGCCTCCCACTCCGCCCTCGACGTCTGTGATGGCGCGGTGGAGGAAGGATTTCGTACAGTCACCCTTTGCCAGGCGGGACGAGAGGAGCCCTACGCCCGATACTTCAGAACCGTGAGGGATGGTAGCGGCAAGCTCATCAGGGGCGTCGTGGACGTGGCAATCGTGCTGGATTCCTTCAAGGAGGCCATCTCTGACGGGGTGCAAGACAGGCTGCGCGGAGACAATGTCATCTTCGTCCCTAACAGGTCTTTCGTTTCCTACTGCGGACTGGAGGAGGTGGAAGACAGGTTCCTCGTTCCTATGGTGGGGAGCCGCAATCTCCTCAGGTCGGAAGAGAGGACCGAGGAGAAGGGGTACTACTGGATTCTGGAGGAGGCGGGCCTTCCCTACCCTCGCCTCTACAGGACACCAGAAGAGATCGACTCCTTGGCCATCGTCAAGCTGCCCCACAAAGTGAAGAGGTTGGAGAGGGGCTTCTTCACGGCCGCGAGTAGTGAGGAGTATGAGGAGAAGTCGCGGAAGCTGCTCGATCAGGGGGTCATAATCCAGGATGACCTGGACGTTGCCAGGGTGGAAAGATACATTCTGGGACCCGTCTTCAACTTCGACTTCTTCTGCTCACCCTTGGAGGACTCTGGGGAGAGGCTGGAGCTACTGGGCATCGATTGGCGCTTCGAGACCTCCCTGGACGGCCACGTGAGGTTGCCGGCGGAACAGCAGATGACGCTCATGGAGGAGGAGAGGTACCCGGAATACGTGGTGTGCGGCCACAACTCCGCCACCCTCCGGGAATCCCTCTTAAGCAAGGTGTTCCCCCTGGCAGAGAAGTACGTGGAGGCGACGCGGCAGTACTTTCCCCCTGGGGTCATAGGCCCCTTCACCCTGCAGACGTGCGTGGATAAGGACATGGAATTCTACATCTACGACGTGTCGCCCCGCATCGGGGGTGGGACCAACGTCCACATGTCTGTGGGCCACCCCTACGGGAACACGCTGTGGAGGTCGAGGATGAGCACTGGCAGGAGGGTGGCTCTCGAAATCAAGAGGGCCATCGAGCGGGATGAGCTGGATAAGATAGTTACGTGACCTCCGACTCCTCAAGACGGCTGATGTACTCAGGCGGAATTTCAGTCGTTATGTAGACGAACTTCCCGCCTTTCTTGATGACTATGCCGCCCTTCCGCGCTTCCTCCGCATTGACCTCGATGATGACGGGACTGGCCGTCCTTACCTGACCCGCCTCGATGGCGCTCTCCAAGGTGTCGCTGAGGTGCACCCATCGCCGATCCGCCGGTCTGAGGCCGATCTCCAAGAGGATGCTGCACTCCTCCTCCGTCGTGGGATAGTAGAGGACCGGGGGAATGTCCTCAGTTGGAAGGTCCAGGTCCACATCGATGGAGTGGCCGTAGGTAGCCATCACTCGTCCCTCGTCGAACTTGTACCTACCCTTAGGGTCGGTCTGGATGAGGGCGATTATGTGGTGGGGCTTCAGGAACCTGAACTTCTTGTGACGAATCTGAATGGCGGTGACTAGATCCCGCAGGTCCACCCAGCCGTGGTCATCCATCTCGAGGCCGTACCGCTGGGGGAAGTGGCGGAGGACGCCTGCCATGGTTCTCCCCAGGAGGTCCAGTTCCTTCTCATTCAGCAGGAACTTGCCCTCGCTTCCGCAGTTAGGACAGACCTCTCCGCGAAAGAAGCCGTGAGACCTACATTCCTTGAGCATCCGCCCCTCCCGGCTCGATATCCGACAACTCTGTTAAATACCTTCCCGATTGGAGCGATTGCCCTGTGTGCGAGACGACGCAATACAAGGCCGCTCACAGGCATCACCTGGCCTCCTCATTGCCGGACGCCGAGGCAAAGGTCGGTTCATGTGCGTACACGACTCGTTGTGAAACGGTCCTCCAGAAGCGAAACCGTTACTAGTTGCGACGCGCTTGAGGGACCTGCGAATGATTGGGGGGAGGACATGGAGTGTGATTCTCGTCGCGGCAGTGGTCGGGGTCGCGGCAGTCGGTGTCTTCATCGCGATCACAGTCATGCAGTCTCCGCCCTCATCACCGCCTCCTCCGCCGCCACCGCCGCTAGAGCAGTCGGACTGTCCGAGGTCGATCGGCCTCTGCATCGAGCGAAACGTGACCCGAGTCGTCGATGGCGATGATCTTGATGTCGAAGGCGGCATCCGAATCAGGCTAGTGCTAGTCGACGCTCCCGAACTTAGCGAATCCGGCGGCCCTGAAGCCCGCGACTATCTTACGGATCTCTGTCTGGGCTCCCTCGCTCTCATTGACGAGGACGATTTCCAGATTGGCGACGACCCGTATGGCCGAGTCCTCGCGGTCGTCTACTGTGGCGGAACGAACGCGAATGCGGCCCTGATTTCTTCCGGCCATGCGGACACCTACTACCGCTTTTGCTCTGAGAGTGAGTTTGGGACGGAGGCATGGACGGGATGCTCGTCTCCCCCGCCTCCACCTCCACCACCGCCTGAGGAGAACTGCGACCCCTCCTATCCAGACGTATGCATACCACCTCCTCCTCCAGACCTGGATTGTGCGGACATCCCCTACACGAACTTCGCGGTTCTCCCACCCGACCCGCATCGCTTTGATGGTGATGGGGACGGTATCGGGTGTGAAAGCAGATGAATGAGAATACATGCCGCACGTCCAGATCGACGGGTGACGCGTGAGCCGTGACGGAATGAAAGGATCAGCACGTACATGTAGGCCTTGGGGAAGAAAACCGCGGGATACGCCAGGAGGAAGGGCGGAAGTGGGTTTTCTCCGTCACTCGGCTCTTAATCCACTTTCCCCGGGCACCACAGTGTCTAGACCTGTACGATCTGGATGAGGTTGCCGCACGTGTCGTCGAATACGGAAATGGTTACCCCTCCCGTTCTGGTTGGTTTCGTAGTGAACGCCACACCCAGAGCTTTCAGTCGCTGGTACTCTTCTTCCACATCCTCAACAGCAAATGATGCTGCAGGGATGCCTTGCTCGTAGATGGCCTTCTGGTAGGTCTTGGCGGCGGGGTTGTCGTTCGGCTCTAGAAGCAGCTCGGTGCCGTCGGGCTCTTCGGGTGAGACGACGGTCAAGAACCTGAACTTCCCGGCCGGCAGGTCCGTCTTCTTGACGAAGCCCAAGATCTGCGTGTAAAACTCGAGGGCCTTCGTTTGGTCATCTACGAAGACACTACTAAGTGCGATTCTCATTGTGCTTCACCTTTGATTCAGCGATGGCTTTACGCAGCGAGAGCGGCCCGAGCGAGGCCTGCGAATGGAGACGCCCCATGCCATAACGGGGCGGTCTGGCGCCACTATCCCACAGAGCGCGCCTCATTACTTAGACCCTTCCCGCCACGACCGCGTCTCCCTCCTCTACCGCTTTGACAACGCCCTCTCCTGACCTTGAGATTCCCATTTCCTGAGCCCCTTTCAGGTTACGCCTGGGAGCTCTTCAGCCGAGTACATCATAGTCGGCCTGAAAGAGGACTAGTCATAAACAGAAGGGGGCTTACGGCCGTCACCTAGCACATAATCCCCCTTACTGTTCATCGGGGGAGGATTATTGTTCGTCAGCAGAAACATGTCTCTTCGGAGGCGCACAACAATTCTCCACCCCCGCAATCTACTCGCCCCTCCTAACTCTTCCAACCAAACATCTCTTGGATCCTCCACAGGTACAGCACCAAAGCAACCGCCACGGCTACCGCTATTACCTGTGGCACTACGATCTCAATCCCATAAGGGAGACCGCCCTGCGCTACCTCCACAAAGATCTCCACCGATGCGTAGATGTAGAAGCCCGCCACAAACTGCGACGCCATAAAGCCGTAGCGCCTCATCCTCCATAGTCCTGTGGCGGCTATGATTGAGGCCGGCGCATTGACCAGAATATCCGTGACAGGGTGCCGATAATCGACACCCTCTGGAAACTGAAGCAAGAATCCTTCTCCCCACAAGAACAAGGAGCCAAAGAATGCAAACAGTCCGAACGAAAAGAGAAGGACCGCCAGGATCCTGACTGGAGCAGGCGACTTGGGTTGCTGTTCAGTCATACTACTCCCCCACGATGCGAGGCACTGGTGGGGCTTAAACCCCCACTCGCAGGGCTCCGAATCCTGTTTGCATATAAATGCCTTGGCGGGGCATGTCTCGGCGTCCCTGCGCCATGCTGCTTGCTCTTCCCCGCGAATAAGCAGAGTTCATCAGCAGAGCGGAGAAGATGCTCAGACACAGGCATAAGGGGGCTTACTGCCGTGACCTGGCTCCCCTCGTTGTTCATCCGGTCGGATTATTGTT
>JABAOH010032783.1_pt2 | contig 14538 bp, 16 predicted proteins | sample 7062181 | NCBI WGS metagenome assembly JABAOH01 (sample SAMN14538630, study PRJNA623070) | marine sediment metagenome | biome: marine biome [ENVO:00000428]; feature: marine pelagic biome [ENVO:01000023]; material: deep marine sediment [ENVO:00002113]; isolation source: pool of 5 deep marine... | reverse complement strand
AAGTGTGCACGGATGTAGTGCCCCATGAACGTGGATTTGCCTATTCTTCCATGGAGGACATTCACTTCCTCTCAGACCACTTGCGTACGAACAGAGAGTATGCCGTGGCAAGAGCCATGCCGCCAAGTTGGAGCACGGGGGCAGGTCAGACCACATAGAGTAGTGAGAAGGCGCTCAAGTAGACAAGTATGAACAAGACGCCGGCCTTGGTGTCGATTCGTCTCCTAGCGGCGAGTGTAAGAATCACAATCGCGGAAGCAACTATGGTGTACAGTACAAGCGGCACACTCTGTTGATAAGCTTCAACAAAGACGGGTGTTGGGAAGAACAGTTGTCCTATCGAGATTGAGACCGTTGCGTCCACAATACAGCTTCCTAGAATGTCGCCCACTGCCAGTTCGTACTGTTGCTTGCGGATGGCCGTGATGTCTACGACCAACTCTGGAATAGAGGTGCCTATCCCGACCGCGAAGAAGCTGATGAAGAATTCAGGTATGGCGAGCTCCTGCGAAAGCATTATCACCGACTGGACAACCGCTATCGCTCCAATTGCAACGCCGATAAACCCCGCAATCGCGATGATCAAATGAGACAGATAATGCCGTTCCCCTTTGGTTTCAACGCGCATCTTCTTCACGATGTCCTTCGCGATCAATCTTCGTATTATGAGAATGAAAGCGGGCCAAGTGGCGAACAACAAGAACGCTTTCTCTCTCGTAAATCCGGTTACCGCGACGNNTATGACGAGCACTTCGCGTCTTTTCACTTTGAAATCGCGACTCGCGATGGCGATAATCCCCAGTATCAACGATATCTGGCTCAGTATAGAGCCGAAAGAATCACCCACGTCGATGTCACCATGACCGCTCCAACATGAAACGAGTGAATTAGCCATTTCTGGCAGGTCCGTTCCAATCGAAACCAACACCAGCCCCGTTATAATGGAGGAAATCCCGAGCGCCGAAGCAAAATAGACCGAGTGTTCAACAGCCTTGTCGCTAGATATCGCCAAAAGTACAATCCCTGCAATGAGCACCGCGACGGGAAAAACGATAGCTAGCACCAGCGAGAGACCACCCAACTGTATACAGTCGCAACAACCGACTATAAAGAGACGCTGCGCCGTGGGAAAAGGTCAACTAGCTGTCGGTGGCATCGCACTGCGAGCTATGCTAGGCTGACTTTGCCCATGCAAAAACTGATCGCTTTTCCCCTAGATTGTAAGGCTCCTGCAACGTTACGCCTGTGTTAAATGAGAAGAAATGAAATGCGCCCATTCATGCGTACTATGATGGTTTTATGGTTGATTTTATGGTGCGGTTTTGACCGCGAACGCAGCGCGCTCCCAGCTTTGGTAATAAAACGCAAGCGCAGGGCAGGTGCGTCTCGGAAAAAATTTTCCGCTGTTCGCACGCACATCGGACTAAGTCGGGTTTCCACGCAAGATGGCTTTGGCTGGAAGCGCGATGCCAATGACAAAGAGTGCGGCCCCGATCATAAATGTCACAATGCTGGGTGCGATATAGCCGATGACGATACGGTAACCTATCAAGCTGCCCCAGAGACCGACCCCCGTGGTCATGAGAGCGTACCAAGACCACTTCTCACCTCGGCTGTAGCTCTTCCGGGTTGTCAGCATAATCAACAGGCTTATCAGGAGCAGGGCGACCCCGAAGAGTTTTTTCGTTATGATATAGAGCTCAGCCGGTTTGGGGCTGTTGGCCAAGAAATCGCCATGGCTCTGGCTAGTATATGCTAGGAAGTCGCTCACAAAGACGACTTCTGTGAGAAATATCCAAAACAGTGACATGACGAGGGTGTATACCCCCATGGCGTACATGACTTTGGCGGCCGTCTTGACTGTTGATGCCTGCATCTTTCTCACCTATTGTGCGCACATTGAAGATAACTTCTGCGGATAGCGACGATAAATCTTCTGGAACGAGGCATCTCTACCGCTCGTGCAGGCACCAAATATGAATGACCTAGTTGTGACCACGGTTCTGGTCACTCTTTCCCAGCAGATTAAACTAGAGTGCCCAGCTTTTCCTTGTAGTGAGGTGTATAGAATATGAAGGTTAACACAAGAAGAGCTAAGGACGTTGAGATTGCATTGGTCAAAGAAATCAGCATTAGGACTGCTTGGGAAAGATTCTCGGATGAGCAAAGGAGGGAACTAGATAAGGAGACATGGAGCCGACGTATGGGCGAGCTGTTTGACATGATGGTCAAGAAGGAAAGCCACGAAGTATTTGTCGCTGAAGATGAAAAGCAGGCTTTTCTTGGGTATGTGTGGGTAGGAGAGGGCAGCAATCCGATGACTGGGACGAAACATGGATACATCTACGACGTATTCGTTAAAGAGGGGCTGAGAAGAAAGGGCATCGGAGTGATGTTGATGGAGAAAGCTGAACGGTACTGCCGAGAGACAGGGTATCACGAAATGCTTCTGTTGGTCGCCATCAACAATCAGCCAGCTCAGAAATTATACGTTAAGCAAGGTTTCAAAGCGGAACAGACGTATATGTTGAAGAGACTGTCCTAAGATCAGAAAGTCGTTTCTACAAAACCTCCTTGCACTCGAAAATACGCATGCATTTGCAAGCTACTTATTTGACTTGGCCAAAGCCCAAGAAAAGTGACGCTGTCTGGTTTAGGCTTGATATTCGCCTGCTAGTATTTCGTTTCTCCCGACCAAATCCACTCGAGTAACCAGTTCTTTTTGAGTTTATCCCGGTATTTCTCTGGAGCGTTCACCAGCTTCAGATACAATCCTCCAGTGGCCTTTGAGAATCGCCACTGATATGTTACTCGCTCTTTGGTCTTCCCGTTAACGAAGTCCTCAAAATCACCTTCTTCTTTCCAAGTGGACTCATCTACGAAGAACACGCTTCCAAACACGGATTCCAACTTGTCAGACAGCCCTTGACACAAGATTGTCTTCAAGGTTTCAATGGTCATTCTTTCAAAATCATTTCTGGTCATCTGGTTATCGCTCTCTTCACTATTGGTTCATTGGTATCCTGGCGAGGTTTTTTATGAATTGTGGAGCAAACTCCGCGAACATCAAGATTACTAGCCTTGTTCTACCAAGTAACCAAACCATGGGCGTAGCTATTGAGATGCAATTCGCTCTTCTCTGGATTCCTTTTTTGTCAAGTTGGCGAGGATTCGTTTCAGATATTCTTCGAAGGTGTCAATCTCTCCTGAAGTAAATCCGTTGTAGAACAGATTTGTCATTTCATCAGAGACTTGGACGTATACGTTTTCAAGGTGTTTGTCCTTTTCTGTGCGTGCTATTAAGATGATTCTCCGGTCCTTTTTGGATGGTACTCGGATTATGAATCCTGCTTTTTCTAGGCGATCTAGCATGCTTGTTAGTGTGGATTTGCTGAGTAGTGTTTTTCTAGCAAGCTCGGTGATTGGAATCGCGTCTTTCTTCCAAAGCGCAAACAAAATTCTTCCTTGTGCAGGATTGATCTCGCTGATGCCTGCTTTTTTCAGTATTTTTGCAAAGATCCTTCCTGATACTTGGTGAATCTTTGCAATGAGAAAGCCTCCTTGCCGCTGTGTTTTCACTTTTTTCCCTTCAAAGTGAAGTTGAACGTTGTTTGTCCATTCCAACCTTTGGCGTATTTGGGATATAGGTTTAGCACAGTGTAGTCGGGGTCGGTGACTCCCTTTGGATAGTATCGTGTCCAATAGTCGTGCCAGATTGTCTTTTTGAGTTCAGAATCTTGAACTACGTCCACGGTTCCACTGAACATTACTCCATGAAATTCCTTAGGTATGCAGTAATACGCAGATACTGCTGGATTCTTCTGTATATTTTCAATCTTGGTGGACGAGGTGTTTGTTGATAGGAGGATACGGAAATTGTCTTTGTGGGTTTCAAACAGGCTTGCCAGTTTGGGGAATCGCTCTTTGCTTCTCAAGTTGTCCATGGCTCGGGTTTGAGGGAACCCTCTTTCATCGATTGTGGTGAAGTAGACTGCCCACGTGGTTTCCATCAGCTGGAGACTAAGACGTTTCGCTTCGTCTAATCGCATTTTGAATCTTCCAATTAATTCGATATAGAACTATTCTATATCGAATAGATTATCTCATATAAAGCTTTCCATCCGTCTGTGCGCGCGAGCAAGCAGCGTGTGTGAGCGAGAAGAGAGAGCTGAGATGCAATGACTACATTGTTTTATAGCAGAGTGTAGTTCTCACAGCAGTAGTGACATTGTGTGACTCACCATTGGGGATACGCCGGTGCTATTGCTTCTGCGGTGTTGTTTGGAGTAAGCTCGACGCTGAATAAGATCGCCTTGGAAAACGTGCATCCGCTCGTTGTTGCTGGGATGATATATTTCATCGGCGGAGTTCTCCTCTTTGGGATTCATCGTTCACCATTCCATAGAAGAATCATCTCCTTGTTTGAAACCCCCACGGAAACTGAAACGAGAATACAGAGAAGAGATTATGGAATTCTTGGGCTTGTCATTCTCTCTGGCTCGATCATTGCACCATTCATGCTATTACATGGCCTGAATGAAACAACGGCGCTCAATGCGGCGCTACTTCTGAACGCAGAATCACTGTTTACCGTTCTGATAGCGCTTGTCGTTCTGAAGGAACGTGGGTCCAAAAAGGATTATTTCGGCATCCTTCTTTTGATTGCTGGAGTGGTCTTCATAACAACGAACGGAGAATTTCACAGGATTACGATCACCAGAGAGGTCACTGGTAGCTTGTTGATAACAGGGGCATGTTTGTTCTGGGGAATCGACAACAACCTAAGCCGATTTCTGAGCAAGAAGAGAGACATTGTGATGGTGACGGGACTGAAATGTTTCTTCGGTGGCGGTGTCCTTCTGGTGATGTCCTTGTTGTTGAGAGTCAGTCTCCATATCCCGCTTGTTTCCATTCCCTATCTTCTTTGTGCCGGCGCGTTCAGCATTGCGTTCTCAATCCTGTTATTCCTCTTTGCCTTGAGGGAAATCGGGGCAATGCGAACCGGAGTCATCTTCTCGATGTCCTCTCTTTTCGGCGCGGTTTTCGCCTTCGCCATTCTTCGAGAACCGTTCTCCCTCACGCAGGTTCTAGCCGGGCTGACGATGTTGATGGGGGTCTACATCCTCTTCAGGAAATGAACACCCCTCGCCGCGTGGAAGTCCCCTTCACAACCCAGCACGCATGCAGTCATGCCATCTTGGACCGAAAGAGAAACATTACAGCGCTTTTCACTCGCTTTTCGTTGGTTTTGCGCTATATCCTACCTTTGCCACTTTCGGCGCGTTTGCTGAAGAAGTTGCTTGCCGAAGCTACGTTCAGTCGAGAATCCAAGTGAAATACGGCTACACAGTGGGATAGTCCTTGCATGCGTATAGTCAAATAATATATAGAATGGAAACGCCAGCGCTTCCATAAGAAGAAACCCTATCTTGGTGTTCGCAACCTGTATCTTTCTGTCCAATCGCCTATCACTAGTGTAACAGAGACTAACGCATTGGCCAGAATTCCATCCACAGTAAGACCCTGTTTGAAAAGAAGTTCAGTCACAAACGGACTTGCTAGGTAAATCAGTAGCACAACCCACCAAGAGAAACGATGCGCAAGCCAGAAACCAATGAAGAGAAAACCAAACACCTCAGGTATATGATGGAAACATAGACTACGATAGATTGGGAAATCAACTGTGTAGAAGACAGCAATTTCAGAGAGAATCAGGAGAAGCCCAAAAATAAGATACATGCGCGAGCGATTTGGTTTCTCAGTAGCCACAAGCAGAATGTCCTGATCGCGCGCGCGCAAACTTGAGTATTGACCAAGTTTCGGTCTGAATCGTTTGATGTATAATAGGATCAACGTGGCCGTTCCCCCGGATACCACAAAAACTAGTACGCCCAGAGTTCCGTGGATATCCCACCATGAAAGTTCTGTCCACGGCTCCATGAGTGGATAGTGGTCTTGACTGATCTGGTCAATAATGTAGGGTGCATCGCCAATACCGCCTGCGTCTAGGTCCTCACCAGCATAGTCACTCCAGTAGTTTCCCTCAACACCGTTGTCAAACGTGTTGTTGTACGAACCCAGTCTCTTGACTTGTCTGACATTGTTGATGAAGTTATTGTGATATATCGTATTGTTACCCCAGCCTTCCAGAAGTATGCCAGACGCAAACCACGGCAAGACAGTGTCACGCGTAGGATCGAAACCATTACTTCTTATATCGTTTTCAAGGATAATGTTTCTTCTTCCCCCTAGACGGATCCCAACCCACCTATTGTCTGCGATTAGGTTTCTGACGACGGTGTTCTCGTAAGAATTTCTAATTCGGATACCTGTCTCATGGTTTACCACAATGTTGTTTTTGATGACGTTTCCACCAGCCTCAGGTCTCGGCGGATGCATAGGAATGGGACAGTAAATGCTAATGCCGTTTCCAGAATTGTTCATCACAGTATTGCTATCTATAGTGTTGTTATGACACCCAGAACCGTGGAGTGTAATACCAACTACATTGTTTGTCACGATATTTCTGCTAATGACTGAATTGCTGGATGACTCCAGGATAATGCCGCTGCTTGAGTTCACAACTATGTTATCAGTAATCGTGCTTCCATTGAATCGTGACCAGACAAAAATGCCAGGGGCGGGCCACCACTCTTCATGGTCCCGAAACCCGCAATTCCGTATAGTGAATCCCCGTATAGACACATCATTCGCCTTGACAATGATTCCGCTCCCTAAATCCAAGCCCCAACTCTCAATAATTGTGGTGTTTTTGTTCTCTCCAATCAGAGTCAAAGTTTTGTTCACCCAGACACTCTCATGATAGACACCTTCACTGACCACGATGGTGTCCCCATTGTTTGCTGCGTTTATCGCTTCTTGTATTGATGGGTAATCTTGCGGGACTCTGAGAATGACAGAAGTGGGAGAGCCCGTAAGCGTCAAAAGGATCAGAGCAACTATTCCTGCAACCAAGTATTCCTTGAGCGGCATTTTCGTCGGATCATTCAGCAGTTGAGCTATTGAATTCAAATGGGAAAGTGACTCCAGTAGCCAAAGAAAGTTGTGACAAGAGACCATTTAAAGCTGTTTGTCGTGCATGCATCAATGATAAATATTGCTTCGATGCACGCATCTATGGAGCACTAGTTATGCAACCTTTTTATTCGGATTTACGTGGGGACTCCCGCGATGATTCACATTGAATCCACGAAAAGCCCTGCTGTCCCCGTGAAAGGTACCCGGTTCGACGCCAATTCGGCTTACCACACGTGATTGTGAACTTGTGCTTCCCATGTCAATGTGGCTCCGTCAGGCTCTACATTTTGAAGCGGGATTCGTAGTCATCTCATTGTTTCGTTCAAAGCATTTTCGCAGGATTGAAAGACAGGTGTGCCTTTGGGATCAAACCATAGAGCATCTTCTTCGATTCTGATCCACGCGGTGCCTGTGGATGAGGAGGCGACCTCGGATCTGAACCGAGTGGACACCAGAGTAGCTCGGACATTTGCGCACCTGCGCATCGTGACTCAAGGTTCTTTGAGCCTCCTCCGCTCCACAGAAGATGGGCCAAAAAAACTTGAACTCCAGTAAGATATTCTCGAAATCCTTCATAAGAGTTGTTGCACACGCAGAATTACGTGGATTCTGTGTGACAAACCAAAAAGAAGCGATATTTGAATAAGAAAGGAGAGAGGATGGTTTGGGTTTGCTGATTATGGTGAAGCGAGTTCCATTGCTGTGAGCGTTCTGTGCTGTATGCGAACGTTTGTAGGTTCCGTCTCGATCCAGAACTGAGCTCTGATGGTGTGTGATCCAGCACCCAGCGAATCCGTCAGGAACTCGACGTGCCCAGCCATTTGGTAGGTTCCACTGGCCGGAGGCCCGACTGAACATACGTATATGGTGCTGTTATACGTGTCGTCGACGACTAGGCGTAGCCAGACCGACGCTGGGGGTTCGATTTCGACCGTGCTGGAGAATTGCACCAAGATTCTCGAATCCTGTTGAACAGTCATTGTGGTTTCCATCGACGGGTCAGAATCAGAAAGGTTATACCACTGCATCTCCAAGTAGCCACTCAGGTCAATCTCTGTCTCGTTTCGGTATTGAATCGCTTGTAGGATTGAGTCCGTGCCGTCCAGCCCCGGGATGCCCTGTGGCCCTTCTGGTCCTTGTTCGCCCTGCGGCCCCTCAGGTCCCTGCGGTCCTTCTTCACCCTGTTCACCTTGAGGTCCCGGCTGAATGAATACTAGAGCTCCCAGCGCTCCGCCTAGGAGCCCAGCTACGAGGCCAATCACCAAGACCAAAGCCAATAGTTTCCACGTGGATTTTGTCCGCCTATCTTCTTCCAATTTAACAACTCCTCACTCTTTCTTCGACAGAAGATAGACCATAAAAGGACTATGAAGTGGGAATCCATACTGCGTCTACATACGTGAGCACGCAAATGAGGCACGGAGTCTCAAACCTAGGAAGGGTTTCCAAGCAGAAGTCTGTCTTTGTGAGGCAAGCCCACCCGTTGATTGGCGGGCAGCCCATAGCCTACAAGAATGAAGGTTGAACGGTTTCTCTAGGGATAAGACGCAGATTCTAGCGCGAACGCTTTCGCAGCTCTCTCAGACGTTTCTTGACGACCTTCGCGATTTCCCCTCGCAGTTTCTTCCCCGAAGATGCCTTCTTGATCTTTCGGATCCTGCGAGCCAGAATCGCGTCGTGAAGTATCTCGTGAACCCATCGTTCGAAGTCGCCCCGTTTGAAGTGGAAGGTCACTGATCGTGGATTGATTGTTCGGATGTCGTTGGAAAAGTCGGCCAAGCTGGTCGCCAGTGTCCCGGTGTATCGGTCCATGTCGTCAAAGAAGAGAAACGCTTCGTCGGGAGAGACGGTTCGCAAAATCTCTGAGGGATCTGCGCTCTTCACATTCGTTCTCACTATGTTAACCCTCGTTCGCGTATCTCGCCGATTGATTGGAAAAGGATTATGAAGGCGAAATACAGATCTCCAGTTCGTTTTCAGCCTTCCCGAAAATGCATGCATGCAACGTCCTGACACACTTTCCCCATTCTTCCATGTGGAGCGTACTGTGTCAAGCTCGTATATCACTNNAACGACTATCACACTTGTCCCCAGAAGGATTCTTCAGATTACGATCGTTCTGAAAGAAAATGCCGCTGTATACAATCAGCAAGAAAGCTTCACTCTAAACATCATATCAATGGCTACGGATTAAAGGATAAGATTGGTTGAAGACTATGAAATCCTCCATTTGAAGGAAGACTCAAAAAAAGGCGGATACGGAAAGTCTTAAATGCAATTATTTAGTATATGGAACAATGCAAGGGAACATTCCTGCTTGAAATATTCTTTCAGTAGGGCTCTTTCCCTTCATGATGAAGAAGCTAAGGGAGATCGGAAAACTGAAAAGGCGCTATTTAGTCGGGTTGCTCGTAGGAACCTTGCTGTTGGGAACAGTGTTTGGTGCTTTTGTTGTAATCTATATCTGGGAGACAACCATGACAATGAAACTTATGGGTGACTATAGCATTGAATTGCAATTTAGAAATGGCACAGCGATATCGGCCTACGACTGGGGACTTTTCTCTGTTGGACAAACAAAGACCTTGCTTTGTCAAGCCGTAAACGTTGGGGACGTACCAGTCAATATGACGTGGAGCACAGATCTTAACTTGACTGCGTGGAGCCTTACAATAGACTATACAAATGCAACCGGACAGTACATTTGGGCCCCTGGTGCAAGTTGGGGACCCTTTTCTCCTGGTGGGGGAGTTCCCCTCAACATGAATCTGACCGAGACAGACGCTATTGTCGGTTTGGCTGACTCGTTCAAGCTGAACTTCACATCTGGAGAACCATAAACCAAAAACAGAACTAGAACTCCCCAAATCCCCTTTTTCTGTTGTTCAGCTCACACATGCCAAACTTGGTGTGGACGAAAACTCGTAGAGTACAATCGGAACCCGTGCATGCATGCACCATCTTCCGGAAAGCCGAAGAGGCTACTTGACGAACCGTTCGGGTTTCTTGTCAAACACCTGTTTGCAGCGTTCGGCACAGAAGTAGTAGGTCTTGCCTTTGTACGCACTCTTCCACTGAGCGGTCTTCTCGTCTACTTCCATACCGCAGACAGGGTCTTTGGCCATACTCTTCCTCCTTCCTGTAGAAATTGCCACACAAACCTTAGTCAAGCTTGGGATCCTAGCAGAGGCCTTGTTGCTTATTCAGACATAAGTGACGTGTGCGCCCTCTGTTGTGGGCACGATAAGATTTTATTAGGGCTGGCGTATACGTGCATTTTCACATCGGTTCAAGGAAGACACGGGAAATTGAGAACGAAACTGGCAAATCCTGCACCGCTCGGGTTGATGGGGTTCGGCATGACAACAGTGCTCTTAAACTTACACAACACGGGCTTCTACGGTCTCGACAGCATGATTCTCGCCATGGGCATCGTTTACGGAGGAGTAGCCCAAGTCTTGGCGGGCATAATGGAGTTCCAAAGGGGCAACACCTTCGGCACAACCGCCTTCACATCCTACGGATTGTTCTGGCTCTCACTGGTAGCGCTCAAACTGCTTCCAAGCACAGGTCTTTGGATTGGCCCCACAGCAAATGCTATGGCGGCGTACTTCTTCATGTGGGGCCTCTTCACGTTTGTCATGTTCTTCGGCACCCTGAAAACAAGTCGCGCGCTGCAATTCGTCTTCATGAGTCTGGCAGTATTATTCTTTCTGTTGACGACTAAAGAGCTGACAGGGAATACCAGTGTAGGCATACTTGCGGGCTACGAAGGAATCATCTGTGGACTGAGCGCCGTCTACCTGGCTCTCGCCGAGGTAATCAACGAAGCTCAGGGGAAAGAAAGATTGCCTATAGGCATGGTGCCAGAGTGAAATAGACGCACCGGGTTTAAGATACTGAGTCCATCTGCTCCCTGCAAAAGCTCTATCTACGTAGTAGCCTCTACCCCTCATGCAAGGTGGAGAGGTTGTCGGTCACGCTCTCAGAAGCGCAACATATGTGTTGGAAGACCTTCCACAAGATCAATACGAAACTCGACAGAGATTGGACCCCGTTTGCCATGGTCACAGACATCCTTGAAGAAGCTGGAGAAGTAGCCTCAGCGGTGAAAGGGCTGGAAGGATTCAAACCTCCCGAGAAACCCAAGACGAAAGAGATGTTGGCTACCGAGCTCTCAGATCTGCTTTACATGATCTTCGTCTTAGCAGAATATTACAAGATAGACTTGGGCGAGCTCTTCCTGCAAACCGTGAACGACTACACATTGCGCTTCATTCTCTAGTCGAGCACTCGAGATGACGACGAAACAAGAACGCGCTCTCCAATCGTCATGCCTAACACTTCGGAGGCGTTTCCCTGATTCACAGAAAACTCCAAATAGCCACTACTGCCAATGATCGCTAACGGACTCTCAACGGGGACCTGTCCATAGGCAGAACATAAACGTACTGACCATTGCCGTTGTTTGAACTCAACGACAAACGCGTCGCCTTCACGGATACCCAACTGCTTTAGGTCTGCGATTGAAATATTGCTGACGAGATTGCCGAAATCGTCGATGTAAAGAATCTCTCCAGCCAATCCCGCTGTTTCTACATGCGGTTTCGCGAACGCCGGCAGCGCATAGTCGTGGATCTCTGGCCCAAACTCGGATACAGCGTGCCCTTTCGCCAAGTAGGCCGCGCTGGGAGCGAATACATCCCTCCCATGAAAAGTCTTCGAGACATCGGAACGCATGAAGCGAGGATTAGTGATGTGATAGACGTGCTGCATTCCCTCTTTGAGCGCTGCCAGCATAAGGACGCCGTTATCTGGGCCGATGTAGAAACTAGACTCAGTTTCGACGATTATTGGGCGACGCTTTGTGCCGACGCCCGGGTCCACGACGGCTACGTGAATTGTCTCCTTTGGAAAGTAGGGCGCTGCTGAAGCGAGGACGAAGGCGCCCATGCGGGTGTTAAACTTCTCGATTTCGTGACTGACATCCACGAAGCGTGCTCTAGAGCAGATGGACAAGATGACGGCTTTCATCTCGGCCACGTAGGGATCCTTCAAGCCAAAGTCGGAGAGAAGGGTGATTATTGGCACGGGTTCTCATCTCGATTGTGCTCGTGCAAGATTTCGCGGGCAGGCAACTTATGGCTTTGGCCTCCACGTTTCGCGCTCATAATAAGAATAACAGGTATTCCACTGGAACTTTTAAGATTCCCTTCACTTAATCTTCTCTTTTAGGTAATATGAATGAGGTAACTCAAAACTTTGAAACTGGAAGAAGATGCATTCGGTCAGTTGATATGGACTCACTACCAAGGCAAAGAGGTTTTCGAAATATGGGAAAGAAATGACGGTTACATCTCTGTTGATTTGCCAAAAACGTATTTCTCGGAGTACGAAAATTGGGCTATCCATCAGAAACAAGCTATGGAATTTGTGAAGGGAAGAGTCCTAGATATAGGCTGTGGAGCGGGCAGACATGCATGCATGCATACCACGCCACCCAGGAAGATTCACTTTTGGGCATCTCATTATGAGATGATGTATGTATGGGATTTATGCGTGCAGAGCAGGTCTTCTGTTTCGGTGAGAGCAAAACCCGCTAATGACTACTGCTGGTTAAATGTCTTATGAATCCAAGACCTGCGCGCATGCGTGCGTGGAGACGTCATATGCTTGCTTGCTAACGATGGCGTCTGTGGAGCTGTTCAACGTATGATTGCGCTCGTGCCCGCTTCTCGTAATCCCTGTGGTCGCAGTGTTTGCGTAGTCTGTTTAGCTGCCTGACTTGACTGTTCATGTCGCATCGATATCCAGTATCTTATGGATTAATATACTGCTTATTTCCTAACACGACATATTTCCCGTACGTGACATTTTTCAATATTCGGAGCATGTATGCATTCTTTGATCAAAGACCATGATTCAGGTTGGTTTGGGGTCTTGTGTGTGGTGCTACTGGGTCTAGTATTCTTGTTGCCGATCACGATGGTTCTAACGATAGCTCAATTCTTCCTATTCTGAGTGGATGTACGCCTCTTCCTTACATGTACCCATTAATTCGATGCACGCATGCACTAGACAGAGCAAGTGTCCTGTTCGTGATAGTCCTCTCAGCGCTCTTTCTTGCCGAAAAGGTACCGCTAAAATTGCAGCGGCAGGGTTCCTCATCTTCATGCATGCATAGAAGGCTTCACTCTGGCATTCCGTAAAACTCCGCGCACTGAAGAATGAACCGCCCTTCGGTGTCAGAGCAGATTTCGATCTCCTTCAAGACGTCATGGGTTGCCAGTTCGAGCTGTACTTCGCTTTCGTCATCTGAAGCTGCCGAGTCTATGGGTTGGCTTTCGCCGAACCTGGAGAAGCAGTAGGGGCAAGCGGGATAGGTCTCAGAAGAGCCTTCTAGGTGAACGGTCAGCTTGATTGGTTTGCTGAAGCTTCTGCCACATTTGCACGCGGCTACTTGTTTCCCGCTCCCAAGAGAAGTGATCAGCCTCTCCGTTATTCTGACCAAAGCGTCTGCCTGTCGATCTGTTAAGTCTCTACCTCGTCGGTCTTCGAGTTCACCTATGAAAACACGAAGGGCGCCTACTGGCTCTCTTGCATGCATGCATGTACGCATGCGCATGCGCGCGCCCTGCAACACGAGATAGTCAAGACTCTCGCTTGCTCCTGTGTCACCAAAACGGATTGCTGCCATTGGCTTCACTAAAAGGGAGTGCTGTTTCTTTCTATAAATCTCATCCTTCAGCGAGTGACACGTTCTCATTTTTGATATGTCATGGAGTAACGTAGGTTGATGAGATGACGCCGCTTGTACGAGCATGCAGGAATTGGTAGCGCATGCATGCAGATTCAAGTGGGCAAGATTATCAGCATACAGCACACGGAGCATGCATGCTTGCCAGAAAGGCTGCGGACGTTAGGGATCTTTGAAACGAAAGAAAGGGAAGAAACGGAGAAAGAGAGAAAAGAGAAGAGTCTTGCAGAGAAAACAGGCGAAGAGACGTTAGGGCATGGATGAGAAGCGTCTTATTCGGAGATGGGTTTGACGTTTGAAGCTCTTGGGCCTCTTGGGCTTTCTGTGATCTCGAATTCCACTTTTTCGCCGACTTTCAGGCTGTTCTTGCCTTGGATGTCAGAGTTGTGAACGAACACGTCTTTGCCGTCTTCGGTGGTTATGAAGCCATAGCCGCTTCGGTCCATCCATCTCTTCACTGTTCCAGTTGCCAAGTGATTCACCTCTTTATCGTGGCTACGTCCAAGATGCGAGTGGGCTTTTAAACCTTGTTGTGCGATGCATGCATGTTTACGATCGGGTTTTGCGCCGGTCCCGTGGAAGAATGGGTGTGTGGCATCATGCTGTGATGGTGATTTGATGTGGTGTTAGGGTTGTTTTCTCGGTGCGGAACAGGCGTGTTTTCAAGCTGTGGTGCAGAAATCGGGCGCCCTAGCCGCTTCGTTTCGGAAAAAATTTTTTCACCCGTTCGGGCGGTGGAGGAG
>JABAOH010005224.1_pt1 | contig 14541 bp, 9 predicted proteins | sample 7062181 | NCBI WGS metagenome assembly JABAOH01 (sample SAMN14538630, study PRJNA623070) | marine sediment metagenome | biome: marine biome [ENVO:00000428]; feature: marine pelagic biome [ENVO:01000023]; material: deep marine sediment [ENVO:00002113]; isolation source: pool of 5 deep marine... | reverse complement strand
CCTTATCGAGAAATTGAGATGTTTTTGTGGAAATCAGGGCAAAAAATTGATAGAATGGCAACTGCGTGGGTGACTGTGCCTGAAAAACCGGAGATTATCCCCAATCTGCCGTATTTTTGTCACTGCTCAGAGGAGATTTCTCCGGCAAAAAAAAGATAGGGAATGAACAGCCAGGTTATGGATTGAGATAAAATGTACCGATTTTCATTATCGAGGTAAAAATATGGAAGACAAAAGAAAATATCCCCGGCTCGGAACAATATGGGACGTAGAGTATAAAGTGCTCAGCTCCGAGGAATTCAGTAAAAATCCCCTTCAGAGCTTTACCGTGAACATCAGCGGGGGCGGAATCTGCTTTGAAGCTGATGAGGATATTCCATCCGGCACAATACTGACACTCGAAATGAAATCACCGGCTTTCCCCTCTGAAATCCTTGCTTTAGCCAAAGTTGTCTGGTGCCAAAAAAATCCAGATAAAGGCAAGTATGACGTGGGCGTCGAATTCTGGTGGACAGGCTGGAAAGACAAAAATGCCCAGGAGGCGGTCGCCGACTACATCACCAAGCACATTCATTAAAAAGAGAGAAGCAAGGAAAGATTAACAGCGGGGCATTTTTTTTAAACTGAGCGGGGCTTCAATCGACGTTAATATTGAATCGAGTGGTCTGCTCTGTGTGCGGGCAGAATCGTAAGAAGCCTGCCCTGAAGGCTATCAATACAAATTGCTTCTTTTATCCGGAAGAGGTGCCTCGATAAAACAATCTTTATATCTTGATCGATCGAAAGCTATCTTCTTCGTCGCATGCGAACAGCAAAGAGGGGAATCATACACATCAGGAGGAGCATAACCGCGGTCGGCATTATGCCCAGATGAAGGGTCATAAAACTCAAAGTGACCAGAGGCAGAAGATGAATTCGGACCATGATTTTCAGGATGCTGTGTTTTTCGATACAAGATGCGACTTTTGGCGAATACCTGTAATACAGTTGAACGAACATGCGTCCGAGTTTGTGGGACATCAAATATTCATCCCTGAAGTCCCGCAGAATCTTCACGTAAAAATGGGACGGAGAGTCGTACGCCGCTGTGGCGATAAAACACAGGCCCCCTTCGGGATTGGTTCCGTTCCCATCATCGCGGGTCGGTCTCGCCTGGAAGTTGGCGGTGATGGATTTATTGCTGTCTAAAGTCACATCGAGAGGATTCATAGTTCCCGATGCATCCCCGCTCCAACCGCTGAACGTGTAGTCCGTATAGGCGGTTGCAGTCACTGTTTCCTCTGAATTGACATAGTAATAATATGTTCCCGGGGCCGGGTCAGTCGTGCCCCCATTCGAGGGAAATGCTGCAGTGGTCAAAGTCACTTTCGGCGCCTCGCACCAGATATCAGGGGTTGGATTGGTGGAACCAGGGCTTTGACTGGTTACATTTGAACTAAAACCGGCTGAAACCGCGACAGGCGTGACCAAAGTTGGGGCATGAATCACAGCCGTGCCCCAAGGGGACGCAGAGGATGTTTCTGTCATCCCACAGGAAGCCTCGATCACTCCATCCGGATAGAGCTTTAAAATCAGGAAATCTTGGGCGCCTGCCCCATGGGAATCCGTGTGGCCTCCAGCGATGTATCCCCCTTCGCTCGTCGCACGAATACTGATAACCGTTTCGCTCAAACTTCCTCCGTAGGCGTACTGCCACTCAGGCGTTCCGCTGGAGTTGAGCTTCAACACCCAGGCATCATTACCCCCCGAGCCGTAGGAGTCCGTGAAGCCAGAAACGATATAGCCCCCGTCACTCGTCTCCTGCACGGACCGCGCCCTATCTCCTCCTGTGCCTCCATAAGTATGCTGCCAGAGAGGCGTACCACCACCGTCAAGCTTGAGGATCCAGACATCAAATCCTCCGGCGCCAAAGGAGTTCGTGTCTCCCGCCACGATGTATCCTCCGTCGCTCGTCTCCTGCACAGCCCAGCCTTGTTCATTACCACTTCCGCCATACGTGAATTCCCAATCCACTGTTCCGGTGGAACTGATTTTAAGAACCCATAAATCATAACCTCCCGCTCCAAAAGAGGCCGTGTCTCCGGCAACGATACAGCCCCCGTCACTCGTCAGTGCCATGGCGCGAATAGATTCGTCATTCGTGCCTCCGGAAGTGTGCTGCCAGTTGACTGACCGATCGGAATTGATCTTCATCACCCAGATATCATAATCGACACCGACATTGAAGGAGTTGGAATGTCCGGCAACGAAGAAACTCCCGTCACTCGCCTCCTGCGCAGAGTACACATGGTCATCAGAAGCGCCTCCGAAGTACCTCTGCCAGACCGAATTTCCGGTCGAATCCAGTTTGACAAGCCAGGCGTCGTCATTTCCGGCACCGAATGAGCCGGGGCCGGCATGTCCAGCAACAAGGTATCCCCCGTCGCTTGTTTGTTGGATAGAACGGGCCAGGTCATCACTAACGCCCCCGTAGGTGCGTGCCCATTCCAGTTGAAAATCAGATGTGATCTTGATAACCCAGAAATCATAACCGCCGGCTCCTGAGGAATTGGTGTAGCCCGCGAGGATATATCCGCCGTCACTCGTCTGGAGAATATCATGGATGAATTCTGCGCCGGCACCTCCATATGTCACCGCCCATTGGGCGTGAACAGGCGTAAAAGAGATGAACGCAGAGAAAAACACCAGAATCAGAAGGATTTTTTTCATTTTTTGTCCCTCCTTAGCAATTACGATTCTTTTCCCTTACGAGTGATTTTATCCTACCGAATGAATCGACATTTTGTCAACTGGATACTGTGATACGGGGCGCTGTACTCAAAGAAAAAAAAGACCGAGGCAAATTTCACACAAGTCCTTGTAACCTTACACACAGAATCTGCGTTGTATATAATGAAAACGCAGAAGGAGGAACCATGAAAAAATTCAAGATACTGGTCCTGTGTCTGAGCATTATTATCGTTTCCTCAGTTTGGACTCAAGCCGACATACACACAGAAGAGGACCTTTCCACACAGGTCGAGGAATTGAAAAAAGAGGTGGAGATGCTCAAAAAACGGATAAAAATCCTTGAACAGGAGCTACAGTCGCTGGACCACAGGAGCGTGGCCATCCCCAAGACTTTCCTCAAGCTTCATCAAATTCCCGAAGGATGGGAGGAATATGAGTTTAACGGGCTGAAGTATTACATCATCCCTCTCCAGGATGACTCCAAAAAGATAAACCGACAGAAGAAATAAAACGCTAAAGGGAGTGTGGAAGAGCCGGAGGAAAAAAGTTGATGGTGGAGCTGGTGGGATTTGAACCCACGACCTCTTGACTGCCCGCAAAATCGATTTCCATCACTCATTCACTGCAAATGAATCCATTATACTATTCTCAGCCTTAACCTCAGCATGGCCAGGTTTAACGTCTTTTTGAGTTATCCAGATTCCCCTAGTTCTCCAAATGAGTCAACTTTTCTTCAAAAAATGCGTCTTTAATAGAAAAGGAGGGATAACCATGTTCATCAACTACCTCAAAGTGGCTCTCCGAAACATAATCAAGCACAAGGGAATATCTTTCATTAACATATTCGGACTCGCGGTCGGTATGACCTGCGCCATACTCATTATTCTCTGGGTTCAAGTGCAGTTGGACTACGATTCAGGGCAGGTCAACAGAGACCGGCTGTACAGGCTCGAGAACGAAAGCTGGGTGGTGATGCCTCCCTATCTCCGGGAAACCGCAGTCGTCTTCCCTGAGGTGGAACAGGCCATAAGGTTTTATTTCTGGGTGGAACCCACTTTAAAACACGAAGAACAAATATTCACTGTCACTGAGTTCGCTTTGGTTGACGACTCTGTGTTCGAAGCGTTCAATTTTGATTTCATCGCTGGGAATCCCGAAACCGCATTGGAAAATCCCTTTTCTCTGATCCTGACAGAATCGACAGCAAAAAGACTCTTTAGAGATGACGATCCCATGGGAAAAATGGTTAAGATGAATAACCGGTACGATTACACTGTTACGGGTGTGATAAAAGATGTTAAAAAATTCCACATGGACATCAACGCTTTGGCCTCGGTTAACGATATGACCCGACTCGCGGGGAACAACGACTTTTTAACTTCCCGCAATTACAATTTTTCCATCTATTTGCTCGTTCACCCGGAAGCCAATATCCCTGACCTCGTACACAAAATAAATACAAGGGCCGCAGAAGTGGATAAATATAATGGTGACACTCTGCTCCTCAGACCGTTCAATGACATATATTTTGCCCACTATCTTCAGCATGAGAAGAACACCAAACATGGAAACATCCATCTCGTTGTGGGCTTTTCCCTCATTGCCATACTGATACTGGTCATTGCCTGTATCAACTTCGTGAATCTCACGATCGCCAAAACCAAAACACGAGAAAAAGAGATCGCCGTCCGGAAAGTTGTCGGAGCCCGGCGGAGTTCCATCCAAAAACAATTTTTCGGGGAAACGCTCATTATTGTATTCATCGCTCTTCTCCTGGCGTTGTTTCTCACAAGACTGTTCCTCAACAGTTTCAACTCCCTGACAGGAGAAGACGTGTCCCTGTCTCCGTTGAGCTTGAAACTCTTATTTTTGATCCTGGGTGTCATGGTGTTTACTGCTTTTATCTCAGGAATTTACCCATCCTTTTATCTATCTGTCCTAGAGCCTGTATTGGTCCTCAAAGGGAAATCCGGGAAAGGCAGGAAAGGCTCCATGCTGAGCAAGCTTCTGATCGCCTTCCAGTTTGTCATCTCGATCTCCCTGATCATCGCGACCATCACAGTCGTTAAACAACTGAACTACATGCAGAACACAGACCTGGGGATGAACTATGAACAAACGCTGACCTGCACCTTGAGAGGAGACAGATTTCGAGGAGACAGGGAAAACATATTGATCAGCAAGCAAGCCTTTCAAGACCGACTGTTGGCCAATCCCTCTATTCGGGGAGTCACTTTTCTGAATCAGCTTCCTGGTAAAATCACCAACACGTGGACAATGACTTTGACTGATCGGGAGGAAGGCATCCCGATGAAAGTGATAAACGCGAATCCCGATTTTATCGATCTCATGGGAATTGAAGTGATCGAAGGCCGGAATTTTTCTTTCGATACACGGACCGACCTAGACTATAAATTCTTAATCAATGAGGAAGCTGTCAAGCAGTTCGGACTGACCGATCCTGTCGGCAGTACGCTCAATAGAGGAATATATACCATTATTGGAGTCGTGAAGGATTTTCATTTCAACTCACTGCACACCAAGATCGAGCCCATGGCCATCACCTGGAGTTACTGGACGAGGAGAGCCTGCATAAAAATGGCGGGCTTTCGCATTCAAGACACCATCAGATACATTGAAAATGTGTACAAAGAATTTTGTCCTGGATTCGCCCTCGAATACAGCTTTTTAGATGAAACTTTTGCACAGCAGTATGAGTCGGAAAAACGTTTGGAAAAATTGTTGCAGTATTTTGTCAGCCTGGCGATCATCATCTCGTGTTTGGGACTTTTTGCCCTCACCGCATTTGTCGCAGAACAAAAAACCAAAGAAATCGGGATCCGGAAAGTGCTGGGCTCTACAAAAACAGGAATATTTATCCTTCTGTCGAAGAGCTTCACAAAGTGGGTGCTCATCGCCAACATCATTTCCTGGCCGATTGCCTATTACGTTCTCGAAAATTGGCTCCAAAGCTTTGCCTACCGCATAAGCATCAACATCCTGATCTTTGTCCTGAGCGGACTCCTGGCCTTATTGATCGCACTTTTGACTGTAGGATATCAAGCCGTTAAGGCAGCCTCGGCCAATCCCGTCGACTGCTTGAGGTATGAATAACGGATAAAGCATCCCCCCATAAGTACCCAGGATTCAACTGCAGGGGAATTTTTCAAATCCAAACAACCCTCTTGTGTCCAAAATCATGGGAAATCGTACTAAGCTGTATGAAATAGAGGACAACATGAGATTTGATATAACTCGTTGATTTTTAAGGCTGTAAGGGGGGATTTGATGGTGGAGCTGATGGGGATCGAACCCACGACCTCTTGATCCACATCCCAGCGTTCTAAACAATAATAAATTACTGATCTTTCAACCCACCCAGCCTCTTCCTCGCATCCTCAACTTCAGGGAAGAGAGCAAAACAGAAAATTCACATTATACTTGGACCACATTAAAGGGTGGGAGGCCTAAAGGCAAGAGTTGTTGGCCGTTATTTAAGGCCGACTTTCTTCAGAAATTCTGTGAATCTTGGGTCAGAACGGAGTCCATCATAATATGGACCTGTTTTCAGCCAAATTATTGTTTCATTTCGCTCATCAATAGCCTTTTCTAGCAATTCAAAAGCTTTGTCTTTTACTCCCAACCCTTCATAAATGACTAAAATCCAGTACGGTGCAACATAACGCTTCAGAGAACGATCCTCTAATTCTCTAATTATTCCCATAGCTTCCGATCTTTTTCCAGCTCTAGCATATGCTTGTCCCAAATAGCCGAGCGCCATCGAAGAATCAGGTGAAAGATTTAATGAAGTTTTAAACTCAGCGATTGCCTCAGCAAAGTTCTCACTATACATATATGCCAAGCCAAGTGCATTATGTGCCATCGGAAAGTCTGGTTCCATCTGGATCGTTCTTTTAAGCTGTGAAATGGCCGAATCATAATCTCGAGCCCACATATATACATACCCCTTTAAAGAATTAACAATAAGTGAAACAGGATCAAGCTCCTCTGCTTGTTTTATTTCTGCTATGGCTTCATCGAAGCGACCATCGGAAGCCAACAGTTCTGCATACCACAAGTGGGTTATGGCATCATTGGGATTGAGTTTGAGAGCCATTTTATACTCTTCTTCTGCCCCTGCCCAGTCCCAATCATAACGGATTTTGGCATAACCCAGATTCGTATGGGCGTCTGCCAATGAATTGTCTAGTTCCAGTGCTTGTATTGCGGCCTGCTTTGCCTTTGGGAAAGACTCTTTTGATGGTGTCCCGACATACAGACCGAACAGATTATAGCTACCAGCCAATCCGGCATAAGCCAGGGCATAGTCCGGATCTATTTGGATGGCTTTTTCAAAATAATCTACGCTTAATTTTAGCCCCTCCATCGTCCTCTTGTTCCTAGAATAAAGCCCCTGCAAATACAATCTATAGGCTTCCATGTTCTCTGTGGGCTTCTTCTGGAGGCGCTTTCCCACCTCAGGAGACAGCTTTGCTTCCAAAGATTTTGCTATGTTTTCTGCAATGTCACTCTGGATTTCGAACACTCTTTCCAGCTTTTGATCGTACGATTCCGTCCAGATTTGAAAGCGGTCTTTCACATTAACAAGCTGTGTCGTGATTCGAATATTGTCCCCTTCTTTCCTCACACTCCCTTCCAGAATCGTCCCCACACCCAAATCCGAGCCTATCTCCTTTATATCTTTATCCGTATTTTTGTACCGCATCACAGAGGTCCTGGATATCACCTTCAATCCCTCAAGCGCGGACAGCTTAGCAATGATCTCGTCTGTCATCCCGTCACAAAAATACTCCTGGTCTTTCTGGGGGCTCAAATCCTCGAACGGAAGAACGGCGATGGAAGTTATATCGGGTGTGACAGGAACTGATTCTTTTTTTGGAAGGAACTTCAACAGGATAAAAATTAAGGCAATAATGGCGGTCATAACAAGGGCGGGGATCAGGAGTCTTTTAAACCCGAGCGAAACGGTTATCTCTTTTGAGGTGATGGATTTTATCGATCCAGCCCTTTCTGTTGTAGGCAGAAGTTTTTCTATTTTCTCCAGGTCCGACCTGAGTTCATCCACACTTTGATATCTTTTTTCTCTGCTCTTTTCCAAACACATCAGGATGGTCTGGGAGAGGTCATCAGGAATCTGCGGATTCATCTTTTTCGGATCTTCAGGAGCTTCGCTCTTCTGTTTAATCCCTATATCTAAAGGCGTGCTTCCCTCGAACGGCACTCTTCCTGTCAACATCTTGTACAGGATCACGCCTAATGAATAAATATCAGAACGCTGATCAATTTCCTTTCCCTCCACCTGTTCTGGACTCATATACTCGGGCGTCCCAATCATCACTCCAGCGCCCGTGATTCCCTTTGCTTCAAGGGATCGGGCAATCCCGAAATCCATGATCCGTGCATTCCCGTCTTTGTCAATCATGATGTTGTCAGACTTTAAATCCCGATGGACTACTCCCAATCTATGAGCCTCAGCTAATCCCTCGCAAATTTGTTTAGCTATAGATATGGACTTTCCTAGAGGCAATTGGCCAAAACGTTTGATAGAACTCCTTAAATCTTCACCAGGGACAAACTCCATGGTGATATAGTGAGTCCCTTTCTCTTCTCCTAAATCAAACATCCCGCAGACATTCTTATGCCTTATCTTACGGGCCAACTTTAATTCATTTCCGAATCTTTCGATAGTCTTCTTATCTGCTGCGATTTCAGGTTTAATGAGCTTTAAGGCGATTTTTTCTTTAATCTTTGTGTCGTGAGCTTTATAGACTCTTCCCATTCCTCCTTTGCCTAATTCCTCTATAATCTGATAGCGTCCAGCGAACGTGGATCCTGTGGTCAGCTCTTCTCTGGGCGTTTCTAAGGTCTTAGTTTGGATTGCATTTTTGGCATCAAATCTTGTCCCACATTTACCGCAGAAAGCAGTCTCATCAGGATTCTCATGTTGACATTTGGGGCAGTCGATAGTCATCGTCCCTCTATTTGCTCTAGCGATACTAGGATATTTATTTGTGGGGGGAGTGTCAAACTTAAAATAAATACGACTTCTTATAATTAATTTAGAAACTCCCCCTGTAAAATCACCCTCCCTCAAGGAAAAAGGAAAAATCACCAGTAAGAATAAGGCGATTTGGGCCCTCGGCGGAGTGGAAATGGCGTAAAAAAGGACTCCGCTGAGAAATGAGAAAAAGAGGAACGATAAGGAAAGCGACCCAAAAAAGGCAGATAAAGAGGTCGCTGGAAAATTATTGTTCCTCTTTTTGTTTATAGGAGCAAGAGCCTGAAGAAAAAAAACTTCAAGGCTGAGATACATCTAAGTCAAAGGAGTAAAAATGATTCAAAAAAATGATGGTATCAAAGCAAAACTTCTCCTCCTCTCGGAGGATGGAGAAACATTCTTGTGCATACGGCAGTTTTTTGCAAACAGCCTTCGCACAGGCCGATACCTTGATAACAAGAATTATCAAGGTTTACGATTCAAACTAATCAAAGAGGCTAACGATGAACAACAAGGACAAAAAGAAGACATTCGGAGTCAGTGCTGAAAGCCAAAAGAAAATTTTGGCTATGATGCTCTATGACAAAACATTTCTCGAATCTTATAAAGGATTAATGAAGCCAGAATATTTCGACTATCAGGTTTTGAGAGATATGTCAGAAATCATAATTGGCTCTTTTGAGAAATATTCTAAAACACTAACCGAGGATGAATTCCTCGATGAGCTGGATGCTTTTATCTCCAAGAGTGAAAAGCGCAATAAGAATTTCCCTGCTGAAGAGTATTTTCCAATAGCTGAAGAAGTTTTGAAGATGGGCAGAGAGGGCGATTTCAACTATACAAGGGACAAGGTAGTGGCTTTTGTTAAACGTCAAGCAATGAATCAGGCGATAATAGAAATTCCAAAGAAATTAAAAATGGAAGATTATGAAGGCATAGCACTCTCTATACAAGAGGCTGCCAACATAGGCAATAAAGAAGGGCAGCTAAGGATTCTCTCTGACATAGAAGCTAAAGATGTAGAATGGTTATGGCAAAATCATATACCTTTAGGTGAACTTACTCTTCTGATAGGAGATCCAGGAACAGGCAAAAGTTATTTTTCTTACTTCCTCAGTGCTCAAGTCTCTAAAGGTGGATCTTGGCCTGACGCTTCAGACGAACCTATTAAAAGTGGAAAAGTTTTGATACTCAGCACCGACGAAGATCCTAATTATGCAATTCGTCCTAGGTCAGAAGCTGCTGGTGCGGACACCGATAAAATAGTTGTTCTGGAAGGTACTCGTGATGAGAAAGGAAGAATACAAATTATTAATCTCACGAAGGACATTTACAGGCTCGAAGATATATTAAAGAAAGACAAGAGTTATCGTTTGGTTGTGATAGATCCGTTGAGTGATTATATAGGTCGTGTGGATACACATAAGTATAGTGATGTTCGCTGGGCATTGGCACCGATTCTTGCTTTGGCAAGGAAGTATCATGTGGCTATTGTAGGAATTATGCACTGCAATAAGAATACATCCCTTCAAGTGCTTTATAGAATCATGGGATCAATGGGCTTTCCCTCTGTGGCAAGAAGTATCTGGTGGATTGGTAAGGACAGAGATGATGAAGAAAACAAAAGAAGATATTTTTCTCCATTGAAAAATAATCTCGCTCCCGAACAAGATACTCTTGCCTTCAACCTAGAGAATTTAGGCAAGGTGGCCAAAGTTGTTTTTGAAAGTGAACCTGTGGAAGAGGACTTCGATATAGAGGAGGCACTTGCTCCTCAGGAGAAGGCGAGTGAAACTAAAAGAGCTAAGAAATTCCTCATGGAGACCTTGAAGGATGGTGCTATGTCTGTGAAAGAAATACAGAGTCTTGCGAGAGATGAGGGGATAGCAAAGTGGACTTTGATAAGGATGAAACAAAAGATGGGCATTAGATCCTTCAAAGAAGAAAAGGCTGGTGGAAAATGGTTCTGGGAGTTGAATGAGTTTACCAGAAGAAAAGCATTGCTTGAAGCGGATGTTGAATCAAGGAGTGTAAAAGAGAGTTGAGTCCAGAAGAAGTATATAAACCTTGATTTTCAATTATATTAACCCAACTAACTTAATTTTCTCTTTATATTCCAAATACGCTAAAATTGCTGTCGATTCTTATTTAGAAATAATAAAAATATTTGAAAAAAAGGATAAAGAAAAACCTGAAGATCATTATGGTCTCAGAATTAGGAACATAGTTAATAATGCCTTCTGCATTGGATGTCAAATAAAGTACAGATTGAATGAGATTGCATCTACCTCTTTCATTTAGATCTTTTTTTGCACTTTTTCACAATGAATCTATAAAATCAAGCACCGTTCCCAATTATAAGCCGGAAAATTAATCTCCTTTTTTCGTTCAGCGCCGAAGGAACTTTTTTGCCCGTAGCCATTCCCGAACCTCAGGCCAGATATCGATTCGGCGGCCGGTATCGGCGTCGCAGATGTTGTGGTCGCAATTTGGATAAACGCGGATGGTAAAGAGTCCGGGATGATTTCGCTCAAGAAGTTCGAGGTTGGTCACACTGGATGCGGTAGGGACACTACGGTCGCGGCCGCCCAGGATCCATAGCGATGGGATGCGCAAGGCATTGAGGGTCGGCGATGGGTCATACCCCCGCGGCCCGTCGTAGGCAGCGAAGAGTCTCTCGATCTCCGTTGGGCTCAGGTTATTGTAAGGACCGGGATCATCTCCTGTCAGCTGGCTGTAAAACATCTCCTGGCCATAGGTCACCGCGGGACCCGAGATGCAGACGATGAATGCCACCCGATCGCTTCGAGACGACGCCAACGGCATGATCCAACCGGCTTGGCTGGATCCGATCAGGCCTATCCGTTCGGCATCAATGTCTGTATGCGTCGAAAGGAATGTCACCGCAGCGAGCACATCATCAGCCAATCGGCCGAGTAGAAGCTCACTGTCGGCAATCTGCACTTGCTGATATTTCCCGGTCGAATCGCCAACGCCGCGCTTGTCGAACATCAGAACGGCCAGCCCATGGGGCACCAAAAGACGGGCATAGCCCTGTAGGTCTCTCTTGGCAGTCCGTCCCGAACCGTGAACGATCACCGCGGCGGGATAGGGGCCACCCTTCCACCGTGGCAAAGCCAGTACCGCGTCGAGGGTAACAGCGCCGCTAGCGATCCGGACGTGCTCACTGCGGATCAGGAACATGTCGGATTTGACCAGCAAAAACAGCAAAATAATGAATACTATCGTTAGCAGAATTCCAAAAATAACCTTCTTCATCAGTGGCCTCCTTTGGGGATCTGTGACGATGATTAAACAAAATCGATTTTCCCCTTAGTCGATTCTATGAATGTATCATATATCCCCCATTTTGTGGGGCAAATAATGTACCAATATTATCTTCTTGGGTTTTCAAACGCATATAGCGCAGTATTTTAATCGATTTCTTTTTGTTTTCATTTTCTATTGATTTCTCCTTTGTTTTATTCTTTCAGTCTCAATTCTTAATTTTTATTTAACCGCTCATTTATACAAAGAAAAAATAAATTTTGATATAGGACAAATGTCGTATTTTTTAAAAATCATACTTTTGTCTTAGCTCTAATATTCAAAGTCTTATCTGAACATTTTGAATCAGTTGAATAAATATTCCCCATATCAACTTTATAAAATAAAAAGGTGAAACTGGAAAGGAAAAGATAAACGTCCTTTATTAAATATATATAGCTATCTTAGCTACCTTAGCTATCTTACTATCTTAGCTACCTTAACTATCTTAGCTATCTTAACTATCTTTAATATTGTCTAAATTATTGAAAAATAAGAAAGATAGGCAAAGGTAGCTAAGGTAGCTAAGGTATAAGGTAGCTAAAAAAAGAGGTGTTATCCCAGCGAGAAAAAAGAACAATGAGAGACCAATACGACGATAAAGCATTCCACCAGGAAGGAAAGAAAAAGAAAAAAGAGAGAAACGGGAAAGAGAATTTTGTCCCTTGTTCATCTCATATCTCTATCCAGGAGCGTTGGGATAAGTGGTGGAGGACACTCCTGGCGCTCCTACCTTTTATATGAAATTAAGTAAAGCGTTATATGTAGCTTGATAGGATTTCATATGTGGTTTTAGCGAGCGAGAGACAGCTGCCCATTACTTATCGTTACAGGGGTAGCAGGCCTATCAGGGTAGTCGAAATCGTTCCTTAGACATATTCATTCATCTCCCCCACCCAAAATTTTCTCTCCCCCAGGAGAAGCCTTCCCTAGCTTCCGAGGTGCTTCCTTTTGACTCCTCGTACCAGCCTCACTAACATAATAGCCTCTTAAGAAACGGAGTAATTCTGGAGTAAAAACAAAGGGGAGACAACCAGAGTTCTTGGGGTAGAGAGGAGAGCGACGTAAAATAGTTTATTTAACGCCGAGCGATAACTGGGGAAGGCACGATTCATTTTTTAAGAGAGAGACTCTTTTATTTCTTGGGTAGGAATAAATTTACATTGTGCAGATCTGATAGGAATTAACGATTAATTTATAAGCTCATAACTTCCCTTAACTGGAATGACCTCCACTTAACTTGACAGGCATTGTCAATTGATGTCTAATTTATGCATCACAAACAGGGAGGGAAAAATGAAAAAACTACTTATGGTCATTCCTTTGGTCTTTCTGCTTTGTTTTACTTTCAGCTGCCAGGACAAGGAAGCGATGGCAGAGCTTGAAGAGATGAAAGCCCAGGCAGAGGTTGAGGAGCAGAATAAGGAATTGGTACGTAAATGGTTTGAAGCGATAGACAAAGGGAATTGGGATTTTATTATGGAAAAAGGTGCTCCTGAATATGCTGAGTATCTTCCTTCAGGGGTTACAGAATCCATGTCCCTCGAACAAGGAATAGAACAGACCAAAATGTTTATAAAAGGTATTCCTGACATTGTACACGACATTGAAGAAATAATTGCTGTAGGGGATAAAGTTATAGTCAGATTTATCGGACGAGGCACTCATTCAGGAGATATTGAAGAAATGGGTATCTCTGCAACGGGAAACAAAATTGAAGTTAGCTCTATATGTATTTTTCGTGTTGAAAAAGGAAAAGTTGTAGAAATAAGACAAGATGCTGATATGCTTGGGCTTATGCAGCAATTCGGTTTTGAGCTTAAGCCGAAGGAGGGAGAGAAGTAATTTTTGCATCATTAAGCTGATTTAACATCCCTTGTCAATTTTTTGTGTTCCTCAGTCTATCTCTAAATTTTTTCGTACTTTTCATCTCCTTGAGGAAAGTTGGATTATCAACAGCAAAGCTGTCTCTCCTTTCTTTTCATTTAAAAAGGTAGGCGCTAAAGTATGAAGTCTAATAAAAGGCTCTTGAAAACCTCAAAGCTCATTGTGGCTGGATGGTATCTGTATTCTGTGAAATCCTTGAAGTGGTCAGCGTGCTTATTGGGGTCAGCTGTGGCGAATGTCCCGTTCGCCAAGGCATGTCTGTGACGCCTGCAATGTCCCCATGGTGTCTCTGTATCGGCTCTACAGAGGTACATATGGAGCCTGAAGATGTCTATGGAGTAAATTGAAGGCTGTTGGAGTAAAGTTTCAGATGAGGACGCTTATTTCTAAATTGGACGCTAACCTGAATCAACGCTCAGAATCTAGTTATTTGACGTCAGCAAGATTTGGACACCGCATGATATTTTCTAAGCTATGGTTTGCGTATAATAAAACCAAGCAAGGAGATATCTATGGGTGTCAAAACTAAAGCCTCACCTGAATCCATAGTTCGGGACATTAAGCGCAAAACCCGCCGT
>JABAOH010020480.1_pt1 | contig 14544 bp, 15 predicted proteins | sample 7062181 | NCBI WGS metagenome assembly JABAOH01 (sample SAMN14538630, study PRJNA623070) | marine sediment metagenome | biome: marine biome [ENVO:00000428]; feature: marine pelagic biome [ENVO:01000023]; material: deep marine sediment [ENVO:00002113]; isolation source: pool of 5 deep marine... | reverse complement strand
GGCCGTGTGTTCTGGTTGCTGTTTTGCTGGTGTGTGTCATGAGCGGCGCGGGGGCGGCGGCACAGAAGAATGTCACGCCCGGGGTGCCAGGAAACCTGACGCTGGTGATTGTCCAAAACGGGTTCAGGCTGAGCTGGACGCCGTCTGCCGACGACCCCGGGGTCGTGACGGGCTACGAGATCGTGCGCGCGGATCTGGCAAGCGGGCCGTTCGTCACCGTCGGCACCGTGGCCAACGGGGTCTTTCACTACGTGGATACGACGGCGGCGCCCGAAGTCATCTATTACTACAAAGTCAGGGCGATGACCGGGAACGTCCACTCGCCCGATTCGAATACGGTGGTTGGCGAAAGATAGGCAGCGCGCGGGACGCGGGCGGCGTTTGAATGGCTGCTAGCGCCCGACGCCGCGTCCCGCGGGGGGCGGCGTGAGCGCTCGCGCGCCCGCAGGTGAATCGCTGTCGGGCTTCGGTTCGCTGGCGTGGAAGGCTGGGCCGTTTTCGCCAAGCAAGCCGTTGTTCGCTGTGCAGCCGCGTGTCGGGACTGATCGCAACAGCGATCGCAGATGGTTTTGCATCCGTTTGCGCTGCAGGCCGACGGGCGCAACCAAGATCGGAGCATCCGTCACTCCCGTCGGGCGTGACGGCTGTCGGCCGGCTGCTTTTCCGGTTTCGTAGTAGAATCGATCCCCTCGAGGGAGATCGGCCTTCGCGCCGCGCGCGATCCCCTGCGTCGTTCCGGGCCTGCACGCAGGCGCTGCAGGCTGCTCCTTCCGGCAAAAAGAATAAGGGATCCATGCGTTCGCAGATCATCTTTCCCACCCTCGGCATGCTCGCCGTGCTGACGCTGGCGGCGATGTCGACCCACACCGTCTCCGTGCTGGCGCCCGAGGCGGCGCCCGCCATCGGCGTGCCGGCTGCCTACATCGGCGCGTTCGTATCGATCACCTTCACCTCCGCCATGCTCTCGGGCGCCGTCACCGGGACGTTTGTGGGTCGTTTCGGCGCCGTGCGCGTTTGTCAAATCTCGATGCTCGCCGCCGCGCTGGGCATGAGCGTGCTGGTGTTGGCCACGGTCCCGGCGGCGATCGTGTGCGCGATCCTGCTCGGTCTCGCGCACGGCCCGTTCAATCCGGCGAGCGCGCACATCCTGATGAAGGTGTCGACACCCGAGTCCCGCCCGCTGGTGTTCTCGATCAAGCAAAGCGGCGTGCCGGTCGGCGGTGTGCTGGCGGGCGCGCTCGCGCCGACTTTGGTGGTCCTGATCGGCTGGCAGGGCGCGGCGCTCGCCGTGGGCGCGCTCGCGCTTGCCGTGCTGGCCGCGCTGCAGCCGTTGCGGCGCAAGTTCGATGCCGACCGCAACCCCGGGCATCGGCTGAGCAGCATCAGCGTGATGACACCATTGCGTCTCGTGTTCTCGCATCGGGGTCTTCGGCCACTTGCGTTAAGCGCGTTTGCCTACGCCGGATGCCAGCTCAGCGTCGCCGGCTTCTTTGTCGTTTATCTTACCGACGCCGTCGATGTGCCACTGGTGCGCGCCGGCCTGGTGTTCGCCTTGCTGCAGCTCGCCGGTGTCTGTGGGCGTGTGCTGCTGGGCGCCGTCGCCGGCCGACTCGTGCCGGCGCACCGAATTCTGATACTGTTGGGGCTGCTCATCGCCTTCGGGTTGGTGATGATGGCGCTGATCACGCCGCAATGGCCGCTGCTCCTGATCATAGCGGTGGCGGCGCTACTGGGGGCGAGCAGTCTCGGCTGGAACGGTGTCAACCTATCGGAGATCGCCACGCGTGCACCTGAAGGGCAGATCAGCGAAGCGACCGGTGGGGTGCAGTTCGTAATGTTCGCCGGCATTGTCGTGGTGCCGCCTTTGTTCGGGGCCTTAGTCAATCTGATGCATGACTACACTATCGCGTTTCTGCTGCTCGCGGCGCTGGCGATCACGGGCAGTGTCGCCTTGATGACAGGTGTGCCGCGCACGACACGGGCCGCAGGCGCGCGCGAGGTCGAGCGATGAAAGTGTTGATAACCGGGGGTGGCGGTTTTCTCGGGCTTCGGCTGGCGAGAGCCTTGTTAGAGAAAGGCCGCCTGCCCGGCGCGGGTGGTCGCGAGGTAGAGATTGAGGAGATCGTCTTGTGCGATCTATCCGAACCGGCTTTGTTGCCTCGGGACCAACGACTCACGGTAAAGACGCTCGATATCACCGATGCCGACGTTGTCGGCGAGATCGTCACAGACGATACTGGCGTTGTCTTTCATCTGGCGGCGGTGGTCAGTGCCGCGGCGGAGGCCGACTTTGATCTCGGCATGCGAGTAAATGTGCACGGCACACTCAATGTATTGGAGGCATGCCGCAAGCTCGCGAGCGCGCCGCGTGTGGTATTTACCAGCTCCGTGGCCGCCTATGGTGGCGACATGCCGCCTGTGATCGAGGACATGACCGCGCTAACCCCGNNGCTATATCGATGGCCGCGGGCTGCGTTTGCCGACGATCACTGTACGCCCGGGCAAACCGAACCGGGCGGCATCCTCTTTCGCCAGCTCGATTATTCGTGAGCCGCTGCAAGGCGAGGAGGCCGAGTGCCCGGTGCCGCCCGAGACATTGGTCTGGATCATGTCGCCACGCCGCGCGGTGCAGGCCCTGGTGCATGCCGCCGAATTGCCGGCGGCGGCCTGGGGTGGTTACCGTACGGTGGCGCTAGCTGGTCTTACGCTGTCCGTGGCTGACATGGTGCAGGGTTTGCAACGCGTGGCCGGGGATAGGGTCGTTGAGCGAATTCGCTGGCGACGCGATGCCGGCATCGAGAAGATCATCTGCAGCTGGCCGGCGCGCTTCGCGTCGAAGCGGGCGCAAAGCCTCGGCTTCAAGGCTGACCACAATATCGACGAGATCATCCGGGCCTTCATCGACGACGAGCTCGGCGGTCGCTACGTCGGCTGACCGCAGCGCGCGGCGGCGCTCACTTCGCTGCGCTGACGACGATCTCGACGAGCGTGTCAGGCGTGCCCAACACGGTGCCGACGCAGGCGCGTGTCGGCGGGTGGGCCGGATCGATCCACGCTTGCCAGACTTCATTCATCGCCGCCTTCATGGACATGTCCGAGAGGTAAACGGTCGCGGCCAACAGCTTCGCTTTGCTGCTGCCGGCGCTCGCCAACAGGGTGTCGATCTTGTCCAGAATTTCCCGCGTCTGCCCCTTGATGTCGGCCGCGCGGTCATCGGCGGTCAGTCCGCAGAGATAAACGACGCCGTTGTGCTCCACAACGCGACTCATAATCGGACCGATCCCAGTGCGTTTGATGCTCATTGTTCCTCCCCTCGTAGCAGCGACAGAGTCCCACGACATGACCAGTAAAGCGGGCGCCACCCCGCTTGCAAGGTTAACACTGGCGGCGGTACCGTAGCAGCCATGGCAGAAACTACGAGAACGTCGCCATCGACGCTCGCGGCCAAGATCATCGCCCGGGCGGCGGGTCGGCAGTCCGTGGGTGCGGGTGATATCGTCACCTGCCAGGTCGATCTTGCGATGATGCACGATTCCAGCGGACCGCGGCGGATGAAGCCGAAACTGGAAGAGATCGGCGCGCGTGTCTGGGACCCCGGCAAGATCGTCATTATCACCGATCATTTTGTGACGGAAGCTGATCCCGAAAGCACGGCCATCCAGGCGTTGGCGCGCGAGTGGGTAGCCGCAAACGGCGTCGCGCACTTCCACGAGGCGCAGGGCATCTGTCACGTCGTGCTGCCAGAGCGTGGCCATGTGCGCCCGGGCCTGTTCGTCGTCGGCGCCGACTCACACTCGACGACCGCCGGCGCGTTCGGCTGCGTCATGATCGGTGTCGGAGCCACGGATATGGCCGGTGTGCTCGCCACCGGCAGCATCTGGGTGCGCGTTCCATCCACCATGTTGGTCCGAGCCGACGGGCAACTGGCCGACGGTGTGGCCGCCAAAGACATCATGTTGATGTTGTGCCGGCGCATCGGCATCAACGGTGCCAACTACAAGGTGGTCGAGTTCGGCGGTCCGGCGGTGACGGCCTTGCCGATGGAGGAGCGCATGGTCTTGACCAACATGTCAGCGGAGCTCGGCGCCAAGACCGGTATCATCGCGCCCGATAGCGTGACATGGGCAGCGCTCGGGCGCGCGGGTGTCGAGCGAAGCGACAGCAATGACTGGTGCAGCGATGAAGATGCAGACTACGCAGACGTCGTCGAGTTTGACGCCGCTGAGCTCGAACCCCAGGTCGCCGCGCCCCACAGCCCCGAGAACAGCGCGCCCGTCGGCGAGCACGCCGGCACACGCATCCATCAAGCGTACATAGGCGCTTGCACCGGCGCCAAGCTCGAGGACCTGAGGATGGCGGCGCGGATCTTGCGCGGGCGCCGGATAGCGGACGGCGTGCGCTTTTTTGTAGCGCCTGCGTCCGTGCGCATGGCCGAGCAAGCGCGGGCGGAGGGTACGCTGCCGGCGCTCGAGATGGCCGGTGCGAAGGTGCTGCCGAGTGGTTGCGGTGCCTGCATCGGGCTCGGGCCGGCGCGTCTTGGCGAAAAAGAAATCGGCATCTCGACTACTGCGCGAAACTTTCGTGGCCGTATGGGCGCGCAAACGTCGCAGACCTACCTGGCCTCGCCGTATACGGTGGCGGCGACGGCTGTTAGCGGCCGCATCACCGATCCGCGAGAGTTTCTTTAAAGATTTCGCCACGGAGATCACAGAGAGCACAGAGAGGAAGTTATTTCTTAGGTCCATTCACAGAGAATCCGTCTATCCATTAGTATTGCTTCTTAGGTTCTCGTGCGATGTGTTTTGGGAGGCGACTTTTCGGCGCAACGAGCATTTTTCATATCTAGCGTTACTCTGTGGTCTCTGTGTGCTCTGGTGTGAAGAACTAATCGATGGTCATTCAGTGTAATCGAGCCTGGGTGTTCGGCGACAACATCGATACCGATGTGCTCGCCCCGAGCGCCTACATGATGAAGTCGGTAGAAGAGATCGCCAGACATTGTCTGGAAGCGGTCGATCCCGGCTTCGCAGCATCCGTGCGTCCCGGCGATGCCTTTGTAGCGGGCGAGAATCTGGGTGTCGGCTCCTCGCGCGAGCAGGCGCCCCAGGCCCTGCTTCTGCTCGGTATCCGCGTGCTGCTGGCGAAATCCTTTGCCCGCATTTTCTATCGCAATGCCCTAAACCTGGGATTGCCGGCACTCGTCTGTGCGCAGACCGCGCGCATCCGCCAGGGAGACCCCTTGCGTGTCGATCCGCTGGCGGGAACGGTGCGAAACCTTGCCACGGGGGAGACACTGACGTGCGAGCCGCTGCCCGCCCACCTGCTGGACGTGGTCGCTGACGGGGGTCTGTTGCCGCATTTGAAGAAGAAATTCAGTCAGAGGTGAAAACTGAGGCGTGAGGGGTCAAATGGGCCGACGCGAGTGCGTGAAGCCTTTCCAGTGCTGACCGACGTCGAGCGGGCGCAGAGTCTGCGCGACACCTTGGCGAACGCACCCGATGGTGGCGCGGTCTGGGTGTTTGGCTACGGCTCGCTCATGTGGAATCCGGAATTCACGCATGTCGACCGACGCGTGGGTACCGTGCAGGGTTACCGACGGCGCTTTTGCGTACTGAGCGCACGCGCACGCGGCACGCCCGAAAACCCCGGCCTCGGACTCGGCCTTCAGCAGGAGCATGGCGAGTGCCGGGGCATCGTGTATCAGCTCGACGGCGGTTATCTTGATGGCGACCTCGCTGCGCTGTGGAAGCGCGAGATGAGCAGCGGCATTTATCAGCCCCGCTGGCTCCCTGTGGAGACCGACGCGGGCGAGGTCACGGCAATCGCGTTTGTGGTTGATCGCGGACACTTGCAATACGCTGGCGACCTGTCTGCCGACGAGCAGGCGGCAATCATCCACCGTGCGGTGGGAAGCTATGGGCCTTCGCGCGACTACCTCGCCAGGACGATAATTGAGCTCACGGCGATTGGCGTCAGCGAACCCGACTTCGAGACCCTGCTGGCGCGGGTGGACGCGCGTGCTAAGTAAGCTCTGAAAGCTCGAGACGCGTTGCTATCCACTTGGCTGCGGACAGGAGCTGCGCGTCTTCGCGTGGGCGACCGATCAACTGCACACCGATGGGCAGGCCATGTGGGCCCTGCGTGAACGGAATCGTCAGACACGGCAGGTGTAGCAGTGTCCACATCCCGTTGAACACCGGATCGCCAGTAAAGCCGAGTCCTTGCGGGGCTTCGCCAGGCGCGCTGGCCGCCAGCAGCACATCGTTGTCAGCAAACAAATCATCGATATGGCCGCGGCAGTCTTGTGCCAGCGCAACGGCGTTTGTGTAGTCCGCGGAAGGCACGGTCGTCGCCTGCACCAGAATGCCGCGCAACTTGTCGCTCAGCTCTTCCATGTGTCCTTTCAGTTCGCGCGCAAGCGAGCCTGCGGCCTCGACGTTCATGATGGTCTTGTGAACCCTGCTGAGGTCGGTGAATACCTCGGGGGGCGCAAGCTCGCTCAGCTCTGCGCCCTCGGCCTCCAACTGCGCGGCGGCTGACTCGACGGCGTTGATCGTTTCCGGATCGGCATCGGCCCAATCGGGAATGCGTGCCAGGCCGATGCGCGGCGGCCCATGGGGCCACGCCGGAATATCCGCGGGAACGCGCTTGGACAGCACGGCGGCGAGCCAGGCGATATCGTCCAGGCTGCGCGCAAAATGCCCCAAGGTATCGAGCCCCGGAGCAAGCGCCTTGATACCGCGGACGCTGAAAATGCCGTAACTTGGCTTGTAGCCGTAGACACCGCAGTACGACGCGGGCCGGATGATGGAGCCGCCGGTTTGCGTCCCGAAGGCGAGCGGCACCATGAAGTCGGCAACCGCCGCCGCCGAGCCGCTGGACGAGCCCCCGGGCGTGCGCGCCGGATTGTGCGGATTGCTGGTCTGTCCGAAGGGATGTCTAAAGGCAAACTCGGTCGTCACCGTCTTGCCAAGAATCACGCCCCCGGCGGCGCGCACGCGCGCCACGCACTCGGCATCGGCCTTGGGCTGATTGTTCTTGTAAATCGGCGAGCCGTACGCGGTAGGCATGTCGGCAGTGTCTATGATGTCCTTGATCCCCACCGGCACCCCGCAAAGCGGCGCCCGCGGTCCGCCCTCGTCACACGCACGCGCTTGTGCCAGGGCGGCGTCAGGATCCAGGTAGGTCCACGCGTGCACTTGGGGTTCGCGGGCCTCGATGCGGGCCAGGCAGGCCTCGGTGAGGGCGAGCGCGGTGAGCTCTCCCTCAGCGATCAATCGTGCTGCCTCACGCGCCCCGAGCCTCGCTGGATCCATGAATTGCTCCTCGTCGAACGAATTTTGATAGTAAAAGCGCGGGCCGCGGCTCGCTACGGCTCGCGTATCGCGCCCCGCTGTCAGCAGCCTCTAAGCCTGCTTCGCTATGACCGAAGGGTACTCGATATGCAGCCGGATGACATCAATCCGACCCATCGCGCGGTAGCGGTGGAGGCAACTCTTCCTTGAGGCGCGCGAGGCCTGCCTTGAGAAAGGTCTCGCGCATGCTGTAGCCGTTGCCGGGTTTGGCTCGCATGTCCTTCGGCGCGGTGCGTCGGGTGGGTTCCGGCCAGATACCGGGCTGTGGCCCGGCACCTTCGGCGACGATATCGAGCGGGTCGTCTTCATCCATGGCCGGCGTGCCCGTCAGCTCCATGCAGTCCCATGAGACTTCCAGCGGGATATTGTTCGGATCGAAGAAGTAGATCGACCAGATAGTCCCGTGATCAATGGCACCCGTGACCTCGATGCCGGCGGCCTCGAGCTTGTCTTTGAGAGCGAACAACGCTTCCTTGCTGCCGATCGTTAACGAGACGTGGTCAAAGCCGAGGGGCTTGCTCGTCTTTACGCCGTGGAATTTGCGCACCATCGGCTGCGCGCCTTCATACTCGAAAAACGCCACCTGGTTATCGCCAATGCGAAAGAAGTAGTGGCGGTAGCCGTCATGCCCGATGCCGGCAGCCAGTTCCATCCCAAGCAGGTCGCGGTAAAAGCGGATGGTCTTTTGCATGTCGTTGGTGATAAATGCCAGATGGTTGATGCCGGTCAGATTCATTTGCCTTCTCTCCTTCGGAACTGTTGCCGCGCAACATCCGCGCCCAACGTTTTGCCGCTTGAAAGACGCGTGGTATCGTAGTTCCGCGTTCGTGCTCAGGGGGCATCATGCCGAAGCTGCTGACGAAAGACCAGATCCGCCATTACCGAGAGGACGGTTTTATTGCGCCCCTGCGAGTGCTTACGCTGGCGGAAGCGGCTGAGTATCGCCGCCGCTTCGAGGCCTACGAGGCGGCGCACGACGGCTGGTACGAGCTCTCTAAGGGACAGAAGTTGTATCTCTTGCAGACCTGGGCCGCCGAGCTGGCGAGTCATCCGCAGATATTGGACGCGGTCGAAGACGTTCTGGGTGCCGATATTTTTGTTTGGGGTCTAAGCCTCTTCGTCAAGGATGCCCGAAGCCCGAGCTACGTTTCCTGGCACCAGGACTCCACCTACTGGGGGCTGAACAAAGCCGATGTTGTCACCGCCTGGTTCGCGCTGTCTGCGGCGACGCGCGAAAGCGGTTGTATGAAAATGATCCCCGGCAGCCACATGCTCGAGCAACTGCCGCATGTCGACACGCTTGCCAAAGACAACCTGCTGACACGCGGCCAGGAAATCGCTGTCGAGGTGAACGAAAGCCAGGCGCGGCATCTGGTACTCGAGCCCGGGGAAATTTCTTTACACAACATCCGTACGATCCATNNGTACGATCCATGCCTCCGAGCCCAATCGCGCCAATGCCCGGCGCATCGGCGTTGCCGTTCGCTACATAGCGCCGCACGTGCAACAGGTGAACGGCGAACAGGATAGCGCCTGGTTGGTGCGCGGCGAGGACCGCTACGGTCATTTTGTCCATGAGACGCCGCCGCGGGCCGATATGGATCCGGCGGCCTTGGCCGAGTATGCGCGTATCATGAAGCTGCGCCAGGACGTGTTGTACAAAGGCGTGCAGGGAAGGCCGGCGCATACTGACCTGAATGATCCCGCGGGATCGTGATTAGGCCGGAAATTCAATCACTGTACGAATCGCCTGGCCGCTTTTCAGGTCGGCGAATCCCTCGTTGATACCGTCGAGCCCGATGCGTCGCGTGATGAGCTCATCGAGCTTGAGTTCGCCCTGCAAGTAAGCGCGGGCCAGGCGAGGAAAGTCCCGTTGCGGTCTTGCACCGCCATAGCTCGAGCGCACAATACGACGTTCGCCCATCAGCGTGCCCCAGCGGAAACTCACCTGCTGCTGCACATTGACCTTGCCGAGCCAGACCACCTGACCACCCGGTCGCACCGTTTCCACCGAAACGCGAAACGCACGTTCGTTGCCGGCGGCTTCGAAGACATAGTCGGCCCCGCGCCCGTGACTGATCGCCCTCGCCATCGCTGCGGGATCTTCGCGTTCGGCGTTGCATAGCTGCGTTGCGCCGAGCGCCTGCGCGACTTCGAGCTTGTGATCATTGATATCGACGGCCAGAATCGATCCGGCGCCCGCCAAGCGCGCGCCCTGAATCGCGCTCAGACCGATGGCGCCGCAACCGATCACCACGACGGTCGAGCCCCAGCGTACGGGAGCGATGTGGGTGGCGGCGCCAAAGCCGGTCATGACGCCGCAGCCGATCAGGCACGCGCGATCCAGGGCGATCTCGCTCGGTACCGGTACGGCGCTCTGTGCGGGCACGATGCAGTACTCGGCGAACGCCCCGAGGTACATCAGCACATGCAGCGGGCGCTCATTGAGCGCCAGCCGGTGACTGCCGTCAAAGTGCAGGCCCCGAGCACGGTTGCGGACGTAGGGCTCACACAAAATCGGCTGGTTCTGTTCGCAGTAAAAGCAATGGCCACAGTGAGGGTTCCACGATAACACTACATGGTCTCCTACGGCGGGCGTTGTCACCCCCGGCCCCACTTCGGCGACGACGCCGGCGGCCTCGTGTCCCAGCACCATGGGCAGGGGATAGCTCAGCTCGCCTTCGAGGACGTCGAGATCGGTGTGACAAATGCTGGCGGCGCGAATGCGCACCATCACGTCGCCGGCCTGCAACGGTGTAGTTTCGACCTGCTCGATCGCGAGCGGTGCGCCGATTTCATGCATCACGGCAGCGCGGAATCTCATAGCGACCTTCTTTGCGGACTCGGCATCAGGTTTTGCCGGCGTACGGTCGCTGCGCGTTCACTTAGCACCATGCTCACGCCGGTTTGGTGTTACCGATCGCGTCGCGGATGTGCTCGACCGTCTTCAGCGCCGCGTCGCTGATCCGGTAGGCTTGGCCGAAACCCTTTACGTAGAATCCCCGTTGCATGCGCAGCCGAAACAGCTGGAAGTCCCTCAACGGACGGAGCAAATCGATGACGTTGCCGAATTTCTCATCGAACAAATCCATAATGGCATGCCACGGTTCGCTTTCGCGCGCGATCGGCTCGGCATGACAGTCGAAGGTGAGGCGCCTGCGGGCGAACGGCTGTTTCGCGCTGCTTTCATCTTCGATCAGGAGCACGCTCACGACTCCGCTGGCCGCGAGATTGCCGGTATGCCGGGAAAGTCCGCTCACGTAGACGTAGAGGCAATCGTCCTGGCCGCGTACGAACGGCGCGTAGCTTGCTTCGGGTGAGCCAGAGCGATCGACTGTCGCCATCACCAAAGTCTTGAATTGCGCTAGAAAATCACGCGCTTCCCTGGCTAGCGTCGTGGAATCGTCGCCGCCTTGGCTCACGCGTTTATTCCTCAACCCTGCTTCGCTGCCGCGATCGCCTGCCAAACGCGCAACGGCGTCAACGGCATGTCGATGTGACGCACGCCGTACTCCTTCAATGCATCGACGACGGCGCTGACGATCGCCGGCGGCGCGCCGCCGCAGCCGGCCTCGCCGGCGCCCTTGACGCCCAAGGGGTTTCTGGCGGTCACGGCACCCTCGTAGTAATCGGTGCGGAAGTCGGGCAGATCATCCGCCCGCGGCAGGCAATAGTCCATGAACGAGGCCGTCAGCAGTTGGCCGCTGTCCGCTTCGTAGTAGATATCCTCCAGCAAGGCCTGGCCAATACCCTGCGCGGTCGCGCCCATGACCTGGCCCTCGGTGATCATGGGATTGATGATCGTGCCGAAGTCGCTGACCACCGTGTAATCGACGACGGTGACCTCGCCCGTATCAGGATCGACCTCGACTTCGGCGACGTGGCAACCCGTCGGGCAGCTCAATGGCTGGTTTTCGTAGGTCACGTCCGCATCCAGACCCGCTTCCATGTCATCCGGCAAGCGCGAGCGGTCGAAGGATGCGGTGATGACTTCGTCGATCGAAAGCCGTCGGTCCGTTCCGGGAATGTTGAACACGCCATTGGCAAAGCTGATATCGTCGACAGCCGCTTCCAGCAAGTGGCCGGCGATCTGCTTGCCTTTCTCGATGACCTTATCAGCCGCCGCGGCGACTGCGGAGCCGATGAGCTCGAGTCCGTGGGAGCCTCCGTGACCGCTGCCGAGCGGCGTTAAAGCGGTGTCGGCTTGACGGTGATGGATGCGCTCGAGCGGCAGACCCAGGCGATCGACGACGATCTGCGGCATGGTCGTTTCGTGACCCGTGCCGACGGACTCCCCGCCGACGGCCACGGTCACGTCGCCGTTACGTTCGAACCGCAGTGCCGCGTATTCCTGGCGCATGCCGCCGGTGAGGCCGAGATAGGTGGCGACACCGATGCCGCGGCGACGCCCGGCGGCACGGGCGGCCGCTGCGCGCTCGGGAAAGGAGCGCCAACGGCTTAACTCGAGTGTGCGATCCAATAGGTACTCGAAGTCGCCTGAATCGATCTCGAGCCCTACACCCGTCTTGTAGGGCAGCTCTGCGCGTCGGATCAGATTGCGTCGGCGCAGCTCGGCCGGATCCATGCCGAGCTTCATGGCGGCGAGATCGACCGCGCGTTCGATCTGATAGGTCGCTTCCGGTCGTCCGGCACCGCGATACGGGTCGATCGGCGAGGTGTGGGTGTAGACGGCTTTTGCCTCGAAATGAATCGCCGGGATGCGGTAAAGCCCACCCTGCGTTCTGACCGTGCCGGCCGTGGGGGTGAATGGGCCGACCGATGCCATATAGGCGCCGATGTTGCCGACCGTCGATACACGCAACGCCAGGAACCGACCCTCGCCATCGAGAGCCAGCTCAACGTGGCTTGCTTGCGCGCGCCCATGATTGTCTACAGCAAAGCCCTCGCTGCGTTCGCTGATCCATTTCACCGGACGCCCCAGGCGTTGCGCGGCGAACAGCATCAGCGCGTATTCGGGGTAAAGCCCGTTTCTTCCGCCGAATCCACCGCCGACGTCATAGGCCACATGACGCAACTGCGTCGCCGGTATTTTGAAAACTTTGTCCGCCAGCTGATTGCGATTGGAGTGAATGTTCTGTGCATTCGAGATCAGCGTGAACGTTTCTTGCCTGGCATCGTACAGACCGATAGCGCCGCGAGTCTCCAATGCCGCCGCAATGACACGATTATTGGTCGGGTTCAAGGTAATGACGTGATCGGCGCGGGCGAATGCCGCGTCGACCGCCGCCTTGTCGCCGGCCTCGAAATCGACGCACAGATTGGTTTTCAGGTGCTCCCACACCAAGGGCGCATCCGGCGCGAGCGCTGCTTGCGGATCAACCACCGCCGGCAGCGGTTCGTAATCGATGTCAATGAGCTCGGCGGCGTCCTTGGCGATGTCTGTCGACTCGGCGACGATAAAGGCGACGGCATCGCCGACAAAACGTGCGCGATCGTCAACCAGCGAAGGGCGCGGTGGCGCCGTCAGCGGCGAGCCGTCGCGATTTTGCGCGCGCGTGCGTGTCGGCAGGCCACCGAGGCCGGCAGCGTGCCAGTCGGCGCCCGTGTAGACGGCCAGCACGCCAGCCACGGCCGTTGCCGCGCTCGTGTCGATGCTGGTAATGCGCGCATGCGCATGCGGCGAGCGCACCACAACCGCGTGCGCCATGTTTTCCAGGTCGATGTCGTCAATATAACGGCCATGGCCGGTGAGGAAACGAACGTCCTCCTTCCGGCGCACGGCCTGACCGATGCCATATTTTTCCATGAAGTACCCGAGAAACGTTGTTTGTGTTATCTGAAAATATGACTGCCCGCGGCACGCCTTAGACGGCTGCCACCGTGAGCTCTTCCTCCCCTACAACCCGGGCGCGCCCCCGCAGTCGGGTGCCGACAATCTTACCATCTGACACGGTGGCGCCGACATCGATGACGCTGGGGCGTCCCGTTGAGGTTACTCATTCGGGCGTACAACGCGTAGTATAAGAGGTTTAAAGGAGGACAGGCCATTCGTATCCTGATCTTACCCGGAGACGGAATCGGTCCGGAAATTACGCGAGCGGTCCGTCTCGCGCTCGAGGCGCTCGATCGCCACTTGAAGCTCGGCCNNTTGAAGCTCGGCCTGGAGCTGGTCGAGGTCGACATCGGCCTGGCGGCACTCGCTGCCGAGGGCACGACTCTGCCCAGCGAGGTCATGACCCGTGCGCAACAGGCGGACGGCGTCATCCTCGGTCCCGTGTCTACATTCGATTACCCCGCACGCGAGCAAGGCGGACTCAATCCCTCGGCGGAGATCCGCAAGCAGCTGGACCTCTATGCCAATATCCGCCCGAGTCGCGCTCGCGGCGGCGTGCCGGCGAAGGCGGCGGACATCGACCTCGTGGTCGTGCGTGAGAACACCGAGGGCTTCTACGCCGACCGCAACATGTACCTGGGGTCCGGCGAGTTCCAACCGAGTGCGGACATCGCCATCGCCATGCGCAAGATCTCAGTTCACGGGTGCCGGCGCATCGCCCACGCCGCGTTCGAGCTCGCGCAGCGGCGCCGTAAGTCCGTCACCATGGTGCACAAGGCGAATGTGCTCAAGGTCAGCGATGGCTTGTTCCGGCGCGAGGTGCAACAAGTTGCCGAGCGCTTTGCGGACGTCAAGCTCGATGAAATGCTGATAGACGCCATGGCAGCGATGCTGATCCGCAAACCGGGTGCGTTCGACGTGCTGGTCACGACGAACATGTATGGTGACATCCTGTCGGACGAGGCCGCCGAGCTAGCCGGTGGCCTGGGGCTCGCGGCCGCACTGAATGCCGGTGACAGGCACGCGGTGGCGCAGGCCGTGCACGGGTCGGCGCCCGACATTGCCGGTCAGGGCATTGCCAATCCGACGGCCTTGATGTTGTCCACTGCCATGTTGCTCGATTGGCTGGGCGCTCGTCACAAGCACGACGCGCTTGTAGAAGGGGCTATGCGTCTGGAGTCGGCCGTCGCTGCGATATTGGCAGACCCATCCCAACACACACCGGATCTGGGCGGCCGTGCGACCACGGACCAGTTCGGCGAGGCGGTCGCAGGCGCAATCGCAAAAACGCCGTCACGCTGAGGCTTTATTTATATCTCACGCGTGTAATCGCTCGGCCTGATTTCACGCGCGCGGCTGTAGATCAGCAATGCGAATGCCAGTACCGCTGCCAAG
>JABAOH010011576.1_pt1 | contig 14544 bp, 21 predicted proteins | sample 7062181 | NCBI WGS metagenome assembly JABAOH01 (sample SAMN14538630, study PRJNA623070) | marine sediment metagenome | biome: marine biome [ENVO:00000428]; feature: marine pelagic biome [ENVO:01000023]; material: deep marine sediment [ENVO:00002113]; isolation source: pool of 5 deep marine... | reverse complement strand
TTGGAGATTGTGAATAAAGATGAAAGATGAAAATTCTATATTATATGTGCAGACAACCGATGCTCCAGAAAAACAATATTCTCCTTTAGTACTAGCACAAACAGCTAAAATGATGGATATTACACCCAAGATATATTACTTAGGAACGGGTTTAAAAATCCTAAAACCTGGAATTGCTGAAAAAATTAAACTTGGTAGCTTTCCTAGTGTAGCTGAAATGATTCAAAAAACCCTTGAGATGAGTATTGAAATATATGTATGTGAAGCATCAAAGCAAATGCTTGGCTGGGAAAAAGTAGATTTAATACCCGGTGTTAAAATCGTTGGTGCAGGAACTCTAAATGACCTTGCACTTGAATCTGGAGCAACAATGTGGTTCTAAAGTGGAGGATATGGAAGGAATTTATCTGGATCATGCATCTTCGATGCCGGTTGATTCACGAGTTATTGATTTTGCAAAACCTTATCTTACAAAAGAATTTGGAAATCCTTCATCTCTTTACTCACTTGGATTAAATGCCAAAATGGCAATTGAAGAATCTAGAAAAAAAATTGCAGATTTTATAAATGCAGAAGATGAAAAATCGATTATTTTTACAAGTGGAGCAACAGAATCAAATAATCTTGCTTTAAGGGGAACAGCTCTTAGAAACCAAAGTAAAGGGAAAAAGATTATCGCAAGTGCTATTGAACATATTTCAGTTCATAATCCTATGAAAAATTTACAAAAAAATGGTTTCACCTTCAATATGGTTCCTGTCGATTCATATGGAATTGTCAACCTTGATAAATTGAATGCTCTTTTAACAAAAGATACAATTGTGACTTCAATAATGTATGCGAATAATGAAATCGGATCTATTGAACCTATTCGTGAAATTAGTAATATTGTACATGATAAAGGAATGTATCTCCATGTTGATGCAACTGCTGCAGCAGGACGGATACCAATTGACGTGCAAAATGATGGAATAGATTTATTAACACTTTCCTCAAACGATTTATATGGTCCTCAAGGTGCAGGTGCTTTATATGTGAAGAAAGGATTGAAAATTCAATCAATTCTTCCTGGAGGGGGTCAAGAACGAGGATTACGTTCAGGAACAGAAAATATATTTGCTATTGTAGGTATGGGAGAAGCAGCAAGAATTGCTCAAAAAGAAATGAAAAAGGAAAGTAATAGACTAAAGGAAATCAGGGATAAACTTATTGAGGACATAATAACAATTGACGAAACATATCTAACCGGACATCCAATCAAAAGACTACCACATCATGCAAGTTTTCGATTTAGTCGTATTGAAGGTGAGAGTATATTACTAAATATGGATATGTACAATATTCAAGTAGCGACAGGTTCTGCTTGCTCTTCAAAAACATTAGAACCTTCTCATGTTCTCATAGCAATAGGATTGAAACATGAAGAAGCTCATGGATCTATGGTTATAACCCTAGGTAGATCAAATTCTATCAAGGATGTCCCAATAATTACCAAAGCAGTAAGAGAAACAATTAACAGATTAAGAAAACTTTCACCAATAAGTAAAGGAGGTAAGTAAAAATGGCTGGAATAGGTTATAGTAAAAAAGTTATGGAACATTTTATGAATCCAAGAAATGTAGGTGTGATAGATAATCCTGACGGATATGGGAAAGTTGGAAATCCCGTTTGTGGTGATGTTATGGAGATTTATATTAAGGTTAAAGATGACATTATTACTGACATTAAATTCAAAACATTTGGTTGTGGATCTGCAATTGCGACAAGTAGTATGGTGACTGAACTTGCTAAAGGAAAACATGTTGATGAAGCGCTCAAAATAACACGTAATGATGTTGCCGATGAGCTTGAAGGTTTACCGCCTCAAAAGATGCATTGCTCAAATCTAGCAGCGGATGCTCTTAGAGAGGCAATTAAAGATTATAAAAATAAGAAATGAAAATATTGGAGGTAAAATATGACAAATTTAAGAGAAATATACAAATGTAATGTTTGTGGAAATATTGTTGAAGTTTTAAATGCTGGTATTGGAGAATTGGTTTGCTGTGGTCAACCAATGGAATTAAAAAAGGAAAAAACAGAAGATGCAGCAACTGAAAAACATGTTCCTTATATTGAAAAGACAAATAATGGAATCCTGGTAAAAGTTGGGCAAAATCAAGATCATCCGATGTTGGAGGAACATTATATCCAATGGATTCAAGTTATTGCTGATGGTGCTTCTTATAGAAAGTTTCTAAACCCTGGTGATAAACCACAGGCTGAATTTGAAATCAGAGCAGATAAAATAGAAGCACGTGAATATTGTAATATTCATGGATTGTGGAAATCCTAATTTAATTATTTCTATCAAATCCATCAAATTTTTTGGTAGATTAAATGACTATTAGAAAGATTATTAAAATCGATGAAGAAAAATGTAATGGATGCGGACTTTGTATTCCAAATTGTCCAGAAGGTGCACTGCAAATAATTGATGGTAAGGCTAGACTTATCAGTGATATTTTTTGTGATGGTCTTGGTGCATGTGTCGGTCATTGCCCACTGGATGCAATTATAACTGAGGAGAGAGAAGCTGAACCGTATAGTGAGAAGAAGACTATGGAAAATATAGTAAAAGCTGGTTCAAACACAATTTTTGCCCACTTAAAACACTTAAAAGATCATGGGGAAATGAAATATTATAATGAAGCACTTGAATTTCTAAAAGAAAAAGATATAGATGTAAATATAGATAAAATTGAATGCGGATGTAACCATCAGCCTCATAAGGCTTGTCCTGGTTCACAAGTGATGGATTTTTCAGAAGAATCCGATGTTAAAGATCGTGGTACACGCAATTCTCAACTTAAACAGTGGCCTGTTCAACTAACTCTCGTTCCACCTAATGCTCCTTACTTCCAAGGAAAAGATGTGTTACTTGTTGCAGACTGTGTCGGATATTCAATGGGTGATTTTCATAAGGATTATCTTAAGGGAAAAAGTCTGGCTATTGCTTGTCCAAAACTTGATACAAATTTAGATATGTATGTAGAAAAGTTGGTACAGCTTATCGATAACACTAAAATTAATACACTCACTGTTATGACAATGGAAGTACCATGCTGTAGTGGATTATTGACTCTTGCTAAGAAAGCTGCTGAAAAAGCTTGTCGAAAATTACCCATAAAATCAATCGTTGTAGGAATAAAAGGAGATATATTAAAAGAAGAATGGATTTGAACATAAAAAAAACCGATTTTTACTGAATTTATAGCTAAACATTTTTTATGGTAACACTCAATTTATATCAGNNTCTCATCCTCAAAATTTTTATGTTTCATAAGTAGATTTTTAAATTCTTTAAAATCAAAATCTTCATCTTTTTTAATATTCTTCTTCATAATTTTTAATTGGTTAAAAATTTCATTATGTTCTTTTATTAATTCTGGTATCATTGCATGTCCTTCTATATTTTCTTCTGGCTCATATATAGTAAATATTGCTTTTTCTTCGGTAAAAAAATGTTTTTCTAACTCCCATAAAAAATCATGGAATGCTTTCATCATTATTGATTTTTCTTGACCTATTCTTTTTTCGAGTTTAATTAGTAATTTTAAAATTTTTCCATGATCCCTTATCATGGTTTCTGTTAAAGCTGTAGATTTCATTTTATAACTCCCTGACAAAACACTAATTTTGAACGTTAACAGGAGATAATTATAAAACTTTGTGTTTTAAATATTTTTTAACCTATTTATAAATTGATTTTCCATGTGAATCTATTGCTACAACCAATGGCCCAAATTTTTTTACTTTAAATATCCAAACTGCTTCAGGCATACCTAATTCATCAAGCCAGTATACGGCAGGTACATCTTCAACTCTATCAGCCGCCAATGCACCCGCTCCACCAGTATATGCTGTGTAAACACCTCCATACTTTTGTAATGCTTTTGCAGTTCTTTCTCCCATTCCACCCTTTCCAATTATAATATTTATACCATATTTTTCAATGAATTTATCTTCAAATATTTCCATTCTACTACTTGTGGTAGGACCAGCAGATACAACTTGCCATTTATCATTCTCCATTTTCATCAGCGGACCACAATGAAATAGTGCCATGTCAGATGGTTTAAATGCTAAGCTACCTTTTTCTTTTTCAAGCATCATATGGTGTGCTTCATCTCGTGCAGTAAAAATTTTTCCTGAGACAAAAATTATATCTCCGATATTTAACTTTCTTATTTTTTCAGTACCAACTGGTAAATTAAAATGATATTCCATTTATTTCACCTCCCAGGTTTCATCTGAATGGATTACCATATGAGCTCTTCTATTTGCCCAGCACTGCACAACAATTCCAACCGGAAGACTCGCTGGATGTCGATGTGCTTTTTCAACATGAACATCTAATACTGTCGTTTTACCTCCAAGTCCCATTGGACCTATTCCACTTTCATTAATTCTATTGATTAATTCTAATTCAATTGAAGCGATATTTTTATCCTTATGACGAGTTCCCACCGGTCTTAATAATGCCTTTTTCCCTAGTTTTAATGAGAGATCTGCACCTCCTCCTATACCAACACCCACAACAGTAGGAGGACAAGGATTACCTCCAGCTTTTATCATTTCATCAACAATAAAATCCTTAGCACCTTCGATACCAACACCCGGTTTGAGCATTCCTAGTTTACTCATATTTTCGCTACCTCCTCCTTTTGGAAATGCCGTAATAAATACCTCATTTCTTTCATCAAAATCCCAATTAATGTAGGGAATAAAATCGCCGGTATTATCACCATGGTTCTTACCTAAAAACGGATCTACCGTGTTTGGACGTAGTGGGATTTCTTTTGTTGCTTTTATTACTCCACTTTTAATCCAATCTTTCAATTTATTAATATGTGGAAAATCTATCCCAACATTAACAAAAAAAGTTTGTATCCCCGTATCCTGACACATTGGTCGCTCAGATTCTTTTGCTAATTCAACATTTTTTAAAATTGTTTCAATCTGAGTCTTTGCTATTCCCTTTTCAATTTCATAAGCTTTTTTTAGAGCGTTAACGACATCATTTGGTAACTCAGTTTCTGCTTTTTTTATTAAAGCAACTATACCATCTTCAATAAATTTTTTTTTCATTTTTACACCTATTTTTAAAAGATTTTTATCTCTAGTTAATACGTTTTGTATTATCTTTAAAATATACTACATGAATGTTGGAGGAGATCCTACTGTTATATAAATTACTTTTTCACTTTCCATATTTTTAGCTCTATGTTTCATATTTGATTTATGCCATAATATGTCTCCTTCACTTAGTTTATATGATTTTTCACCAACAGTATATTCCATTTCACCTTGAAGAACAAGATGTAATTCTTCACCGTCATGCTTGTACCAGCGTGATTCTGTATGTGGATCAATTTCAGAAATAATTGCTTCTATTTTATTGGATTTCACCATCAGCCTATATAACTTTCCAGGTCTCTTTGTTTTACTTTTTTGCTCCCCTTTTTTAATAAATATAATATCTTCACTCATTTTGTTTCCATACGTGGAAAAAATTATGTTTAATAAATATTTCCAAATATCTTAATAAAATTTCAAAGAATAACACAAAAAATTATGGATTTACGGGGGTAAATTTTTAAATTCCTTTAAATAAGAGCATACTATTACATATTTTGCTGGATTGTGGGAGTTATTATGGCAAAGGAATTTTTCATTGAACCTCACATTGCTGTCAAACAAGAAAATGTAATACACAATCCAGATGATGAATTTTATATAAAATTTCTAAAACCTTATTATGTAATTACAAAAGATGGTCAATATCTATTTGGCTCAATACAACTAGGAAGACGACCCGATAGAGCTTTTTATATGATTCCAGAGAGTTACAAACTTGGTAAAAAACAGAAGAAGTTTGATTCAAAAATTGGTAAAAAAATCTATGAAGTAGCAATGAACTATTTGATAAAGGAAAAACCTCAACTTATTATTCAAGAGGGAATTCAAGGGGAACAAGGATATGAAGTTGGATTACGAGTTACATGTAGTGTAAAAAATCCTCATAGCGCATATATAACTTGGATGGGGAAGTTAATGATCTTTCCTCCAAAACAAAATATGCATATAGATTGTCGGAACTATATAATTCAAGAAAGACTACCTGTTGATTACATTAATATGATTTACGATGTTTGGCCAGAATACAATCCAAATGATCCATTAACTCTTTATGATTTTACTGATATGGATAATAATATTAGAAGAGTGCTAAATCTTGGTGTCGATTATTTTGGTGGAGCATTTAAAAAACCAAATCTTACAATGGTTTGGAATAAAGCCGAATCAGATGGATTAATTACTTATCATGCAGGTTGTACTTCTAATCGAGTATTGAAGGGATTGAGTGGTACAGGTAAAACTACTTTGACTGTTGGCCCTCATTTAGAACAAGATGATGCGTGCGTAGGAAAACCAATTTTTGATAATAATAGAATCATTGCGGTAAAGCTGATAGGATTAGAAGCTGCTAGTTTTGCAAAATCTGAAGGTTTAACAAGCACAAGTCCAGAATATCCGGGATTAATGAAATCTCGTGAACCAGGAAAAGATGGTAAAAAACATATTGTATTGGCAATGAATATTGACTGTGAAGGAGTAGAATATATAATCAGAGATATTTTAGGGCAAAAAGTCAAGATTCCTCAGAAGATACCTGGAGAAAAAATAGGTTCTTTACAATGTACAAAATATTTACAAAGTGGAACCACTAATGGTAGATTTATTTTTTTATTTAGTGAATTGAATACTGAATGGGGAAACAATACTAATAAATATCTGAACTCCGAGGCGCTAAGTTTTAAAAAATATGATATTCTTGAACCAATTTTTAGAGTCGTTGATCCAAAAATGGCTGTTGCTTTAGATAGTGGTTGTGAAAGCATTATTACCTCTGCAGTATCAGGTAGGAAGTCTGGTACCAGAGTACGCTCATACGCTGCAACCGATTTTATGGCTAGAGAGCAGTCGCATCAGACTTTATTGAAATTAAAAATGTATTCCGATATGAATATCGATTTGAATGGAAACCTTGTATTTTTTATAAATAATGCTGGTAGAATAGGAGAATACGATATCAATGGAAATCAGATTAAAAAAATAGATCAGAATAATAATCCTATACCAAAACGCAATATTGAAACTGGAGAAATCGAACAAAACGAACTAGGGGAGATTACTTATGAAGGTATAGGAGAGGGCATTCACGTTTGTGATTCGAAGCAACTTATTGATCTTGTTGAAAATCGGAGGATTAAAAACTGGATTGAACACCCGGTTTATAAGTATTTAATACCAGATCCAAGAGAATTAGAGGAAAAACATGGAATGAAGGATTTTAGTAAGCGATTCAATCCTTTGAATTATTACACACCGAAACAATATCTTGAGTTCATGAAAAGAGATATTATAGAACGAACTGAATTTTTAGAGGATTTATTTAAAGGTCAAGAGGGAGAAGAGAAATTAAAAGATGTCATCCGCATTTGGCAAAAATTAAAACTACCAACAGAAGAACAAATAAAGGAATTTTATGACATATATTATAAAAAAAGTTAAGTACTACCATAACTTATTAGGTAAGAGGTGAATTATTAAATGACAATTTATAAGATAATACATTTTTGCCAACGGAGTTTTATAAATCTCATTTCCCGTGATATTTCACTCAAAAATCATAGTATATAAATTTAACTCGCTAAATAGTAGCACGGTTTTTTGTCATGATCAATAAAAAGAATTAAGTATCGCAATTATCTTCTGATTTTGGGAAGTGAATTTATATGGTAATATACAAAATCATAGATATAGTTGGTACGTCAGAAAAAAGTTTCGCAGAGGCTGCGAGAAACGCTGTAATAGAAGCAAGTAAAACAGTACGAAAAATACGAAGAGCAGAAGTTACAAAACTTGACGTAAAAGTAGAAAATGATAAAGTAGCTCTATTTAGAGCAGAGATGAATATATCCTTTGAAATTGAAAGATAATAATTCTTGTTAACGTGTTAAATACCCTATTATCGCCACGATCGTTATCACAACAGCCATGAAAATGTAATAGCAGAACAGCCAATTCAAGCGCATAACCTTAATCCGCAAAGTGTGCCACCATTTTATTAAGTTTTTCAAAACCCTTTTTGATCTCAGTCATATCTTCCTGCAGATTATGCACCTGTTGCGTGAGAGGTATGCTCATTGGATCCTCCAAATTGGGATAGAGCTCCTCTTCCATTTTCTGAATGCGTTTCTCATGTTTGATATTACTTTTCAAAACAAAAAGCATCAGGACAACCGATAGAGCGGACAGTATGTCGGCGAGTATAAGTGCGTATTCCATGATTATTGTTGAGCATTGGTGGTTAATATTTATAGCGAAGTCTCAACAAACTGTCAATCAAGTACTTTCTATTCTTTTTTTTATTCAACTCAACATATTTTCTATTTCTCCCTTTTTAAAATCTCAGCTTGGGGGTTATTTTTCTAACCATTTTTTAATTTTAGGGCACGAATGAATTACAAAGGTATATTCACATTTTTCACCTTCATTTTCGCATTCTGCACAGACCTCACCCCAATGTGGACATCTATGTGATTTAAGCAATAGCTCAGTACCGCATTCCAGACACCAGATATAATTACAGTTGTCGCAATGACCAACACAAGGGTCGTCAATTCTTAGTGCAACAGGGCAATTATATCCCATAGTTCTTTTAGGAATTTTGAATCCCGCAACTTCACGTGCTGGAACTTCTTTAAGAGCAGAACAATTATGGGCATTGTCGCTTCCGCATTTGGGGCAATTTCCAACCATAATCGAGCTTATGACTGCATCTCTTTCAATTTTTTCAATATCAAATTTCTCCATTTTTTTCTACTCCATCTGTTCTTTCCTTTTCATTTCACCTTACCCTTATATTCAGCCTCATTTGACCTATTAAACCTCCACTGAACAATAAGATCATCCGCTTCTTTCTCTCGTCTTAAATGTTCATCTAAATTTTTTGCAACTGTTTTATGGTGGCAAAGAGTAAAATGAGCTATCTCGTGGGCAATAACATCCATCTTAAAAGTTTTTGATTCCTTTCCCATTGCTAATTGGTTTAATAAAATAATCGGTTGTTCCACTATTTTTTTCCCATTAGTGTTGATAGTAGATAGAATAGTCGTAAGTCCAAGATTCTCATTAACAATGAAAGTCACTTCAAAAAGAACGTTATCTCTTACATTTTTTGGTATTTTCATAAGAGTCTCAGCAACAAGAATTCTATAATCTTCATGATCAGCATAGGCATCTCCGATCAGATTAAGATTATAATGTATTCCCTCTATTGAATTTTCCTATTTTTCATAATCTGTTTGATTCTTTTTCATTTCTTAATCCTAGTTTTTTCTTTTTATAATTCTTTTCAACTCAATCTTTAGATGTATTCTACTTTTTATATATAATTTATGCATTTGTTTATGGCAAAAAATAATGTTATCTTTTTTGACTATGTGTAATGTCAAGTAACATGGGTAACATTTTCCTAAGGAGAAAAAATGTTACCTTTTTGGATAATTATAGAGATTCATTACTGTTTTTTAGCAAGTCACACTTATACAACTGATGTTACCGATCTAAGTTGACATTACACTATGCAAAATTTTATTAACTACCAAACACTAAAAGCGTTTGGTAAATAATTATGTCCCGAAATCAATTGATACCTTTGTCATTTGAGCAAAAAAAGCGCTCTATTTTTCCAATTGTGTTGGGATCGAGAAACAACCCAACTGAACAGTTCCTACTTCTGACGATGATATCCAATTTTTTAAAAATTCGTAGCGAGGGGGGTTTACTAATGAGGTTGTTAAGGGATATTTCAGACGCTGTTGGGGAAAGTAAAGGGTTTGGCAGAGAGAAAATGACAGTTAACACAGGTGACCCTCAGTACTACCGTGTAGGGAAGCATTTTGTGTCTGTGTGATACAACAACGGCCGAGACTGGTTTTGATCTAGGGGGAGAGAGGAACCCATCATCCCTCTCTCCTTTTTAGAGTGATTTTTACTCTAATCTACGAAAAAAAGAAGGATATCATATGGTTAAAGTAGGCTATTGCGGGGTGTGGATCCGAGATCATTTATCTGAAGTAGGTGAAGATTTCATCCAACATATGAGTACGTTGTATAGGCGTGAGCTGAAGGAGACTAAGAATCATGTTACATCGTATCATTCGTTTTGCAAGATGATCTATGTTTTAGAGAGTCTCAATCTTATTGAGTTTACACATGAGGAACCTGCTAGTCGAGATTGGCTCAAGCATAGAAAGTATTATCGAATTAAGCCAGGTATGGAAAATAATTTGAAGTGGGAAAACCCGCAGAAGTATTATGAGGCTAAAGCTACGTAGTATAAACTAATTATGCTTAAAGCTGGATAGTTATTAGTGACTTTCTATACTATATGAATGTTAAACCATTAACAATAATGTTTTGAGCTTTAAAGCCATTATAAAAAATAATTTTCATTTTTTAATTTTTTTATTAACTTTTTTATATTCAGATTTTAATCTCTTTTTTTCTATATCTTATTAAAAATAAACAAAATCATAAAAGAATATCATCTTTTATAAATTATTTCGGTTTATGTTCTTAACCGAAATATAAGTTTATAGATAGAATTTTGATAAATTTTAAAAAAATTTTTTGAAAATTTTTGCTTGGCGAAATTATTAAATTCTTTTTTTAGATTGTATGTTGGGATCAGGAAGGATTTCAAAATCATGGTTTCACACCAATGTTTTTTGATTGTTCCTTTCTGGTCCTGTTACTATTTTGTCATTTTGATATTTTTACGGTAAATATTTATATAGAGATATTGACAAAAGATAACATGGTGTGAAATCATGAGAAAAAAGACAAGTGAAAAAAATAAAAAGAGAAAGAGTGTAATTGACTTACTTTAGTATTTAGTTGATGTGCTCTTGTATATTGTTTGGCCTGTTGCTGTATCTGTTAACATAAATACGTAGTAGCCATCTCCATCATTTGCTGTTACTGTAAAGGTATCTCCTGCATTGACATATCCTGTACCAGTGACTTCATTAAACAAAATAGTTGAGTTCGCTACTGTACCATTGGCTCTTAACAATACGGCACTATATGAATTAATATCTACTGCTTCTCCTTCTATACCTGATACTAGCCAAATAGTTTGATCTGCTGCGTCATTTCTCGAATATATGTTCATCGATAGTGTAGATGCCTTTTGGGCTGTTCCACCGATCATTCCGCTGACATATACATATACCGTAGCGGCTATTGCTACTGTTATTGCGACCATAAGAATGACACCAATAACAGCGGACACAGCCTCTTTATCTGCCTTTTTTTCTATAAATTTTCTATTTCCTTTCATTGTTCCCATCACCTCTTCATGTTAGGAGAGAATGGGAAGAGAAAACAATTCTCCTCTCACCATCCTCAAGCTTTCCAGCTCAAATATTAATAACCAAAATTGCTTATAAATATTTCGATATTTCAGAATTATTATTGATTTTTCGAATTATATAGATTTTTCCTAAGATAACTTGATTTATTTCATATATATACAAAAAAAAGAAATGAAAGTTATTGGATTAGATCAAACGAAAGGTACGTTAGAAACTTTAATCATTTTGTTAAAAGAAGGTAAAAAAAGACCGACGGATCTCATACGTTCTATCTCTGTTAGTGCGGATACTTTTTATGTGATTGTAAAAATACTTAAAAGATACAATTTAATCACAAAACAGTATGATGAATCACAAGACGCTCTTGTATGGAGTCTTACAGATAAGGGAAAAGATATTGCAGAGCTTTTAAATGAAATGGAAAAAAAACTTTAATCTACACTTCATATTTTATACCCATAGTGACAACTGTAATAGCGTGACAAAAATACCTAAAAATTTCGGTTAAATATATTAACCGTAAAACAAACCTTTTAATTTCAACTGTAATCTACTTAGATAGCTGTTTTACTGATCTCCAAATGTATTTCCAATTTGCATTTGTTAAAAAATGTTTTTACTTATTTTCAATCATTTCCCACTATTTTACTTCTATATTACCTCTATTCTTCCATTATCTTTAAAATAAAACCTATAATTAAGAGAATTCAAAGAAAAATTCTTGTGGGAGGTGAAACATGAAAAAAAAAATATGTATTGCAATTGCAATGCTNNTTCTTTTGATACAGCACAAAGAACCAAATGTGGGAGCAACGTCTATTGATCAGATGATATTTTGTTTCCTTAGTTATAACCCAAATGAAGCCTGGGAGATAAGCCCTGAGGGCATGCTTTGTAATGGATATGATTGGGCAATAACAACTATAGATGGAGATGTTGAACGGTTAACGGAGAGCTGTAGTTCTGGAATGGGACCTGATACGATAATAAAAGTAGAACTCAGAACAAAAGGATTCTATTATTTGTGGGGAGATGATCGAGACATCATCTTACGACCCGTATTTCCCAGTGGAGATGGAGATAATCATACCTTTGATACACCGTGGTGGCATCCAGATTGGTCAGAATGGTTCGATATAACAAACGACACGAATGCACCTTTAACTTGGACCTTTGAGGACGTGGCAACCCTTGATTGCGATGTCGAAGCAGAAAACAACCCCTTGGGTAGCTGGTTCATACTGTTCTGTCACAGAGTAGAAATACGTGTTACATACCAGACATAAGAAAAAAGGATAACAAAAAAGATAAAAAGTAGGGAAGAAAACCAGTTAATAAAGAAGAATTTTCCGGTTCTGTGTAAAAATGCAGTGGAAAAATCTAATGTGGAAAATTAAAATCGGTCACTTTGCAACATTTCAATTCCTTCTAATCAAAAGGTTCTTTCCAATTATAGGGTGACTTATCAGGCTGTCGCATGCGACTGATAATTCTTATTATCAAACATTATATTGTTTTACCACTATATTTACTACTATTTTACCTCTATTTTTCCATTATATTTAAAACAATATACTATAATTATACATTGTACAGTAAATAATTATTGAGGTGAAGAGGAATGAGAAAAAAACAAATTGTTCTACTTTCTTTGATTCTTGTATTAAATTATTTTTTGGTGGGTGACGACCGAGACGGACAAAAAAGCCTGAAGGAACCTTTTTCTCGGGAGGTCAAAAATACATGGGGAGGTAAACAAATGAAAAAAAATATAATGAGACCGATCCTATGCTTCTTGGTAGTATCAGCTTTTCTGATGCCGCTCATGGGAACCACTGCGTTGGGTGATAGGGCAACATACTACTTTAATAGCCATGATGATAGTGATCCCGCTGAAGTATGGACTACAAATCCAGGTTATATGGTTGATGGAAACGAGAATACCTATGCATCAACACAGTCGGATGGCGACGTAGAGCTATTAACTGGCAATACATGCCCTGGTGGTGGCACGCTGGTAACAAAGGTAGAGCTCAGAGTAAAAGGGTACTATTTTATTGGAGAGAGTGCTCGTGATATCATCTTGATACCGGTATTTCCCGCTGGAGATGGATTAGAATATACCTTTGATGCACCAGCTGGGGTCACAGAAGGAGAATGGTCAGAATGGTTCAATATAACATCAGACCCAAATGCACCAACTTGGTCCCTTAACGCTGTGGCAGCCCTTGATTGCGATGTAAAAGCAAGTTCCGGTAGTGGCTCGTTTACGCTGTTCTGTTCTAAAGTGGAAATACGTGTTACCTAATAAACATAGGAAAAGGAGATAACAAAAAAGATAAGAAACAGGGAGGAAAACAGTTGATGAAAGAGTGGTTTTCCTCTCCATATTTTTTAATTTTGGCAAAATTAAAGAACTACCAACTTTTAGTAGCAGACATGACGCTATCATCAAAAGTCGTCGAACAGATTTTCAAATTGAGAGATACAGGTTTTACCATACGAGAAATTGCTAAAAAGCTTGGTATCGCAAAAAGTATTGTAGAGCGATATCTCAAGAAAGGCAGGAGGGTAACAGTTACCTCATCAACAGCTATTCGCAAGGAACTTCCACCTGTTGTTGAATATGACAAGGATTCCATGACTTCTGAGCTTGATAAAATAATCAACCTGCACAAGCCCAAATTCCTCTAATTTTTTCTCTGAGATCATCAATTATATTCTTATGGTTGATATAATATTGAAAAATTTTTTCCCCTTCACTTGAAAAACGAAGATAGGTTTTCCATTGTTTAGATTCAGGTTTTACTTTTACTTTATCATACATTGGATAAAATTCAAGTACTGCTTCATGTGTTAATAAATTAAATGCATTTCCATATTTGTATAACATGATTTCAAGTGAAAGTTCAAGTTCACCTTTAGAATCACTAATTTTCATTAATAAATCATATGTATCTGGATAATAACAAAGTCGAAATACTTTATGGAAAAAATCTTTTTCAAATTCTAGTAATCCTATTTTAATAAAATTTTGAAATGTATCTTCATTTAT